>ERZ773010.93-NODE-93-length-69326-cov-9.789782_pt1 | contig 69326 bp, 63 predicted proteins | sample MGYA00580842_ERZ773010 | MGnify/ENA primary metagenome ERZ773010 (study PRJEB29015, sample SAMEA2737982) | human oral metagenome | biome: human oral; feature: human-associated habitat; material: dental | place: China | collected 2107 ... | reverse complement strand
GTTTAAACAAATAAGAGACTATGGGACTATCAAAAAAAGATACAAAATTAGTAACCGACCCTCTATGGGATAACAACCCTGTAACGGTACAAGTGTTGGGTATCTGTTCTGCTTTGGCAATTACAGCCCAATTGAGAGCCGCTATTGTAATGAGCCTTTCCTTTACCTTTGTACTTGTAATGGGTAATGTAACCATTTCTTTACTTAGAAATGTAATACCACCTAAAATCCGTATCATTGCCCAGCTAATTGTAGCAGCTGCTTTGGTAATCGTGGTGGACTTTGTGCTGAAAGCCTATGTGTACGACCTTAGCAAACAGCTATCGGTATATGTAGGGCTTATCATCACTAACTGTATTTTGATGGGACGCTTTGAGGCGTTTGCCTTAGGAAATCCTCCAGGAAAATCGTTCTTAGATGCTATTGGTAATGCAGGTGGTTATTCTATCGCTTTACTTATCGTCGCCTTCTTCCGTGAACTATTAGGTTCAGGCACTTTGCTCGGTTTCCAAGTATTAGGAGACCCTATTAAGAAAACAGGTGTATATGCTTGGGGCTATGAAAACAACGGTTTTATGTTGTTAGCGCCTATGGCATTAGTAACTTACGGTATAGTAGTGTGGGTACAACGTTCACGTAATAAAGCCTTGATAGAAGACAGTCATTAATCATTTAAAAAGAAAAGAAAATGTTAGAATATTTAACACTGATTTTTAAATCGGTATTCGTAGAGAATATGATTTTCGCTACCTTCTTAGGTATGTGTTCGTACTTGGCTGTATCTAAAAAAGTATCTACTGCCATAGGCTTAGGAGTTGCTGTTATTTTTGTACAGACTCTTACCGTACCTATGAACTACTTGTTGAACCAGTATATCCTCAAAGAAGGTGCTTTAGCTTGGTTAGGTCCAGAGTATGCTAATTATGATTTGAGCTTCCTTACCTATATCTTATTCATTGCCACTGTAGCTACGATGGTGCAGTTGGTAGAGATTATTGTAGAGAAGTTTTCTCCATCGTTATATAACTCGTTGGGTATTTTCTTGCCTTTGATAGCCGTAAACTGTGCTATCTTGGGAGGGTCACTCTTTATGCAATCACGTGAGGAAACTATTCACTCTTTTGGTCTTTCAGTAGCCTACGGGTTCAGTTCAGGATTGGGATGGGCTATCGCTATCTTAGCGTTAGCAGCTATCCGTGAGAAAATACGTTATTCACACGTACCTGCACCCTTGCGTGGCTTGGGTATCACCTTTATCACTACAGGGCTTATGGCTATCGGCTTTATGAGTTTTGGTGGTATGCTTACAGGTGGTAGCAGCAAAAAGGAAGCTAAAGAAGCTCCTAAACAAGAGACTATTATCCAACAAGAAGTTAAAACTGATAAATTAGCTCATAACACAAAAGATTTAAGCAATGATATTAGCAAGTGAAATATTAACAACTATTACGGTAACGGTAATAGGATTATTGGTAATAATCCTGCTGTTAGTAGCTATTTTGCTTTACGTAAAACAGAAACTAACCCCATCGGGACCTGTGAAAATTACAATTAATAAAGACAAAGTAATTGAAGTACCTATCGGCGGTTCATTGCTTTCTACTTTGGGTAACGAGAAGATTTTCTTGCCATCAGCTTGTGGTGGTAAGGGTTCTTGTTTACAATGTAAATGCCACGTGTATGAGGGAGGAGGAGAGGCTCTTCCTACAGAAACGCCTCACTTTACAAAGAAGGAACTCAAAGAAGGTATGCGTTTAGCTTGCCAAGTGAAAGTAAAACAAGATATGCAAATAGGCGTACCAGAACAAGTGTTTGGTATCAAGAAATGGGAAGCTACTGTAGTGAGCAACTATAATGTGGCTTCGTTTATTAAAGAGTTTGTGGTAGAACTCCCAGAGGATATGGACTACAAACCAGGAGGATACATTCAGATTGAAATTCCTGCTTGTGAAGTTAAATATTCTGATATTGATATCACTGCACACCCTAAAGAACACCCAGGAGAGCCTGATAAGTTCAGAATGGAGTGGGATAAGTTTAAGTTATGGCCTCTTGTAATGAAGAATCCAGAACCGGCAGAGCGTGCTTACTCTATGGCTTCCTATCCAGCAGAGGGACGCCGTATAATGTTGAATGTGCGTATCGCTACGCCTCCTTTTGATAGAGCTAAAGGAGGATGGATGGACGTAAATCCTGGGGTAGCTTCTTCTTATATCTTCTCACGTAAACCAGGTGACAAGGTAACCATCTCAGGACCTTATGGCGAATTCTTCATCAATGATTCTAACGCTGAGATGTTATATGTAGGAGGGGGAGCTGGTATGGCGCCTATGCGTTCGCACTTGTATCACCTTTTTAAAACCTTAAAAACTAATAGGAAAGTTACTTATTGGTACGGAGGTCGTTCAAAACGCGAGTTGTTCTATGTAGAACATTTCCGTGAATTGGAGCGCGAGTTTCCTAACTTTAGATTCTTTATTGTACTTTCTGAACCACTACCTGAAGACAACTGGAAAGTGAAGAAAGATATTAATGATCCTGAAGGCGATGGCTTCTTAGGATTTGTTCACAACGCTGTAATTGAACAGTACTTGAGCAAACACGAAGCTCCAGAAGATATAGAATTGTACTTCTGCGGTCCTCCAATGATGAACAAAGCCGTTCAGAAAATGGGACAAGACTTTGGTATGCCCGATGAAAACATTCGTTTCGACGACTTTGGTGGTTAATAACTACCTGCATTATACAAAAATCCGACTTAGCGATAAGTCGGATTTTTTTATTATCTTTGCGACATAAAATTGATGTAAGTATGAAGAAAGAATCAAAATCAAAGATAATTGCACAAAAAGAAATGTTATACTCTGAAAATAGGTTTACACAAAAAGTAGGGAAAAAATATAACAAGAGAAAGAAAAGTAATAGTTCGTTACAGTGATTGCTTTAAGTTGAATATTCTAGAATAAAATTGATAAAAATCGATTAGGAGTTGAGGGCTGTCCTAGGGAATACAACATAGGAGGAGGTTAAACTATAAAAAAGATCAAAAAGTAAGGTAAAATCACTTATTAATAAAATATACGCGAGGAAACAATAGATGAAATTCAAGGATTTCAAACTCTAAAAAAGGAATTGAAAGCCTCTTTGAGGGCTTTTGCTAAAACTATCTTAGAGAAAAGGTCTATAAGACTGATTTACAAATTCTTGATCAAGAAACAAGATATGGGTAATTAAATAAAAGAGTTACAAAAAAAGAACTATTGAAGTAGTATTCTAAACAGAAAAAGATAAGCGTTTTTGCAGGTGGTTTTATATTATAAAAAAGCTTATTATAAAGCTGTTAAATCGTTTAAAAAGAAGTAATCTGTGAGTCTATATTATTGAAATGGTACAAGAGAAACAGCAAGAACTCCTAAATAGAGGGAGTAAGAAGTTCTATTATACGTTATCTAATGCATCAGGTAACAAAAATAGGTAGAGATAAGTTCTTTAAGATATTGAATGATAATTTACTTATTCAAAGGAAGAGAAGTTATAAACGTACGATTTTTTTTTTAATTATTCTTTTAGAAAAAGGACAAATCTTGTTACGGACATAGAAGTTAGTGCTAAAAATCAAGTATAGGTAAGTGATATAACGTATATTCACACCTTAGAAGGTTTTAGATATTTATGTAATTGATTTATATTCAAGAAGTATAGAGGAGTATTTGTTAAGTGAAGTTTATTAATTGAGGGAATGTTTAGAGGGGGGAAGAACGTTTTGGAAGGAAAGAAAATTCAAGCCTTTAGAGCGGTACGTTCAGCTATAATAATGGCATATTATCAAAAACGACCTCATATGTATTGACTTTAAAAACTTCTGATGAAGTATATTTTTCAAAAGGAAGCTTAATAAAAAAATATTCACAAAAAAATAAAATTAATACAGACAATCCTTTTTAGGATTTGACAACAGCCCCTAATCCTCCCTACTCAAAAAGAGCAAATGGAGAAGGTTGTTTTCCTTTTGTAATACAAACAAATGAGACTTAAAGCGATGTGTCAATTTATTACTGAATGGATAGAAAAGGTAAACTGGGTTGAGATATTAGTAAGGACATCATTTTTTATACTTAACTATATTCTGAAAAGGTACAGCTCTCTTGTTTACAAGAAAAGGAAGCCTTATTCAAATGTACAAGATATAGTAAACTACCTTATGGAAGCCTCTGAGAATCTTTTTGAGAATGATAATGAGATTTACAATAATCGTTCTTGTATGTTATTTTACAGTGGATTATGTGAAAGATGTGATTATTTCAAATCAGATAAAAATATTTGCTTATGATCTTTCATAAAAAAGATTTGTTCTTCAACTCCTCGTGTATGGTTTTTAAGAAATAAGAGAACACCTTCAGGAATAATGTATCTTAAAGAAGATGTGGTAGCTTTTTGTTTGCCTAAAGATTCCCATTCTTTTTTCTCAGGAGAGAAATAATAAAGTTCATATTCATCGCCTAATCTTATGAAATTATCATCATTACGAGGTACGTATACAACACTGGTTATATTTTCTTTTTCTCCAAAATCAAAGGTTATAGCGTCTCCATTGGCTCTTGATAAAAAATAAGTAAGAGGGTCGTTGTCAAAACAATTCTTAATGTCCATTTCAGGGACATCATAAAAAGAAGCTCCTGAAAGTATCTTTTTAGGTATAAGCTCTTTTTCAGCAGAAAAGAAATGTAATTCAGCTAATTCTAAGGGTACATCGGCACTAGCTTTGAACTTTACAAAGCGGTAGGCATTTTTGCTATGAAAGTCCTTTTTATTATAAGCTACAGAAGGAGTATCAATGAGCATTAGCCTTTCTGAAGTAGCAAAATAAGCCGAGTTGCTACCTTCAATAGTTGCATTTACTACTCTCAATAAACGGTTTTTATTCCACTCAAAAAGAGGATATTTACGGGTTATTTTTTCATTAGACACACTTCCTGTCTTCTCGAAGTATTTTATTTGATTGTTTTTAAATAAGAAAGGGGTAGAAATACAAGAAAATTTATCTTTAAAAGATGCTAAGAGGTAAATGTTATTGTCTTCTATATTTTTGAAAATCAAGCTGTCTTTAGCGTAAGTAGGTATGTCTATGGGTACAAATTGTCCGTGAATAATACAACCAAGATAAATAGGAGCTTTTTGTACCCATTTAGCATTTTTAATTTTAATAGAAGTACCAAAATACTCACTGCTAACATTTATACAATTGGAAGGTAATCTCAATACCGAAAGTACTTCATCAGGCTTTCTTTCAGAATAAGTAAGTCTGTAAATTTTGCAAGCTTTCCTCCCATCAGTTTTTTTTATATTTCTCTCTGCCCAAAGTTCATCATTAAAAAAGAAAGAAACTCCTTGTTTGGTTTGGGTATCTATGACTACATTCCAACTATGGTTATTGGCAGTTTCAGGGGAAATTTTATAAAAATCATAAGAAACGGGAAGTCCTAAAGCTCTTAAGATATATATGGAAAGATTACATATATCGGCACATTTTCCTATACGATTGTTTAACAAGAATAAAGGAGCTTCGGGCGATGTTTGTGGAATATGTGTGTAAAGGAAGCCTTCTTGTTTTAGATATTTGCAAACTACATTTACAGCTTCTACTACATCATCACCTTTATAAACAGAATCTAACAGAAAAGCATAACGCTTGTAGTAACTTTCACGCCAATCTTCAATAGGCTCTTGTGATATGCGGTAAGGGAGTACATATTCACAAAATTCATTAAATGAATATTTTTTAGCCCAAGTACGTTTGTTCCAAACCTCAAAAGCTAGATCTATATTTTTTATCAAGTAGTTTGCTGTTATGTATTCAATATCTTTTTGAAATGAAAAATTTTGTATATTTTCTTCTGCTTCTTTCAAGGATGTTTCATCGAGAAATCCTTGAACAATAGCTTCTTTCTTTATTTGATGGATTTTCTTTCTTTCAGGATAATACACACTACCTTTGTAAGTCATATTCTTTATTAAGAAAACAGCTGCTTTTAGTTTTAAAGAATCATTTTGATAATGCTCTAAAACTTTTAGAAGTTCCTTTTTGTTTTCTTTTGCCGCTATTAAGGCCTCATTTAGTTCATTATCAGCAATACCCTTGCAGGCTACCAATAATAATGTATAAAATAGAAAATAAATGTTTTTCATAGTTTTTTTTAATAATTGATTAGAAAAGTATAAGTGTTTTTGCTTTCTTAAGAAAAAAAATCTCGTGGAAATTTCTCTAGCAAAGATTACCTAAATAATCGTTCCTATAAAACCTTTTCTACAAAGAGCTGATCGATACAATTAGAGGGCAAAACTCGTAAAAGAAATATCATTATCTTCAAAGCGTTTGCTCTTTCCTAATGAATAGCTTCCTTGTCTATACCCAAGATAATTGCCCTTAAAGAGTTCCAAAGCCTCTTGTGAGGAATCGACCCTTGCCTCGATGCTAGGTTATTGTGACATAGTACTATTTAGTGAAAAGGTTTTATTACAATCATCTTGCAAAGAAAAGTATCCCATCAACATAGGTATAACAAATCAGCATAGGTATAACAAATATAATACAATCTTTCTATTATTCTTCGAGATAACAAATTATATAAAAGTTATAATTGTAATGGTTATAGAATGATATACACACTGCGAGAAAAAGAAAGGCTAAGGTTTAGCACAAGAGCAACAATTATGACATAACACACTATCTTATTTTTTGCTTACTGTAACATAACTATAACATAATATACAAGAGAAAAAGCAAAAAACGAATAGTATACATTAGAAATCAATCCAAAGGGAGGAATTGTCTGAAATTATGATAAGGAATACCCGTTTTACACTATGGATTGTATTTCTTAAAATCAAAAAATACAGAGAAAACACATTCATCATCACGATAACCTACAACCCTATACAAAAGACTTATAAGGAGCATTTCTCTTTTTTGAAAAAGATTTCTCACTATGTAGAAAGAGATTATTTCTATTCCTTAAAAGGCTACAATAAACACAGCTTTTTAAAGAGCTACTGATTTTTAAAGGGCTACTGAAAAAAAGCTGAGTACTTTATCCCCATTGCTATGAGTATCACTGAATCAAAAAACGTTGAGGTAAACTTTTTGGTAGTTTCATTGGTGAGTCTCTTCATTCGTATATTATAGTTTGAAATGTATTAGTTTGGAAATAACAAATAGTACATATGGTCGTCTACAAACACTATAAACATTGGACTGACTAAGCAAATATTGTATATCTCTAAAATCAGGCAGTACACCACCACATAGAAAGATTTGTAAATACCATTGCTAACTACTAGGGTACTCTTACACAAAATGATAAAGCAATTGTGGTAAAAGGTATAAGAAATAGAATACTATAAATGCATTAGAAATTGCAAAATAAATTATAGTCTAAAACGCTAAAAAAAATAATGTTTATTGTGGAGAAGATGGGGCTCGAACCCACGACCTTTTGGCTGCCAGCCAAACGCTCTAGCCAACTGAGCTACATCCCCGTTTGTGAGCGCAAAGGTAAAATATTTTTTCTAATTACCAAACCTATTTGCGAAAAAAGTTATACTTTTGCCATAAATTTATAATAACAATGACTGATAGATTGCAAGGTTCGTTGTATACGAAAATAGATAAAAAACTGGCTGTTACTACTTTTGGACATCCTAATGCGAACGCTTTCCCTTTGGAGTTGCTAAACAGACTTACCAAAGAAATTGATGCGCTTTCTGAAAATGAAGAAGTAAGCATTATACTTCTCAAGAGTGAAGGAGATAGGGCTTTTTGCGCAGGAGCTTCTTTTGACGAGCTCTTAGCCGTTAGCAATAAAGAAGAAGGAAAACGTTTCTTTGAGGGCTTTGCGCATCTTTTTTTGGCGATGCGTCGCTGTAAAAAACTTATTATTGGACGTGCTCAAGGCAAGGCTGTTGGCGGAGGAGTGGGCTTACTCGCTACCTTAGACTATGTGTTTGCTACCGAAGCAGCGAGTATCAAGCTATCGGAACTTTCACTGGGCATAGGTCCTTTTGTGATTGCTCCTGCAATCTTACGTAAAGCCGGACAAGCAACACTCAACGAACTTTTTATGGCTCCTGACCAATGGAAAAGTGCTTATTGGGCTCAACAAAAAGGGTTGATTGCTCGCGTGTTCGAAAATACAAAAGATATGGACGAAGCGATAGACCATTTTATAGATACGCTTCTGAAATCCAATCCAGTAGCTTTGTCGGAAATGAAACGCATCACTTGGCAACACACTGAGCATTGGGAACAAGAGCTCATAAATAACGCAGCTATTTCAGGAAAATTAGCACTTTCAGAGCAAACAAGATTAATGTTAGAAAAATTGAAGAATAAATGAAAACAGAAGAAACCGTTTTAGAAATCAACCTTACCGACTTAGAAAAAAACGTTCTTTACTTAAAAAGCCGACTCAAACCTACAACTTTGTTTTTGGGAGTGGTAAAAGCTTCCTCTTATGGGAATAATTCAGTACCTATAGCTTTACATTTGCAAAAGAAAGGATTGGCGAATTACTTTGCAGTTGCCTACACTTCCGAAGGTAAAGCTTTGAGAGAAGCAGGTATTACACTTCCTATATTGGTGTTACACCCACAACCTATTAATTTTGATGATATTGTAAAATATCAATTAGAACCGACATTATATTCACAGCGTATTACAAAGCTATTCTTGGAGTATGCTGAGAAACACCATTTGGTAAAATATCCTGTGCACCTTAAATGTAACACAGGGCTTAATCGCTTGGGGTTTGATTTAAATGAAATAGACCAAGAGCTTACTTTGTTAAAAAATAATACTACGGTGACAGTGAAAACGGCTTATTCTCATTTAGCGGCTTCAGAGGATATGAATGAGAAAGAGTTTACTGAAAATCAGATTAAGACTTTTATTGCTTTTCAAGAAAAGATAAACAAAACTTTCTCTCATAAAGTAATTTACCACCAGTGTAATACTTCAGGTATACTGAATTATGCCCACGCTCAGTTTGATATGGTGCGTTGTGGTATAGGAATGTACGGCTTTGCCAATGACGCTCAGCTACAACAATATCTTACGCCTATTATGACTCTCAAAAGCGTTATCTCACAAATACACACTTTGCAAGTAGGTGATAGTTTAGGCTATAATCGCGGTTACATTGCTGACCATATTACTAAAACAGCCACTATACCAGTAGGTCACGCTGATGGAATCAACCGTATTTACGGTAAGGGGAAAGGCTTTGTATTTATCAATGGGAAGAAAGCGCCTATTATAGGTAATGTGTGTATGGATATGATATTGGTAGACATTACTAATATTCCTTGTGAAGAGGGAGGAGAGGTAATTGTATTTGATAAAGAGCATACAGCTGAGACATTAGCGGAATCGGCAGGTACAATTTCGTATGAACTTATTACCTCTATGGCGCACAGAATCAAGAGAGTATATATAGAAGAGTGAAAAGTGTAAAAAATAATACCTAAAAAATTTTGGTATATAAAAAAAAGGTTGTACTTTTGCACCCAGAAATCGCGGGATAGAGCAGTAGGTAGCTCGTCGGGCTCATAACCCGAAGGTCACTGGTTCGAGTCCAGTTCCCGCTACAAAATAGGCGTAATTAGTTTGATAATCAACTAATTACGCCAAGTTTTTTAAAATATATGGGTCTTGTTTGGGGCTTTTTCTTAGCACGTTTTTACCGTGTGGGAGGTAGCCCTAAATAAAAAAATGCCTACAAACGAAAAAAATACTTCTTCACGTATTATATACGTTGATTATAAGCCCGCTACACTTCAAAAAGGGCATAATAACCAATGGCGCGTTGTATTCTTTGCTAAATTTCCAGCAAAAAACGAATTTAAACGCTTCCGTAAGCGTGTGCCTCCTATATCGCCTGCCCGCGAGCGTGAAAAGTACGCCAAAAAGATGATCGCCTCTATCAATCAAAAACTGGATAGTGGCTGGTCTCCTTTCTATGAGGATACAAATGTAAAATACAAATCATTAGAATATTGTGCTGATTTATTTCTTAAAATGCAAGAACGTGAAGTAGAAGAGGGAGTAAAACGTACGGATACATTTCGCTCTTATAAGTCTTTTCTTGATTTATTCCTAAAATACCTAAAAGACAAAAAGCTATCAGTTAAGTTTGTAATCGAAATAGATACATTTTTAATTCAGAATTATTTAGATTATTTGTTCTACGATAGAAAAAACAGCGCGCGTACCTATAATAATCACTTGAAATTCTTAAATACTTTCTTTCTTTGGTGCAAAACAAAAAACTTTATCAATGCAAACCCTGCTGAGAGTATTAAAGCAAAAGCGAAAGTGCAAAAGAAGCGCGAAGTGTTATCTGTGGAGATTAAAGCTAAAGTGAAGACTCTACGTGAGACGAATTTTCATTACTATGTACTTTGTATGCTTACTTACTACTGCTTTATACGGCGCACTGAACTGACAAAGCTGAAAGTAAGTGATGTGCATTTGTACGGTAGCTATATAGTAATTGACGGCACAAATTCTAAAAACCGAAAAACCGAAAGCGTTACCATACCCGATGTGTTTTTGCCTGACCTCGCCGAGCACCTTACCAAGGCGAAGAATAGCGACTACCTATTTGGGTCTAACCAATTTAAAGCTGGTCCTACACCGATAACGCCTAAAAAGATTTCGGACGAGTGGGCGAAGTTTCGCAAGCTACATAAGTTTGATAGTAAATTTCAATTCTACTCACTTAAGGACACGGGTATTACCGACCTTCTCAATATTGGCATTCCTGCTATTAAGGTGCGTGACCAAGCCCGCCACTACGATTTGAAGATCACCGAGAGCTACACCGCCCGTAATAAATTTGCCGATGAAATGGTGAAGAGCGCCTCGTTTGCGTTCTGATGTGTGCGTGAGGCTCTGAAAATGCCGTTTTTATCGTATGTTTTGTATGTAGAGAGTAATAAGAGTATATAATACTCTGAAATACAGAATACTAACAAGCATACAAAACCGCCTACAAACCTAATTTTTTACTGTATGTAATATCTTTTGGGTGCGGGAGTTTTGTATGCAAAGGGTAAAAATCCCCCTTTAATATAATGTTGCAGGGGTGGAAATGGGTGTCGTATGTAGGTAAGGTTCGTGGAGTGCAAAGGGGAGTACGTTCGTTCGTGTGCGTGTGTGTGCGTGAGGGTGAAAAATAGGTGTTTTTATCGTATGTTTTGTATGTAGGTGTTTTTTGTAGATATAAAGCGCTGATATATAGAAAGTTGTAATGCATACGAATTGTATATAAACACTGTTTTTTGTTGTATGTAGGGCGGAATCGTTTTGTATGTAGCAAAAAAAAACAGCCTTACGGGGCTGGAGAAAAGGGATTGTTAGCGTTTTTTGCGTTTGGTAGTGGGTTTTGCTTTTACAATGCGTCCGTTTTCGTTATAACGGAATCCTTTTTTTAGTTTGCCATTGGCTTTTAAGCCTACTTTGCGGGTTGTTGCCATACTAAATAATTATTTATTGGTTACTACTGTGGTTCTAATAAATTACTTCATAGGTGTTACTTGTTGCTGGGGACGATTCAGACGGAGAGGACTCGTCGGGTAATAGTTGCTGGTAATATACACTGTAGCGCAATTGTTCGCGCGGGGTACTGTTGTAGCGGTTTTTGGACGGGTATATGTAATTCTCACGATAGTCGGGGAATACATTGGTGAATAGAATTATATCGCCGTCGAACTCTGATTCGCTTCCGCCACGCATATTGCCTGCACTGGTTTGCTGGAATATGATTAGGAATAGCTTGCCGTTGTACTTTTTGCGCAAATCTCTATCGAGTAGGAAGTTTCTTTCCCATTCGCGTATTTTGGTGAAGCTATCAATTACAATTACATCGTTGCGTTCGATGAGGGCTTGTAAGTCCTGCATATTTTCTATTTCGGGAGCTTCGACATTGGCTTGTGCAGTTTCGTCTAAGTATTGGTGCACCTTGTCGAAATACAGCTTGCTGTCTGGTTGCTCTTCAAGACTGGCGTGTCCTACTTTGTAGTTTTGTGCAAGGGCGTTGATAAACTGAAAAGCGAATCGTGTTTTGCCACTGCCTGCGCCTCCTGTGAGAGTGATAGCGGTGCTACCGGTGGTTTTGCGTTCTACGTCTCCGAGGAATGCTTGCATTTGGGGCTCTGCTATGATGAATGTTTCAAAGGTGCGGTTTTGGAGGGTTGCCATTTTGTTAGCGAGGCTGTTGTTACGGGGTGTTATAGATGGGGCGGACTGGGTGGCGGGGTCTGGCGAGTGTTCGACGAATACTTCGGGGGCTGACAAACCGTATTTTTGATTTAGTTTGTTGCTATCACCACGTATTACTTTTCCTTGTTTATCTATAAAGGACGATATTTTAGCACTTATATGTAAGCCTAATGATTTTAACCTATATCGTCTTAATGTTTCGTAATTTTCTAAACGCTCAAACAATTCATTATCATCTGAAAAGTATTTATCAAGTTCTTGTAAGTTTTTGTTAATGTATGGGTTGCTTTCTTCAAAAGTATAAAAAGTGCTATTTCTCTCTAATGTAAAAGGAAAAGCCCAGTAAAAAACCTCCATAGCTTTATTGTTTTTGAAATGTTTTTTATTTTCTTTTGAAAGCTCTTTTAAGAAAACTTTTATTGCTTCTTCAAGTTTTTTATTTTCTTCAAATCCTTTTATTTTTCTTTTTTCATCTTGTTGAAATGCTCTGTCTCTTAATTCTTTTTCGATTAGATTATACTCTAATGAATAATCTCTTTCTAAGGGGTGATATTTGCCTTTTGGGTCTATAATTCCATAATCTTGGAAGTACCAACCTTTTTTTAGTTTTCCTTTTTCGGTTAAGGCTTCTTTAAGAATGCCCGCGTGTCGTGGAGCTGACAGTACGAAATTAGGCACGGTTTTTGCTGTACTCTCGTTAGAAAGTGTTTCAGCTCCACCGTTGAAAGGTTTTACCCCTTTGTGAGTTGAAGCACTTTTCTTTTTTCCTACATCGTAACTTTTGAATTTCAAGTTCCTATCTTTATCTACACTGATAGCAATACGAACGTGGCGTTTTTTGCCGTCAATGGTGATTTTGCTTTTGAAATTCAGGTAGCCTAATATTTCTTCACTATCTGAAGGCTTTCTATCTCCCCAATTATTGTAAGTTGAATTTTTAATCAAAGAGCCTAAATGTTCTATTACTGCAGCCTTGGCACTGTACATAGCCTCGCCATAAGCTATTTTACGCCCTCCTTCAGAGGTGAACACAACCTCTTTTAAGTGTTTTTCGATTTCTTTTTTCTTGCCTTTTAGGAACAATCTGTAAAACTCTAAAGTAAAAGCTCTAAGCTCTGTTACTTTCATTTTTTTGAAAGCTAAAGTATTTATTTCGGGGGGTGTACCGAAAAGTGAGTTCGGAGCGTTAAGAGTACTTTTTATATCTGTTTTAGGGTTTTCTTCACTCTCTCTTTGCTTTAACAGTCTATTATAGTAAGAAATGTCAGTGATGTAGTAGAACTCGTCAGAGTTCCACTCAGCTTTTTTTTCTGCTTGCTTTAATTTTTCATTGTTTAAAGACTTAATTTCTTTGGCAAAGGTTTTATTTTCTTGTGATTTACTTTCAAATCGTTCAATACGCGCTAATGTTTCTGCTATTTCCTTATTCAAATAATTAAGATTAGCTTCTTTTTGACGTCTTCTTTCTTCTTGAGCTTGAGCGGTACGTTCTTCTAAAGGAATTGCATTTAAGGAGTCTTTTAGTTCGTTAAATACTTTAGCAAACTTTTCTCTTTGCTCTTTGGTAGGAATACTCTTGTAATACTGATTGAGCACAGTTCCTTTTTCTTTATCGAAAATGATACGTGCTTTTTCTACCCCTTCTACAAAGAAGCGGTTGGGATATTTACGCCATTGGTTTAGTATTCCTTTTTCTACTAAATCTTTGATAGGTTGTGGAATATACTCGTTTACAAAATTGACATTATCTATCTTTTTTTGTTCTTGCTCAATAGCTTGTTTTGTTTTTTCAATATCTTTTTCGATAGTTCTTAAACTATCTTCTTTTTTACCCCAACGATTAAGAGTGCTTATGCCGTTACGTTTGTCGTTTAGTGGTTGTCCGTTGGCACTTTTTACATCTGACAAATAGTCCTTAAATCGTTCATTAAATTTGTTCTCTTTCTTTTTTAATGAGTTTTCTAAAATTTCTAAGCGTTTAGAGCTTGTTTTTTTTTGGGAGGACGAGGAGGACTTGTCGGAGGGGGATTTTGTGGCTTTTTGGGGTTTGTTTATCTCTAATGCTGCTTTTTCTTGTTCGATGAAAGCGAACATTTGGGCTTGTTGTGCTTTTTCAACTTCGTTTTCGGGTACTGGGGTGTAGTAGCGTTTGTTTTTTCTGTCGTATTTCCAGTTTAATTCTTTGAACTTTGCTTTGAGTGTTTTGGTAAATGGGTGTCCAAATTCTTTTTCGGTGTATTGTGATAATAAACCGCTACGTTTTTGCACTTTCACGACTTTTCCGTCTACAAAGTGCCAGCCTTTTTTTAGGCGACCGCATTCGTCGAGGGCTTCGCGGTAGTCGCCTAAATGGCGTGTACCCGCAAGTGCTACTTGGTTGGTAGTTTCTTGCGGGTAGTTGATGATGTTGAGTTTGAAGCGTGTGCTATCGGGGTGATCGTTGAGAATCTTGGATAGGCGATATATTACTTCGGTGTTGTTTTGTTCTTTGGCAAGGTCTATAACAGCTTGTATTTCGTCGCGTGTGGTGGTGCGGTTATGTAAGTCGATAAATTCTTTCATAGTATTATTTTTTGAATAATAGATAGGCAACTAAGAGTCCTCCACCGATGAATAATAGTGTGGTGTAGTTGTTTTTTTTGGAAGGTGTTGGTTTGTTTGAAACTTCTTTTTTTTCTTTATTTTCTTCCTCAATTGCTAACATTCGTTGTATTCTTTCTTCTTTTAAAAGGTCAGAAGACATTGGGGTATTTTCTGTTTTTTTTGAATAATCTATACCAAAAGGGTTTGAAGGCTTTACTGGTATAGGTAGTCCTTTGCGTTTGGCAATTTCGGCTTTCACTTGCCAAAGCTCATATACACGATGATACTCACCAAATTTTGGTTGATGAGTACTGATATAATTTTCTAACTCTTCTGTAGTGTGTGTGGTTAGGTTATTGGTATCTAAATCCTTGTTGCTTTGAGTTGTTGTTTGATTTAGGCTTTCTACTGCTTTTAAGGTGTTTAAGAAACTCATATCTTTATTATTTTTTCCATTTTTTGCATAGTTTTGTGTTTTGGCGGGTGAGTCCTGCGAGTGGGCACCCGCAAACGCCACAGCATTTTACTCCCATTATTGTTTTTTGCAAGGGGCAGTTGTTACAGATTTCGAGACGGCGCGCGGCTTCGGCTTCGATATGTATGTCGTCGCGGAAGACGGCGTTACGGTAGCCTTGTATGATAGGTTTAATTTGCATTCTTTTTTTGCATTTGTAGATGTATTTGGTAGAGCATTACTAACACACTAATAGCTGAGAGCCCTATGGATATTTTCCAATAGGTACTATTTTGCTTTTGGAGCTCTTGTGGGTTGCTTTGTTTTTTTGCCATTATCTATTATTTTTATATGTTTATAGCAGTAATAACCGCCACCAATGAGTAGAGCAACGGCTAATATCGCTACTATTCCTTTTTTTTTTCGGCGATATATTGAGTGATTCCCATAAGGCTGTGGGCTTTTTCAAAAGCACTGTTAGGTATTTGCTTAAGACTGTTTTCGCCATTTTCAACTGCTGTTATAGCTTTGGCTAAACGTATGAAAAAGTCTTTATCAAGTTTTTCAAAAATTTTGTCTTTGGCAATTCCCATTTGCTTAGCTACATAGTCTGCATAATTCTTTGAGTTGTTTTCGGAAGGAGGCGCCCACGTATAGATAAGTTTTTCTATGGTGTTTTTTCCTCGATTGATTAGAGTACGAGCATTTATCATTAAAGCACGTAAGCCCATTTCTATGCTTTCGAATTGTTCAAAACGTCCGTCGGTGTTTTTACTATGAGGTACTTTACCTTGCCAAGGCGTGGTGCGTTTTTCCAAATTGCCAGGGTTGTTGTTGCGTAACCCTCTGATGTTTGATTTTCCGCGTAAGTCCATAGGTTAGATGATGTTTTTGTTAAAGGTATATAATTGTCCGAAGCCTTCTACATCGACTTCATAGCGCAATTCTTTTAAAAATTGCTGACTGTTAGCCTTGAGGGTGTTTACAAAATTTTGGGTGCTATTAGCGTCGGTTTTGTCTTTTGAAAAAGTACCTTTCAATAAATTACGCCAGTTTGAAAAGCCCCCCGATACATTTAGTATCTGTTTGGCAAGATCGGTGGTTGGAATTTCAACGTATATGTTTTTGAAAGTGTAACTACCGCCAGCGGGCAATTCTACACCGTCGATGTTACCTAAATCGCCAAAAGCTACAATTTCATTGCCACGGTATACGCGGTAGGCTTTTGCACGTATAAGGTTACCGGTGCGAGCGGTAAAATCTTGTGCGGTGGGATTTTGTAGCATAAAATCGATATAGAAGCGCAGGCGTGTGGTGCTTATATCGAAGTTTTTGGGGAAGCCTACTTTGAAGAGTATCTTTTCGAATACGTCTTTGGCTTGTGCGGTTTTGGCTTTGATAAAGCTCATTAAGGCTATGGCTCCTACCAGTGTTCCACCGATGATAAGGTATTTTGCTTTCATTTAATTTTTCCTGATTAGTGAGGTTATTTTATAGAAAATATAAACAATAACTAATACACCTATTCCTGCTAACACTTTAGCCCACGTGGGAATGTAGGGAATAGGTTGTAGCTTGAACAATGAGGTTTGCATTTGTTCTTGATGTGAGCGATAGGTATCGTACTGTTCTTTTAGATTTTGATAGAGTACGAGTTGTTGGCGATATTTATCGTAATACACACCGTAACTGTTGGCTCCTGCTTGCTTAGCCGTAGCGAGTTGTGCAAGAGTGCGTTGTAGTTCTTGCTGACATAGGGAATCGCACTCTGGACGTACTGTACGAATGGTAGGTACAGTAATGTATAGCGTGTCGTGAACTGGATTAGAGCGCTCTATATAGACAGTATCTTTTGTTTTTTGAAAAGTACTTGTAGATTGTTGTGCTACCTTATGGGTACGACATCCTATAATCCACACAGCAAATAACATAAACAACAAAAAAGCATTATTTTTCATAGTAAATTGTATTAATTATCAAACTTTTTCTTCAGATAATCCGAAGCGTTTCTTATCATTTCTTCAATTTCGTCAAGTATATATTCCGAGAATATACCTGTGATACCACATAGGGCATTGACTACCGGAATAGGTAGCTGAAAAAAATGTAAAAAAAGAATACCAGCACATAGTGAGGTAAAAACAGCTATGACGCACGAACGACAAAAACGCTTCCACGACATTGCTTTTCGTAATTTATTAATAGCCGCACCAATAGCACCAGCTAACAGAAAAAAACTATATTTACTGAAAAAATCTTGCATAAATTAAAGTTTATTGAGGATAGCCAGAATTTGTCCTAACATATACAACATTATTGTATACCATAACGGCAGTCGTTAAAAAACCAAAATAAAGAGAAGGATAAAAACTTTCAAAATCTTTGATTTCTTTATTATTTGCTATACAAGTAAATTTCGGATGTTGGTTTTTATCGGTAATATGATAAAAGAAAAAAATTGCTGTCTGATTGATATTAGTAAAGTCTAATGTACAACTATTTCTTACTAAAAAAACACAGCCCATATCTTCTTCTTTTACGGTATACTGTGGTGTGGTTACCTCTACTACAGGAATACCACCAATTCTACCACTTGGAGTGTTTCCGTTTCCTCCACCGCCTTGTATTGTAATGTTATTATTGAATTTTCCTACCATTGCTATAAAGTTTTAGGTTTCTTTTGGCTACTAAAGTATAGTACACCACCAGCTACTAACACAGCTACTGCTATCCATATCCAGCTTTTACTCTTCTTCACTTTATCGTTAAGAGAAGGTTGCACCTCTACTTTCTTATTTTGTTCGGGTGTGGGGGTATTTGTAGCTTGATTTGTTGGCACCTGTTTGTTAGGCTCTTGTGGCTTATTGGTGACGGTAACACCTGGCAACTCTTCTATTTTCTCCTTTAAGTACAATATTTTTGCACTTAACAGAGAATGAGCAGTTATAACTAAAGTACCGTATCCTAAATACGATACTTGTATTTTTTCTTGTTTTGTACCTCTTGCTTTGAGGTTTTTATACAAAAAATAACCGTTGTTATCTGTTGTTGTGCCTACGTTTTTTTGCGATAAATTCACAATGTGTGCGCCTATTAGCGGTTTCTTGGTTTTAAAATCAAGAACACGTATTTTTTTATCTATATTCATATAGCAATATTTTGAAAATTGATTAATCATTCCTACTTCTACAGTTTTGTTAGTTTGGGAATTTTGCAATATACTTCTCATAGCTCTATTTTTTAATAGTTTTTTGCGGAGGACAATTAATGTGATAATTCAAGGTAGGGTATCTTGTGAGCAAGTCCTTCAAATCATCGCCAGAGAACACCTCTTTTATCCAGCCGACTAAGTCCATTCGTTTGTTGGCAAACCACCTGCCTGTAAATGTGTGACAGCCGAAATAGCCTTTAAGCACTTTCATCATTTCGTCGTCTTGAATATTGTTGTAGATAATACTCTTTATCTGGTCCTTGTTGCGAGATGTCCAATTGTGATTCATCTCTGTAAGTATTGCACGAGTAACTTCTCTTATCTTACTGCTCCTGCTAAACTTAATAAGTTCTTGCTTGTATGCGTCAGTAGCTTTTACTTTTACACCGCTGGGCAATGTAGTTTCGGGAACTTCTTGATTAGCTATACTTGCGTCGTATTCTCCTTTTTCTTTTTTGAAGAAGAGAAAATAAGCGCCAACACCTAAACCTACTAAGGCAATGCCTCCTATTATGTATGCTTGTTTCTTTGTTACGTCCATAATATAATATAGTTTAAAATAAAGTTCCTGCGGGACCTAACACGCGTCTTAATCTTTCAAGTTCTGTCTTACTAAGGTCACCGTGCAAAAAACTTACTAAGTCTTCGTAGTTTCTGTTACCCAATGATATAGATATACCTCCTGGCTCTCTCTTACCAAAAGCATTATATACAGCTATAAAACCATTCTTATTTACTCCTGCAAGTGTTTCGAAAATTGTTTTTTCGTCAGTACCTGCCCCTTTCATTGCCGTATAGAGTGCGTCGGCTTTTGCTTTTGCTGCAACAGGAGACACGTTACTTGCGGGTGATTTAGGGTCATAGTTCCACCTTTTGAACCTATTTTTCCAATAGAACGCGTAAAAAGAATAACCTGCTATACTCACAACTGTAAGCCCCAATAAAATAAAACCTACATTAATAGTAGTTGTAATTGCTGTTTTGTTATTCTTAACAGCTTCTTGAGCTACAATCGCTGAGACAGCTCCGGAAAGTTTATTTTTTTCGGTGTTTTTTTTATTTTTCATATCTTTAAGGATTAGAAAATATTCTAAATCTTTAAGAATGCTTTTAAAGCATTCCAAAGAATGCTATTAGAGAAATAGCTAAGTGCTTTTTTATTGTCGGAAAGACTTGCTAACCGCACTAATACTTTTTCATCTAAACGTGCTAATTTTTCAATTGCTTGTTGTTTGTTCATCGTTTCTGATTAGATATTCATATAACTCACTTATTTGCTCATCGGTAATTTGTGGGTCACTGATAAGCTTAATAAATTCATTCTTTGCAAGTGATAGATTAGCTCCTGCTAATGCTGCTACAGGCGCAGTAGTGGAGGCTGGAGCTGACATCACTTTCTCGGCTACCAAAGGTACTATAGCTCCAAGTGATTCACTTACTTTTTCGAAGGCAGGGCTTTCCCAGAAACCTTTTTTATTCAACAACTCCTCTTTTAATGCCAACTCGTGCTTCTTGTCTGCTGTATCCAACTGCAATTTTAGAGAGGATTTTTCCTCGTTGAGGGTGCGTACTTGACTGCGCAAATCTTTATTGTCTTCGCGCAAAGCGTCGTTTTCTCGCAATAGGTCTCTATAACGCTCCTCTATAACCTTACTACTAATCCATTCTGTAGTAGCTACTGGTGTATATCCCAGCCCCATAGGGTAGCCCATAGCAGTCGGTTGTGTAGGTATTGTTGTTTGTGCCACTGAGGATTGAGCCGGTGCTATTGGTGTAGAAGTTATAGATTGTGGAGGTGTGTTTTCGTTGGGCATACTTGATTCTTTTTTGAAATTAAGAGTGAGGGTTTCTATTTTGTAAGTTGTTTGCTTAGCTCCCGCGCCGTAGAGGCGTTTAAGGTCTATTTTTACATTCTTAGTAAAACCTTTAGAGGGCAAAAAGTTAAGAAAATCATCAACAGAGCCGTAAAGCGTATGAATATCCTGCAAGCTAAAACCGTACTTAGGGGCGACCTCCTTTGCTAAGCGGGCGGTACCTTGTGTTACAGTGATAATGTTAGCGGGATTTTCGGATAGGAATTGCTCGATACGTTCTGCGGGTGTTTCCATTGTTAATTTTCTATATTATTGTTATTACTCTCTATTATTGGAACTACATAACTCATTATAGCACTATTGACTTTACCTATTTGTTTTTTGAAAGAAACACGAAAAGCGGTATTAATAACAGGTATTGTGTTTTCACACATAAAGTACTCTTTCGGTGCAAATTCTTCATTAACGCCGTCCTCAATAATAAAAGAGGTCTCACCATCGTTACGAATAGTTATGCCGATAGCCCCTTGACCTTTCGTGTCTTCAAACAAATTGAAAACAGTGTCATCAGTGATACGAATACGTGTTAATAGTCCTTTTGTCATTGCTCTTCTTGGTTACAGTTGCAATCGCGCTGGATAGTAAAGATAAGTTCGCCGATAAAATCATCGGTAAGACTTTCATCAGCTAATACAGCTACTTGGAATTTGTTGTTATTACACTCAAAGCCTACTTGTTTCATACCTTGTATATAACCACCTCCTTTGTGCTCATAATCGCGATAATCTACAGGCTCAATGATTGAGTTAGACTGCGGGTCTCTCACGCTCATCTCGACGGCAAATTCCGGAGTATAGTTTTTAAAAGGCACAAAGTGTACTCCTACACATTTACCTTTTTCCAAGGTAACGTATTCGGTTTGGGCTTTTTGTCCGCTGGGAATATGTACCTTAACGCGGTTTGTGATAATACTACTTGTCATATTAAAATGTAGATTTGCAATTAATTAATTTTGTAAATTTGTCGATTTGCCAATGTGCAAAATAGCACACTGGCAAACAGACAAAAAAACACTTCCTCTTATCGTTTAATGTAGGTTTCGAACCCTTTCAAGAGAACTTGAACAAATGATTTTTCTCCACTTGTGGCAGGAGTAATAGTACTACCTGCGGGGGTTTCGATGGTGACATCTACTGTTTGAGTTGGCTCGATAACTGCTAAAGCACCAAGTTTTCTGTAAAAATCATCGGATTTCTTGGCATTATCAATGCTTGAGATTGGCAATTTAACAATCACTTCTCCGTTTTGGCGAACAACCAAGTGAGAGGCTAACAATTCAGCAGGAAGTTCTTTGTTATAAGCTACCTCCCATACCTTTTTACCAGCAGCTGCCTCGCCATACTTAACGGTAACAGCGTCAATAACGAAGAAACGTCCGTTATCAAGACGGTTGCCGTCGAAGTTTGTTACACCTACTTCTTGGGTAGAATTACCGTTGAGGAGTGGTACGTTACCGCCTGCTGTGAATTGTGCATTAACATACAACTCACTTGGGGTGGGTTTCATACGTGCCATTACATCGGGTGCAAGGTTGAATTTACCCGCTTGGCGTGAAAGAAATGTGGCAACACGTGTGTATTGCTCTTCGTTTGTGAAATACTCGTTCATTTTAAATTGTTTTTGAGTTATTAATTATTAATTTTTTAGTTTGTAATCACTTATTAACTACTTGTAATTACGCTTCTGCGAAAAGGTCTGCACCAGAAAGAAATACTGTTTTTGGTTCGCTTTCTATGTACGGATTATCAACGTCTTCTACCTCTTCATATGGGTAGAAATCGTAGTCGCTACTGCTATCTACATACACAGTAGTTTCTTCAGCTGGGGCACCAAGGGCGGTTTTCAAGATACCGTCATTCATTGGTTTGTCTTTAGGGGAAAAAACACTTTTCAACACTTCGGTAATTTGTGTAGCTGCCATACCAGCTCCGGCACTCTGAATAAGTTTGCCACTGGTTTCTTTGGGATTGCCATAAGCGGCGAGAACTACGCCAAGTACAGCAAGAGCTCCGTGGCGTATGGCGGGTTTTTTAAGCACACCGGATAACTTATCGGCGGCAACGCGTGATACCATAGCGCCAGCTACTACGCCGGCGGCTGTGGTAGCGCTTTCTGTGAGGGTTTTCTGATTGATGTTGCTCATTTTTTAATTTTTTGAGTTATGAAATTAATTGTTATAGGTTATTTTTTGTTCATCATTAGCACAACAACAAGCAAGGCGGCTGCTCCCAATCCAATATATAGAGGGGTATTGTCTTTCTTATTATCATCTAACATTTTGGCGAGCAATAGCTGTTGAAACATATCGTTGCTACTATTTTCTGTAAGGGTGCCATTTTGGCGAGCAATAGCGGTTTCGTAGACGTATTGTCTCTCTTCATCGCTTAATTCTTCGCCATTAACACGAACAGGTTGTCCGCTTTTAAAAGCACTAATCACATTGGCGGCTCCTCCGGCTAAATTTAGCAATTGGGTTGCTCGTTCAAGAGTAGAACCTACGGTAATGTTGTTCCGTTCAAAGATATTACCACCTTTTTGAGAGCGTAATTCTTGACGTGTTACACGTTTTTGTTGTCGTTGTTCTTGGCGCACCAATCGGTTTTGCTGTCGTTGAGCTTTCTTTTCGGGATTAGCTTTGAGAAAATCAAAGAATCCTCCCATACCGCCACCGTTACAAGTGGTACAAGGGGCGGCTAATTGATATACTGCTAATTTTGCTTCCATAGTTATTTTTTCATCATTACGACAATGAACCCTAAGAAGAGAATGCCTCCGAGTATATATAGTGGGGTGTTGTCTTCTTTTTTCTGAGCCATACTGTCAATAATTTTACGTTTATTCCTAATATCTTCGGCGTGCTTACTTCGAGCAGTGGCACGGTTGAAACTGGCTTGTTGTCGAGCTAATTCGAGACGTTGGCGTTCTAATTCTATCTCTTCTTTGCTCTTTGTAATATGGTAGTGGTTTTCATTCACAACCGTATTACCTTCGCCACTGTTACCACCGCCTTGGTTAGCAAAGCTGTCGTACAAGTCTTTACCTTGGCTTATAATATTAAGACCTGTGGTAATACCGTTTGTTACTCCGACGAAACTCATTATTATGCACTTACGTTGGTTGGTGACTTTCTTCTGAATAATAGGTAACCACCTACGAGAGCTGCACCTACCAATATAATGGTTTGTGTTTGCTTGGACTGTTCTTTGGCGGTTGCTTTGGCTTGCTCTTTGGCTACTGCTTCTTGTGCTTCACGTTCAAGAGCAAGTTTCTCAGCATCTTTATTGGCTTGGTAGCTGGTACGAGCGTCGGTAATACGCTTTTCATAGCTACTTAATAGCTCGCGCTTTTGTGCCACTTCTTTTTCTAAAACAGCAACAGCGTTGCGTTGTGCTTGTAGGTTTTCAGGTGATAATTTTGCTCTTCTCTCGTTCAACTTAGTATTCAATGCTGTAAGCTGATTTTCTAAAGGGCGAGTACGCGCAATACTTTCGTTGAGGCGATCTTCGTAGTGTTCGCACGAAAAGGCTTTGTTCCATAATCGTTTACCAAACCACCCCAACCCTTCAACTCCTGCTTGCTGTTTTGGGTTGCTTTCCCACGCGTCCGATAAGAGCTTGGCTTGGTCAATTTTTGCATCGATTTCAGCACGTTCTTTTCGTAGGTTATTTTGTTTTTGCTCAAGCAATGTAAATTCTTTTTGCTGTGTACCTGTTTCTAAGCTATTTAGTTCATTCTGTACAGCGGCTATTCGCCCTGGAAAAGAGCGTTCAATAGCTTCTTGTTGTTCTGCTCTTGCACGATGTGGGTTGCACCCTCCTAATCCCTGGCAGGGTGACGATAGAGAGGCGCGTTCAATTCTGTGTTCTGCTATTGTATCAAACATATCAAACATATTTTTTAAGTATTAGTTTTTGCTGATGAAAGTTAGGACTCCTATACCTAATGCGCCGACGAGGGCGAGGTTTAGGAGTTTTTTATTTTCAAGTCCCGCGCGCTGGTTGGCTTCGTGGGAGGCTATTTTCTTTATATTATCGACGCTGTGTTGTTCTTCGTACAGCCGTTGGGCTCGTACTTTCTTGAGTTCTTCCCAAAATAATTTGTTTGCCAAATTATATGCGTCAGCTTTATTATGAGCGAGGTCTAACAGTTCTTTCTGATACTTTTTATCGTACTTGAGATAAATGCTGTATTGCTCACGCCTTAGTTCGTCTTCCATTGTTACCTGGGTTACAACGGGTAGGTATATGTTACGGCGAATCGAAGCAATTTTTTCCTTGAAAGGTAACATCTCACGGCGGTAGTTCTCGGCTTGTTGTGAGCCGTATTCTACCCGCAATGTGGTTACGTTATCTTCAAGCCACGCGTCAAAACTCTGTTCACTTCCGTAAGGATACATTCCTTTTTTATCATTGCGACTTTCTACTTTTAGAAAGCGATATTTTGCTGATATTACATCTTTGCCAGCGGGCACAATGAAGTACCAGCTTCGCTCTGACACACTACCTTGGCGTTCTATAATTGCTACATTAAAGTTTTCGGATAGCTTGAATTTGAGCATATCAAGCATATCATCAACGGCTTTTTTGGTATTCTTCACAAAAACGTTGTAACTCTTTAGTGTTTCGCTACTACACTTTTGGTTGTGCACTTGGCATTCGTAGGCATAATGGGCACTACCAAGGTCTATTTCTTTCAAAAGCCTATTGAGTTCACTTGTAGCGGTAGGCTCCAATCCCTGCTCTAACTTGGTGCGCAGGGTGTTCATTGTGGTTTTGAACTGCTCAAAGAATTGTTCTTTTAGTCCGCGATTGATGAACTCTGATGTATAAAAAGCTCCAGCGCAAGGGTCGCCCCACAACATTATAGCAAGGGCTACTATAGCAGTAACAGCAGCGATACATAGCCCTACAATGGTACCCACGCCAGGCACAGCATTGGAGGCGAGCGCTGCTTTTCCACCTATGGCTACAATGGTGGCAGTAGCGGTGGCAGAAGCTGCATTGCCTACGGCGTTTACTTTCTGTATACTTTTTTGCTTGTGATGTGCGCTCGTAGCTTCTGCGTTTTGTTTGCCCACTTCGTAAGATTGATTCAGTAAGTCTTCTAATTGTTGGTTTACATCTGGTTCACCGAGAGCAGGCGTTTCGTATTCTTTTTTCCAAAGATTATACTTTCTTCCGTCGAGGGTGATAGTAAAACCGTCAATTTTGAAAGGTACATCGGTGCGATTCTCTTTGGCAAGTTGGTACACGCGTGCTTTTAGGTGAGTGAGCTCGGGGTTATTTGGATTCATAGCCCCGATGTTATCTATCGCCTCTACGAATGTTTTCCACGCTTGCCTTTTTTGAGTTAGGGTATCATTTCCAACAATTACCGGTATAGGCGACGATAAACTAACTTTATTCTCGTTTACCAATACATCGTCTTTTTCTATGTATGGCAATTCTTTTGTTGTATTAATCGTACCGTCGATTACGTAATAACCTTGTGCGAGGTTTGCGGTTTTTTGGTTTTTCGGTACTACTACGTATACGTGAGTGAATCCGTCGGGGTTCATCTCTTGCTTGATACGGCGCATATAGTGCTTTATTCCTGCATTGAGGAGTATTGTTGAGGCAAATATGCTGTAGCTTTTACAATCTATACCGTCGAAACGTGATAGCCAGCTACAAGCGGGGGAACGCAGTAGCTGGTTGGCTCCGTCGATACTATATTGAAAGTGCCAATACAAAAATTGGTGAATATCATTACAAAGTTTTTCGAGGGGCATACCGCTGAAAAACTTGAGTGTTAAATCGCGGGTGTGGTGCTGGTACTTGCGGGCTGTTTTTGCCATATTTTGGATAGCAAAAGAGGTGTCGCCGTTGCCGAGCTTGGTAGAGGAGCAGTCGGAGGGGGGCATAAAAGCGCCATAGAGTGCGCCGGTGCGCACTTGGCGGTGTAGCCCCCTGTTTATCTCGTCTGCTGTGATACTCATATTATGCGATTTAACGTGATTAATATTCGAGGCAAATATAGTACGAGAAGAAAATAGTATAGAAACGATTAGGCACAATGGGGCAGGATAGGGCAGGATAAGGCAGTTTATAAAAGAAAAAAGCCCGCTTGTGCGGGCTGTGATATTAGAGTAGGGGAGAAACTTTATTTTTTCTTATTAGTTGTTCTTTTGTAAAGGTGTTTTTTGAGTTCTTCAGTAGAAGTAAAGAAATGTCCATAGCCTTTTTTAGTAAGACCTTTTTTTAATTTTTCATCACCAGACCAAATTTTGTGTCCTGTATGTAGGTGAAGGGCGATAAAAAAAGTATCGTCTTCGTCTATATCATCTACTAAAGCGTGAGCTTTCAATAAAATAGAAGTGGGTATTTCACTTACATAACTTAATTTTATGCGTTCTTTGTAGTATTTCAGTTCTTCTTTTAGTTGTTTTTCTGTTAGGTCTGAACTTGCTACAACTTTATTCCAATGTTCCTTTAGTTCCTCAAAAATGTAATTGGGAGCTGTGAACTGTAAATTGCTTTTTTGTTTCAGTATAGAAGCCGTTGTTCCTTTGGGTTTTATTAAGGCACTTACTAAAATATTACTATCTGTTATGAGTATCATTGTTTTGTTTAAATAGCATATCAAACAGGTATTTTCTTGTCATTCCTGCATTCATAGATTTTGAAATTTCATTGATAGCCTTTTTTTGTTGGCTGTATGATAGCTTTTTTCCCGTGTTATTGTTTATTTTAGTACTCACGGCTCTTGTTTTTGTAACTGTTGCTGGCATAATGTTTTGAGTGTTTTTTATTTCTATGGTGCAAAGATACAAAAATTTTGCCAATTAACAAAATGTGCTAATTGGCAAATTTCTTTGATTAAATTTCGTCGTTGTAGAAATAGGGGTCTATCGCTTCGGCAAACTCATTAAGGTAGGACATTGCGACGGTGAGATTAGGTGATACATCTTGTGGGTTTTCAAGCCATATAAGAGAGGCTTTGTAGTTGAGTGTGCGTATCATCTTGGCAAACTCTTTGGCGGTTACTGATTTGAAAAACTTACTTACGGCTTCAATATCGAAGTTGTAAGGGACGGTTGTCGCACCGTTGGGCGTGTGGCAAAGGATACTGTTATTCACCATTGCTACATTTTTTTCGTTATTAGTCACTTTGAAAAAAAATAATAGGCTAAAATTACTAAAAGGTTTAGCCTTTCCCTTTGACTAACACACACGAGGGCGGTCGCGGTAGCATTAACTATCCGCAAGGGGGTACTAAACCTTATATAGGTGAGGTACGGATATAAAAAATCCGCACTATTTATTAGAGCGGTTCACGCCCTCTATGTATGTTAGTCGGTGCAAACATACGACTATTTTTTGAATTAGCAAATTTTATACTTTTAGTTTTCGGTTTTTGATTTCGTGTTGGAGCTCTTCTGACAAGGCATAACCTTGAGGTGTCCCGTATAGCTCAACAAAGGTGAGAAATTCTTGTAGACTGATGTTTTTGTTTTTAGTAGCGTTGGGGCGATATTGTTCGATAATATCGTTAATGTAGGTGCGTATGTTCTTTTCGCTATACTGTGAGAGGTATAGGGAGGTGAGTTGTTTTTTTGTTTTTACGGTTGTGAGTATTTTCATAGGGTTTGTGGTATTTTGTTTTTCTTTAATTCTCGTTCGTATAGGGTGATGTATATTTCTTTTTGTTTGTCGCCAACGGTTTTGTTGTTGTAATATTGCTTGCTGGAGTCTACTATTTTGCCTTTTTTCTTTACGTGCAATTGTATGCGGTTGCCGTAGTAGTCTTTTGCTTCACATTCTACTGTTATGCCGCGTTTTAGGCAGTAGGAAAATGCTTTGGGGAATAGGTCGAGGTTCATTGTTTGATAAATTTTCTGTTAATAATTTTACCTAAATGTAAAACAAAGTACATTTTATCTTGTTCAGCACCCCATTTGGTTTTACCGGTACTTTGTGATATATTTTTCAGTTCTATAGTGAATTGAGGGGCATTACGAGCATATCCATTACGAAAGGTAATGTATTTGTATTTCTTTGCATAGATACGATTTGTCCAGTAAGGCTTGATTTCGCGATATTCTTCGTTTTTATTTCCTAATAGAATCATATTAAACCATTTTTTTTTGAGTGTTAAATGTAGGGTGTTCATTGTTTATTTTTTTTAATAGGGTAAATCGTTAAATAAATTGTTGTCGTCGGACAGGTCTGACGGGTCGGACGAGGTGGTGGTTGCTGGGGGTGTTATGGGGGTGGTTGCTGGGTTGGCTGCTGGGTTGGGGGGTTGTGGGTTGGTTTCGTCTTTGGGGATACCTACAAAGAAGTATTCTTTGGTGGTGCGGGTGTTATCGGGTAAATATACGGTGCGCTTGATGTAACCTTGTGAATTGCATAGTTTTTTTGGGTTGAATACGTAGCCTTTGAGTTGGCAAAATAGGGCGATGTTCTTTTTGAAATTCTTTATTTGTACTGCCATTTTGCCGACTACATTGCGGTAGTCGTCGTACATTTCTTTTTTTAGTATTTCTCGGTTTAGGTTTTCTTCGGCAAAATATTCTTCTGCCCATTCCATAAAGTTGTCGCCTATGGAGGCTTTGAGGGTGTTTATTTGTAGGTTTTCGATAGGCGATAGTACTGGGGCGTGCTGATTGGCAAGGAAAAATTGCAAGCACTGTAGCATAAAGTTATAGAATAGGTTGTACTGTTTTTCGTCCCAATCCTGAAAAAACGCGTGTCCAAAGTCGTCGATGGGTTGAAACTTGTCGGTGAGTGAAAAGTAGTAATAATCGGAAAATGTTACGAATAGGATTCGCCCTATATCGCTACTGGTCATATTGCGTATGGCGTGGTTGTAGGTTCCTACCATTTTTGGTGCTTTTTCGTAGGGTATATGGTAGTCGCCTTTTGTTTTTTCGTTTACGGTGATACCGTCGGTTACGTAGGTATATACTTCGGAAAAGGGTATTGAGGCGTGCAAGTCGTCAAAATAGATGAGTGGTTCGCCTTTGTAGGTCCCGAATAGGTGTTTGTCGCGGAATAGGTCGGGGTTTTTACCGCCTCGATAGAAATAGGGTGCGAGTTCTCGTAGCCCGTTAATCATTAGCCCTTTACCGCTTCGTCCGTTGTTTTCGGTTACGCTGTCTTTTACTTTGTCGTCCATTACGTATACGTATTTTTCAAATCCGCGTTTTTTGTATTTGTGCAAGAGGTAGCCGATAGCAAAGCATTTGCCGAGGAAGTGGCGTTCTTGGGTGATTTGTTGTTCCTCGGTAAGGTGTGGGCTGTTGAGTATATATGCTTTGCGAAATTCGGGGTTTTGTTCTTTTTCGGTTTCCCAGTGTACGCGGCTTCCGTTAATGATGAAGTTCATAAACTCGCAGGCGTTTTGGTGTATATGTACGCGCTGGTTGCCTGCTTCATCTTGGTACATTTCAAAGAATGAGGGCAGGGCGGTGAATCGGTTGTTGATGATATGTTTGTCCCACACGTAGCAGGTGATGTCTTTATCGGTTACGGTGCGTAATTCGGTAGCTGTTACTTTTACGGATATGTTATCAAAGAAAAAGATTTGATAATCGGCGCCGTAGTTGGTAAAGTCGAGGGTGCGTGCGGGTAGATTGACGAGGTCAGAGGCTCGTAGTGCGTTTGTTTTTTCGAGCATTTCGAGCACGTCGGGGGAGGTTCCTTGACGGATAAGGAATTCTTGGCAGTATTGGCGTATGTCCTTTGATGTTGGGACTTTTATTTTGTGTTTGTTTATTTGGATTAGTATATCGTCGGTTTCATTGGGGTTTTTGTCGGTTACAAATTCGGGTTTGTATCCGAAAAAGTTATGACAGTTGAGGAAATAGAATAGGTTACGGGCGTTTACGCGGTATTGTTTGCGCTCATTTAGCATTACAAAGTTGCAGGATACGGCAACGCTTAATTGTTCTTTGAATTTTTTGGTTATATATTCTTTTGAGGCGTGTGTAAAGTCGCGATGTAGTAGGTAGTCGCGAAAGTCTTTGCCTTTGGTGTTTCCGTCTTCATCGGTGAAGTAGTAGTTTGGGAGGAATGCGGTGGGTAGCTTCCAGTATTGTAGTGAGTATTTGTAGGCGAATGTTATGCCCGAGGGGTCTAAATCGGGGAGGTTTATTAGGTTTTTTGTGAGTTTTTTGAGTTCGTGGTATATGGTGGGTGTTATGATTTCGGCTTCTGAATTGCACCATACGGGATTGAACTCTTCGGATAGGGAGGCAACGGATACGCCGTCGGAGCCTCCAGAGCATATTATGATGTATGGGAGGAGCATTTCGTCTAATTCTTCTTGGAACATTTCTTTTTCTAAATCGCTGGTTTCTGGTTTTTCCATACGGTTTTGGAGTTCCATTATGCGCTGATAATTATTGCCTATTTTATCGAGGATACGCTTGTATCCGTGTACGTAGTGGGCGGGTTTTTGTCCGAAATAGGAGTGTTTGTAGGCTTTGTTTGTTTCTTTTGGACAATAGGTTTTTGCCCATTGCTGGTAGTTATCGGAATAGGCGAACATTGGGTATGCGGGTGTGTTGGTTACGCGCATTATTTTTCCGCTTTTGGTACGGCGTTCGGTGTATTCGATTTCGATGATACCGAAACTTTCGAGTAGTTCGGCGGTTACAAAGCGGGAATATACTTGTGGGTTTTCGATTTTTGGTTTTGCGATAATTTTCCAATAGTTTTCGGGCAGAGTGCTATCTTCGCGGAAAGTTACGTTGCTTTGGAATACTTTGTCGGTTGTGGGTACGTTAAATTCGGCGTACAAGTCCTTGAGGGCTTCGCCAAATTCTTTGCCAGTGTACTTTTGAACGAGTTGTACGGGGGTGATAAATTCGCCACTGGAGAAGTCTTTTATCGCCCAAAAGTTCTCTCCCTTTGGAATGAACAGAGAGGCAGAGGCGGTGCGTTCTCCTTTGTTGAATTTGAAGTTTTTGACACCCATACAGCCAATGCAGGCGGGTTCGTAACGGTAGAGTATATCAAGTCCTTGGTTAGTGTGGGCGTATAGTTCTTCGGGGGTGTACTTGTAGTCGTTATTCATTAGTTTTTAGTTTTTAATAATTAGTCGTTAGCTGAGAGTTAAAATAAAGCCGCGCTGTTATTGCGCAAGTAGCGCGGCTTCACTAACGAACTGACTCAAATTATTTAATCTTCATCGGGATAGGCAAAAGCTACTATCATTGTTTTTTTGTTTTTTATGTTGTCGGGTTCGGTAAGGGCAAATGAGAGTTGTCCTACACCAGGGTTAGTAACAACATAGCCACCTGGTACTTTGTTGTAGAGGGAACAAATTGCTCTTTCATTGTCGTAGGTAAAATCAATAATAAGCATATTATCTTCAACGGTAGTACAACACACTTTTAGATAGTCAATATCATATAGTGCGTTTAGAATTCGGGTAATTTGGTTTATGTGATTCATTGTTTTATGGTTTTATACGTTCTATATTAACAAGGTCTTCAATAGAAAGACTGAATATTTCACTAAGTGCTAACAGAAAAGAATAGTGAGTAAGTTTATCGCTATTTGCTTTGAGCCACTTTTTTATAGTACGCTGGTTTTCGCTCGTTTTAAGGTGTAAGACAGCGATAACTGTATCATCTATTTGTTCTACTAAATTTGGTTTTAGTGTTACTTTTATGGTTTCTGATTTTATCATTTTACTAATTGTTCTAATTGTTCTAAGGAAATGTAAATAGTTTCTAAAAAGGCTCTTCCCAAAGTGGTGGGGCTTTTTTTATGACAAATACGCATAATATTTTGCATATATTATATATAGTACGTATCTTTGTCCCCTAAAAAAGGAACGTATTTAGATACCTTTTTTCTGAACACTTATTTAGGTTACTAATTCGGGGCAAAAGTATGCGATATTTCGCATATAACCAAATTTTTTAAGCAATATTTCGCATATTATTTTATTTTTTATTTTTATGAAATTGAAAATCAAAGAGTTAAGAAAGCAAAAAAAACTATCTCAAAAAGATTTATCAGAGAAATCTGGTATATCTGAACGTATGATAAGTGATTATGAGAATGGAATTGCCGATATTTCTCTTAATAAACTGCAAAATATCGCAAGGGTATTGAATTGTGCTGTATCTGAATTAATAGGAGAAGAAACGCCTATTATACAGCAAGCACACAATAATATAAGCAGCACGATAACCCAGCACCAAACCATACACGCGCCCGAAGATTATGAAACCTTAAAAAAAGAAAATAAACGACTTACTCAAGAAAACTCTGGTCTGAAAGATAAGATTATATCCTTAATGGAAGAGAAAATAAAGAAGTAAAATAACAAAAAAAAATTAATAAGTGAATAATTTTTTGTATATTTGCGCCATAGTAATTTTTAAATTTATAAACCGATGAAAAAACAAGTATTTTTAGTGCTATTCTTAGCGGTAGCTATGATAGCAGGGTGTAGCAAGAGCGACACCAATGACAATCAAGTAATAGAGCTAAAGGTAAAAGCTATTTATGCTCCTAATACTGCAAAAGCTCTTTTTAATACAAGTATAACAGAAGAAAAAACTATTACAGGAATAACGGTTACACTTTACAAAACGGCAGAGGATTTGCAAAAAGGAACTAACAAGGTAGCCAGTGGGGTAACCGATGAAAAGGGAGAGGTTCTCCTAAAAAACTTAGAAGAAAGAGAGTATTATATTCAAGCTCTTAATGACCATTGCTTGGGTAATGTGGAAGAAATAGCTAAAAACCAAAATAAAGTAACTCTTAAAAAAGGATTGGTAGCTACTTATGAAATTACTAATGTAGACCAAATGTCAGCAGTAGATATAAACAATAAATTAAATAAATCTATTTATATAAGTATAGATACTGATTCAGAGAAAGTTTTACTGGAAAAAGGAAAGAGTGTTGAAATTGTTGTAATTCCTACGGGAGGGTCTACCAGCTCTAATTATTTAAGTCATCAAATAAGTTTGTATAATAGTGTAGATGATACTCAGCCTTACGATTATAAAAGATTTTCAGTTAATGCAAATTGTCAAACATTTGTGTTAGACTTACAATAATAAAAAAATCCACCTATGGTTTACCTCCATTTAGGTGGATTTTTTTTGCTCCGCATACAAAAAGATTTGTATGCAAAAAGATTTGTATGCAGATTTGTATGTAAAAATTCAGAACGTAATCGCTTTATTTTCTTATATTTATACTCTATTTATTTTATTACATACAAAACATACAAAAGAAATAAGAATATAAAGAGATAGAGACAAACAACCTTTGTTGTGAAGTAAAAGTACTTGGAGTACTGGGACGATTTTGGTACTTAAATAAAAATATTAACACCTCTTATTGATATATAAAGCCCTAATATCTAACTAATTACATTTCATAATATTAAGGGAGTTCCTCCAGTTCCCGCTACAAAATAGGCGTAATTAGTCTGGTTTAAAGACTGATTACGCCTAACTTCTTAAAATAAGTGTGTCGGATTTGTGGCTATTTTCCTGCACGAGGAAGGTAGCCGTAAATAGAAAACATCTCTTCACTTTTTATGTAAAGTAATTTAGCAATATTTAATTTAACGCTATAGATATTTTTAATGTGCCTTATATTATCTGTTAGATAAAATATTATTGAAATCGTATTTTATTTCTGCAAAAAGAAAAGTTTTTACAACTTAAAAAACATCTAAAATGCATTTGGGTAAAACTTTAACAAGACTTTAACATAGTGTAAAATATTGGAAATGAAAAACCTATATTTTTTTTGATTTAAAAACGTAAAAATATATACTTTAATGATGTGTAATTAAAAAAAAAAGATTACTTTTGTCGCACTAACTCTGTATACATAATATACATATTAGTTTTAAGAATAGCAGTTTTATATACCATAGTTTAATAACTAATGATAATGAAAAAGTTTTTATCAGCAATTTTGTTTTTGATGTTCGCAGGAGTTGCGTCAGCTCAATGTATAGACATAAAAGTAACGCCTACGGCGGGTACTTGTTACTCCGATGCACAGCTAAAGGTAGAGGCAAAGCCAGTATCACCTCTTCCTTCGGGTTGTCCTGCGCCTGGTAGTGAAGGTTATTTTGTACGCTTAGAGGGTTACGGAACTGATTCAGGTTTGGAGAGAATGGTAGGAGGTACCTCAGGGCAATATACTTTTACTAGTTTAAATCCTGGTAACTATACGGTAACAGTATATGATGCGAAAAATGGGAACTCTGAAGCTAAAAGCGTAAAGGTTATTTCTAGCTATAAAGTAATGAATATCCAGAACTTACAGGCTTTAGCTCCTACTTGTGGAAAGGATAATGGAGGGGTAAGATTCCGAATACCTAGTGGAGGAATTGGTCCTTTTGAGGTAACTTTACTTGATATGAATGACCAAGTACTTGTTCCTGCACAAAGTTTTACTCGCCCTATAGGTAATAATTATATAGAAGTAAGAGGTAATGCGGGACATAGAATTCCTCAGAATAGTACTATAAAAGTACAAATAAAAGATATTACAAACGTGCACAGTGATTGTGGAGAAACACGTCGTTTTCCGAATATACAGATACCTGCAGAGGTAGCTAGCTTTGAGTGTCTTGAAATAAAAACTAGCACACATTATCTTTATAGATTGGGTATAGATTGTAATAGATTTAAAATTAAAATTGACCTTGTTGATAAAAATAATACTAGAATAAACAGTACGACTGTAGATAAGCAAGCTATCAAAGACCATTTTAAAAATGTAGGAAATGCACAAATACGTGTTTTAAATAGGCATCGTTATCCAGTCATTAATCTTAAATATGATGGTGGATACTCTCTTTATACAGATAATCATGAACTTCGTAAAGGTGATGAGTTAGAAATTACTATTAAAGGACCTAAAAATACTATTGTAGAAAGAGTTAAATTGGACGACAACCAAGTAGCAACACCTTCTTGTCCTTCTTCAAAAGTACTAAATACAAGCAATCGTTCATATGAACGACATAAAGTAGGTACTTGTGGAGCTATTGAAAAACTATTACAGTTTTTTTATGAAATAAAATATTATGATAATAGAAAATTACCTAATTTAAATGGAGGAACTTATAATTATCGTGTAGAATGGCCTAGTGAGCAAAAGATACAAAACTTTAAATTAGAGCGAAGTACTAGTGGTACCTCGGCAGGTCCTTGGGTAAATGTTCCTTTAGAAGAGGGTACAGTAGGGGCAAGTTCAGGAAAAGCTCAGTGGACAACAACTCCTTATTATAATGGGCTTGTTACTTTAAGCGGAGGTACAGGAGAAGGACTTTACCGCCTTACTTATACTGACCCGTCTACTTGTAAAGGTACTTGTACTTCGGAAGTAAAGGTAATATACAATAAAGAAACATCTCCTAATCCGATTGATAAAATTTGGGAAAACTTACGTCCAGCTGGTTATGGTTCTTATGAGGGAACAGGAGCTTTTCTATTTCAGAATTTAGGTAGTGGTTTTTACTACCCATTGAAATTTAAGATAGCTCCTGTAGATGGTACAAAATCGGTAACTTATCAAGGTAAGATTAGTTGGTCGGCTACTGTTACACGTACCATTACCTATCCAATAGAATATACGATGCCTTCTAGTCGTTCATTGGGTTATACCAATTTGCCTTCTGGCAATTACAGAATTACTGTTACTGATGTTTGTAATAATACAACTACAAAAGATATTTTCTTACCCGCAACTCGTTATACTCCTAAATTAGAATATGAACGTGATTGTGAAATAGGACAGATAAACTATGATTTAGGTCGTTCTGTATATAATAATTCTCTTTCAGAAAGAGTTTATTTAGAAAAAGAAGTACAAGACGCTAATGGTAGACGTAGTTGGGAACCTGTAAAAGTAGATGGTACTAATACTTATAAAACAGGACATAGGGGGACTTTTTCAAACCTATTACCAGGAAAATATAGGGTATATCCTGATATTTACCAAGGTTATAAATTTAGAAGCTTTGGTTTTATTCCTGGTAGTTCTGGTAATTATACTTCTTTTGATTTAAGAGATCCCACTACTCCATATATAGGAGATAGTAAAGATTATGGAGAGATTACTATAGGAGATGTGGTGAAATTAAACCCTGTTTTAAACCCTGCAGTATGTAATAGTGGTAGCAACACTGGTATGATTTCAGTAGATTTAACAGGACAGCAAGTGGCTTTCCCTGTTACCTATGAATTATACTCTAAACCGAGTGCTACTTCTACTCAAACTACTTTTGTAAAAAAAGCAACTTACCAGCAGTCACAAAACCAATATTATCATATTTTCTCTAATTTACCTATGGGGCATTATATGGTGAGGACTATTCACCGTTGCCAAACAGTAAATAAAGATATAGAGATAAATAGTACGGGTGATTTTGATCCTTATTTATTAGTGGATAAATCAGGATTATGTGAAACTAATACAGTTAAAGTATTTCTTGGAGTATCAGGACATCTTTTTGATATCCGATGGTTTAAGCTTGATGCTAATGGACAAAAAACTACTTCGTCTCCACTTCAATCGGGACCTTCATTCTCTGAGGATATTACGACCACTACTCACTATTTGGCTGAATATAACTTGAAGCCAGGTATAGGTTGTGGTAATGCTAAAGTATACACTAAATCTACTACTGTACAGGTGGCTTCAGGAAGTGATGCCATTAAGTTTAGAACACCTTGTCCTAACGATATTACAGTTTTTGCTGATCAGGGAGCCTGTGGTAAATCGGTAAATTGGCAAGAGCCTTCGGCTTATAACACTTGTAGTGGTACTATCACTACTACAAAGAGCCATACACCTCCATATTATTTCAATATAGGAGTTCATACCGTTACTTATGCGTTTTCTGATATAAAAGGAAATACCATTAGTTGTTCTTTCACTGTAACAGTGAAATCTAACGCTACTAAACTAAAATCGAACCATCGTTATACTGATACTTCGGGGAATACTATCACTCAGTTGACCCCTAATCAGGAGTTCTTCTATGTACTTACTTATCAGAACGACGGTTCAGAAAATATCAATAAAGCAACTATAAATGTAAAACTTCCTGCTAATACTACCGTAGTTACTAATGGTAACCCTGACCTTAATGGGGCAGGTGATGGCACAGTGAATAATCCTCATCCTCAAAGTAGCTATAACAATGCTACTAAGAGCTATCAGTTTGTGATAGGAGGTATAGCAGGAGGCGTACAATTACAATCTACACTTAAAGCAGGAGACCCTGCTCGTACAATACGTATTCCTCTTAAACTTGTAGGCGATTGTAATGACTTTTTAAAACCTTGTGAGAACTTCTTGAAGACGTCTATGAATATAGACTACGAAGGAGGAGCTGCAGGTTGTACAGGAAATCAACAAACGGAAGCAGGTACTAAAACAATCACCATAAATACTACGGATTGTAACCGCCAGGAAGTGTTCTGTGGTACTGGAGCGATGACTTTTGAAGCTGTTGGAGGCTTTACAAGTTATCAATGGTATAAGGACGGAAACCTCCTGCCAGGAGAAACAAAACAATCAATCGTTGCTAATTCACCAGGTGTTTATAAGGTAGAGAAAACGAATTTTTGTGAAGGAGTTTCAGTAGTAACAGTAGAAACTATCAACTATCAAGGTATTTCACCTTCTACCGACCCTATTCGTGCACAAGCTCAGAATATAGGGGTAACTTGTCCTGGTAATGGTAGTTGGACAAGCCACTTCTACTTCTGTCAAGGAGGAAGTAAGAATATTACGGTAAGCTATAAAAACACTGCTTTTGAATGGCAACAATGGAGTGGAGGTTGTGCAGAAACTTCTCCTGATTGTCGCAATACCGATGATAATTGTTGGAATCCGGTACATTCTAACACTACTTTTACAGCTAATAGTGCTGGTAAATATCGTTTACACTTGAAAGATTGTAATGAAAACTTCTATTTTGAAGTATTTACAGCAGGACTAAGTGGTAACCTTACTGATAAGATTGATGAAACAAACTATTCACAAGGTTCAGTGAGATTAACTCTTAGCACCAGTGGTGTAAACTATAAGGTAGAAATCTACAAAGGAGGTGTATTTCTAAGAACTGACAATATCAATACAAATGATTATCGTATTCCTAACTTGCGACAAGGTACTTATGATATTAAGGTTACCTCAGTACAAATACCAGGTTGTGAGTATAATGGTAATGTAACGATAGATAAACTCACCGAGATGACAATGACTGCTGCCTTCAAAGGTTGGAAAGATTGTAACACTGCTAAATTACAACTTAAAGCTGAAGGAGGTAAACCTACTTATCGTTTCTATATTTGGAGTATCAATGGAGTACAACAATTTGCTGACGAACAAACGGCAATTGCTTCTGCTTCACCTATTGCATTGCAATTAGGACACCAAACAAGCGTAGATGTAGATGTACCAAATATTACCCAAGTAGGAGAGTATGTATTTATAGTAGGTGATATGGATAATGGTAAGTTTGCTTTGTCTAACAAGGTAACGATTACACCACCAGATCCACATAGCTATACCTTATCAGTAACTCAAGAAATTGAGTGCGAAAGCAATCCTAATAGTGGACATATCAATATGATATTCCCAGCAGGTAGCCAACACCAAAATCGTACTATTAACTTGTATAAGTTAGATAATAATGGTAATCGCATCACACCTGCTTTCAAGACAAGTTCAGGAGGATTATTTACTGGTTTGCCCGCAGGAAGCTATGAGATAGAAATGAAATCGAATGTAGGGGGTAATATATGTACTTACAGTCAGAAACCTATTGTAATTGCTCCTACTAAAGACCCTCTTAGAGCTTTTGCAGGAGTAGTAGCCGATAAAGATTGTGATGCAAGTAACCAATATAAAATAGCGGTAAACAATGTTGCAGGAGGCACACCTCCTTACCGTTATAGTTTTGATGGAGAAACTACTTATGGAACCAACAACGTTGGCTTTATGGGAGGTTCTGGTAATGTGTATGTAAAAGATAGCAAGGATTGCCGTATTGTTATCCCTGTGAATATTGTTGCACAAACCGTACCGACTCTTACCGTTGCCAACCCTATTATCTATCGTTGTGATAATGGTTATGGAATGGTAACTGTAACGATTGCTTCAACTACTAGTCAAACTTATGAATACAGTATAGATGGTAGTGGTAAAACAGCTATCGCAGGTAATACTTTCAGTAGATGGTTAGCGCCAGGTACGCACTCTATTACTGTGTACTATAAGACTTTGAATACAGCTACTACGCCTAATGTACTATACGTAGAAGATTTTGGCAAAGGTGCTAATGAGTGCTTATCAGGAGCCACTACAGGTTTAGTATGTAAGACTGATGGTGACTTAGCTGATGGTAATTATGTAGTTACTAAACAAGTAGGAACTAATGCCTCTTGGGTACCATCGCCTACTGACCCTTCGGGAGGACGTTATTTGGCTATTGCAGGAAATGGTAGTAGCGAATTAGTGTATGAAAAACGCATTACAGGAGCAACTGCTCTTACTCCTATAACTGTAAGTTTTGATGCCTTGAATCTTATTTCAAGTGCCTCAGGAGTAGCACCTCGTTTCAGTGTAGAATTACACAAGAGCGATGGAGCACTGCTTCGTGGCAAGAATGTAGGCACTGTGAATGCTACAAGCTGGAAGAATGTAAGTATTACCTTTACCGAAGCTGAATTGACAGGTCTTACCGATGGTACTCTTATCGTTAAGATTGTAAATACAGCGGCTGCAAGTTATGGTAACTTAGGCAATGATTATGCTGTGGATAATATTAAAGTAGCCCAAGCTACACAATATTGTGCTTCACAAGTTTCTCAATTAGTGAATATTGAGAAATTCAAACAAATGCGTATTGAGAAATATGGTACTGAGAAGAATGTAAGCTGTAAAGGTGCTAGTGATGGACAAGTGCGTATTAGAGTAATAAATCCAGCTTCTAATACTGTTAAATATTCTATTGACCCTCACCAAGCAGTTTGGACTACGACTACCCTTGACGCACAAGGAGTCTTTACCATTACAGGATTAAGTGCTACTCAAAACGGTGTAGTAGCTGTACAAGATGCTAATAATCCAAACTGTATTACTACCTTACAAACGGGTTACAAGATAGGAGAACCTACCTCTATTGTACCTACTGCCGTAGTAATGGAGAAAATAACTTGTTACAATGGAGGAAAGGCTAAAGTAAAAGTATCGGCTACGGGAGGTACACCAGGTTATCAGTATCAAGTGGGATTGGTAACAGGTACTTTAAGTGCTCCACAGCCAGCTACTAAAACGCCTAACCCTTATGAGTTTAATAACCTTGTAGCAGGAACCTATAGTTTAGTAGTAACTGATGCTAATGGCTGTAAAACAGAAACTACTTTTGAGATTGAAGATAAAGCTACTATTTCAGCGACTGCCGAACCTCAATCTTACTGTTATAGAACAGGAGATGAGAAGAAAGTAGTTATTACAATGCTCAGTGGTAATGGCAATTATAAAGTACAACGTGTAGGAGGAGCTATCTATTCATTCAACACTAATAGCTATGTATATCCTGATGCTTTGCCAGCAGGAAACCATACCTTTGTTATAACTGATGGATTTGGTTGTAGTACAACTGTTACTACCCAAGTATACGACCCATTGACATTACAGGTATCGCCTACTACCCAACAGTATGCTGATTGTAAAGGAGGTAGTGTAACCTACACCCTTACAGCACAAGGCGGTATCCCAACAGCAATGAAAGAATTTAAATACAGTGTAGATAATGGTGTAACTTATACTACCATAGCTACGGCTCCTTCACAAGCTACTGTAGCAGTGAGCGTAGCCACTACTACTGTTATTAGATTCCAAGTAACCTATAAACCTGACGGTAGCGAATGTACTGCTGAACGTTACATCACTTTATTAAGCGATTCACCTCGCTTCTTGAAACCGTTCACTACTACCAAAGCTACTTGTGGAAAAGCGAATGGTTCAGTTACAATTACACCAAGTGATTACTATGTAGGTACTGCTTCATATACCTTAGTGATTAAAGATACTGGAGGAGCTGTACAATCAGCTACTGCTTTAGCACAAGGTAACTATGTAGCTGAATTAACTGATAATCGTGGTTGTGTGGCTACTCAAAACTTTACTATTGATGCAGTACCACAACTTACCGCTACAGCTACGGTTACCAAACAAATGGGCTGTACCTCAGCAGCAGCTGATTTAGCGGCTATCACTGTAACTCTTGTTAATGGAGGAGGTACTCCACCTTTTGCAGTACATTTGAGAAATAACTTGAACGGTTATGAAAGTACACATACTTTAACCGCTTCTAATAATATGCCAACAGAGTTCACTGGTTTGGATTATGGTAATTATGATATTACCATTACTGATGCTAATAGTTGTGAAACTAAACTTAGCACTGTAATTAATCCTAATTCTAATGTAATGTCTATCACTGCTGAAACGCCTACAAGTTGTACAACTACAAGTAGTATGGTTATTAAGGCAAGTAATGGCACTACATTCAGTGCAACTACCAATGCTTACTTTGCTGTATATCGTCCAGGAATTGTAAATCCACCAAATGCATCAACAGCAACACAAGTAACAACCACTAACCTCAATGGAGGTACTGATACTTGGTATAAAGGAACTGCTTCTGGTACAGGAGTAGCTGTGAAAATACCAAACTTAACACCTGGTGTTCAATATACCTTTGTGGTGTACAACATCACAACAGGTTGTAGATATACTCAACAAGCTACTATGCCAGTGCCTACGGCTTCTACATTGGGTGCTACCTTACAAGTAGCCAATGTGAAATGTGCAGGAGGTAATGACGGTACAGTAAGTTATACCTTAACAGGTTTCGGTAGCACAACAGCTATTACTTGGAAGATATTCAGAGAAGATAATCACCAACAAGTAGGTGCAGGAGGAAGTGTAACAGCTCCGTTCCATACCACACAAAACACCAATAGTAACTTGCCAGCAGGCAAATACTATATTGAGTTTACTGAAAATACAGGTTGCGTGAAAGCCTTCCCATTTGAAATAAAACGCTCAGCGGTGCCATTACAAGTATCTACTATAGCTACTCAGAAAGCCTCTTGTAGTACACTTGGTCAAGCGTGGTTGAATATCAAAGGAGGTACAGCAAGCTATACTTACGGTTATGTAACCGCAGGTGGAGCTTATAACCCAGCGGTAATGACAGGCACCACACAAGCTTCTACTTACATCAACTTGCCAGCAGGTAACTGGGATGTATATGTAAGCGATGCTTATGGCTGTATACAGCACGCTGCTGTAACCATAGGAATGTTTGATGTACCAAGTATATCGGATGTTACAGCCTTGAATTGCCAAGCCTATAACAATATAACAGGTAAGATACCAGTGAGAGTGACCCTCAACCAGATAGGTCAAGGTAACCACTATTACACCTTAGATGGTAGTGCTGATCAGCCTGTGGTTTGGACAATAGCTAATCAAGCCTTTGAGGTAGAAGTAAGCCCATTAGTAAATCACACTATCGTTGTGAAAGATGTGAATGGTTGTGCTACTAGTACAACATTCAGTACTACGGCTATCATCACCGCTACGGCTACCGTGAGCAAAGTAAAAACGTGTGCTACACCTACGGCTGAAATAACCGTAGTAGCCACTGGAGGTACAGGTGTATACAGCTATACCTTAGAGCGTTTAGATAACGGTTCGTTAGCAGGTGAAATTATTAGAGAGAATATAGCCTTGCCAGCAGGTGGTGTGGTAACTATTACCAACCCAACTGAGGCTGCTACCTACCGCATCAGTATATTTGATGCTGAAACACGCGATTGTCCTATCGTGAAAGAAGTTCAAGTGGTAGACCCAACACCTATCGACCCATCGACCATAGTAACTCAAGCTTATAACGAAAAATGTAACTTAGGTCTCACAGCTACCCCAACAGGAAGCATAGACGTAGCTATTCCTACCGACCCTGATACCTATACATTTAGAATTACAAGTGCCATAGACTTAACCGATGGTAGCAACGTAACGGTAACTACTACGCCTTCAACCGCAGGAACTCATAATGCTACCTTTGCACAGCTACGAGGTACTACGCAAGGGGTAAGATACCAAATAACCGTTACTAATAGTACGGGTTGTACCGCAATGGTAGAAACAATACTTACTTCACCAGAGCCTTTGAGCTTTGATGCAGATGTTCTTTCAGCTACTCAATATGTATGTGAGGGAGGTGCAGGAATGACTACACCAAAAGTAAGTGTAGATGTAACTAAGATACGAGGAGGTATACCTCCTTATACTACTGAGTTCTTTGACGGAGCAGGTAATAGTTTAGGTACAGGTACTGAGTACACCTTAACAAACCTCAATGGAGGTAGCTTCTACGTAAGCATAAAAGACGCTTCAGGCACTTGTAGTACTAATACTGCTAGCGTAACAGTAGCTCCTGCCTTTGCTCTTAGCTCAATGAGCATCACCACAACTACCTCAGTAACTTGTGTGGTAGATGAAGTGATAAATATTAGCTTAACGGTAACGCCTACTTATATAGCAGGCACTCCATTGCGCTATACTATCAGAGGTACTGATAATGGATTTGTGGCTATTACTTCTACTGCTACTACTACCCTTAGTGTACCACTTACAGGTTCAAGTGGCTTTGGTAATAGCAATTATACAATAGAAGTAATTAATGAACGTACTGGTTGTAGCATTACAGGAGTACACAGTATTAGACAGCCTAATACCTTTGCGATAGAATCAACTAACCCAGTGAGAGCGGTTTGCCATAACGACAATGGTTCTATCACACTCGGATTAGTGGATACAGACCTTTCTAACGGCGATCAATCAACAAATGGATATACTTATACCATTACCTCAGTAGGAGCTACAGTAGCTACTTCTACTTCGGCAACGATACCAGCAGGTACACGTAGCTTTACTGTGAACTTGAAAGGTGGTTCATATGATATTGAAGTAACAGTGAATGGAGTAGGATGTAAAGTGCCGAAAACACGCTTTACCATTCCTTCTAACCCTGCTGAGATAGAAGTGAGAGATGCTCGACAAAAAGTATCTGTCGATTGTGCTAATAAGAATGGGGTAGCAGCCTTAACAGTAGTAGGAGGTCAAGAAACCTTTACTGTAACACTTACTCCTGTAGGAGGTGGTACTCCACACGTACAAACTAATGTGAGAGCAGGTGCTCCTGGAATTGAGTTTGGTGGCTTAGACGCAGGTAGCTATATTATATCAGTAACCGATGCCTTAGGCTGTGCAACCGCTACAGGTACTTTGAGTGTGACTATTGACCCATATAGTGGTATCAATACCTCTACTATTTCAGTAACCACAACCCCAATCACTTGTATTGATGCTGATAACGGTACCCTTAAAGTAACAGGTGTAACAGGAGGAGCACGTCCTTATCACTATTTAGTGAGAACATCGGCAACGGGCAGTGATTTACCTGAAATAGCTACTAATGAAGGTGAAGCAACCTTTACAGGTATTAAACCAGGTACTTACCGTGTGGATATAGTAGATGCTAAGAACTGTTCAGTAACCGTAGCAGGAAGCTATACCTTTACGAATCCGCAACCTATTACTGCTGATATTGATGTGACAAATTCAACCTTCTTTACTTGCTATGGTGAGAATGGAGGAAGTGTAACAGTTTACAATATCGCAGGCGGTACAGGTTCTTATACAGTGAATATTGTGAGAGCTGATAATAACCAAAAGATAGACGGACGCTCAGGAGTAACAGCAGGTTCATCAGAAACGTTCTCAGGATTAGCTCCATCACCTAAGAACACTTATTATCAAGTAGTGATACAAGATACTAATAAGTGTACGATGACTAAGACACTTAGCTTTACTGTAGAAGAGTTCCCTGATATAGCTATAAGCTATGTAGAACAAGAAGGTACTTGTGAAATGAATACAAATAACTATGTAGACCATTTGATAGTACGTTTCAGAAATACAGAAGTAGATTACTCTAAGATAACTTATAGTCTTAACGGTACGGCAAGTCGTACAGCCTTTACTCGTACGGTAGGTAATATAGCTTATATCGATAACTTTGATAGAACAACCCGCACTCAAACTATTCATATACATTACACTGCGGTAGCTCCTATCACAGGATATTGTACAACAAGCAAGACCTTTACAGTAGACCAAATTACTCCGCTTGTATTGAGTCAGGTAACCAATACTACCCTCAATACGATAGAAGTGATAGCTACAGGAGGGGTAACTAGCACAGTGAAGGGCTATACTTACTACTTCAACGGAGTAGATAGTGGCGATAACCGTGTATACAAAATTAAGCATAATGACCCTGAACGAATAGATAATGGCAGACGCATTAAAATCATAGAAGTGAAGGTGGAAGATGCACAAGGTTGTGTACGTACAATGACGATAGAAAAAGAATATCTTGACATTGAAGTGCCGAACTTCTTCACCCCAGATGGCGATGGAATTAACGATGTTTGGAAACCTAAAAACTTAGACAACAACGTGAATGCTCGCTTCTACATCTTCGACCGCTATGGTAGACGTGTAGCACTGCTCAGATCAGGAGAGGGTTGGGATGGTACTTACGACGGTCGTAGCTTACCAGCTGGTGACTACTGGTATATCATTGAGGTGAACGATGAATTATACGACAAACGTGAGTTCTACGGTAACTTTACATTATACCGATAATCGTTAATAGTTTTCATAACTAAAAAGAGCTGTTCATTGCTGAACAGCTCTTTTTTATTAATTTATTATGGGAATTCAACGTAAAAAGAGTAAAGCTAAAGCCTTAAAAAATCAAACAAGTAGAAGCTTAGCTTTTTAAGACAAATTGATTAAAGAGGCTTGATTGCTTGGAGACCTTTGAGAGGAATGGAGAGTATTTTAGAACAGCAGACAAGTGTTTTGTGGATTGCTCACCTTTGCCACTGGATTTTAAGAACAATAAAAATACAGCTGTAAATCATAAAATAGATAACCCAACAAAGATTTCTGTAAAATACAATATATTATAACAAATTTTTTCGTAACTTTGTAGCATAACTTTAAAAGCAATATAACTATGAAAATCAAAACATTTTTAGCACTACTGCTATTGGTGATAGTGGGGTGCGGTTGCTCAAAAGCAGACAAGGATACTTCTCCTGAGGCTGTGATTGTAAGAGAATTACCTAAAATGTATTTCGAAAGTAATATAGAAATGGGAAAACATAAGGTAATACAAACTCAAACAGAGCTTGAAGCTTTGTTCCCTAATATGAGCCTTAACACAGTAGAGGTTCTAAAAGATATTGATTTTAGTAATCAAACTCTTTTGATAGGACGCGAATTCTGTCCTAATATAGCTGATTTACGTTATCAGTTTATAAAGACAAAAGCTTATGACTATGTTTTTACAATTGAAATATCAGGAATGGCAACACAACCTGATTTTTTTCTCTATGGTATTGTTGTTGAGAAACTACCTAACAATGCCAATATAAGTTTTAACATTCAAAAAAGTAATTAAAATGAAAAAATGTATATTACTATTAAGTTTCTTTTTGCCTATATTTTTAATAGGGCAAACTGTTAATGAGTATTTTTATTACTACAAAGTGTAACTTTTAATATTTAAAAAAGATAGAGACATGAAAACAAAAACATTTTTAGCATTATTACTATTGGTAATAGTGGGATGCGGTTGCTCAAAGACAGGAGAGATAAAACAAAAGATATCTCCTACTATAGACAAAGAAGTAGAAACATTTCTCTCTACTAAAATTTCAAATAAAGGAGAGAAGTCTAATTATTTCAATAGAATTGATAAAGATTCTATTCTTATTATCAATTCAGAAAAACAGTTGAAAGAAATATTTAATGATACAACTATTCCTATTGTTAATTTTAATAAATATTCTCTTTTGATTGGACAAAAAAAAATGCCTAATCTTTACTATACAGTGAAAAATCAGTTCATAGAAAAGGAAGGTACAAACAGTACTCTTTTTTTAGAAGTTTCACTACCCAAAGAGGGACATTATCCTGCTTTTAGTTGGCTATATTATTGGGGAATATATCCTAAAATAGATAACAACACAAGAATTTCTTTAAAAATTAACAATGAAAATTAAAAGCTATGAAAGTACAAACATTTATATTTTTAGGTATTACTTTTTTATTTAATATTGCTTTTTCTCAATATTATGATAAACAAGCTAGTGTAGTAAGTAACACCAATGGGAAAGTGACTTTACTACAAGAAGGGAGTTTTTTTACTTTAAATAATCAAATTGTAACGGTTAAATTGCAAGATAATAAAACAATACCTTCTGATATAAAAGTTATTAGGGCAAACATATTAGGGTATTATGATATTGAAGTCCCAAATAACATATCTTATGAGGATTATATGAAATATTTAAAGTCTTTACAATTATTTAGTGTTATAGAGTATAATGCCATAGGAAAGTATAATGAAGAAATTAAAAGTAATGATTCTTCAATTGATAAACAATGGTATTTATCTCGAATAAATATATTTAATGCCTGGAAGTTTTCTTTTGGAGATGAAAACATAAAGATTGGAGTATTGGACTCAGGATTAGATTGGGCACACAAAGATATTGGTTTAGGAAGAGATTCTTATCAAAATGTTTATCTAAATCCTAATGAGGATTTATGGAAAGATAATAACAATCCTTCTACAGGGGATTATATAGATAATGACAGAAATGGCTTTATAGATGATTTAAAAGGATGGAATTTTATTACTCAGAGCAATGATGTTAGAACAACAAATAGTCACGGAACACAGGTATCAGGGATTATATCTGCAAAAACAAATAATGCAGAAGGAATTGCAGGTATTGTTGGGGGTAATAAAAAGAAAGGAGTACAAGTTATTCCTGTTTGTGTTGGAATTTTTGCTCCTGAAAGTTCTATATTAGATGATGCAATTATTTATGCTGTAAACTCAGGAGTGAGAATTATACAATTAAGTCTTTCTGTTCTCAAAACAGATGCTATTGAAAAAGCAATAGATTATGCTAAACAAAAAAATGTTTTAATAATATGCGCATCTGGAAATGATTCTTCTAACAATTTATCCTATCCATCATCAAATGAATATGTAATTGCAGTGGGAGGAATAGATAGAAATAATAGAAGAGCTCCTTTTTCTAATTATGGAAATAATTTAAGCGTTGTTGCCCCTGGAATAGATATATTTTCTACTGGTCTTAATAATACATATTTGTCAAGTGATGGAACTTCTTTTGCAGCACCTCAAGTGTCAGGAGTAGCTGCCTTAATACTCTCAGTAAATCCTGATTTAACAGCTAAACAAGTAGCTGATATCATAGAACAAACCGCACAAAAAGTAGGAGGTTATAACTACCAAAACACTTATACTCGTCCTAATGGCACTTGGAACAATGAGATGGGTTATGGGTTGGTAGATGCTTATAAGGCTTTGCAGAAAGCCACTATTGCAGGCCCTGATGAATTTTGCTTGAGAACAGATGCTACTTTTGAGTTAATAGCTCCTATCCCTAATGATGCTACTATTAAATGGGAAGATCCTGAATATAGATTGGAAATTGTTTCAGGACAAGGTACTAAAAGTTGTGTGTTTAGAGGTACCTATTGGGATGGAAATAGAACTATTAAAGCTGTTGTAACTTATAAAGATGGCACTGTAAAATCTTTTGAAAAAGAGGTTTACGTGAGATACCAAGGAAATTGGGCTAACGCTCAATATACTATCAAAAATCACCCACAATCACCTTACAGCACTCCTTGTTGTAATGGAAGTACAAGGGTAATAAAACACGTAATATTGGATGATTATATGGGAGGAGCGTCAACAAAAGTAGAGTGGAAAAATACTATTGTTTACAAAGACCCCAAGGACAATTTTGAATTTAGAGGTACAAATAGGGAAGAGGAATTTGTAGCTACACGATATACTTTTACTCCCTTTATTGTAGAAACCAAAATGAGATATATATCAGACTGTGGTACCCCTACAAAATGGTCTAATACTATAGCTCGTTATTATGGGGCAATAAATGAAACTTCATTTAGGTCGGCTTCTGCTTATAATAGTCCCGTTAAAAGCACAAATGAAGATATTCCTGTATATGAATTTTTCACGAATAGGGCTTCGACTTTGCGTGTTCAAACAGAGGATTTACAGCAATGGTTAGACGCTAAATATTCAGGAAAAGAGTTAAACGATAAAGAGCTCCAAAAAGTATTATACTACTTAAATAATCGGGATAATTTAGATAAAATTGGAGTTAAAGTATTTGACTTTTCGGGTAAGAGAATTTTACAAGGAGATTTAGATTTCGGCAAAAACTTAGATTTTAATATGTCGAGATACGCAAAAGGATTCTATATTATCATTTATGAGTTTGGGTCTATTTCTAATGGTAAAGTTATTTATAAGCCTTAAGGTAAGTAAGTATAAGGTTTAATGAAAATTTGTTTTAAAAGAAGTGTCGCAAACGACAGATTTGAAATAAAAATTAGTTACAAATTAAAAGAAAATAGAGCTTCATTTTTTTTAAAGTCTCACACAGAGCGGATAAAAAGAGCTGTTCAATAATGAACAGCTCTTTTTTATTAAACTCATCGTAATTGAGTTATGAATACAATAACTTGCCTATCTATTTGTTTAGTAAAATTGCTATGCAAAGTAGTGCTGAGAATATCGCTACTAAAAAAGTAGTGGGAGCAGGTACTTTTATTGCTAAAAATACTGTAAAAAGTACTAATAGCACGTTTATAGCAAGTACATAACGAAAAGTAATAGGCAGTTGTAACTGATAGTGTAAGCCATTGGCTAAACCGGCAAAGATAAGGGCTAACCCTGCACTGAAAAACCAAAAGGCTTCTGCCGAAAGTTGGTCGTATTTCTTGAAACTAAGTGCTGAATGGGCTATGCCCAATAGCATAATTCCAATAATAGCAACCGCATAGAATGTTTTCATTGGTACAAAAGTTTATAATTACTTTGCAAAGATACGAATTGAAACTGAATTAATACCATAATACCAAAAATGTCAATAAAACTGATTAATATCAGAAATGCCAGAAATACCAATAATACCCAATCAATGACGGTGTGAGGTGTGAGCCATACTGGCAGGTGTGAGCCACACAAGCGGGTAAAATTAGTAAATGGGTTAATTAGCAAATTATCAAATGGGGGAGGGGAAATAAAATAATGTAGATTTAGAGAGCTTATAGGAAGCCTTATTTAATGATTAATGGTTAATGGTTAATGATTAATTTGGGAGAAGCTTATAGGAAAGACGAACAAAAGACGAACAAAAGACGAACAAAAGACGAACAAAAGACGAACAATGAACGAAGAAATAGTGCTCTCAAAGTGAAGGTAAAGTGGAGCTAATGAAATACTGTTTTGAACGTTTTGCCTAATAAAAGTGAGGCTTAGGGGAAGAATGGGTCGATAGTTTTGGTAACTAAACTATTTTCTATTAGGAATTGGTTTTCAGGTGAAGCCAACTCTTTGTTTTTAATATCACATATCAAATCGTCGGATTGGGCGATGAGGGCGTATAGATAATCGGTGATAGAATGGACTAAGCAGGTGATAGGCAGTTGGGCAAGAGCGCGCAAGCTACGGAGCATTGCAATGATTTCAAAACCATTGTGAGCACTATCTACTAAAATACGCAGTTTGTCGTTAGGAGTAAGAATGTGGATAAAAGTTTCCCTAATGGTGTTTTCTAAAAGAAGAGATGCAGGTATATAGAGGTATTGAGCTTCTTTTACCGATAAGGCTTGGGGCAAAGTATCAATAGCAGTTATCACCAATGATTTGCAAGATGCTTTGCTTTGTGTAAAATTCTCGATGTTCTGATAAAGTATTTCAGTGGGTTCGCTACGCGAAATGCTTTCTTCTTCCATAGCCACGATGCGCAAAGAGGGCATTCCTTCTAAATACCCCATTGCGCGATACCCGCGTTCATAAGGCGGCAAACCAGCCATAGTTTCATTGTTTTTGCTCATACATTTCTTGTTTTATTCTTTTTTCAAAGGGTTCCCAGAGACGTTTGGGTGTTAATGAGTCGGCGGTGTGATTTTTGGTAAAAGGATAGAAATCCCATTCTTTACGTGGATAAACTTCAACGGTACTATTTTCAGGAAAGAAAGTAGTACACTGTGTATTAAAAAACTGTTGTTCTTGCGATGCCTTAGCTTTTATTTGTTTTTGCAGGCTGTGGCTTTTTAGCATACCCGACAATCCTCCTTGTTTATGAACTTGCTGGTATAGCACAAGAGCTTTCTTGTACATTTCGTAGCTGATAGCCTCAATTGCATACATTCCGTTGAGCAGTGTTGCGTTGCGGGTAGCAGTGAGTTGCTGAATGGTAGCTACATTTGCTTTTTCGGTATTTACGCTGTTCTTCTTAAAGAAAAGGGAATTTTTAGGCAATAAATAATCAGCACCTCCTAATACAGCAGCCTCGTAAGCTAACTGTACATAGTTTTGGTTATGCGACGATTTCAGAAGAGATAAGCCTCTATGAGATATTTCGGCTATCAAATGAAAGGGTAGGGTAGGGTAGAGCTCGCTAAATAAGCGACGAAAAGCACGCAGTTTGGCAATCTCTAACAGAAAGCTACCTCCAACCGCTATTTTCACAAAAGCAGTGGTTACTTTTGAAGTAGTCAGCATTTCCTGCATTTGGGCTACTCCGAAAGCGATTTGTTGCACCATTGAAGCTCCTGTGTTTTGGTAGGTTGAGGTATCTACAGTTAGGGCATTGGTGAACAAGTAGTGTAAATCAGTAGGTAACCATTGTTGTACTTCGTCTTGAATAAGCTCAGTGTGCAGGTTGAGCAAAAAAAAGTGAACTGATTGGCTTTGCCAAAAAGCAATGCGTTTGAGGGTCTGTTCTTTATCGGATACAAAAAGAGGAACAGCTACTTGTGTTTGGATATCAACTGCATAAGGGCTTTTTACGTTCTCGGAAGTGTAAAAAGGTAAGATAGGAACGTCCTCTGCTGAAGTGTATATAAGCGACTCGTAGTCCCTCCCTTTCAGCAGGTATTGCAGTTGTTGTTTCCATTGTTTAGCAGTGTTCTCCATTCTTTGCTTTTTAGTGAAAGAAGTCTCCGTTACAGGAGAGAAATTGAATAAAAATTCTTTAAAAATTAAAACAAAATTATGTTTTTGTAATTATGTAGGTTCAACTTTGCCAATGTTCCAAACATTGGCAAAGTATAGAGGATAGCCAGATTTTATCCTTTAGCTTTTTCGGTAGGGCGTAATACCATACGATACGACTGGTCTTTGCTGATGTAATAACCTACCCAATTGTACAAAGCTCTCATTTTGTTACGGAAGTTTACCAGTGACATTATGTGTATAAATGCCCAAATAGCCCACGCTACGAAGCCTTTAAGGAAAATGTGTTTAGGCAAATCGGCGACGGCTTGGTTACGACCAATAATTGCCATAGAACCTTTATCGACATAACTGAAAGGAGTAGGGTTTACAAAATCTTTATTGAAGTTTTTTCCCAAGTTATTGGCTTGTTGTATGGCTACTTGTGCGAGCTGAGGGTGCCCTTGAGGAAAGAGAGGGTCGGCGGTCATAATAGACGAATCGCCGATTGCATAGATGTTCTCGAAGCCTTCCATTTTGTTATAAGCATCGGTTTTCATACGTCGTCCACGACCTAAGTGTTGCTTGTCGTCAATACCTTTGAAGGTTTTAGCTGAAATTCCCGCTGCCCATATGAGGTTACGAGCATCAAGTATGGTACCGTCCGAAAGGTATACTTCGTCATTTAGAAAATCGGTTACCTGTACTCCTAATTTGAGTTTTACACCTTTTTTAAGCAAGATTTTTTCGGTATATGCTTGGGCTTTTTTACTCATAGGAGCAAGTACGGTGTTTTGTCCGTCGATGAGATAAATATCACCTAAATCATCATAAGTAAGCTCAGGGTAATCCTTGCGCATAATGTTCTGTTTCATTTCAGCAAAAATACCCGATAACTCTACCCCAGTAGGACCTGCTCCTGCAATAGCAAAAGAGAGTAACTTACGGCGCAATTCTTTGTCCTCAGTACGGGTAGCGCGCTCCAAACGGGTGTATACTAAGTTGCGAAGCATAAGGGCGTCGCCTACGGTTTTCATAGGCATTGCTTTTTCTTCTACATCTTTGTTACCAAAGAAGTTTGATTCAGCTCCCGTAGCCATTACCAATACATCATAATGCAGTTCTCCATTGCTCAAGATGAGTTTGTTTTCCGATGGAACGACTTCTCGCAAGGTAGCCATTCTGAAACGTGCATTTTTATACTTGCGAAATAGACGGCGGAAAGGGTAGGAGATAGATGAAGGCTCCATAAAGCCTGCAGCCAACTGATATAGTAGAGGTGGAAAGAAATTGTAGTTATTCATATCCACCAAGGTAATTTTATATTTACCAGAGCGGTTCAACACTTTTACTAGCTCTAAGCCAGCGAAGCCACCGCCCACAATTACGATATGCTTTTTGTTTTCCATAATGATTATTTTAATTAGCTAATTAACAAATTTGTCAATCAGCTGATAACAATGTGTAATTATAATGTTTTATTTTCTTTTTCAGTGTTTTCTTCTTCCTCGTCTTTAGGGAATATCTCAATCTTAGGTTCTTTGATAGTTTCTTTGTTGGACAGGCTGCGTTCTAAGAAAAGCAACAGACTAGGCAAGAGCAATAAGTTCGTCATCATCGCGAAAAGCAAAGTGGCTGATATGAGTCCGCCGAGTGCTTTGGTACCTCCGAAGCTGGAGAGCAAGAATACCGAGAAACCACAGAGTAACACGATAGAAGTATAGAACATACTTACCCCTGTTTCGCGTAAAGCTGCATATACCGATTTGCTTATCTTCCAATTACGTGCTACTAACTCTAAGCGATATTTAGCCAAGAAGTGAATAGTATCGTCTACCGAAATACCAAAGGCAATACTGAACACAAGTATAGTGGAAGGCTTGAGCGGAATGCCAAAATAGCCCATCAGTCCTGCGGTGATGAGTAGCGGTAAAAGGTTAGGAATGAGTGAGACAACTATCATCTTGAACGAACGGAACATATACGCCATAATGAGCGCAATGAGCAAAATAGCCAAGGCTAATGACCAAATGAGGTTGGTAGCTAAATAATTAGTACCTTTGGTAAACAAATAGGCTTTACCGGTAATCTTTACTTCATACCTATTACTTGGGAAAAGCTTTTGAGCTTTGGTGTAAATATTGTCCTCGATTTGTTGCATCTTCTCAGTACCAATATCCTTCATAAAAGTAGTGATGCGTGCCGTTTGCCCCAATGAATCTACATAAGCGGAGAGCATATTAGCATTACCTTTAGAGTTTTTGACGTATGAAAGGATAAAGTTTTGCTCTTGGGTAGTGGGCAGGCTATAATATTTAGGGTTGCCATTGTAATAGGCTTGTTTGGCGTATTTCACCAAGTTTACCAACGAAAGCGGTTTGGATATTTCGGGAATTTCCTCGATATGAGTGCAGAGTTCGTCAATGCGTTTGAGATTCACTAACCGAGTAACACCGTTCTTCTGCTTCGTATTAATAGTGATTTCCAAAGGCATAATTCCGCCATAATTCTTCTCGAAGAAAGTAATATCGTCGAAAAAATCAGCTGACTTAGGCATATCTTCGATGAGACTACCCGAAATCTTTATTTTGTAAATACCAATAATACTGAGGATAAGCAGAGCAATAGCCGTAGTGAATACTGCAATACGGTGATGCTTTACTGTATTCTCAATGAACTTGATAAGTCCACCTATCCAGTTGCGATGCAAATGCCTTAGGTGTTTTTCCTGAGGTATGTGCATATAACTGTAAATAATTGGGATTAGCAATAGAGAAATGAAGAAGATAGATACTACATTGATAGAAGCAATAACCCCAAACTGTTTGAGCAAAGAACTTTCGGTAAAAATAAAGGTAGCAAAACCAATAGCCGTAGTGAGGTTGGTGAGTAGGGTTACATTGCCTACATTGCGGATTACCCTAATAAGCGACTTGGCTTGGTTGCCGTGCTTACTGATTTCTTGTTGGTATTTATTGATGAGGAATACGCAGTTCGGGATACCAATTACAATGACCAAAGGCGGAATAAGTCCTGTGAGAATGGTGATTTCGTAGCCGAAAAGCCCTAGAAAACCAAATACCCACATTACTGCAATCGATACCACGCCCATAGAGATAAACATCGCCCTGAATGAACGGAAAAAGAAAAAGAAGATGGCTGAAGTAGAGAGTAGGGCAGCCAAGATGAATAACCCTATCTCGTCCATTATATTTTGAGCACTGAGGGTACGAATATAAGGCATACCCGAAGTGTGCACTTTGAGTCCGGTTTGCGCTTCGAACTTCTCGACTATGGGAATAAAATCGTTGAGGATAAAATCCTTGCGGGCTTGTGTATTGACAATCTTTTTGTTCATATACACGACTGTTTGCAAGGTATTTGTTTTCTTGTTGTAGATGAGACCTTCGTAGAAAGGCAGTTTCTCGGAAAGTACTTTTTTGAGACTATCAGCTTCAGTTTGGTTTTTTACTTTTCCTTCGATAAACTTATGGGTAACAAAGCGCTGCTGTGCAGTGTCTTTCACTAAGATAGGCAAATTGTCAATAGAGATAACAGCGTCTATCTGTTTGAACTTTTTTAGTTCGTTACTAAGGGCAATCCATTTGTTGAGTACCTCAGGTGTATAGATTTTTTTATCGTCTAACGCCATTAATATCAAGTTACCTTCTTCGCCGAACTTATCGAGGAAGTGCTTGTACTCCATATTCACAGGGTGATCATCGGGGAGCATATTTGCTTCGGTAAAAGTAAAGCGCACGTTCTTCCACTGTGTAGCTAAGCTCCCAGTGATAGCAGCTATGAGTAGTAAAAAAGCAATTCGGTTGCGCAATATTAAGCCCGCAATGGTACCCCAGAAGCTGGCTTTTATCCATCTAAACATCTTGATATCTCTTTATTTTCTGAGGGTGCAAAAGTACAAAATAATATACAATTACAAAAATAAATATCAATGATTAATGGTTAGCGGTTAATGATTAATAATGATTTTATGAATTGACAGGGAGTTTGACGTAAGAGATAGATAGCGTAACTTAATTAGCAAATGAGGAAATTAGAAAATGTGGGAATTAGAAAATGTGGAAATGAGGAAATGTAGAAATGAGGAAATGTAGAAATGAGGAAATGTAGAAATGAGGAAATGTGGGAATTAGTTGGAGAATATCGGAGGGGCTTGGACTTCGGAGGAAAACGAAAAATATCAGAAGTGGACTGAGAGGGATTTTAGCGAAAAAAGGTTATTAGGAGGGTGGGGTTAGCTTATAGAGAGCTTATAGGAAGCTTATACGAATCTTGGACGATTGGTATAGAGAGGGTATATAAGTGATTGATTAATAGTATAATACAACAAGGTTAAAAATGTTAAAAATGAGGTTTCGAGGCGAAAGAAAGGGAAAAGGCAGTAGGCCTTAGGCTATAGGCACTAGGAGGAGAGTATGATGGAAAAGATGGAGTGTAGTGACGAAGAAAATAATGAAACCTCCCCCTAGCCCCCTCGGAGAGGGGGAATGTGGAGACGGAAAAAAGAAGAAATGACGAGTGACAAATGAGGAATGACAAGGGCAATTGGGATAAATATTCTTATAATATTAGCTCATTTCAATAAATTGTTGTACTTTTGCACCCTAAAAACAACAATTTAAAGAGAATTCTGCAAATAAATATGAAAAATAAAATCTTTACTTTTGTATTTTCTTTATTAATCATCACAACAACTCTCACTGCCCAAGAACTGCTACCGCTTCCTTTGCGTCAGAAAGAGGAGCTCAAAGCGTGTTCGTGGGTACGCGAAACGCCTTTTGAGCAAGTGACAGTAAAAGAGATAGGCAATCGCATCAGTGCGCTGAGTGTAAACCCTAAAAATAGCAGTGAGTTTATAGTTGCTCCAGAAAACGGAGGTGTATGGCTTACCCAAAATGGCGGGGAAACCTACCAAGTACTATGCTCAACCCTTCCTACACAAAGTATCACAGCACTGGCAGTAGATTGGCAATCGGGGACTTTGGCGGTTGCGACCCCTTATGGCGTTTTTATCTCTACCGATAAAGGCAAAACAACTGACTTTAAGGGATTGGGAGGAATGCAACGCATTAGTAGTTTGTATATCAACCCTACTAACCCCCAAGAACTTGTGGTAGGAGTATTGGGTAACCTTTATAAAGCCGATGAAAAACGCGGTATCTTTAAAACTACTGATGGCGGAAAAACGTGGCAACAAAAACTATTTGTAAGCACTCGTGCGGGTATTACGCAAATTACAGCTTCGCCTGATGGAGCAATGCTTTTGGCTGTGTCGTGGGAAGTGAATAACAGTCAGTGGGACAGTGCTCCTTATGGCAGTAATAGTGCTATTTACAAGAGCGCTGATAAAGGCAATACGTGGACGAAAATCACGGTAAACAATGGATTTCTCAAAGGGAATAACATTGGCAAGATAGGGGTGAGTTGCTTTAACAGTCAGACTTATTATGCGATAGTAGATAATCGCAACGCCAAAAAGAAAGAGAATATTAACACTGTACAGAAAGTAGTGCGCATTCATCTCTCCGCTCAAGATTTTGATGTGATGAGCAAAGCCGATTTCCTCGCGTTAGATAACAACCGTTTAAATGTGTTTTTGCACAATATAGGTCAGGACGAGAAATATACAGCTCAGAATCTCAAAGATATGATAGCTGCAGAGGTAACCTCTCCTGCTAAACTACTGAGTTATTTGGGTGTAAGTACCCAAGAGGTTATAGGTGCGGAAGTGTACGTAACCGAAGATGGGGGTAATTCTTGGCAAAAGACGAATATTCAGCCTTTGAATGATGTGTATTACCAAAACGGAGAGCGTTTTGGGGGCATCAGCGTAGACCTTAGTAATAAAAAACACTTATTTATAGGAGGGTATCCCTTATTAGAATCTACCGATGGAGGCAGGACGTGGAAAAACAAACAACCGATTTCGTTGAACAACAGCTATGAACAACTTTACTTACAACAGGGTACTCTATTTTGTACAACTCGCGGTGGATTACAGGTCTCTTACGACAACGGAAAAAGTTTTGCTTTCAAGAATGTACCACAAGCAATGGCTTTTACCCAGCTGAGTTACGACAAAGCTAACAAAACACCTTACTATGTGAGTGATCAGGTGGTATTGGCGCAGAATAACAGTCATTGGAATACGTTCAGAAAAGCTATTCATTCGCTATCGTTTGGCAATGATAGCTATGCCGCAGAACCTTATGGCAAGTTCTTTACTTTTTTGCCTGATAGAGACCAGCTTTTCCCATTAGGAAGTGCTTATTACGGTGAAAACAAGGAACCGTTGCGTTTTGGCAAGAATGCACCGCTACTTATTTCGCCACAAAACAAAGATATTATTTACATAGGAAGTGACAAATTGCACATTTCTATGGACAAAGGTCGGAATTGGCGGACTATTTCGGACGATGTAACCAATGGTAACAAGCAGGGTAACAAGGCATATGGTACAATTTCGGCTATAGCTGAATCGCCTTTTATGTTTGGTTTGCTTTATACGGGTAGTGACGATGGTATGATTTACACAAGCGACAACGGAGGGGTATCGTGGAAACAGATATATAACGCCTTCCCTCGTCTGCTAAAAGTGAACAACCTCATTGCCTCTAAACACCAGCGTAACCGCGTATTGGCAACCCTTATTAGTACTGATGATTCCAATATAGACCCTATTATTTTTATGAGTAATGACAATGGCAAGAGTTGGACAGATATCCATTCTAACCTGCCCGATAGCAAAGTAAATGTACTCAAAGAAGACCCTAAAAACAGTCAGATTCTTTATGCAGGAACTGATAATGGGGTGTATATTTCGTTTAACTTAGGTGAAAGTTGGCAACCATTCAGCAAAGGATTGCCCGAAACAGGTGTTTACGATATTTATATAGATGAAACAAATGGCGAAATGACAGTTGCGACATTGGGACGTGGTATTTTTCGCACCTCGGTGAAGATGATGCAAGAGCTAAGAGTAGCGATTACCTCGCAAGATTTTTATCCACTTGAAACGCCTATTACGCTTCCTTATTCTGCGAATTGGGGAAATGCCAATAACGAATGGGAAGAACCTGTAAAGCCTAATGTGTATTTCTATGCTTTTGCTTCAAAGGAAAATTTATCAATACCTATAAGAGTGATGAAAGGACGTGTTACCTTGCAAACATTTACTTATAAGACAAATGTTGGGTTTAATTATATACCTTATGACTTGACGATGTCTTATGCGGGTAAGACAGCCTATGAGAAGAGTCTTCAAAAGATATTTTTACCTATTGCTACTGATGGTAAAGTATATCTACCCAAAGGACGCTACACTATTATATTTACGCTTCCTGACGGCTTTGAAGAAGAAAGAACACTTGATATATATTAGAAGGAAAGAATTTTATAAGGGGTTTAACAAAAAAGCACAGACGACTTGAGTTTATCAAGAAATCTGTGCTTTGCTTATATAAGAATATGCCATTAAAAAGCTTCTATTTTGTAACTATAGCTATAAGGCTGATACAGATACAGTAAGTATTGTTCCATTGGTAAGTTACCCCAGCTGTTATCACCTCCCAAACCTAATTGTTGCAAGTCGATGTCTAAGTGAGTATACTTATCAGGGGTGAGTTCACCTGCGTGTGTTTGTCCTTTTTCTATACCAGGGAATAACTGTGCAGGACTATAAGGCAGGGCATTTATATTTAGTAGAGAACCTGTACTATAAATGGCAATATTTACTCCTTTTTTCTTACTGAGCTTTGCCCAACGTACATCAGTTTTATTACCATTCTCTTGCGGACGCACATAAGGGTAATACTGGCTAGCAATAGTGCCTTCGTACAAGCCTACCATAGCCGATGTTTTCCTATCCCAATAACTTTCCCAAGGCCCTCTACCATACCACTGAATGCGCTGAAAAGGCAGAAGTGTAAGATGATTGCCTATCTTAAAAGTAAGCGTTTTGTCGTTCTTTAGAGGTTTGAAGTGATTGCTCACCGTTACGGAAGGCTTGCCATCAAAAAGCAACTCTTGAGTATAATTAATTGTACCTTCTACCAATCGTTTGCGTAGGGTTATCTTCACTTGACCAGAGTTTAGTTTCTCTACCGATATACGGACACTATCAGCTTTTTTATCTGCCTCTTGAAGCTGTTGCAGTTTTTTAGGTAAACCTGCCCCAAAGTCGTTATCAGTGCCAGCCCGCCATAAATTTACCTCTAAGCCTTCGGGAGCAAAGAGTTCTTCATTCTTCACTTGAAACGATACCCATTTGCCTGTTTGTTTATCTATTTTAGCTGTATAATGCTTATTATGCAATAGAATGTGACTGGCTGTTTCTTCTACCTCTAAAAGTGTTGTATCAGCAATAGCTTTTTGAGGAGTGTAGGAGGTGAGAGGAAACTCGGCAAAAGCGAGTTCTGTACCTTTCTTTAAAAGGCCTTCGTCTTGTTTGAGAAGGGCGGTACATTGCAAGATATATTCTGCTTTATCGTCTGTTTTAAGAGGAGGTAGTAAAAAAGTAGCCTCGCTTTGTGGTAATACTATTAAGTTGGTAATATTACCACTTTGAACAGATACACCTTCTTTGAGCAGTTGCCAATGTATTTCGTAGTTTGATAAATCTTTAAAGAAATGTTTATTGCGCAATATCAGTTGGTTATTTTGATATTGGAAGCCTATTTCTTGTTGCACTTTGCGTACTTCATAAGCGTGAGGATGCCAACTTCTGTCGGAAGCTATTACTCCATTGATAAGAAAATTATTATCACTGGGAGTATTTTTATCACCATAATCACCCCCGTAGGTTACTATTTTCTTGCCATTAGGTAAGGTCTTATAAAGCCCTTGATCGATGAAATCCCAAATAAAACCACCTTGTAGTTTAGGATAATGCTCATACACATCCCAATATTCTTGAAAGTTACCTACACTGTTACCCATTGCGTGAGCGTATTCACATTGCAAGAAGGGTTTAGTATGATTGCTCAGCGCATAGTCGATAAGGAAAGGAATACGACGGTACATACGTGACTCGATATCGGTATTCCAATCGTAGTGAGCTAGTTCATAGTGAATAGGGCGCGAGGAGTCTAAACCTTTTATGTGTTGATAGCCTTTGTAGAAGTTCCAACCGTTACCAGACTCGTTGCCCATACTCCAAAACAGAACCGATGGGTGGTTTTTATCGCGTTTTACCATACGTTCCATACGTAGCAAATGAGCATATTCCCACACGGGGTCATTGCCGATAGTCTTATCCATTTCATAATGCATACCGTGGCTTTCTATATTAGCCTCGTCCATTACGTAAAGCCCATATTTATCACAAAGGTCATAGAAATAAGGGTCGTTAGGGTAATGAGAAGTGCGTACAGCATTAAAGTTGAGGGCTTTCATCTGCTTTACATCGTTCTCCATCTGTTCTTGACTCACTACTTGTCCCATATGCGGGTCGGTTTCGTGGCGGTTTACCCCTTTGAAGAGTACGCGTTTGCCGTTTACCAAAATGTTAGCCCCTTCTATCTCAATCGTTCTAAAGCCTATAGGACGACTTACTACTTCTTTCACCTTTCCCTCAGCATCGTACAGCACCATTTGTAAACGGTACAGATAAGGCGTTTCGGCACTCCACGCTCTCACTTGTGGCAATTGTGCTTCGAATTGCAATTCGGTTTTACCAAAGGTTTTTTTGAGTCCGGTAGTTTCTTTTTGCTCTTGGTAGAGCAGTTGTTCTTTGTCGAACAGACTTACTTCCACTTGGTATTTAGAGGCATCGCTTGGAGTTTCGTTCCATACTTCTACCAAAGTGGTGAGTTTGCCATTGGTGTAGTTTTTATCTAAACCAGCGCTGATGCTAAGGTCGTATAAATGCACTTTAGGTCGCATATAGAGGTAGCAATCACGAGAAATCCCGGAAAAGCGCCACATATCTTGGCATTCGAGGTAGCTTGCGTCCGTCCATCGACGTACTTCCATTGCAATGAGGTTTTTGCCCTTAGTGATATAAGGTGTAATGTCAAATTCAGAAGCCAACTTGCTGTCTTTACCCATACCCACAAACTTACCGTTTATATACAGTTTAAATGCCGATTTCACTGCTCCTAAATGTAGGTATACCTTTTCTCCTTGCCAAGAAGAGGGCAAATCAAAAGTTTTGCGATACAGACCAGCATTTTGTTGGAGACTATCAGGAATATCGGGAGGAGTAGGGTTCTTTTGATTGAATTCGTAAGAAGCGTTCACGTAAATTGGAATGCCATATCCCTGTACTTCCCAATTAGAAGGTACAAGAATTTTCTTCCACTGACTTTCGTTAAAATTGGTTTTGTAGAAGTCTTTTGGCAACTGATGATAGTCTTCCTTCCAGAGAAATGACCACAAGCCATTGAGATTTAAGAAACGTGCTGATTGCTCTATGGTACCATTTTTTGCTTTAGCTATATTCTCAAACGGAAAGTAGGAGGCACGCATTGGCATTCGATTGATTTCTTGCAGTGCTGGATTTTCAAAAATGGAATCCAAGTGTTGCGCATAAGAGACTATAGTTAGAAAAAATGATATAATAATGTATAGGTAGTTTTTCATACAAATAATATGTTACAAATTTTGGTAAAGTTGAATCCTTATAAAATTCATTTCACAGGAAACTCTTTATTGAAAAATACCTTTTCAGCCAAATCGTCTTGCTTGTCTCGAATTTCTTTTAAAAGTAAAGCTTCTAACTGTTTAGTAATTTTCAGATATTCTTTTTTGCCATAGACGTTGTTGAGTTCTTTAGGATCGGTTTTGAGGTCAAATAGCTCCCAAGTATTCACGCGTTTGTAGTAACGAATGAGTTTATAACGATCAGTGCGGACACCAAAATGAGGTGATACTGCGTGTTCTCCGTTTTCGTAGTAATGATAGAATATTTGATTGCGAATAGGTTTGGCTTTTTTAGCAAACAAAGGTAAGAACGATTTGCCTTGTATGTCAGCAGGGATAGGCAAGCCGGCTAATTCTAAGAAAGTAGGCGCCAAGTCGATGTTCAGCACAAAATCATCGTTGGTTGTGCCTTTAGGAAAAAGTTTAGGGTAAGAGACAATCATTGGGGTACGGAAAGATTCTTCGTACATCCAACGTTTGTCAAACCAACCGTGCTCACCCATATAAAAACCTTGGTCGGACATATAGATAATGACAGTATTGTCTTTCAGTTTGTGCTTTTCTAAGTAATCGAGCATACGCTGAATGTTCTTATCCATCGATCTTACGGTAGATAGATAATCACGCATATAACGTTGGAACTTCCATTGTGCTAATTCTTTACCACTGAGATTGGCGTTGAAATACTGTTGACGTATAGGATTGTAGAAATCGTTGTAATGTGCTAATTGAATAGCGGTCATACGAGAGAAGTTTGCATCTTGCACTTCTTCTTTTTCATCTTTGAACATCTTCAAATCGTAGCCCATTATCATATCCTTACCAATGGACATTTCTTGCAAACTTGCGGGCTTGCGAGTTGCATAATCGTCAAAGAAAGTATCGGGCAATGGGAAGTTTACCTGTTCATAAGCTCCTAATTCAGGTAAATCGGGCATCCAAGTACGATGCACCGCTTTATGCCCCACTACCAAACAGAAAGGTTTATTAGGGTCACGACGATCGAGCCATTTTTCGGCTTCATCTTCAATGATATTGCTTACATAACCTTGCTCGTTTACACGTTTTTTACCTTCAATGATAAAGTCGGGGTTAAAATAACGACCTTGGTCAACTAAGATTTTGAAGAAGTCAAAGCCCTTGGGGTCATCACCTAAGTGGTATTTTCCCACCCAAGCAGTTTGGTAGCCTCCTTGTTGCAAGAGATTCACAAACTGTTGTTGTGAAGAATTATAGTGTGATGTCTCATTGTCCATAAAGCCATTCTTATGGCTATACTTACCCGTGAGAATACAAGCCCTACTAGGACCACAAATGGAGTTGGTAACAAAAGCTTTGTTGAACCTTACACCCTCATTAGCAAGTTTATCAATTGCAGGAGTTGCATTAGTAGCCCCATTGTTATAAGCCCCAATCGTTTGATACGAATGGTCGTCTGAAACAATAAGTATAATGTTAGGTTTGCTTTGTGCAAAAACTGTTGTGGCATATAAAAGCCCAAAGAAGAATACGAATTTTTTCATAAATGAATTGGTGTTAAAATGAACCACAAAAGTACAGCGACTTTTTTAAAGTACCAAATTAATTAAGAAAAAAATATTCTATTATGAGTATTTATATAAAAAGAAGTTAGCAATGGTTTTCTAAATATAAAAAAAAGCTCTCTAATTTCTTAGAGAGCCTTTTTCACAATGCATATAAATACTACTACTAACTCCAAAAATGAAGAAAATTTTTCAGTTTTAGAATCTCTATTACTGTTCTCAGTAATAAAGTTTTTTTACATAAGATTTTGTTTTAAGTTTGATAGTTTTAATGAAAATGTTTTTTCTAATTCTTGTTTTAACAATGTTTCTTTTAGCAATCTTCTGTTTACTACATTGAAAACTCTGTGCCAAAAAAACATTCCTTTATATTACATTTTGTAAATTACTGATTATAAGGAAGTATATTTTGATAATGAAAAAGTAATTACTTTTTGCAACCTTCTTTTTATTTGTGTAATTACACGTTTTTGATGTCTATTTACACACTTTATAGCGCTACACTTTTACCTTAGTTAAAAACTCTTGTGTATTAGGTCCCTCGTGGAAAAGCAAATCTAAAATAGATAAGTTAGGAATAAAACCATATTTATCTGAGAATATTTGGTGATAAGAGGGCATTGTTACAGAGTATTTTTTTTTAGCACTACTCAAAAAACGATAGTCTTTCACTCCTTGTGGCTCGGCTTCATACGTTTTTGTCTTGTCAAAGTTAATATGTACTAATAAGCACGCCAAAACAGTCTCAATTGTGTCGATATTTACATCGAGTAGGTAAGTATATTGCTTTTCAAAAATACGCACCAAATCGTCTTCATAATACTCAAAATAAGGAGATGTGCGATAGGCTGTCTCTAAACTTTTCCAGTGCAGACGTTGCCATAGGAAATTATTCTCTACTTTCACATCTTTGAACAACTGTCGTCCGGTATCACCTCCTACGTGCTTAATAGGTAAGTTTAAGGATTGCTTGCCATTGGCACCGTAAATATATGTACGATTGCGCAAGGTTTGTTTCTGATAGTTGTCAGAGACTTCTAAAACGCAAGGTTTGTTCAACATCAAGTGAAATTGAGCAATAGAAGGAAAATAAGTAGGGTGTAATAATACTTGTTCTACCATATTATTCTTTTACTTTTTTCTTTTTAACCAAACTATATACCAGCCACAAACCAAGTAACCCAAATACAATATATCGGTAGGACACAGGTTCACCTTCACCATTTACGGTAGTGAACAAACGCTGCCAACGTATTTTCTTAAATCCTGAGGCATTCTTGTCTAAACTCATCCAAATGAGTACGGGTTTACCAAGTACGTGATCTTCAGGTACAAAACCCCAAAAACGACTGTCTTCAGAATTGTGACGGTTATCTCCCATCATCCAGTAGTAATCTTGTTGGAAGGTATAAGAGGAAGCTTTCTGCCCATTGATGTAAATATCATCACCTTTTGTTTCTAATTTATTGTGTTCGTACTCACTAATAATGCGTTTATACAAAGGCAAATTCTCTTTAGTAAGTGTTACGTTTTTTCCTTTGGCAGGAATGGTAATAGGTCCGTAATTATCCTCATTCCAAGCAAAAGTAGGGCTGTGAGGGAAGATTGCAGGATTGTAGACCCCAGCCTTATTTATATTGCGAGTAACTGACACAATACTTGTATTAGCTTCCAAAGCCTTAGCTACGTCATCTGTAAGGGAAGTAAAAATATAAGTGTCGTTGTTGATGGGATAAGCGGGATCAGTAACACCGTACTGTTGGTACATCACTACTCTAAACTCATCGGGATGGCTGAATAAATTGGGTTGTGTAACCACTATATAAGAAGTTTGTAACTTGGCACGTACAGGATAGATTTCTTTTTTGCCATTTATCCATACATCGCCGTTTTTGATTTCTAATACATCGTTAGGGATAGCTACCGTGCGTTTTACATAGTTAGATTTCTTATCTATGGGTTTATCTACGTGAATACCCGAATTGTCTCGGAAGTACCTTACTGTATCAGTAGGCCAGTTGAATACCGTAATATCATTCCGCTGTACTTTCTGCAAAGCAGGTAAACGCAAATAAGGTAACTGAGGCGTTTTGATATATGATCTTGTGCCTATTATAGGAATTGAATCGTGTACCATAGGCAATGATAGTGGGGTCATAGGCACACGCACGCCGTAGTGAAACTTACTTACAAAAAGAAAATCGCCTACCAAGAGGGTTTTTTCTAAAGAAGAAGTAGGTATCATATAAGGCTGTATAAAGTAGGTGTGAATAGCCGAAGCTGCTACTACCGCAAAGATAGTAGCACTCACCCAAGAGGAAACATTCTTTTTGATGGCTTCTACATCTTTACCTACGTAGTGTGTAGAAGGTAAATAGGTTATGTAGGCAGCAAAAAGTCCCAAAGTAATTATTGATAGCAGGGTGTAACGCTTCTTGCGATAGTTAAATACGTGTAACCATTCGTAAGTCATCACAATTACCATAATATTACCTATTACGGGCAAATACAGCAGGAATACCCACCACCAAGGGCGAGAGATGATACGTAAGAAAATAACGGTATTGTAGAAGGGAACAAAGGCTTGCCACGCTTTGTAACCTGCTTTTTCATATCCTTTCCAAAAGAATAGCCCATTGATGAGCTGTGCAATGATTAAAATATATAAATATATCATAATGATGAATGATTAACGTTTAAAGGTTCATTACTTTTTGTTCTCTTAACTGTTTTAAGAATATTGCCACACCATCTTTGGAGTGGTGAAGCGTTATGTATTTGGCTACAGCTTTTACTTCGTCGCGAGCATTAGCAACTGCTACGCCACAACCTACGCCTTTGAGCATCTCCAAATCGTTATAGTTATCGCCAAAAGCTATTGCTTCGCTCAAAGGTAAATGATATATCTCGTTTGATACTATTTTCACTCCTGTGAGTTTAGAAATACTGATATCTGATAGTTCTATATAAGTTTCTCTCCCGCGATAGATTTGCATTACCTCTGTATATCTCTCGTTTAGTAGCTTGAACATTCGCTCTATAAGAGTTTCTTCTCCCATTAACATTAGCTTGTGAGCGCCGTGTCCTGCTTGTTTCCACTCAGAGAGTACTTCGCGATTGGGTCGCACGGTAGGAGTTACTTTGGTAATTGTTTCTTCACGTTGTGCCCATTCATCGTTAGCGGGTACATACCACTCGTCGTTATAATAAAAGCTAATGTGTATCTCAGCATTGAACTCTTGTTCGTTGAGGGCGACTACTTCTTCGAGAATAGAGTAGGGGATAGTAGTAGAGTGTAGCACCTTTTCGCCATTGAGCACTAATCCGCCATTATAAGCGATAAGTGGTAATCCTGCGATGCCTAAGTCTTTTTGTATGTGATACATTTGCTCAGGCATACGTGAAGATACTAAAATGAAAGGTATTTTGTCTTTCAGTTGTTTTACTTCGTGAATGGTGTTCTGCGTAAGAGTTCGCGAACCACTTAATAGAGTGCCATCGATATCAGAAAAGATAATTTTATACATTCTTTTAGTTAAGAGTCCTATGTTAAAAATTATGAGTTATTAAAGTGCAAAGATAATGCCTTTTTTTAAGATAAGTAGTTTTTTGATTAAAAAATACGCTTAATGAAGGTTGAGTACATCGTTCATCGTAAATACTCCTTGCTTACCTACAATCCATTCGGCTGCCATAACGGCACCGAGAGCAAAGCCTTTGCGATTGTGAGCGGTATGCTTGATTTCTATGGTGTCTACCTCACTGGTATAGGTGATGATATGAGTGCCTGGGACACTATCTATGCGCTTGGCTACGATAGGGATTTCGTTCTCGGTAGCTGTGTTTAAATGCCAACCTGTTTTATCAGTTTCAGCGATAATACTTTCTGCCAAAGTAATCGCAGTACCGCTGGGGGCATCGAGCTTTTGAGTGTGGTGAATTTCTTCGATAGCTACCTCATAGTCTTTGAGTTTAGCCATCAGTTTGGCTAAGGTTTTGTTCAGTGCGAAAAATACATTTACCCCTATACTGAAATTAGAGGCGTAGAGAAAAGCGGTTTGGTGCTTTTGGCACAAAGCTACTGCCTCGTTGTATTGGGCTAACCAACCGGTAGTACCTGCAATCACGGGGACTTTGTGTGTGAGACAGTTGCTAATATTAGCAAAGGCACTGCTGGGGGTGCTGAATTCTATAGCCACATCGGCTATTGTAATGTCGTAAGAAGTTTCGGCATTATCTATTTTTAACACGATTTCGTGTCCGTGAGCGATGGCTATTTGTTCAATGGTTTTACCCATTTTGCCATATCCGAGTAAAGCTATTTTCATAATTGACTATTATAAATTAAATATTTTATTTCTTCTGTTAAAACACGCGAAGTAGTAGTAGCAAGACAGACAGATAAACAATGAACGAACAAAAGACGGTGCGAGCCGCACGGGCAGACGAACAAAAGACGAACAAAAGACGAACAAAAGACGAACAAAAGACGAACAAA
>ERZ773010.90-NODE-90-length-69859-cov-16.797576_pt1 | contig 69859 bp, 54 predicted proteins | sample MGYA00580842_ERZ773010 | MGnify/ENA primary metagenome ERZ773010 (study PRJEB29015, sample SAMEA2737982) | human oral metagenome | biome: human oral; feature: human-associated habitat; material: dental | place: China | collected 2107 ... | reverse complement strand
TTATGTTGCTTATCTTCTTCTTGATTACAACTTCAATGGATACTGATAAGGGGCTTAAGAGGCGTCTGCCTCCTATGGCTCCAAAGCAACAAAAGCAGCAGGAGATCGAGATCAATGACCGCAATATCATGCGTCTCTTGGTCAACCGAGCTGACGAAATCGTGATCTCACGCAAGGATGCCTCTGGTGTCGACCAGCTCATCCCTGTCAAGCTAGAGCAGCTCAAGGACTATGCTGTCGAGTTCATCATGAACCCCGACAATAAGCCCTTCCTGCCTGAGCTTGAGCGTCGTGAGATCGAAGGGCTGGGTGAGCGCACTGTCATCACTACTGGGTACGCTATCTCCATCAAGAATGAGGTAGAGACCAGCTACCAGCAGTACGTCAATGTGCAGAATGAGCTGATCAAGGCTTACAACGAGGTATGGGATACCTTCGCTCGTCAGGCCTTCGGTAAGCCTTTCGAAGCGCTGACCCCTTCACAGAAGAAGTCCGTCACGGATGCATATCCTATGCACATCTCTGAGATGGCTCTCTCTAACCTTGCAAAGAAGTAAAAGACAATGGGAAAATTCAGTAAATCAGGTGGGCGTGAGATGCCCGAGCTAAATACTTCGTCCCTCCCTGACTTGGTTTTCGCCTTCCTCTTCTTCATCATGATGGTCACGACCATCCGTGAGGTTACTCCGAAGGTTAGCTTCAGCGATCTGCCCACGGCTACCGAGCTGACCAAGCTCGAGGAGAAGTCGCTCGTCACCTTCATCTATGTCGGTAAGCCTAACAAGGAATACCGTGAGATGTACGGGTCGAACTCGGCGATCCAGCTCAACGACCAAGTCACTCAGAATCCTACGGCTGTGTACAGCTACATCAAGCAGGCACAGACTAAGATCAAGGATGCTCGTCGCAATCTCATGCAGGTCTCACTCAAGGCCGACAAGGAGACGAAGATGAACATCATCTCTCAGATCAAGGAAGAGCTCCGTCGCGCCGACGCACTTAACCTAAGCTACTCGGCACGTAAGCGTAACGACAACCGATAGTCGTCCGCTTCCTCTCCCTAGTATTTAGATCCCAATGTAGAGAGCCCTCTAGCGCACCTCCGTGTGTCTCGGGGGCTCTCTTCTTTTATCCTATTCATCCGCCTCTCTCTATCTGCACTACCCCTCACGAGATCCTTCGATCTAGTCTTCCCAGTGAGGAGTGCGCTAGGAGTTCCCTCGGGAGTGACTACTTCGGTGGCTTATGGTCTCTGGCTAGTCCTCCACCTTCCCTTAGAGAGGGCGACCTCCGTCTACGATACACATCACACATCGACTATGAAGCGAATACTCACTCTGGCCCTTGCCTCTGCCCTGTCGCTCAGTACACTTGCCCAGGCAGAGAAGGGTGCCCCTCTCTGGCTCCGTCACCAGCAGATCAGCCCCGATGGCTCTCGCATCGCCTTCTGCTACCGAGGAGACATCTATACCGTCCCTACCTCAGGGGGTACGGCCTTCCGTCTGACCTCCAATGCTGCCTACGATGGTACGCCTATCTGGAGTCCCGACAGCAAGCAGATCGCCTTCTCCTCAGACCGTGAGGGGAGCAAGGACGTCTATATCATCAGCGCTGATGGCTCAGGTCTACGTCGCCTGACCTACAATAGCGAGAAGGAGCTCCCTGTAGCCTTCCTCGATGACAACACACTCCTCTTCCAGTCCTACATCATCCCTAGTATCAAGGATGGGATGTTCCCTTGGGACTGGTTCGTCCAGACCTATACGCTTGACCTGAAGAAGTCGGTGGCTCGCCCCAAGCTCTATAGCACATACCCCACGCTTGATCCTTCTCTCCGTGGTGGGCAGATGCTCTACACCGATGTCAAGGGCTACGAAGATGTCTGGCGCAAGCACGCCGTCTCTCCTGTCACCCGAGATATATGGCTCCGTGACAAGGATGGCAAGCATACTAAGCTCACCAGCTTCGGCGGAGAAGACCGCAATGCTGTCTGGGACCGTCAGGGTGGCTTCTACTATCTGAGCGAACGAGGTGGTAGCTTCAATGTCTTCCACCGCTCTTCGGCCACGGCTACGGCACAGGATGAGCAGGTGACCTCCTTCACTCGCAATCCTGTCCGCTTCCTCTCCATCGCCTCTAATGGTATGCTCTGCTATGGCTACGACGGGGAGATCTACACACAGACCCCTGGTGCTGCTCCTCAGAAGGTAGCTATCTCCATCACCCGTGACGACGAAGAGCCTCAGCTGGTGCGCAAGACCCTGAGAGACAATATCTCGGACTTCGCTGTAGCTAAGAGTAACAAGGAAGTAGCATTCGTAGCGAATGGCGATGTCTTCGTCACGGCTACGGACTACACGACTACACGCCGTATCACCGACACACCCGAGGAAGAGCGTAATATCGATATTAGCCCCGACGGACGCAAGCTGGTCTATGCTGCTGAGCGTAATGGTGGGTGGAATATCTACATGACCGAGCTGACCCGCAAGGATGATCCGCTCTTCACCTATGCCCGTGATCATAAGGAGACCCAGCTGACCAAGAATAAGGAAGCTTCCTTCCAGCCTCTCTTCTCACCCGATGGTACTAAGGTCGCCTACCTGAGAGATCGTACGGGTATCTTCGTCCACGACCTCAAGACGGGACGGGACTATCAGGTACTCGACAAGAAGTACAATTACTCCTACACCGATGGGGACTTCTCTTACACCTGGAGCCCAGACGGCAAGTGGATCCTTTGCGAATATCTAGGTCATGGTGGCTGGAACCACGTAGACTGTGCTCTGGTGAAGGCCGATGGCTCGGGTGAGGTGATCAACCTCACACAGAGTGGCTACACAGAAGGCAGTCCTAAGTTCGCCTTCGATGGCAAGGCCGTCCTCTTCGCCTCGGATCGTGCTGGCTACCGTAGCCACGGGAGCTGGGGTTCGGAGCGTGACTACTACCTGATGTTCCTCGATCGTGAGGCTTACGAAGACTTCAAGCTCTCCAAGGAAGACCGTGAGCTACGCAAGGAGCTCAAGGAGGTAGCAGAGAAGAAGGACGATGCTAAGCCAGCGAAGAAGACCACTAAGGGTCGCAAGGCAAAGGCTGAGAAGTCGAAGCCCGCAGAGGATAAGACCTTCAAGCCCGACTTCACTGATCTCGATGCCCGCACCGTACGTCTGACCCGTGCTTCGGGCTCGCTCTCCGATGCGGTGATCAACGAAGATGGCTCCAAGCTCTACTACATCGCTCGCTATGAGTCTACCTACGATCTCTGGGAGAAGGACCTGCTTACTCAGGCTACGAAGATCATCTCTTCGGATGTTGGTGGTGGCGGTATTGTCCTCGGGAAGGATGGTAAGACCATCTATGTCGGGACGCACAATGGCCTCAACAAGCTCGATGGTGGTACGCTCAAGCCAATCACCTTCGCAGCGGAATTCAATCACCGCCCTGCAGCTGAGCGTGCTTACATCCTAGATCATGCTTACCAGCTAGTGAAGGAGAAGTTCTACGACGTCAATCTCCACGGTGTCGACTGGGCATACTATCGGGATACGTACAAGAAGTTCCTCCCCTATATCGACAATGATGAGGACTTCGGCGAACTCCTGAGCGAGTTCCTCGGCGAGCTCAATGCTTCGCACACCGGTGCTCGTGTCTATCCCTCTCGCTACGCACAGCAGACCGGATACTTCGGTGCATACTACGATCAGAGCCACAAGGGCGATGGTCTCAAGATCGAAGAGATCCTAGCTGGTGGACCTCTCTCACACTTCGGCAACAAGATCCACGCTGGTATGGTCATCGAGAAGGTCGATGGCGAAACGATCTCTGCGGATAAGCCCGTCGAGCTCTATCTCAACGGTAAGGTAGGCAAGCGCACCAGCGTCTCCTTCTACGATCCTAAGACGGGCAAGCGCTTCGAAGAGTTTATCCGACCCATCAGCCAGTCCACCCAGAAGGAGCTCTTCTTCCGTCGCTGGGAGAAGCAGCGTGAAGAGCTTGTAGAGAAGCTCAGTGGTGGCCGTGTAGCCTACGTCGTCGTACGTGCGATGAATAGCTACAGCTTCCGTGAAGCCTACAAGAAGCTCCTCGGTAAGTACCGCAACTATGACGCTGTGATTGTCGACACCCGCTACAATGGTGGGGGCTGGCTCCACGAGGACCTCGCCTTCCTGCTCAGCGGTAAGCTCTACCAGCGCTTCACCCCACGTGGGCAGTACATCGGCGATGACCCCTTCATGCAGTGGACGAAGCCTAGCTGTGTCCTCGTCAGCGAGGGGAACTACAGCAACGGCCATGGTTTCCCCTGGGTCTATAAGCACCTGGGCATCGGTAAGGTCATCGGTACGCCAGTGGCAGGGACGATGACTGCCGTCTGGTGGGAGTCGCAGATCAATCCTTATATCGTCTTTGGTGTTCCCCAGACCACTTGCTCGGATCTCGATGGCAACGCTATGGAGAACCGCACCCTTCAGCCCGATATCGAGGTCTACAATACGCCTGCCAACTACGAGTCTGGTCACGATGCTCAGCTCGTCCGTGCTGTCGAAGAGATGATGAAGACCATTGGCCCCAAGGCTAAGAAGTAAGTCATTCTTCCTCCCTCTACCCTTCGGGGTAAGTTGCTTGCGTCCTCCCTGAGCTCAGTGCTCGGGGAGGACGTAGCTTTTTTATTCGCTCGTGCGAGCTAAGGGCAGACTTCGGCGCCTCAGAGCGTCGTCCTTCCCCTTCCCGAGGTTAAGTTTTGGGGTGGGTGAAGAAGGGCTAAACTCAAGAGGGAAATAAGCCCCATTTTTGAGGCTCTGGAGCAAGGCGCTCCAGAGGGGAAGAAGCCCGTATTCAGTTTGCCCCTTTCATTGGGGAAGACCCCTCGTTGTTTTGCCTCACTTCTAACCCTTCGGATAGAGACTTCTGATACCCCCAAAATAAAACCTACTGTAGGTCGCACTTGCGACCCACGGTAGGTCGTCTTCACGACCTACCGTAGGTTTTTTCGGCGACCTACCGTGCATCCCTTTTTGACCCCTTGAGGAAGGGTCGATCTTCTCCTCCGAGTTGTGCCGATCAGATGCTTCGAGAGGTTACCTTATTTCCTGTCTTACTAAAGAATTTAATGAGCTAAAATGGAGGATCTCTCTATGTGCTTGTAGCTCCATTTCCTTATAGTATGGTACAGGTGAATGATGGGGTTGTTTTTTTTAGAATTAATACATAACTTCACCTCCGTACTCGTAGCCCGCTGAGGATGTCAAGGCTATGAGTTCTGACGCCAATAGGAGGCATGCTTGCTACCTCCCTCTCCTAGGCTCATCTTGAGCTATCAGTAAGACAGTAAAGATGAGCCCTTCTTCAAAAGAGCAATGAAGCATTATCATGAGAGATACCTGCTTTATTTGTTCTAATAACTCTTAATCATCCTTTCCACTATGAATCCTAAACTACTTCGTTTAGTCCTTTGTGTATGCTTGGTCACATTTCTTGTGGCATGTCAAAAGGATTCTCTCTACGTTGAGTCTGTGGCTCAAGCAGAAGCACAGATGCCTCTGAAACTATTGGTAAGTTTGAATGATCAAACTCCATCAACTGTTGTTCCCGAGCCTGAGAACTCACGCGAGTTACAAAAGCTCTATAAGAGGTATGATAGGTTGCAGCTGAAAAGCGTTAAATCGCTACAGCACACAGTAAATCTACCATTTGAAGCTACTACAGATGGTGTATACATGCGGGAAATTCTCAAGCACAATCTAGAGGTACTTCGCTCCCAGCCAATAGACTTCATCTGTACTGAAAAGAATGGCCTGGAACAGGTCGTTTCACCGGAGGATACAAAGCCGTGGAGGCTCTCTTCAGATAAAAAAGTGAGACAGAGCTTTTATATTGTTAAGCCGTCTGCATTAACAGGATTGTCGAATGTGATTGAGGTTGGCTCTCCTAACTCTAAATCCTTGATAGCCGTCGCTCATTATACTAAAGGGCCAGATACGGTGAGTATGTTCCCCGCAGTCCATGAGAATGGCTCTCTATGGACAAAAGGCTGGAAATTTCAACCTAGGGGGGATGGATTTTTTTCGATCATAAGCGATAATATACGAGATGTTCAAGAGTCTCCTGATCCAGGACTTGGATATACATTTACCAATTACGGATGGGAGTATAATCCTAAGACTCATTTCATTGATTTATCGATGGAACGACCAGATAATAAGAATCAGTTATTTAAACTGCGCCCTCAAGGGAAGTATAGTATTGTCGCTGTCAGATATGCCACATCTGAGAATCGCTTCTTTGAGCTTATGCACCTTAAAGATCCTTACAAAGAGATGCCTAAGGAGGTCTTTGCTTCTCATATACTAAAGGATGGAGATAATCTTATGCCAGTCCTTAAGAGATTAGGGTCATTCTATGTGGAGAGGAAGTACACGAACGAGACAAACGCAGAACAGGATTACGATATGAAGTTCGATGATGAAGTAGATGTCGACTCTTATTTTACTCCGCTGAAAACTCTTGATTTTGATATTCAGAATCTTGGTCAAACAACAGTTCTTGTTCCTACGATAATTAACGGAGAACTCAATGTGTCGCCTAAGTCTACTCCAGAAGCACATAGCTTCCCTTACAAAGAGGGGTATCAAACAAGAAAGAAGAAGCTATCAGGAGTCCTTCATCTCAGGGTGCCAGCGAGGACGGTTACAACCATTTCTTATCAGTATACTAAGTATGCGATCTATTGCCGGTACATTGCTTATCTAAAGGATCTCAGTGATGGGAAGATTGTCACTGTTATCGGAGGATATTGGAGTGGAGTTATCTATGCTGAAGACATGAAGAATAAACATAAATTCAGTACAGATGGAATAGATGATGGAGATGATGATATCGTCTTTGAAGCCACAGTGGAAGAGGCCGTCCTTAGAGGACTTTCACCGATTCCTGATGAGTCAGGAGTAGACTATTCAATGGATGGGTTTGCTTCAGACTTCTTTAAGAGAATAATAAACTTGGGGAGAGTGTCTCCCTATCAACAGCATAAATAGGCATTATGGATAAGAAAACTATATTCATAGCTCTCCTTCTCGTTCTTCAGGTGTTAGCCTGTACTCAAAGAGATATTCCTGTTGTAGAACGACAGGACGGGGTTCTTGTCCCAGTAGAAGAGACCACAGAGCTTATCGTTACAGATAGTATTGAAGATGTTTTTCTTCATGTCCCTACTCTGAGGGCACTATCCGTTCCAGTATCTCATGAAGAAGAATGGAGTGCAACTGAATATCCGATGCGCTATGTCGGTTATGCGTACTGGCCTCATTCACTGGACGGGCAAGAACCCCTGAATTTGCGAGGGCGTATCCTTGATGTGAAGGGGCTTCTTCATGACTCAGACTTGAAAGGTTCAGTGCAAAATACGTATACCAGTAGTACGTCCTATTTTTCATATGCCTATAGAGGGGTTAAAGAAGATATGACGAGGTTCTATGAAAAGACGACAAATGAACTGAAACTTTCTCTAACTGTTCTTAAGCTATTCTCAATAGGGGGGCATCGGAAGACTATTAAGGAGACCCTTAAGACATCCCATAACTATGTCAGTGAGGCATATGGGGCAACACGGGTGCAATATCGTATGAATCAGACTTCTATGGTAATGTCTGATGTCGTTCGAGCTCGGATCATTGAGCGTTATCTTTACCCCGCATTTCAGTCAGATTTGTATGTTTCTCCGATAGGACAATCTCTGACTTCCTTAAGCCCCTATATCGTTTCCTCATATTTTACAGGAGGGAGCTTGACAGCCTACTATCGAATGCATACGATGAGGCATGTTGATTCAACACAGTTGGCGGCAGACCTTATTTATGGAGTAGATGGAGGAGGTAAAATAGGAGGGGATAAGGATAAGATAAAGGATTCTACAGGCTTGTTTACCTACGAAGAGAAGAAACAAAATGGCTCTGGGAACAAAGAAGAGAGAGACCATGTCCTGCGGTATGTGGAATCGATAGGAGGAGATCCAAAGGCTTGGCACCAACAAGGTGTAGAGGATGCCCGTTTGCCTTCTCCTGATTTTTCTTCTTGGGCAGCTAGTCTGTCAGATGTGTCGAAGCATGCTTTGATAGAGATTGCCCCTCATGGTCTGATCCCAATTACTCAATTTATTCTTGAGGAGAATCTACAAAGACGTATCCTAGATACTTATAAGGAGATACTTCCATCTCTAGATGCGGAGAAGCTCCCTAATATACGTATTCAGAAAGTCTTTGTACGTGAGGGGCTAGGCGGATCACCCCTCTGTGATGTTGTTGCTATCTTGAATACGAGAAATGATGACTATATCTTGCTCTCTCCTGTTCGCTCCTACCTTAGTGATGAAGTGTTGGCCCAGAATGATAATAGGGCGATATTCATAGCGAGGGCAGAGGAGATTGTTAAGCGTCTAAGGTCACAGCTGAAGTTTAAAGAAAAGATTAAAGCTTCTCCATCGAAGATTCTTCGCCCATACCTTCGCTATCAGTTGTGTGTATCCTTCCCATTCGATTTTGGAGGTAAGGACGTTTATCTCTATAAGAATGAGAAAAATCACATGTGTTATGTCTACAGCCTCAGTCAGCACCTAGCCTTCTCTTATATGGATCTAGGAGGTTTGTCTGAGGGGACTCCTTCCAATGCTGAAAAGTCTGGCTTTGCGGAGTGGATCCGAGAACTCCCTCGGCGGCCAATATCAGTGCTAGAACTAATGAGAAACTATAGAGTGGTGGCTCTCTAGTGAGAGCTTCCACATTAAACAACAAGACGATCCGATGAAACGCTACATGCTCTATACACTGGGGTTGCTCCTCTCAGTGATGATGTACTCCTGTGAGAAAGATGAACCCCTTCAGATTGATGCCAAGACAGATTTGTCGGGGACAGTATGGGAGGGTACTTATACCGTCCCTACTTATAGGGGGACGTGGAAGGTCTTTGTGCATTTTGTGACGGTGGACAGCGTCCATATGAAGTTCTATTCAATACGGCAGTCAGAGGAGAATGAAGACACAAGTCGTTTCCCCTTATCGCTCTATGGCTTCCGTTCCCAAGGGAAAGGGCACTATGCTGTGGAGAAGAATGTGCTCTCTTTTCAGTTGGATACGTATGATGAGCATGGAGATCCAATAAGCTCCAATATAGTTGCTCCTGTCTTCACCATTACACGATTCAACGTGCGAGCGATGGTCTTCAAGCCTCTACCTACGGGTGCAGATATGGAACCTCTTTGCCCGAAGATCAGGGATGCTTTCACCCTCAAGAGGGTAAGCCTATAGCTTATTACTCTTAGGTCCTACCCTCCTTCTGGGGGGGGATGATATGGATGACTTACAGGCATACGAGTTCAGCGTGAAGCAGACTCGTATGCCAGTAAGTCATCCTTGTCTATCTTAGACGGGGTACTAGTCAGAGGGTACTGGGAGATACAGCTCTTCTCCCCCAGCCCCATACCCTGGATTTATCCGAGTAGATAGGGCTGAAATTGCATTATTTACTGTACCTTTGTGGATATAAGTAATCAATTCACTAAATTGAACTATTATGGCAACTGACAAAGAACGGTTACTGAGCGAATTCCCCGCCATTAGCACACAGGAATGGAAGGATAAGATCATAACCGACTTGAAGGGAGCAGACTTCGATCGTAAGCTCGTCTGGCGTACGAACGAAGGATTCAACGTCAACCCCTTCTACCGCCGCGAAGACCTCGAAGGTCTCTCGACACCACGCGTAATGCCTGCAGAGTACCCTTATGTCCGCTCCACACGTCTGGACAATGAGTGGCTCGTACGCCAGGAGATACACGTCACCGATCCCCAGGAAGCAAACGCTAAGGCTCTAGACATCCTCAACAAGGGGGTGACCTCCCTCGGCTTCAAGCTCCGTCGTGATCAGGTCAACAAAGAGACGCTAGCCGTCCTGCTCAAGGGTATCATGCCCGAGGCGATCGAGCTCAACTTCTCCTGCTGCTACTCCGTGGCTGTACAGCTGGCTGAAGCTCTGACGGCTTACCTCACCGAAGCTGGAGCCAACGTAGCAGAATGCAAGGGCTCGATCAACTTCGACCCCTTCAAGAAGCAGCTGGTCAAGGGTATCTCTAACCCCCAGTGGGTCGCTGCATGCACCCGTCTTCTTGAGGCGATCCGTCCTCTGCCTGGCTTCCGTGTCCTGACGGTCAATGCACTCAATATCAATAACGCTGGGGCGTACATCTACCAGGAGCTGGGCTATGCGCTCTCTTGGGGTGCTGAGCTCCTCGACAAGCTCACCGAAGCAGGCTTCTCCATCGAGGAGCTCACGAGCCGTATTAAGTTCGTCTTCGGGGTCGGGTCCAACTACTTCATGGAGCTGGCGAAGTTCCGTGCAGCACGTTGGCTCTGGGCTGAGATCGTCGGTGCTTACGGCGACCAGTACAAGGGCGACGCAGCGAAGATCTACATGCACGCTGTCACCTCTACTTGGAATAAGACCATCTACGACGCTCATGTGAACCTGCTCCGCACACAGACCGAAGCGATGTCCGCAACGCTCGGTGGGGTAGACTCGCTGACCGTACAGCCCTTCGACGTCACTTACCAGGAGTCGGACAACTTCTCCGAACGTATCGCACGCAACCAACAGCTCCTCCTCAAGGAAGAGTCGCACTTCGACAAGGTCATCGACCCTGCTGCTGGCTCCTACTATATCGAGCATCTGACCAACGCTCTTGCTGAGCAGGCTTGGAAGCTCTTCCTCGCTGTCGAAGAAGAAGGTGGCTTCGCTGCCGCTGTCGAAGCTGGTAGCGTACAGAAGGCCGTCAACGCTAGCAACGCTAAGCGTCACGCCGCTGTAGCTGCTCGTAAGGAGATCTTCCTCGGGACGAACCAGTTCCCTAACTTCACCGAGACCGCTGCCCAGAAGCTCCACGAAGAGGCTGAGGCAGCTACGCACAGCTGTGGCTGTGGTCAGCCTTCGATCGAAGCGCTGAACTTCGACCGTGGTGCTTCGGAGTTCGAAGCTCTTCGTCTCGCTACCGAACGCTCGGGCAAGGAGGTCAAGGTCTTCATGCTCACCATCGGTAACCTCGCCATGCGTCTGGCACGCTCTCAGTTCTCCAGTAACTTCTTCGCTTGCGCAGGCTACAAGATCCAGGACAACCTCGGCTTCGCTACCGTGCAGGAAGGGGTAGACGCAGGTCTTGCTGCTGGTGCTTCGATCATCGTACTCTGCTCGAGCGACGATGAGTATGCAGAGTTCGCCCCCGAAGCCTTCAAGTATCTCGCTGGTCGTGCAGAGTTCGTCGTCGCAGGTGCTCCTGCTTGCACCGATGATCTCAAGGCTGTCGGCATCGAGAACTTCATCAACGTGAAGAGCAACGTGCTGGAGACCCTCCGCCAGTTCAACCACAAGCTTGGTATTAACTAATCGGTAAGGAGACAGAAGAAATGAAACCACAATTCAAGAACATAGATATTAAGTCTGCGGGCTTCGCTCAGACTTGCCCCGTCGAATGGGCTTCGAAGCAGGACAACAGCTCCGTATGGCGTACCGCAGAGCAGATCCTGGTCAAGCCCGTCTATACGGCGCATGACCTCGAAGGGATGGAACACCTCGACTATGCTTCGGGTATCCCTCCTTATCTGCGTGGCCCTTATAGTGGTATGTATGCCATGCGTCCTTGGACGATCCGTCAGTACGCAGGGTTCTCCACCGCTGAAGAGTCCAATGCTTTCTACCGCCGTAACCTTGCTTCAGGTCAGAAGGGTCTTTCGGTTGCCTTCGACCTAGCTACCCACCGTGGGTATGACGCTGACCACCCTCGTGTAGTCGGTGACGTAGGTAAGGCAGGTGTATCGATCTGCTCGCTGGAGGATATGAAGGTGCTCTTCGACGGTATTCCTCTCAATAAGATGTCCGTCTCCATGACGATGAACGGTGCCGTACTACCCGTCATGGCCTTCTACATCAACGCTGGTCTGGAGCAGGGCGCTAAGCTTGAGGAAATGGCTGGTACGATCCAGAACGACATCCTCAAGGAGTTCATGGTGCGTAATACCTACATCTACCCACCTGAATTCTCCATGCGCATCATCGCCGACATCTTCGAGTACACGTCGCAGAACATGCCTAAGTTCAACTCGATCTCCATCTCTGGCTACCACATGCAGGAAGCCGGTGCTACGGCAGACATCGAGATGGCTTATACGCTCGCTGACGGTCTGGAGTACCTCAAGGCAGGTATCGCTGCTGGTATCCCTGTCGACAAGTTCGCTCCTCGTCTCTCGTTCTTCTGGGCTATCGGTATGAACCACTTCATGGAGATCGCCAAGATGCGTGCTGCACGCTGTCTGTGGGCTAAGATCGTCCAGCAGTTCAACCCTGAGAACCCCAAGAGCCTTGCCCTGCGTACGCACAGCCAGACGTCTGGGTGGTCCCTCACAGAGCAGGATCCCTTCAACAACGTCGGTCGTACCTGTATCGAAGCTATGGGTGCAGCGCTCGGTCACACGCAGTCGCTCCACACCAACGCTCTTGACGAAGCTATCGCACTGCCTACAGACTTCTCTGCTCGTATCGCTCGTAATACTCAGATCTACATCCAGGAAGAGACCCTTATATGTAAGGAGATCGACCCATGGGCTGGTTCGTACTACGTAGAGAGCCTGACGAACGAACTGATGCACAAGGCTTGGGGCCACATCAAGGAAGTCGAAAGCATGGGTGGTATGGCTAAGGCTATCGAGACAGGGCTACCTAAGATGCGTATCGAAGAGGCTGCTGCTCGCACGCAGGCTCGTATCGACTCTCGTCAGCAGGTCATCGTCGGTATCAATAAGTACCGTCTCGAGAAGGAAGATCCTATCGATATCCTTGAGATCGACAATACTGCCGTTCGTCTCCAGCAGATCGAGCGTCTCAATGAGCTCCGTAAGAATCGTGATGAAGCCGCTGTCAAGGCTGCTCTCGAAGCGATCACCCACTGTGTAGAGACCAAGGAAGGTAACCTCCTCGACCTCGCTGTCAAGGCTGCCGCTCTGCGTGCTTCCCTCGGTGAGATCTCCGATGCCTGCGAAAAGGTCGTAGGCCGCTACAAGGCAATCATTCGTACTATCTCCGGCGTGTACTCATCAGAATCAGGCGAGGATAAGGACTTCATCCGCGCTAAGGCTCTTGCTAAGAAGTTCGCAGAGAAGGAAGGTCGTCAGCCCCGTATCATGATCGCTAAGATGGGTCAGGACGGACACGACCGTGGGGCTAAGGTCGTCGCTACCGGCTATGCTGACTGTGGCTTCGACGTAGACATGGGCCCTCTCTTCCAGACTCCAGAGGAAGCTGCTCGTCAGGCAGTCGAAAACGACGTCCACGTCATGGGTGTCTCTTCGCTCGCCGCTGGTCACAAGACGCTCATCCCTCAGGTCATCGAAGAACTGAAGAAGCTTGGTCGTCCTGACATCCTCATCACTGCTGGTGGTGTGATCCCTGCTCAGGACTACGAGTTCCTCTACAATGCAGGTGTCGCTGCTATCTTCGGTCCTGGTACGCCAGTAGCTTACTCCGCTGCGAAGGTCCTCGAGATCCTCCTCGGCGAAGAAGCTTAAGACTACGGAGCTTATCTAGCTTAACATAAGGACGGATGCTGTGCCCAAGCTCTTGGGTACGGCATCTGTCGTATAGGGCGGATCGTGCCCAGGGTATCGAGGCGCTAGCACCTCTCTTCGGGGAGGGCTAGCGCCTTTTGTCTTGTTCGAGGAAGGGTGTTGGTCGTGAGAGAAGTGGATCGTCTTCCCTTGGGACGTGAGGCTATTCTGAGGAAGGAGGGGGGCTGTTTGTGAAGGGAAGCCTTCTATCATGTAGAAGGAAGGGGAGCTAGCGTGTGGAGGGGAAGGTGACGGCTGTGCTAAGGGAAGGATTTATTCGGTTCCGAAGGAAGGTGTATTGCTGTTCTTCAGGCACGGGGATAGCCCTGGTAGAGGGATGCCTTCTACCCTGCACTGGGAAGACGAATTATTGTGGGTCGATATTAGGATCTAAGGCGGGTCGGAATGAGGGGGTACATTGGGTCAAACGTGCTGTTTACATTGGGTCGAAGAAGAACCCCATATTGGGTCTCCAAAAGGAGCCTACGGTAGGTCGCCTGACCGACCCACAGTGGGTCATCATCACCACCTACTGTGGGTTTTTTCGGTGACCTACCGTAGGTCGTTTTTTGAGGCCTCAGAAGAGCCTGTGCAGAAGGGCTGGAAGGCGCCTTGTTCCGAGAGCTGATGAGCGTTCTAAAAATGGGTGGCGGTCAGGTGATCGGAGACTCGGAAAATTAGCCCCGGCTTATAGGAGGAAAATGAAAGCCGACATTCCGTAGCTGTATCTCTGGATCGAGGGGCGTAGTGAGAGGCTAGGTCGAGGGGAAGCTCTCCTGTCAGTAAGGCGCAGGTCGGAGCTTAGACAGAGGCGGTGTGCTTCTGCTGGTAAGGTACTGGAGGAAGCTTTGGCAGAAGGAAAGTGCTTCTCTCTATCTAGCTGAGTAGGCTGGGGGAGACCGAGGCGAAAAGCCTTCCTCCCTCGCTGGTGTGGTAGGGGAGGGTAGCCTTCACTTGAGGACATCGGCACTAAGGGAAAAGGAGCGTTCGCTTAGAAATAGCTACCTTTGCGCCACATGTGCACTTCTGCTTGTGCAGGGGTGCTCCTTTCACACCTATTATATCGGAAAAATTATGACGATAGCACCTAATAAGTTCGTCTCTGTAGAGTACGAACTCTATGTCGGCGACGAGAACGAACGTGTCCTGATGGAGCAGACGACTCCTGACCGCCCCCTAGAGTATATCCAGGGAATGGGCATGATGCTCCCCGAGTTTGAGAAGAAGCTCTTCGGCCTAAAGGCTGGGGACAAGTTTGACTTTGTCCTCAAGTGCGACGAAGCTTATGGTCAGCCCGTAGACGAAGCGATCCAAGAGCTTCCCCGTGAGATCTTCGTGGATGGCGAAGGCAAGCTCGATGCGCTGGTTGTCGAGGGCGCTACGCTACCTCTTCACACGCCCGACGGGCAGATCGTCCGTGGTAGCGTCGTAGAGATCAAGGAAGAGGTCGTCGTCATGGACTTCAACCACCCTCTGGCAGGCGAAGATCTTCACTTCATCGGCTCGGTCAAGGATGTACATGATGCTACGCCCGAGGAGATCGAGCAGTTCTTCGGCGGTCACGACGGTTGTGGCTGCGGCTGTGGCGAGGATCATGAGCACGAGCACGAAGGCTGCTGTGGTGGTGGCTGCAGTTGCCACTAATCGGTAGATATATCAGGGCACGGATGCCACTAGGCTTGTAGAGTCTAGGGCATCCGTGCCTTTCTTTCTTTAGAGGCAATGAATACCTTCGGACGACAGCTACGCCTGACGACCTTCGGCGAATCCCATGGTCCCGCCCTCGGAGGTGTGCTGGATGGACTTCCCTCGGGGCTGGTGATCGACCTTGAGGCTATTGAGCTAGCGCTCTCCCGCCGACGGGGGGGCGAGAGTCGTCTCACTACGCCTCGTCGAGAGCCCGACCACGTGCGCATCCTCTCAGGGCTCTATGAGGGAAGGACGACGGGTACCCCGCTGGCCTTCCTCGTAGAGAATGAGGACGTGCGAAGTGGAGACTACGCTCCACTTGCCGATATCTACCGTCCTGGTCATGCCGACTTCACCTATGAGGCGAAGTACGGGCACCGAGACCCACGAGGGGGAGGCAGAGCTTCTGCCCGAGAGACGGTAGTGCGTGTCATCGCTGGGGCTATCGCTATGCAGTGGCTTACAGCGCAGGGGGTGCGTGTCTATGCGTACCTCTCCCGTGTCGGAGGTGTCACCCTCAGCGACGAAGGCTGGACAGCGGTAGAACTCTCCGAGCAGGAGCAGGCTCGCCTAGAAGGGCGCTACCGTCACATCGTCCCCACACTAGACGAGGAGACGGCGGAGAAGATGGCTCGTGAAGTCTCCGAAGCACGTGAGGCTAAGGATAGCGTGGGAGGCGTGATCTCCTGCCGTGTCTACGGTCTTCCCACAGGACTAGGCGAACCGCTCTACGACAAGCTCACCAGTCGCCTTGCCTCGGCGATGCTTGGGATCAATGCAGCCCGAGGCTTCGAGCTAGGCGAAGGCTTTGCCCTCGCTTCGATGCGGGGATCGGTAGCGAACGACCCCTTCCATCTCAATGCTGAGGGGAGGGTAGCACAGGTGACCAACCGAGGTGGCGGCATGCTCGGCGGGATCACGACAGGCGCACCGCTTACCTTCCGTGTAGCCTTCAAGCCTACCTCATCTATAGGTCTCCCTCAGGAGACTGTGCGCCGTGATGGCGAGGCGGTGCGCCTCGAGATCACCGGCCGGCATGACCCCTGCCTCGCCCTACGTGCCGTGCCTGTCGTCGAGGCGATGGCAGCACTCACCCTAATGGATTTTTACCTCCTCCACGCTCGGAGCACCCAGCGTCAGGGAGGAGAGGACTAGATACGATGGCTAGCTTAGCAGCAAAGGAAAGCATCAGCGGTACCATAGTGACCTACATAGGGGTTGGGATAGGCTTCCTGACCACCTTCTTCATCTTAGCCAAGTTCCTTACCCCCGAAGAGATCGGCCTGACACGACTCTTGCCCGAGCTGGCTACCCAGCTCGCTGGGCTGGGGATGCTAGGGATGACCTATTCGATCAGCCGCTACTTCCCCTTCTTCAGAGACACGGAGTCGAACCCCTACCGAGCAGAGGACGGACCTAACCACGGCTTCCTCTACTACGTGCTCGTCGTCGGTGCTGTCGGGACGGCAGTGATGACGCTCCTCTATGTCCTCTGCCAGGGGCCACTGATGGCGCTCTACAGTAAGAATAGCCCCCTGCTAGCGGACTTCTACTACGCCGTCATCCCGCTCACCCTCTTCACGATGGGCTGGACGATCTTCGAGCTCTACACCTACCAGCTCCTCCGAGTCGCTGTGCCCAAGGGGATCAAGGAGGTCCTACTGCGTGTCCTCCAGCTCGCCGTCTACCTGCTCTATGCCTTCGGGTGTATTGACTTCACGACGATGGTATGGGGCTTCATCGGGAGCTTCGGTTTCTGCATGCTCGCTAGCGGTGTCTACCTGGGGCGGATCACACCGCTCTCCCTTCGCCACAACCCCGACTACGTCTCTACCTCTATGCGTAGAGGCTTCTACCGATATACGGCGCTCTACACCCTGACCTCTGTGGGTATCACGCTGGCGGGACGCATGGATCTCTTCATGGTCGCCTTCATAGACCGGGGGGGACTCTCCTCTGCTGGTGTCTACACGATGGCCTTCTATATGGTATCGATCATAGAGATACCGATGCGTGCGATCCTCAATGTCGCTGCCCCCAAGATAGCCGAGGCGGCGAAGGACGGGGACACTCGGCGAGTGGAAGCTGTCTATAGGCTCGTCGCCTTCTACCAGCTCCTGTCGGGACTCCTGATCTTCGCTATGATCTGGGTGAACATCGACAATATCTTCGGCATCATGCCCAACGGGGATCAGTTCTCCGGGGGCAAGTGGGTCTTCTTCTTCCTTGGCCTTGCTAAGCTCGTGGAGCTGACCTTGACCTGCAGTCATACCGTCGTGAGCACATCACGCTACTACCACTGGAATGTCTACTATACCGTCAGTGTGCTCCTCATGTCGTTTGTCTCGACGCTCTTCCTCATCCCCGAGTATGGGACGATGGGAGCGGCGATAGCGATGCTCCTGACGAACATCGTCAGCTACGGACTCCAGCAACTGCTGCTGAGCGTGAAGATGCACGTCAGTCCCTTCACCCGACGCATGTTCCTGCTCCTGCCCATTGCCTTAGTGGCCTGGGGAGCGGATACGCTTCTTCCCGTCCTGCCCTCGGTATGGCTCGACCTCTTCGTCCGCTCTGCCGTCGTAGGGCTGGTACTGCTCCTGGTGCTCCTTGCCCTCAGGATCACGCCCGAACTGATGGAGATGCTGGAGGGGAAGCTCCCCGCCCGCTTCCGTCGCTAACCACCGCTCTCCTCGATGCCTCATCCGACGAAGCTCCCTCACCGAAGGCAAGCGCCCCTCAAGGTCCTCCTCCTCTGTACCGCTGACCAAGGTGGCGGGGCGGCGGAGGCCTGTCGGCGCTTGCTCGATGCCCTGGGCGCTATCGGTGTGGAGGTACGCCTCTTGGTGCTCCATAGGGGGACGGACGACGCTCGTATCGCCTCGGTAGCTCGTACGCCTCTCGGGCGTCTCTGGGGGCGCTTGGCTTTCCTTGGCGAGCGCCTAGAGATCTATCTACGGAATGGACGGGATAGGAGTCGCCTCTTCCGTGTCTCGACGGCACGCCTAGGCTTTGATCTGAGCGAGCACCCTTGGGTCAGGGAGGCAGACGTGCTACATCTCCACTGGATCAACCAGGGCCTCCTCTCCCTCTCTGCTCTTCGTCGCCTCTCGAAGCTGGGCAAACCGATCTTCTCCACCCTGCATGACCTCTGGGCGGCGACGGGTATCTGTCACCTGCCTCTAGAGTTCTCTCCTGAGGGCTCTAGCCTCTGTCCTCGCTATGAGGCAGGCTGTGGCCTCTGTCCCCTCCTCGGTGGGAAGAAGCGGGAAGATCTCTCACGCTCGGTCTGGGGGCAGAAGGCCTTCCTCGCCGAGTCCCCCTTCAGCTATATCGCCGTCAGTCACTCGGAAGCTCGCCTCTTCGAGCGAAGCCCCCTCATGCGCTCCTACGGTGCTCCCTCGGTCCTACCGAACCCGATCGATCTCGGCCTCTTCTCGCCTGAGACGGCCACGGGCATGCCGATACCCGACTGGTGGCAAGAGGGGCGCATCTATCTGACTCTAGTTGCCGCTCGGCTGGACGACGACGTCAAGGGGCCTCACCTCCTCATGGCGATCGCTCGGGAGCTACAGGAGCGCTACCCTGAGCTAGCCTCTAGGATCACCCTCGTGCTGGTAGGTGCGATCCGTCGGGAGGGCTACTTCGATGAGCTTGCCCTACCCTATATAGCGCTGGGGAGCGTGCGGGATCACCGCCAGCTCGCTCGTATCTATGCCCTCTCTCGGGCGCTCCTGTCGACGAGCATCTATGAGACCTTCGGCCAGACGCTCGTCGAAGCGCTTGCCGTCGGCACGCCGGTAGTGAGCTTCCGCTGTGGTGGCCCTGAGGACATCATCCTGGACGGCACTAATGGCTTCCTCGTCCCGGCCTTTGAGACGGCGACCTATGCCGACCGCCTCGCCCAGCTCCTCACCACGGAGGTGAAGGCCGGAGAAGCCTTCTCCCCCGAAGTCTGTCGAAGGAGCGCCGAGCGCTTCGGAGCAGAGGCCGTCGCTCGGGAGCTGTACGAGCGCTACCAAGCTAGCCTTATCGCTCCCTCCTCCCGCTCCTAACCCCTCCCTCACCCCCATATCTCTCGTCGCTATGCTCCCACGCATCACGATCATCACGATCTGCTACAACGCTGCCTCCTCCATCTCCCGTACGCTTCGGAGCGTACAGGCACAGACCTATCCCCATCTGGAGTACCTCATCATCGACGGCGCCTCCCGTGACACTACTCTCGAACTCGTAAGCGAGCTAGCTCCTCGGGCGAAGGCCTTCAGCGAGCCCGATCGGGGTATCTATGATGCGATGAACAAAGGCCTAGCTCGTGCCACGGGGGACTATGTCTGGTACGTCAATGCTGGCGATGCTCTGGCCAAGGCCACGACGGTGGAGGATCTGGTGCGTGCCACCTGCTCGGGCGATCACCTGCCCGACGTGCTCTATGGAGATACCCGCCTGATCGATGCCGAGGATCGAGACTTGGGCCTGCGTCGTCTTCGCCCGCCTCATCGCCTCGACTGGAAGAGCTTCCGTGAGGGGATGCTTGTCTGTCATCAAGCCTTCGTAGCCAAGCGAAGTATAGTGCCGAACTACGACCTCTCCTATCGCTTCTCCGCTGATGTCGACTGGTGCATACGCGTGCTACGGGAGGCTAAGGACACTGCCTTCTACCCCGAGGTCATCGCCCTCTACCTCAACGAAGGCACGACGACGGCCAACCATCGGGCCTCCCTGCTGGAGCGCTTCCATGTGATGCGTCGCCACTACGGTCTCCTCCCTACCATCTATCAGCACCTTCGCTTCCTCCTCGTGAGGAAGCGCTAAGCGCCCGCTCAGCGCCTCACCTTCTGCGCCCCTCTAGAGGCAATAGTAGTGCCTCCTGAGAGGCGCTACTGGTACCGCCCTCCTGGCACTACTGCTACCTCCGAGGTAGTGAGCGTAGTGCTCGGAGGGCGCTTTACTTGTCCCCCTCCACCCTCGCCTAGAAGCGCTCCAGAGCCCTACTCAGGGGAAGTGGACTAAATGAAGTATCTTTGTGTGGAAGATGAGGGGAGGCTCCCCTTGCCCAGGAAACTGGTGATATTAGATCCGATCACTTATAGCTATGGCACTGTTTGATAAGTTTACGAAGAAGAACAACACATCCCTTGTACCCTCGTCCGTACTACCTACCATCCTCGAAGCTCTCGCTCAGGAAGGCTACCGCCCCGAGCGGGATAAGGATGTACGCATCGTATATAAGAACGAAGGCATCTACTGCTGCTTCTACTATCGGGAGGACGATCCTGAGTTCCTCATGGTACGAGCCACCTTCGAGCGTGCTGCCTTCGAGGATGTCCACGAGTCGTACCTGTATAAGGCTTGCTCGATGACGGACTTCGACCAGAAGGTCAGCAAGGCTTATATCGACGAGGATGGCGATGTCGTCTTCTCCGTCGAAGCCTTTATCATGGAGGGCACGCCCCTGGGTCGTCTTGCCCTACGTATGAGTGATGCTCTGGCCTCGACCGTCGCCTTCTTCCATCGTACACTCAAGCAACTCACCGAGGGGCAAGGCTCAGGTGTCGGAGGCTCTGACGCTAATGCCTCCCAGCTCCCACCCTCGGGTAGCCTGCCCAGCTAAGGGGTCTTCCCTCGAGGAATATTCCCCTATCGTCGCCCTCCCTTCTCCCAGCATGGTACTTTGCTACCAGCCTTGGAGAAGGGAGGGCGACGGCCTTTACTGCCCCGAGGATGTCACGAGCCTTCCCCGGCGCCCCACTCGCCATCCATGGGGAGAAAGGCTACCTTTGTAGAGCGGGTGGGGAAGGCTGGGCCCTCCTCCCGTAGAGCTACGATACTTACCGCATGATTGATTAGCTATGGCACTCTTTGATAAGTTCACGAAGAAGACAGATCCCCCTTTTGACCCCTCCACCGTACTACCTAGAATCTTGGAGGCGCTCGCCCGTGAGGGCTACCGCCCCAAGCGTAGTCAGGAGACACGTGTCATGTATAAGATGGATGGGCTTGTTGGTTGCTTCTTCTACCGAGAGGACGATCCAGAGTTCCTCGTGGTACGAGCGTTCTTCGAACGGAAGGACTACGAGCGCTACGATGAGGCGCTCTTGCTGAAGGCTTGCGTTCAAACAGACTTGGAGCAGAAGGTGGGTAAGGTTCACCTCGATGATGATGGCGATATCGTCCTCGCCGTAGAAGCGTTTATCTTCCCTGGTGTGCCTATTGAGCGTCTTGCCCTGAGGATGAATAAAGCCCTCCGCTCGATAGATAACTGCTTCCATCGTACACTCAAGCAGATCACCGAGGAGCAAGAAGAGGGGACGGGAAGCTCGAAGGCGGACACTTCCCAACTTCCACCTTCGGGGAGTCTACCGAGCTAAGAGATCTTCCCTCAAGGGGGATCCTCCATGGTTGCCCTCCCTGCTCCCAGCATGGTACTTTGCTACCAGCCTTGGAGAAGGGAGGGCGACAGCTTTAGATCCTCGAGGGCATCCGAAGCCTCCCCCTCCGCCACGCTCGCTAGCCATGGGGAGAAAGCCTACCTTTGTAGAGCGGGCAGAGAGCACTACTCTCCGCATCAAGTATCCATTATCGTTCCTTCGATTATCCTCTGGCAATGGGACTCCTTGGCAAGTTCATCAAGAAAGACAGCACGACCTTCTCTCCCGCCTCCGTGCTCCCTGAGATCATGAAGGCGCTCACAGAGGAAGGCTACCGCCCCGTGCGTGATGCCGAGGTGCGGGTGGTCTATGAGGAAGAAGAGATCCTCTGCTGTTTCTACTACAGCGAAGAAGAGCCCGACTTCCTCCTCGTACAGGCTACCTTCGAGCGAGGAGCCTTCGATGAGGTCGATGACCGAAGCCTGCATCGGGCTTGTGCCCAGCTTAGCCACAAGCAGAAGGTGAGCAAGGCTTATATCGATGAGGAGGGCGATGTCGTTGTAGCCGTAGAGACCTTCCTTTTTGCAGGCGTGCCCCTTGCTCCCCTTGTGCTACATATGAGCCGTGCCCTAGGGGTGGCGCTAGCCTCCTTCTACGATATCCTCGAGGAGCTCTCCGAGGGGAAGAAGGCGAAGTAGGCTCAGCAAACTACCTCTATATAGCGGACGAGAAAGTTTGTCCCCGGACTCAATAGTTCATAATACCCCATTCAGATACTCATTTGTTATGTCATTCTTTGATAAGTTCAAGAAGCAGGGGAGTGCTGCTTTCGCTCCTTCTACGGTACTCCCTGCCGTCATGGAGGCGCTTACCGAGGCGGGCTTTCGCCCCGTGCGTGAGAGTGCTACGCTGGTGAAGTATGCAGAGGGCAGTATCCTCAGTTACTTCTGCTACCGAGAGGACGAGCCTGACTTCCTGATGGCGCAGGCGAACTTCGAGCGAGGCGCCTTCGGTACGGAGGAGGAGCTACTCCTGCTCCGAGCTTGTGCCAAGACCAATTGCCTCCAGAAGGCGGGTAAGGCCTACATTGACGAGCAAGGCGATCTCTCCTTCACGGTGGAGAACTTCCTCCCCTGGGGTACGCCTATTAGTCTCCTTACACTATATATGAGGAAGGCACTTGCCTCGACTATCGCCTTCTTTCATGAGACGCTCCAGGGGCTCGCTGAGGAGGCGAAGGTAGAGTAGGGGAAATGCCTACCTTTGTTGAGTGGGCGGGGAGGGCTCAGCCCCTCCTCCCCTAGAGCTACGACACTTACCGGTATGATTGATTAGCTATGGCACTCTTTGATAAGTTTACGAAGAAGACAGAAACCCCTTTTGATCCCTCCACCGTACTCCCTGAGATCATGGAGACGCTCGCCCGTGAAGGGCTAGATCCCGAGCTTGATCGAGTGGTGCGCATCAAGTACAAGGTAGATGGGCTTTACTGCTACTTCTGCTACTACGAAGATGATCCTGAGTTCCTGCTGGTACGAGCCACCTTCGATGGCAAGGACTATGAGCACCATGGTAAAGAGCTACTGCTGAAGGCTTGTGCTCAGACGGACTACGACCAGAAGGTCGGTAAGGCTTACCTCGATGATGATGGCGATCTCGTCCTCTCGGTGGAAGCTTTCATCATGCCGGGGATGCCTATTGGTCGTCTTGCCCTAAAGATGCATAAAGTCCTGCTCTCGATAGATAGCTACTTCCATCGTACACTCAAGCAACTCACCGAGGCGCAGGGCTCGGGCGTCGGAGGCTCTGACGCTAGTGCCTCTCAGCTTCCTCCCTCGGGTAGCCTGCCCAGCTAAGGGGTCTTCCCTCGAGTGGTATCCCCTATCGTCGCCCTCCCTTCTCCCAGTCTGGTACTTCGCTACCGGCCTTGGAGAAAGGAGGGCGTCTGCTTTAGATCCTCGAGGGCATCCGAAGCCTTCCCCTCCGCCACGCTCCCTAGCCACGGGGAGAAAGGCTACCTTTGTAGAGCGGGCGGGGAAGGCTCGGTCTCTCCTCCCGCAGAACTACGATACTTACCGCATGATTGATTAGCTATGGCACTCTTTGATAAGTTCACGAAGAAGACAGATACCCCTTTTGACCCCTCCACCGTACTACCTAGGATCTTGGAGGCGCTCGCTAAGGAAGGCTATTGCCCCGAGCGTGATAAGGAGGTACGCGTCATGTATAAGACGGATGGGCTCATCTGCTACTTCTACTATCGGGAAGACGATCCTGAGTTCCTGCTGGTACGAGCCACCTTCGACCGAACGGACTACGAGCGCTACGATGAAGCCCTACTGCTGAAGGCCTGCACTCGGACGGACTACGACCAGAAGGTCGGTAAGGCTTACCTCAAGGACAATGGCGATATCGTCCTCTCGGTGGAAGCCTTCATCATGCCCGGTGTGCCTATTGAGCGTCTTGCCCTGAGGATGCATAAGGTCCTCTGCTCGATAGATGGCTACTTCCATCGGACACTCAAGCAGCTCGCTGAGGAGCAAGAAGCGGGGCGGGATGGCTCGAAGACCGACTCCTCACTCCTGCCTCCCTCGGGGACTCTGCCCAGCTAGAGCTTAGCCCCAGCAGATCGCATCACTAGGAGCGCCCTCCCTTCTCCCGTCTAGTCACTTCGGTGATCGTAGGGGAGAGGGGAGGGCGCTTGCACTAGGGCTTGCTCCGATTGACTAGGTTCGCTCCGCTAGCGTGCGGGGAGGGAGTGGGGCAAATGAAGTATCTTTGTGTAGAAGGTGAGGGGCAGAGCCGCTCGCCCGAGAGATCCACGATATTAGCTCCTATTGACAGAAAGCGATGGCCCTGTTTGGCAAGTTCACAAAGAAGACAAATACCGCTCTTGTCCCCTCGACGGTACTCCCGACGATCCAGGAGGCGCTCACGAAGGCAGGCTTCCGCCCGACCCGTGATACCGAGATCCGAATAGAGTACAAGAATGAGGGCTACTTCTGCTACTTCTGCTACCGAGAGGACGATCCTGAGTTCCTGCTGGTGATGGCGACCTTCGAGCGGAGCTCCTTCGAAGATGCTGAGCTGTCGCTCCTGCATAGAGCTTGCGACAAGACGAACTACGACCAGAAGGTCGGCAAGGCTTATATCGATGAAGCAGGCGATGTCGTTTTCACAGTGGAGACCTTCCTCATGGCTGGCACGCCTATCGATAGCCTCTCGCTACGTATGAGTAGTGCCCTCGTCTCGACCATAGCCTACTTCCATCGGATGCTCAGGCAGCTCGCCGAAGAGGAAGCGACGGGGACGGGAGGCTCTGAGCATGGTGCTACCCAGCTCCCACCCTCGGGAAGCCTACCGAGCTAGATCTATATCTCTGACGACAGCCCTAGGAGGCGTCCTAGAGAGGCTGTACGAATGACACCTGTAAGTACCCATCTAAAGTCATCCTGACGACAAATACTGCGATCATGAGGCAATCTGTCACAACTATACGCTCTGGTCAGTTGTTTGTATTTAGGGAAGAAAGGGTAACTTTACCGCCACTATGCCCCCAGCCTAGCTCCCCTTACCCTGCCTCAGAGTGAGGCGCTGGAGCTGGTAGAGAGAAGGGGGTACACGTTTGAATGACTTAATCACAAAGACGCTACTGGACTTATGAAGACAATGAAGCTATTCCTCCTCGTAGGAGTAGGTCTCCTATGGGGAACGACTGCTCTCGGGCAGACGGACAATAAGTACCTCGATGATGCCTACTATCGTCGCAGTGATCTGCGTAAGATAGATAAGGAAGAGCGCCGTAAGGCTGAGCTCCGCCGAGCCGCCGAGCGTGCCGAGCGTGAAGCTTGGGAGAAAGAGCAGGCAGCGCTCATCGCTACCTATAAGAAGAAGCAAGCGGATCGTGAGCTCGATGCCTACAACGGCCATCTCACCCTCCCCGAGGATACCATCACCCTGACACGAGCTGAGCTAGGACGCCTGCTCAAGGAGCAGCGCTCTAATGCCTACCGTGGAGAGTCTGACCCCGAAGTATATGGCCCCTACTCCTCACGCCTGAGTCGCTTCTACGGAAGTGGCTCGATGACCATCCAGGGAGCACGCCGTGTCTATATCGATGCCGACCCCTGGTACTCCGACCTGGACTACCGCTATGCGGGCTCCGACGTATATGTACGTGTGGGCTCCCGTGACCCCTACTGGGGCAGTCGCTATGGCTGGGGTGCTAGCTGGGGCTGGGGCTCGTGGTATGATCCCTACTATAGCTATGGCTCCTATTGGGGCTACCCTCGCTACTATGGTAGCTGGTACGGGGGCTACTATGACCCCTACTACTATGGCTACTACCGTGGCTACTATGGAGACTACTACGGATCAGGCTATGGCTACGGCTATGGTAGCTACTACGACTACTATCCCGGCTACTACTATGGCTATGCTGCTGGAGCAGCTACCCGTGCCTACAGGGAGCACTACTACAACAATCCCTATTCGCATGGTGCTCGCTCGGGAGCCCAACGCTCAGGCTACTCCGCTTACTCCTCTGTGCGTGATGGAGGCTACATCAATGCTCCACGCTCCTACGACCAGTACTCTACTGATCAGGACAATAGAGGCTACTGGGACGCTTCCCGCAGTCAGACGGAGAGACGCCAGGAGCCCCAGCGCACCTACGACTATTATCCCCAGAGAAGCTATGACCGCAGTGCTTCGCAGTCGAATAGCTCGCAGAACTCCGGAGGCGGTGGCTCTACCACGCCCCCTCGCCGACGCTAAGAGCCGTCGGACGAGCTCTGCTTCATCCTCCACTTCACTAGATATTCAGACCGATGACCTACAAGCATAAGATCTTGGGCATGGTGGCGCTCAGCCTCCTGCCCCTCTCCCTCTCAGCGCAGAGTGAGACCGAGGCCCTCCGTCTAGCGTCTCCCTATGAGCCTGCAGGGTCGGCACGCTTTGCCGCCCTCTCAGGTGCTATGGGGGCTGTCGGAGCCGAAGCCTCTTCGCTGGTGCGCAATCCAGCAGGGATCTCCCTCTATCGTGGCGCCAATCGTCTCTCCCTCACACTAGGGGGAGGCTTTGGCTCTGACCGAGGCTCTTGGTATGGCAAGACCACGGAGACGGCTCTCGGAGGGAAGTTCCTCTTCGAGGAGTTCTACTATCAGGCCGGGACGAATAGAGCCACTCGTGGCCCGCTGTCCTTTGCCTTTGGGATCCGCAATGCGGGACGCTTCGACCGAGAGCTCAACGCCGAGGCTCTCCTCCCGAAGGAAGGAGGCTTCACCTCTCTGGCGGACTACGCTGCAGGGCGCACCAACAATGCGCGCTTCGACAACGCACGCCTACGGGAGGTCGACCGCTATTTCTCCTTGGGCTACCTTCAGTCGAAAGATGCTTTCTCCAATACTTATGTACCTTGGATCTCTATCCTCGGTGCTGGCTCCGGCTGGATCAATCAATCGGGGAAGCGCTTCCACTCGAACTATATCTTCAATACTGATCCTAGTGGTAAGCCCTACCCACAGCCCAGCATAGGTCTGCCCGATCAGGCTAACCTCCTGCTTCGTGAGAAGGGGTCTATCACCGACTACGATATAGCGCTCGGCTATGAGGCCAACGATGCTCTCCACTTCGGGGGGACACTGACGCTCTCCTCGCTTGACTACGAGCTCAGCTCTTACTACAGAGAGACTTTCCGTGAGAACTCTTCACTGACGCTCCTCAACCGCAAGAGTGTCTCGGGCTTCGGCGCACGCCTTGGTCTCGGGATGATCTATGAGGTAGCCGAAGGCCTGCGTCTCGGGGCTTCCGTCTATAGCCCCAGCTTCTATACTATGAAGATGGACTTCCAGGCGGAGGGACGAGGTGTAGCTCAGGGCAAGGTTGGCTCTGTCGGTACTCCTAACTCTGGAGCTACAGCGTACAACCTCCGTGGGCCCTGGCGCTTCGACCTTAGTGGTGCCTTTGTCGTCGGCCATCATGGTATCATTAGTGCCGACTATGAGTATGCGACGCTTGGGCTTCTGCGCTTGACTAACTCCTCCACCGACGACTACGAGCAGAGTGATGCAGGCTTCGAAGAGGATAATGCTCGCCTTCAGACTAACTACGGCGGTGTACATACCATTCGTCTCGGCATGGAGGGAATGCTGACGCCACGTATAGCTCTGCGTACGGGCTACCGCTACTCTTCCTCGCCGGTGAAGAATGCGCTCCTCAAGGGAGACCAGGCTAAGACCGAGGCCCTCGTCTCTGGACCTATGGTACACTATACCCTGCCTGACGCTGTCAACAGCTTCTCCCTCGGTGCTGGCTTCCGCCTCACGCCGACACTCTCCCTCGATCTAGCTTACGTCTATACCGAGAGCAAGGCGCGTACGTTCGCCTTCCCCTATCTCAATGACTACGGCACGTACTTCGACGCTTCTGACGCTGACATCCGTGCAGGGAAGGTGCGACCCGATGCCCTCGATGGGATGAAGGCCATCAGCGAAAGTAACTTCCGCCACAAGGCAATAGCTACCCTGTCCTTCCGCTTCTAGCGGAGGGATGGGGGGCTTAGCCCTCCTACCTAGGCAATTCACTCATAAACACTATGGATAATCCTCAGATCTCTACTCAGGAAGGCGCTCAGCACAGCCAGTTCGCCTACGAGTTCCCCTCTCTCGTGAAGCAAGCAGTCCAGCGCACCTTTGTCTGGATGGCCCTCGGTTTAGCTATCACTGGTCTCACGGCGATCTTCGCAGCGGACTCAAACTTCACCTACTACCTCTTCTCAGGCTCAGGCTTCCTCTTCTACGGGCTCCTCATCGCCGAGCTTGCTCTGGTGTGGTTCCTATCGTCTCAGATCATGAAGCTCAGTGTCCCCGTGGCTACGGCTTCCTTCGCTCTGTACTCGGTGCTCAACGGGCTGACGCTTAGCCTTATCTTCTACATCTATACCGAAGCCTCTATTGCCTCGACCTTCTTCGTCACAGCGGGGACGTTTGGGGCGATGGCTCTCTTCGGCTATGTGACTAAGCGTGACCTCTCCCGCTGGGGAAGCCTGCTGTATATGGCGCTTATTGGGCTCATCATCGCTAGCGTCGTCAATTGGTTCCTCGCCAGCACGACACTGATGTGGATCACCACCTACGCAGGGGTACTCATCTTCGTCGGGCTCACTGCCTACGATACGCAGAAGCTGAAGAAGATGCTCTGGGAGACGGCGGGCGACGAAGAGCTGTCTAAGCGTGTCTCCTTGATCGGAGCTCTGAATCTCTACCTTGACTTCATCAACCTCTTCCTCTATCTGCTCCGTATCCTCGGACGTCGGAGATAGTAGGGAGCACCTCCTAAGAGAAAGGGTGAGGCTACACGATGAGCCTCACCCTTTCTTTGGTATCAACACCATGCTATAGATGAATATCCTAGTAACAGGTGCAGGTGGTCAGCTGGGGCAGGAGCTCCAGGAAGCCGTGCGGACTCGCTCCAGCCAGCATACCTACCACTTTGCCGATAGAGCTAGTCTTGACCTCACGGATGCCTCGGCGCTGGAGGCTTATCTAGAGGCGCACGCCATCCAGCTCATCATCAATGCCGCTGCCTACACGGCTGTAGATCGTGCGGAGGACGAGCCAGAGCAGGCCGATCTGGTCAACCATCAAGCCGTCGCCACACTTGCCCGCCTAGCTAAGCGGAGGGATGCCTTCCTCCTGCATGTCTCTACCGACTATGTCTTCTCGGGCGATGCCCATACGCCTTATACCGAGGAGGCACCGACGGCTCCCCTTGGTGTCTATGGCAGGAGCAAGCGCCTCGGTGAGGAAGCCATCCTTGCCTCAGAAGTAAGGCATCTGATCCTGCGCACCTCGTGGCTCTATTCGGCCTACGGGGCGAACTTCGTCAAGACGATGTGTCGCCTCCAGAGCGAGCGCCAGGAGCTTCGGGTGGTCTTTGATCAGGTAGGTTCGCCCACGTGGGCAGGGGACTTGGCAAGCTTCATCTATGAGTTCGCCGAGCGGGGGGCACTCGAGAAGCAGGGGATCTACCACTATAGCAACGAGGGGGTCTGCTCTTGGTACGACCTAGCGGAAGCAGTACGCCAGCTTACGGGGAGCAGCTGTAAGATCCTCCCCATACGTAGTGCTGAGTACCCGACACGAGCTCAGAGGCCAGCCTACTCCGTCCTCGATAAGTCCCGCCTCAAGGCTACCTTCGCTCTGGAGCTCCCCCACTGGCAGGTCTCGCTTGCCCGCTGTATCGCCCAGCTCCAGTCACCTCCCCAGAAGTAGGGAGATGGCTAGGGAAAATACCTAGATGCGATGATTGTGCATCAGGCTGATTCCTTGTTTCTTTGTCGCACCGCTACCTAGAGTACCTTCCCGTGGAGGGTAGTGGCACCTCTTGATCCCTAATTATAACGACAAGATAAGCGAATGAACAAGCAATCGATGCTCTTCCCCTTAGCGCTCGTAGCGCTCTTCTGTGGGCTCGTCTTCTCCTCATGCAAGGAGGCTCAGAAGCAGACCCCAGCAGACGTCCATCACCTCGCCGGTACAGAGTGGGCCGACTCGACAGGGACCTTCACCCTCCACTTCAATAGTCCCGAGGAAGTCCAGCTCCGCCTGAACTATGCCGGGTCGCCTATGGGGGAGATGAAGTACAACATCGCCTGCCACCTTTCGGGCGACACGGTCTATATCGAGGATTACAAGAAGACGACACCCTTCGCTCGCATCACTATCCTCAAGGGCTTTAAGGGGGTAGTCGCTGGTACTTCGCTAGTGGCGAGTTTCGTCACTTCCGACGCTAAGGTCGAGGCGGGCGCTACCTTCCCTACCTTCACCGAAGTACCTCTGGAGGAAGTGATTTTCAGTAAGAAGTAGCCTCGGAGAAGCCCCGTACGAAGTCGGGTGAAGCACCCGTAGCCATTCGGACGAGATACCCATAGATAGCAAGCGGAGACGACCTGTGTCTCTCCCTTAATACAGCCTCAGCGACGGAGCTAGCTCCATCGCTGAGGCTGTTTCTTTTCGCTTGCTAGAGCCTTCTTCGATGCCCGTAGAAGCCGTTCCTCCCCCTTCTGTGAAAACCTCCCCTTTCCTTTCGTAGAGCCCTCCCGCCTGCAGTTGTGAGGAGAAGAATATCCCTAGGGTGTTGCATGATTCGGAAGAATATGTACCTTTGCTGTGTAATACTGATTGATCACACCTGTCAATTATGAAACGATCCATCTTCCTACTCCTATGCTCCCTGCTGGCGATCGGGGGTACATGGGCACAGACACCTAGGACGGCTATCCGTGGCATCCTACTACGCTCTAGCGATCGCACCCCTGTAGAGTTCGCCAATGTCCTCCTGCGCTCCCCGAAGGATAGTACTATGGTGACGGGAGCGGTGACCGACTCACTAGGTGCCTTCCACCTACCGGTCTCTGCGGGGGATTACCTCCTCGAAGTGCGGGCCCTCGGCTACGAGCCTTTCCTCAAGAGCCTGACGCTAAGGGAGGGGACGCTTGACCTCGGGGGGCTCCTCCTTCGTGAGGATGCTCAGGAGCTCAAGGCTGTAGAGGTCACGGCCAAGCGCCCCATCATCAGCCGTCGAGCAGACCGCTTGGTCTTCGATGCGGAGCAACTTGCCCTCGGGGCACAGAATGCGCTGGATGTGCTGAAGAAGACCCCTGGACTCCATGTCACAGATGAGGCGGTCTCGATCATCGGTCGGGGCAAGGTCATCGTCCTGATCAACGATAAGCGCGTCCGCCTCACGGGCAAGGCGCTGGTCGACCTCCTACGCTCCTACACCCAGGAGGATATCGCTGAGGTGCAGGTGATCACCACACCTCCTGCCAAGTACGAAGCAGAGGGGAATGCCGGGATCCTCAATATTGTCCTCAAGCGGGCGAAGAACGATTACCTCGGGGGGAGTGCTTCGCTCGGCTATGGTCTGGAGCGAGGTCAGTCGAGCTACAATGCCTCTACCAATCTGAACTATCAGCAGGGGAAGGTCTCGGCTTCGCTCACCCTCAACGGCTCGACCTACGACTACAAGGCGGGCTTCGATACCTACAATACCTACCCTTCGACAGCCCTCTATTCGGAGAGCCTCAGCGAGCTGAAGCTCAAGAGCAAGGACTACGGGATCCGTGGCGGTCTGGACTACGCCTTCACCCCAGAGCTCACGATGGGGGTCACGGCCTCTTACACACCAGAGTGGCAGAAGTTCACCCGCACGAATATCACGAAGAACTATAAGATGCTTCCCTCGGGAGGCCGAGAGCAACTCCTCGGCATCCCTGGCCAAGGACTCGAAGATAACTACGTGGGCTATAGCTCGCTGAACCTCCATCTGGAGAAGACCTTCGCCAGCGCTCCTGGGCGCAAGATCTCCTGGGACGCTGACTATGTCGGCTACACGTCGTCGGGGGATCATGACTTCGCTTCGGTCTCCGAGACCCCACAGGGGCATCGCCTCCCCGATCTAGACTTCGCCTATACCTCTGCTACGAGACAGCGTACCCGCTCCTACCTGACGAATGTGGATCTGACCCTACCTCTAGGGAAGACGATCCTCAGTATGGGGGCGAAGGGGACGTGGACACGCACCGACAACCGCAATACCTATCATCGGCACACGACGCTGGGCAAGCGAGACGATGCGATCCTCTTCGACGAGCATGTCTACGCCCTCTATGCCGATGTCACTCAGCCTCTATCGGAGCAGTGGGAGCTCCGTGGCGGTCTGCGTATGGAGTACACCCATGCAGCGGGCGAATCTCAAGGGCAGGCCCGCCTCAACCTCAGGGACTATGTCAACTTCTTCCCCACCGTCTATCTGGGGTACAACCCCAATGAGCGCCATGCCTTCAACCTCGAAGGGACGGTGCGCCTCGACCGCCCACATTTCAGTCAGCTCTCACCCTATCCCTTCTATGAGAATCAGTATAGTCTGATACAGGGGAAGGAGGACCTTCGGGCTTCGAAGCGGGGTTCGGTGACGATGGGCTATACCTTCGGAGGGAAGCTGAACTTCAAGGCGACGGGTTCCTATCTCTGGGATGGGATCGCAGCGGTCGTCACCCTCGACCCCAAGACCAACGAAGCACGCTACCAGACGGACAATGCCGAGACGCAGTACAGCTTCGGTCTGGAGAATAGCTACTACTTCACCTCGCTCTCCTTCCTGCAGTGCTACGTGCAGCAGAGCCTGTACTATACCTCCTCCAATCTTGCTCAGCAGGGGCAGACCCGGAGCGAGGACAAGGGCTTCTCCTACAACGCTAGCCTCAATGGGACGGTCTTCTTCAACCCCTCGAAGACCTTCACCGGCACCTTCTTCCTCTCCTACCTTTCACCGCAGATCGCCAACGGGGGGCGCATCTCCTCGATGTGCTTCACAGGGGTAGGTCTCTCCTATGCCCTCCTCGAGGGTAAGCTACGCCTCACGACGAATCTCAACAATCTGATCCGTACGGACACCCGTCTCACGATGGTCTCCGAGGGGAATAAGATCGAGATCGTCAACTACATGCCACTTCGTACCTTCGATGTCGGAGTCTCCTATTCCTTCGGGGCTTCGCTCTCGAGCAAGGAGCTCAGTGAGAATGCTAAGGCACTCCGCTCACGTATGTAGCAAGGCAAGATAATCGGATCAGTGCGGATTTGAGAAGGAGTACGGCTCGGGGAGAAGGCTCCTCGGGTCGTACTCTTTTCTTTTTTGGGGGTGGGGGAAGATGCCCCTCCCAAGATCTCTTTATTTAGAGGCTTTGGGAGGGGTGGAAAACGACCTACGGTAGGTCGTCGAAAAAACCTACTGTAGGTCGTCGAGACGACCCACTGTGGGTCGCAAGTGCGACCTACCGTAGGTCGTTTTTACGACCCTTCGTGGCGAGCTCCTTCGCCGAGTCGTTGGAGGGAGGGTTTTCCCCAGGGAAAGGGGGGCTGTTTGGTAGGGAATTTTCCCCCTTCGAAGGCTCGGTCAAGTAGCTCGGCTCTAGGGGCTTCGTCTTAGGCCGGAGAATAGTGTCAAGGATTGTGTGTCGTAGGGGGTAGTTTGTACTACTTTAATGTGTATATTTGCTAGTGCATTCGAAGACTCAGGATATGGACGAAGGACGCATCGCACGAGTACGTGAGATGGAGGACGCTCTCAATCGATGGGTGGACCTCGGCAACAGGGGAGAGACTCTCCTGGAGGCTATGACCGCTGACGTCCAGAGTCTCGAGAGGCTCATCGCCTACTACAGCTCGCCCCAGTGGCAGCGTGACTACGAGGATAGCAATCGGGGGCTCTTCCCCGAAGATCTCCCTCAGGGAGTCCTGAGCGAGGATGCTGTCTTCGACCTCCTCACCCAACTCCATGGTCTCGTAGAGATCGTCCAAACGCTAGATCACCGCTTCGAGCAAATACACTAATGAAGTCCCTGGGCGGCGACACCTCACCCGCAGGATGAGACGCCCCCCTGACGTACATACTAAACACCTACATCAAACAACTATGCAGTACAGCCTCAATCCCATAGTACGTGCTATCGGGAAGAATCCAGAAGCCTTCACTAAGGCCGACATCATCAAGTACATCCTCGACAACGACATCCACGAAGTCAACTTCCGCTACACGGCAGCTGACGGGCATCTCAAGGTGCTGAACTTCGTCATCCAGGATGCTGAATACCTCGACGAAGTGCTCTCCTCGGGCGAACGTGTGGACGGCTCTAGCCTCTTCCCCGGCCTGATGGAAGCTGGTTCGTCTGACCTGTATGTCGTGCCCCAGTTCGCCTCAGCCTTCATGGATCCCTTCACGGATGAGCCTACGATCTCTTTCTTCTGCGCCTACATGGACAAGAACGGTCAGCCTCTCTCGGCAGCACCCGATGAGATCCTCCGCCGTGCAGCTAAGGCCTTCCGTGAAGTGACGGGTGGCCTAGAGTTCTACGCCATGGGCGAACTCGAGTACTACGTCATCGGTGAGCAGGAAGATGGCTACGAAGCTGTCGACCAGCGTGGCTACCACGAGATGGGCCCCTTCAGCAAGCAGATCGACTTCCGTACCGAGGCGATGCGCCTCATCTGCCAGTGTGGCGGTCAGATCAAGTACGGCCACGGCGAAGTAGGGAACTTCATGGCCGATGGGCTCAACTATGAGCAGAACGAGATCGAATTCCTCCCCGTGCCCGTCGAGCAGGCTGCTCAGCACCTCCAGCTCGGCAAGTGGATACTCTTCGAGCTCGGATGGAGAAGAGGTCTCAAGGTCACCTTCGCTCCTAAGATCATCGTCGGTAAGGCGGGTAGCGGGATGCATGTCCACACAAAGATCGTCGACAAGAACGGTATCAACCAGTACGTCGACCAGGCTGGTAAACTCACGGCTACCGCACACAAGGCAGTGGCAGGTATGATGAGTCTGGCTGCTTCGCTCACGGCCTTCGGGAATACGAACCCCACATCTTACCTGCGTCTCGTACCTCATCAGGAAGCGCCTACCACGGTATGCTGGGGCGACCGCAACCGCTCGGCTCTGGTACGTGTACCCCTAGGGTGGAGTGCAGAGGTAGATATGTGCAGCATCATCAATCCCCTCGAAAAGCCCAGCGACAAGCGCTACACCAACAAGCAGACGATCGAATTCCGTGCTTCGGACGGCTCAGCTAATATTTACCTCCTCCTGGCAGGTATCTGTACCGCTGTCCGTCATGGCTTCGAGATCGACAATGCCGAGCAGCTCGCCAAGGATACCTATGTGGCTGTGAACATCCACAAGGATGAGTTCGCAGGTGCTGTAGCCCATCTGGACAGCCTGCCTGCTTCGTGCGTCGCTTCGGCAGAGCGCCTACGTCAGCACCGTGCTATCTACGAAGCCCGTGGCGTCTTCGATCCAGTCACCATCGACATGCTGATTCGTAACCTCGAGGCCTACCAAGACCAGGATCTCCGTGCTAAGGCACAGGCCGATCCTAAGTTCCTCAAGGAGCTTGTCGATCGCTACTTCTACTGCTAGACAGTCGGCTTGCTCGGTAGCTCCCGCTCCGAGTAATCCCTAAGCATAAGCCCCAGACCCTCGCAGAGCGAAGGTCTGGGGCTTCTCTATCTACTGCCGGTCACCGCCTAGAGGTCGGCTGGCTTCCTCTAGAGGGATACCAGCGTATCGAGGGGGGCTCTCTCCCCCTCATCCTAGGGCAAAAGGAAGCCCCCAGTAGGTACGCTCTACTGGGGGCTCTTGTGTATCGAGGCTGGCTCGGTAAGGCTTAGGCTTCCTTATGCTTCTCGAGCTTGCGCTTCAGTACATCGATGCAGTTATCTATAGCTTCCTCGAAGCTATCTGCAGTCTTGTCTACGAAGAAGTCCGGGCCGTTGACCTTGAGCTTGATGGATGCTTCCTTGTTGTTAGAGATTTCGGGCTTGACAACCTTTAGGACGACTTCGGCGCCTTGGATGTCATCGGCGAAGCGATTGAGCTTATCGAGCTTCTTCTGGATGAATGCCTTGAGCTGCTCTGTGGCATCGAAGTGGATGGCTTGAATTCTGATGTCCATAGTTGAATAGCTTTTAGTTCCCCTGTAGGGGTGTGTGACATACGTTGAGGATAGGGACTGTGGAGGGTTTCTCCCTTCCTTCACACCAAAGTTAGATAAAAGGTTAGATATATCAAATAGCCGTAGCGAGGAGCGAATTTCTTCGCTTGTTCGGCCCAAGGACGAGCGGAGGTAGAAATCAAGAGCTTTGGGAAGGGGGCAAAAGAAACCTACGGTAGGTCGCCGATGCGACCTACCGTGGGTCGTCGAGACGACCTACAGTAGGTTTTTTCGACGACCTACGGTAGGTCGTTTTTGAGGGTGCCTCTAGCCCGCTTCTCAAGCGGGTATTCGGCGGGGGCTGTTTCTGGTATGAAAGAGGATCCTTCAGCTCTGAGGGTCGGGGAGGGGAGGCTTGGTCGATTCGGAAAATCCTTCTACCTTTGCCGAAACAACGCATAAACGATGCCGTCGGTCGACGGCTACGATGCACAAGAGAATATGATCACTCGGATGTACCATATAGGTTGGTGGCGCACTCAAGATAGCGATATCGTGAGTTAGGCGTTGCTTGTCCCTATTGTAAATCCATTAGCAGCATAATAGAGGCTTGTCGTGACTCACGGCAAGCCTCTTTGTCGTGAATATGCGAGCTGCAGGAATGACGTCACCTGCCAGGAGCCTTTACTTAGCTCTAACCCTTCACTCAAAACTTCCCCACTTTTATGACACCCTTCCAAGTAGATTCCAATGGTTTTTATGGCGACTTCGGTGGCGCCTTCGTCCCTCCCATCCTCGAGCCGATCATCAGCGAACTCCAAGCTACCTATCTGAGCGTCATCGAGAGCAAGGACTTTCAGGACGAGTTCCATACCCTGCTACGTGATTATGTAGGTCGACCCAGCCCCCTCTACCATGCCCGCCGTCTGAGCGAAAGATATGGTGCGAAGATCTACCTCAAGCGTGAGGACCTAAACCACACGGGAGCACACAAGATCAATAATGCCCTCGGGCAGATCCTTCTGGCCAAGAAGATGGGTAAGCATCGGATCATCGCCGAGACAGGTGCCGGTCAGCACGGAGTAGCGACTGCTACGGCCTGCGCCCTCATGGGCATGGAGTGCCACATATATATGGGGGCCATCGACGTAGAGCGCCAGCATGTCAATGTCGAGCGTATGAGGATGCTCGGTGCTACCGTCATCCCAGCGAAAAGCGGTAATCAGACGCTCAAGGACGCCGTGAATGAGGCCCTCATGGCTTGGTGCTCCCAGCCCGAAGATACCTTCTATCTGATCGGATCGGCAGTAGGGCCACATCCCTACCCGGATATGGTAGCTCGTCTGCAGAGTGTCATCAGTAAGGAAATCAAGGCGCAGCTACAGGAGAAGGAGGGGCGTGACTATCCCGACTACCTGCTCGCCTGCATCGGAGGCGGGTCCAACGCAGCGGGCACGATGTACCACTACCTCGATGATCCTCGTGTCCGCATCGTCCTAGGAGAAGGGGGCGGTCATGGGATGGATAGCGGGGAGACTGCTGCGACCATCAATATCGGTACCGAGGGTGTCCTGCACGGAAGCCGTACGCTCGTCATCCAGACGCCCGAAGGTGAGGTGCAAGAGCCCTATTCGATCTCTGCTGGCCTGGATTATCCTGGCATCGGCCCTCTGATCTCTCAGATAGCGGTGCAGGAGCGAGCGAAGGTGCTCTCGATCAATGACGATGAAGCCCTGCGTGCCGCTTTCGAACTTACCCGTCTGGAGGGGATAATCCCTGCGCTGGAGAGTAGCCACGCCTTGGCCCTCCTTCCTCATATGAAGTTCCAGAGAGAGGATATAGTCGTCCTCACGGTGAGCGGGCGTGGGGACAAGGATATCTCTACCTACTTGGAGCACAAGGCCGAGATACTAGGAGAATAGGGACGAGACAGTCGTCCCATCCCAGCTATTCCCTCTCCCTGACCTGCTCCTTCACGGCCTCTAATGACGAGGGTTAGCAGAGCCTGGAATCAAGGGCCTCAGGGAGGGGGCAAAAAGGACCCGCGGTAGGTCGCTGATGCGACCTACCGTGGGTCGTGATGACGACCTACAGTAGTTTTTTTCGACGACCTACCGTAGGTCGTTTTTGGGGGGTACCTCTTCCCCTCATCCCAAGCGGGTATTCCCCCCGGGGCTTATCCCTCGTGATGGAGGATGCCTTCGCCCTAGGGTCGGAAGCTCCGTCACCTCGTTTCTACTAGGCTTTTCGTACATTTGTATCCTAAATTAACGTTATTGACGGATACTAGCTATTCGATAAGCGAACCAATATGAACATATCCTACGATCTACTGCGACGCTATGTAGCCACCGATCTGACTCCAGACGAAGTCGCTACGGCACTCACCTCTATAGGTCTAGAGGTAGGAGGAGTAGAAGAAGTCGAATCTATACCTGGAGGGCTCAAGGGGCTGGTCATCGGTCGGGTCTTGACCTGCGAGGCGCATGCCAACTCTGACCACCTTCACGTCACCGCGGTAGACATAGGAGGTGAAGCCCCCCTACAGATCGTCTGTGGCGCTCCCAACGTAGCTGCAGGCAAGGCCGTCGTCGTAGCGACTCTAGGTACCGTCCTAGGCTCGGGCGATGAGACCTTCACCATCAAGAAGAGCAAGATCCGTGGCGTAGAGAGCTTCGGCATGCTCTGCAGTGAGGTGGAGATCGGCGTAGGGCATGACGATAGTGGGATCATCCTGCTGGATGCCGATAGTGTCCAGGTGGGTACGCCCGCTGCCGAGTACTTCGGCGTGAGCTCCGACACGGTGATCGAGGTGGACATCACGCCCAATCGTGTCGATGCTACTTCGCACTACGGCGTCGCTCGTGACCTAGCGGCTTATCTGACCCAGCGAGGGAAGCCCACGGTGGCTGCCCTCCCCGAGGTCATCGCTTCTCCCGAGGGAGCTTGTCCCCTGCCTGTATCCATCGAAGTCGATGCTACCCTGTGTCCTCGCTTCGAAGGGCTCGTGATCCGTGGCCTGAAGGTCACAGAGAGCCCCGATTGGCTACGCCGTGCTCTAGAGACACTTGGCCTGCGTCCGATCAATAATGTCGTCGACGTGACGAACTTCGTCCTCCATGAGTTCGGTCAGCCCCTGCATGCCTATGATCTGGAGAAGACCGCTGGCGCTCTCTCGGTGAAGCTTGCTGGTGAGTGCAAGATGACCCTCCTGGACAAGAGCGAAGTGACCCTCTCTGATCGTGACCTTGTCATCGCCTCGAAGACGGGCGAGCCGCTCTGTGTCGGGGGTGTGATGGGTGGCCTAGATTCGGGTACGACGGAGACGACGACGGATATCTTCCTCGAGGCGGCGAACTTCAACGCTACCTCGGTGCGTAAGACCGCCCGTCGCCTAGGTGTCAATAGCGACTCCTCCTTCCGCTTCGAGCGAGGCCTTGATCCCAATCGTACGACTTGGGCGCTCCTTCGTGCTGCCTCCCTGATACTCGAGCTGTGCCCAGGGAGCTATATCGATGGCGGACGCTTCGACCACTATCCCGTCAAGGCAGAGCCCTACGCCGTAGAGCTTAGCCTCAGCCGTATGGATAGCCTCATCGGTAAGGTCATCCCCCGAGATGAGGTAGAGCGCATCCTCCGTAGCCTAGAGATCGAGATCGTCTCCCAGAGCGAAGACCTCTGGAGCCTACGTGTGCCCCGCTATCGTATCGACGTGACCCGTGAGGCCGACGTCATCGAGGAGGTCATGCGTATCTATGGATACAATAATATCGAGCTCAGTGGCTACATCCATGCCAACCTCAGCGCTAAGGGCCCTGTCGACCGAGCCTACAGCCGTCGCCTACTCCTCTCTGAGCAACTCACGGGAGCTGGCTTCAATGAGCTCCTGAATAATTCGCTCTCTTCGGAGGCTTACTACGAGGGGCTGACCTCCTACCCACAGGAGAAGCTCGTACAGCTAGTCAATCCTCTCAGTGGCGAGCTGAATGTCCTTCGTCAGACGCTCCTCTTCGGTGGGCTCTCTGCGATCAGCCGTAATCTGCGTCGCCAACAGAAGAGCTTCTACTACTACGAGTGGGGGAACTGCTACATGGCAGCCCCCGAGGTAGAGAAGTCCACCGCTACGACACTTGCCGGCTACCGGGAGACGCAGTACCTCGGCCTCTGGATCGCTGGTGAGCGTGTGCAGAATAGCTGGGTTCATCCCGATGAGCCTGCTTCTCCCTTTGAGCTCAAGGCGCATCTCCTTCACCTCCTAGAGCGATTAGGAGTAGGGGAGCGTAGCCTGAAGGCTGAATTTGTAGAGCTAGATATTTTCTCAGGGAAGGGCTATGCTTACCGCACCTTTGACGGCAAGGAGATCGCTGTCCTTGGGCAGGTGAAGCCCGCCCTGCTTGCTAAGTGGGACATCGACCTACCTGTGTACTATGCCTCCGTCAACTGGGAGCTGCTCAATCGTCTGGCCGACCGCACGAAGGTCGAGATCACTGAGCTACCGAAGTTCCCCGTCGTACGCCGAGACCTCTCCCTACTGATCAATGCTGAGACGACCTTCGCCGAGCTGGCAGAGGTCGCTCGCCGTACGGAGAAGAAGCTACTGAAGGACTGCACCCTCTTCGATGTCTATGAGGGGAAGAACCTCCCCGCAGGTAAGAAGAGCTATGCCCTCTCCTTCTACCTCCAGGATACGGAGCGCACGATGAGCGACAAGCAGATCGATGCGATCATGGTGAAGATCCGCAAGAGCCTCGAAGATACCTTCGGAGCAGAACTAAGATAAGAGACCAACGAACAACCATCACGATAAGTTATTTATGGGAAGAGCATTTGAATATCGTAAAGCTCGTAAGATGAAGCGCTGGGGGAATATGGCCCGTGTCTTCACTAAGCTAGGTAAGGAAATCACGATCGCTGTCAAGGCTGGTGGCCCAGAGCCCGAGACTAACCCACGCCTGCGTGTGCTCATGCAGACAGCTAAGAAGGAGAACATGCCTAAGGAGAACGTCGAGCGTGCTATCAAGAAGGCTAGCTCTAAGGACTTCTCTGACTACAAGGAAATGAACTACGAAGGTTATGGCCCCTTCGGTATCGCTATTTTCGTAGAGACCGCTACGGACAATACGACTCGTACCGTGGCTAATGTCCGTAGCTACTTCAATAAGTTCGGTGGCAGTCTCGGTACATCGGGTAGCCTCGAATTCCTCTTCGATCACAAGTGCATCTTCCATATCGTGAAGAAGGAGGGCATGGACCTCGAAGAGCTGGAGCTGGAGCTCATCGACTACGGAGTAGATGAGCTGGAGGAAGACGAGAATGAGATCATCCTCTACGGCGCCTTCTCTGCTAATGCCCAGATCCAGTCCTACCTGGAAGAGGCGGGCTATGAGATCACGTCGGCCGAATTCGTACGTCTGCCGAACGATACCAAGCCTGTCACTCCAGAGCAACGTGAGACACTCGCCAAGCTCATCGATAAGCTCGAGGAAGATGAAGACGTGCAGAATGTCTTCACCAATATGCAGGAAGAGGAGGGCGAAGAATAGTCTTCCTCTCCGTCTAAACCATTAGTTAGTCCCCCGCCGTAGCTCCTCTCGAAGGTGGCTACGACGGGGGACTAGTTGCTTCTCAGCGTCTCGGGTGTTCGTCCTCGTAGACTCCCGCCCTTCGTCTCGGTAGGAGTGCTGAGCGGAATGTCCTATCTTCGTAGGAGCGAAGAGGAAGCGAGGGGCTAGCTCCCAGCTGATCTTCCCCTTCCGTGGTCGATCTCCACGAGGAGCTAACAATGCAGTGAATATGAAAGGAATCATACTAGCAGGCGGTACAGGTACACGTCTCTATCCCATCACCAAGGGAGTGAGCAAGCAGCTACTCCCTATCTACGACAAGCCGATGATCTATTACCCAGCGTCGGTACTGATGCTCGCTGGGATCCGTGAGATATTGATCATCTCCACTCCCCAAGATCTCCCGGGCTTCCGTCGGCTACTCGGGGATGGGAGTGACTATGGAGTCTCCTTCAGTTACGCAGAGCAGCCCTCGCCCGACGGGCTAGCGCAGGCCTTCCTCATAGGAGAAGAGTTCATCGGCGACGACTCCGTCTGTCTGGTCCTTGGGGATAATATCTTCTACGGTATGTCCTTTAGCCAGATGCTTGTTCAGGCAGTGCGAGACGCTGATCAGGGATGGGCGACGATCTTCGGCTACAGAGTCAATGATCCTGAGCGCTACGGTGTGGCGGAGTTTGATGAAGCTGGGAACTGCCTCTCAATAGAAGAGAAGCCCAAGCACCCGAAGAGCAACTACGCTGTCGTAGGACTTTACTTCTATCCCAATGAAGTCGTCCAGGTGGCTAAGGGCGTCAAGCCCTCTGCTCGTGGAGAACTCGAGATCACTTCGGTCAATGAAGCCTTCCTCAAGCAAGGCAATCTGAAGGTGCAGACCCTAGGACGAGGCTTCGCTTGGCTTGATACGGGCACGCATGATTCCCTTTACGAAGCTTCGACCTTCGTAGAGACGCTGGAGAAGCGTCAGGGACTCAAGATCGCTTGCTTAGAAGAGATCGGCTACCATCAAGGCTGGATCGATGAGGAGCATCTCAGAGAGATCGGCGAAACACTGAGCAAGAACCAGTACGGGCAGTACTTACTCTCGCTCCTTCCTGCGAAGCGCTAGAGCCCCATTCTCTTGATGGATACAGCGAGATCATGAATGTAATCCCCACCGCTATCGAAGGAGTCTTGATCCTAGAGCCCCGTGTCTTCGGGGACGATCGTGGCTACTTCTTCGAGTCGTTCAGTGCAGCTTCCTTCCGAGAGCAGGTCTGTTCCACGGACTTTGTCCAAGACAACGAAAGCTTCTCACGCTACGGCGTCGTCCGTGGCTTACACTACCAGCTCCCGCCCTACGCCCAGAGCAAGCTGGTACGTGTCGTCCGTGGCTCTGTCCTCGACGTAGCTGTCGACATCCGTCGTGGGTCGAAGACCTTCGGACAGCACGTAGCCGTGGAGCTGAGTGAACGTAATCACCGCCAGCTCTTCATTCCCCGAGGCTTCGCACACGGCTTCAGCGTACTCTCGCCAGAAGTGATCTTCCAATACAAGTGCGATAATTACTACGCTCCCGACAGCGAGGGTGCTATCGCATGGGACGATCCCGAGCTGGCGATCGATTGGCGCATCCCCACCGATCACGTGATCCTCTCGGAGAAGGATAAGCACCATCCACGCCTCTCAGAGGCTAAGCTCCTCTTCGACATCGAGGACTCACTCTACTAGTAACTAAGCAATCCTATCTCTCTATGCAATATAAGCGCACCCTGCTGATCACGGGCGGAGCTGGATTCATCGGCTCACACGTCGTCCGTCTGATGGTGAATAAGTATCCCGACTACCGCATCATCAATCTGGACAAGCTGACCTACGCAGGCAATCTAGCTAATCTCAAGGACATCGAGCAAGCACCGAACTACCTCTTCGTACGTGAAGATATCTGCGACTATGAGCGTATCCGAGAGGTGCTCAGGGAATATGAGGTCGACGGCATCATTCATCTCGCTGCGGAGAGTCATGTAGACCGCAGTATCCGTGACCCATTCACCTTCGCCAAGACCAATGTACTCGGCACGCTTTCACTACTACAGGCAGCCCGTGAAGTCTGGGAAGCTCGCCCCGAGAAGTATGAAGGTAAGCGCTTCTATCATATCTCTACCGACGAAGTCTATGGGACACTCGGCTTCGATGGAGCGCTCTTCACCGAGACGTGTAAGTATGATCCGCACAGCCCTTACTCTGCGAGCAAGGCCTCCAGCGACCACTTCGTCCGTGCCTATCACGATACCTACGGGATGCCTACGCTGGTGACGAACTGCTCCAATAACTACGGCCCCTATCAGTTCCCCGAGAAGCTGATCCCGCTCTTCATAAATAATATCCGCCATGGCAAGCCCCTCCCCGTCTACGGTAAGGGTGAGAATGTCCGAGATTGGCTCTACGTCGTCGATCATGCACGGGCCATCGACCTGATCTTTCATGAAGGGCGCACCGCAGAGACCTATAATATCGGGGGCTTCAACGAGTGGAAGAATATCGACCTCATCAAGGTCTTGATCGCCACTGTGGATAGACTCCTCGGCCATCCCGAAGGACATTCGCTCCCACTCATCACATACGTGACCGATCGAGCAGGTCATGACCTCCGCTATGCTATTGACTCCACGAAGCTCCATAAGGAGCTGGGCTGGGAGCCAAGCCTACAGTTCGAGGAAGGTGTTGAGCTGACGGTGCGCTGGTATCTCGAGAATCAGGAGTGGCTTGATAGTATCACCTCGGGCGCCTACGAGACGTACTACGAGCAGATGTACCAAGGACGCTAATCTCCTACCCCTACTCTTGGGCGAAGTCTTAGGTAATCCTTCGCCCGATTACAAGTAACTCCTAAGCCCATTACGGCGACTAAAAGGCTGATCTTCAGAGTATGAAGGTCAGCCTTTCTTGTATCCAGTTGGGTAGGGAATGGTAGTTCCCCGCTCCGTGGTGATGACTTCGACTGGGGGTGTGCTGAAGTTGCTCCTTCGATCACGGAGGAGTTCGAATACCTGATCGAGGGGATACCTCTCCGATCACTTTTCCGCTCTTTCCTCGTCTTTGGAGAGCTACGCCCCGAATTGTGAAAACGCTCAAAAGCTGATAACAAAAGGGCTCTTGAGGTTGTGGATAACTTTTTCTTCCGTGGGTGGGTAACCCTATGGATAAAACCTATACATTTGTTCTAGTTCCCTACCGAAGACCCTCCTTTTCTACCTATGTATGGGGGGCAATGGGGAATACCAAAACTACTATTAACGCAAGTCACGAAGTAAGAATTATGGGAAAAGAGGTGATCTATATCCTGAAGCGAGACGGGAGTGAACAGCCTTACGATGGTGAAAAGATCCGTGGGGCGATCCTCAAAGCTTACCGAGCTGCAGGACTACAAGATGAAGAAGAGAACGCACTGAAGATAGAAGCCAAGATCCAGATCGATCTAGGTCAGCGCTCGGGGCAAGTAGCTGTCGAAGAGATACAAGATCTCGTCGAGGCCGAACTCATGATCCTCGATCCTCAGGTGGCTAAGAAGTACATCATCTATCGTGAATGGCGCACCGTCGAGCGTGAGAAACGAACCACGCTCAAGCAGACGATGGATGGCATCGTCACGATAGAGAAGAACGACATCAACCTGGGGAATGCCAATATGAGTGCCTATACTCCCTCGGGTCAGATGATGACGTTCGCCTCCGAAGTGACTAAGGACTATGCGATGAAGTACCTGCTAGCTCCTCAGTATGCACGTGCACATGCGGCCGGAGATATCCACATTCACGACCTCGACTATTACCCTACTAAGACGGCTACCTGCGTACAGTACGACCTCGAGGATCTATTTGAGCGGGGCTTCCATACGAAGAACGGGAGCATCCGCACACCGCAGAGCATCCAGAGCTATGCTACACTTGCGACCATCGTCTTCCAGACCAATCAGAACGAACAGCATGGAGGTCAGGCCATCCCAGCCTTTGACTTCTTCATGGCTCCAGGTGTGCGCAAGTCCTTCATCCGCCATCTCTCCGATCGTCTGCTGTATGCGCTGGCTCTGCTACGAGAAGAGTCCTTCGATACACAGCAGCGTCAGTCCTTCACTGACGATATACGAGCGCTCAATCCCAAGCTGTCGGCCTCCGAGGAAGCAATCCAGACACTCGCCGATCAGCTGAGATCGATCCACAAGGAACTACCTGATCGGGTCGTGCGCTTAGCTCTTGAGGAAGCTTATCGTAGGACAGAGCGGGATACGCATCAGGCGATGGAGGGCTTCATTCACAACCTCAACACGATGCATTCACGTGGAGGGAATCAGGTCGTCTTTAGTTCCGTCAACTACGGTACCGATACCTCCGAGGAGGGACGTATGGTGATCCGTGAGCTCCTCTCGGCTACGATCGAGGGTTTGGGCCAGGGCGAAGTACCCATCTTCCCGATACAGATCTTCAAGGTGAAGGAAGGCGTGAACTACACAGAGGCTGACTACGAGCTGGCTCAATCGGACTTCGCTGGTGCGCTGAAGGGTAAGTACACCTTCACTGCGCCCAACTTCGACCTCCTTCTGGCTGCATGTTGTACGACTTCGCATGCACTCTTCCCCAACTTCCTCTTCCTCGACACGCCGTTCAATAAGCATGAGCTCTGGCGTGCCGATGATCCCAAGCGCTACCTGAATGAGATCGCTACGATGGGATGCCGTACGCGCGTCTTCGAGAACCTGAACGGGCCCAAGACTTCTGTCGGTAGAGGCAACCTCTCCTTCACGACGATGAACCTGCCTCGTCTTGCGATCGAAGCCACGATCGAGGCTGGTCGTGACCTGCCTGAAGGGACAGCTCAGGAGCGCCAACAGCGAGCTAAGGAGTTCTTCCTTCGTTCGGTGAGGGAGGTCGCTCGGTTCATCGCAGAGCAACTCTATCAGCGCTACCTCTATCAGCGGTCGGCACTGGCTCGCCAATTCCCCTTCATGATGGGCAACGATGTCTGGAAGGGTGGGGGAAAGCTATCGCCACAGGAGGAGGTCGGTGACGTATTCAATAGCGGTACGCTCGGTATAGGATTCCTCGGCGGACACAATGCCATGGTCGCCATCTATGGTGAAGGTCACGGCCGTAACCAAGAAGCTTGGGACACGCTCTACGAAGCCATCCAGGTGATGAACGAAGTCGTCCAGGAGTACAAGGAGAAGTACAAGCTCAATTACTCCGTACTCGCCACTCCCGCCGAAGGTCTCTCGGGGCGCTTCACTCGTATGGACCGCAAGCGCTATGGGGTGATCAAGGGCGTGAATGAACTAGACTACTACGTCAACTCCTTCCACGTCGACGTCAAAGAAGAAATAGGGATGTTCGAAAAGATCCGTCGCGAGGCGCCCTTCCACGCCATAACGCTCGGCGGACATATCAGCTACATCGAGCTAGATGGCGAAGCGAAGAAGAACGTATCAGTCATTCTCAAGCTCGTCAAGACGATGAAGGACGAGGGAATAGGTTACGGCTCGATCAATCATCCTGTAGATACCTGCCAGTGCTGTGGCTATCGGGGCATCATCTACGACAAGTGCCCCGTCTGCAAGAGTGATCGCATCGCTCGTCTTCGCCGTATCACGGGCTACCTCACCGGAAGTCTCGAGAGCTGGAATTCCGCCAAGCAGGCCGAAGAGCGTGATCGTGTGAAGCATCATTAGCACCGATCACTCCTCCCATTACCTATAAGCGAAGATCCCGAGCTCTGGTGACGAGCCCGTCGCCAGAGCTCGGGTCTTTAGTGTCTACCTAATATCCCCCTCATCCTAACCTTAAAGCGGTGCGTCTACTCAACGTCTATCGGGAGAGTATCAGCGATGGTCCCGGCCTTCGCTACTCGATCTATCTCGCTGGCTGTCGGCATGCCTGCCCTGGATGTCACAATCCCGAGAGTTGGTCTGGCGATGGAGGCATCCCGCTGACAGAGGTAGTCCTCTCGGAGATCATAGAAGAGATCCGGACCAATCCCCTGCTGGATGGGATCACAGTCTCCGGTGGAGACCCCTTCTATGACCCTAAAGCCCTAGCCTCTCTTCTGAAGCGCCTGCGCTCAGAGACGAAGAAGAGCATCTGGTGCTATACCGGCTTCACCATCGAATATCTACTACGCTCCGAGGAGCATCGGCCTGCGCTCGACTACATCGACGTACTCGTCGACGGGCCTTTCGTGCAAGCGCTCTTCGACCCACGGCTCTACTTCCGAGGAAGTAGCAATCAGCGCCTCATCCAGATCGACCACACGCTGCCTCTAGGAGTTGAAGCCCTGACGATCCTCGATAGTGATGACTTCAGCTAAGGCTTGCCCCATCATTCTCCATTATAGTGTGTCTCGGGGCGAATAGCTTGCTAGTCCGTGCGCTTCTCATTACATTTGCTAGCCCGATTACAGCTTATTCATCCACTTACTGCGATTGATCGACCTATGATTTACGTGTTAGGAGCGCTCTGCTTCCTTCTACTTCTCCTCTACGTACTTGAGACGAAGCGCTACAAAGCCTTATCCTCGGCCTCTGTCCAAGCGGAAGAGCAGAGGAGACAGGCCGAAGAGCGCCTGCTCCTTGCCCAGCGATCGCTCGAGGATACCAGAAGTCAGCTGGAGCAGGCACAGCGTGAGGGACAGGAGCGTGCGATCAGTCTGGCCTCGATGGGGTCGGAGCTTCGGGGGGTGACAGACGAACTCGAGCGCCTGCGCTCATCGTACTCCGAGCTCCAGCAGACGGCTACCGACACCGCCCTTCGCCTATCATCCACCGAGACACAGCGGGCAAGCCTCGTGGCCGAACTAGAGAAACTCCAGGCGGAGAAGTCGCATCTGGTCGAGGAGCTACGGGATAGCTTCCGCTCGGTAGCAAGTGATATCATGCGGGAGCGTACGGAGGACCTCGACAAACGTGCTAAGGAGACGCTCTCTCCTCTGAGAGAAGACCTGAAGCGCTTCGGTGAGCAGGTGGAGAAGGCTTATACAGACGAGTCCCGAGAGCGCTTCAGTCTCAAGGATTCTATCGAGAAGCTCATCCTCCGCAGTCAGGAGATCAGCGACGAGACTACGAGCCTTACGCGTGCACTTCGTGGAGATAGCAAGGTGCAGGGCGACTGGGGCGAACTGATCCTAGAGCGTATCCTCGACCAGAGTGGCCTGATCCGTGGCGAGCATTACTTCGTGCAGGAGACCCTTCGTGATGAGACGGGCTCCGTCATCACGACCGAAGAGAACCGTGGGGGCCTGAGACCCGACGTCATCGTACGCTACCCCAACCGTGGCGCTGTGGTCATCGACAGCAAGGTCAGCCTGACGGCCTACACCCGATATGTCGCAGCCGAGACCGACGCTGACCGTACCGTCGCCCTTCGTGACCACATCACTAGCCTCAAGAAGCATATCCAGGAGCTCTCAGGTAAGAAATATGAGGAGTACGCTCTCGGCTCAGCGAACTTCGTCATGCTCTTCATCCCGAACGAACCAGCCTATACGCTCGCCCTGACAGAAGAACCAACGCTCTGGGAAGAGGCCTATCGCAAGAACGTCGTCCTGATCAACGGGACGAATCTCATCGCAGCACTCAGGATGGCACAGGATATGTGGCAGCGAGATAGCCAGCAGCGCAACGTCATGCAGATCGTAGACGAGGCGGGGAAGCTCTATGATAAGTTCGCCACCTTCACTGAAACTTTCCTCAAGATCGAAAGCAAACTCTCCGACGCACAGTCAGCTTTCGCCGAAGCTAAAGGTCAGCTCCGTGATGGCCGTGGTAATGTCTTAGGTCGCTTCGATAAGCTGAAGACGCTTGGAGCCAAGACGAAGAAGGCGCTACCGGTTGCTCTCCAGCCTTCGGACGATACACCCGAGGACGAAGACTAAGCGACGCCCTGACGAACTAATAGCAATAGAGCGCCCCATCACCTGAAGATCTAGGTGCTGGGGCGCTCTATTGCGTCTGGTCGCTCCCGCTCATGCGGGCTCTTCCTTCGGCTAGGGCGGAGGTGGATCTCAGTGCTTACAGCACAGGTCTTCCCTCTGAAATCGCTAATTTTGTGGTACAAAAGCTTAAACGACTATTTATATACACGACTACGATGGCTAAATCTAAGGACGATAAGAAGCGTGCTGGCCTCATCCCTGAGCCTACACTTCGTCGACTCCCGTGGTATCTCTCCTTCGTCAAACTCCTACATACCGAGGGGCATAAGTATGTATCTTCGCCCCGCATCGCCTCTGGTGTCGGCGTAGATGCAGCGCTGGTGGCTAAGGATTTATCATATGTCGAGCTCCAGGGTCGCACACGTGTCGGCTACGAGACCGAAGCATTGATTAGCTACTTAGAGGAATTCCTGGGCTTCACACAGCGTCATCGAGCCTTCCTCATCGGTGTGGGTAGCCTCGGTTCAGGGCTACTGGCCGACAAGGGGCTTCGTCAATTCGGGCTGGAGATCACGGCAGGCTTCGACGTGGCAGAGGAGATCGTCGGCACGGAAGTGGCCGGTGTGCCCGTCTATCACATCAATGAGCTGGCTACACGTATCGAAGCTGAGGGCGTGCAGATAGCCATCCTCACCGTGCCCATCCTGCAAGCCCAGCACATGACAGACCGTCTGGTGCGGGCAGGTATCCGTGCGCTGTGGAACTTTACACCGGTGCGCATCCAGACTCCAGAGCCAGTCGTCGTGCAGAATACCTCGATGTACGCCCATCTTGCCCTTATGTTCACCCGCCTGAAGTCTGCTCTCCGGGGCGACCGAGAGGCTTAAAGCTCCCGACTTTACCCGCACATGAAGATCCTTGGCGTCGGCTTCAACTACCGCTCGCATTGCACCGAAGCTCCGGCTATCGGCTTGCCCGAACAGGCAGAAGCGGAAGCTCCGCTCTTCTTCCACAAGGGCGATGCCCTGCTCAAGCCACACACACCCTTCTTCCTGCCCGATATGGGCTCCTCGATCGAATACGAAGCGGAGCTCGTCCTACAGATCTGTCGGGTGGGGAAGCGGATCGCCGAGCGCTTCGCACACCGCTATTACCAGCGGGTGACCGTGGGGATCGACTTCACCGCACGGGATCTCCAGCGCCGAGCTATGGCCGAAGGGAAGCCTTGGCTTTCGTCAAAGGTCTTCGATGGCTCTGCAGTCGTCGGCGAGTGGCTGGACAAGGCGGAGCTCGGTTACCCAGAGCGTCCGATCCCCTTCTCACTGAAGGTCGATGGACGGGTGGTACAAGCGGCCGACAGCTCCGAGATGATCCACGGCTTCGATCGGCTCATCGCCGAGGTAAGTCGCTTTCAGACGCTTCGCATGGGCGACCTGATCTTCACGGGCACACCTGCTGGTGTCGGGCCGATTTCTATTGGGCAGACGCTCGAAGGCTTCATCGGGGAGCGCAAAGTCCTGCATCTTCCGATCAAGTAAGCGAGCTAAGGTCGCTCCCACTGACTTCTATTCACCGCACGATGCCGAGGGAATCCCTTCCCTCGGCATCGTCGTTTCTTCCCCCCGTCATTGCCCTTCCCCCCCCCCTCCTTAGACTTCAGGGGCTTCATGATGTTGAGTAATCAGGTTTGTACTCAATATAGGATTCTGTACCATCTCTTGGTGTGGCTATGCTCCTTATAATCGATTGCCGAGATCTTTACAGGTGATAGCATTAGATATCTTCCATTGTGGACCTTCCGCAACTCTGTAGCTCTTAGCGAAGGTTCTGTAAGATGCGAGGGAAAGACTGCCATGTGCAAGCCTCTACTGTAGGATGTGCAGCTTGCATAAGTGAATTTCTAGCCTTACCTTTGCTACTGGTATAGACTGGATTATGTCGACGGGGATGGGGCTTGGTATCATAAAGCTGTACCTTCTTAGTTTCTCTTTATGCCGAGTGTCTACGGATGTGTGGTTGGAGCTGTGATAACTCCTATTGGGGTTTGCCCTCCTGCGCTGTAGCTTTCTTGGACATGTTCTGGGCTAGTCTTCTGTTTTGCCTACATTCACAAGCTCTATATCCTGCTGAGTGCATATGGTATGTGTTTGCTCTCTAGCCTTCGTCTCTTCGATGGGTAGAGCTCCCTCTGGAGTGTTTTTACCTTAGGATAAGGGCACTCCTTTCTCTGCGATTCATTATAATTGTTCTACCTCCTCTCTACTCTTATAAGGGTATCTCCTGTCCCCTTCAGATGAGTTTAGGCAGATCTTGAAAATACTAGCATTACAAGAATAAAGGTACATGGCTGTAGAGCATAAACGTATAGCTAAGAATACACTATACTTATACCTCCGTATGATATTAGTACTGGGTGTAAGCTTATATACCTCACGAGTATTACTTCAGAGTTTGGGGGTCATAGATCTTGGTATATACAACCTGATTGGAGGGATCATTGCCTCTTTATCTTTCCTTAACTCTTCCTTAGCAGGAGCTTCCTCTCGCTTTATCACCCATGCACTGGGGGTGGGGCTGGTAGAGAAGATTCGGCGTTACTATGCTACATTGCAGTTTTTGCATATTGCCCTTGCCCTGCTTTTTATCTTTGTGACGCAAATCTTTGCTCACTATCTGGTATATACCATGCTGGATATTCCACCAGAGCGAGCTGATACAGCATTTTGGCTTCTCCAATTCTTTACCGTATCTGCAGCAGTATCTATCGTATCTGTACCAGATAGCGCGCTCATTATGGCGCATGAACGCATGGATCTGTATGCCTATATTGCTATAGGAGAGGCTGGATTAAGACTCCTCGCAGTCATTTTAATTAGTTCCCTTGATGTAGATCGACTCTTATATTTTGGTCTATTTACTTTGGGGATTCAGTTGCTCGTCAATCTTAGCTATGCTCTGACTAGTCGCTCTCTATTTAGAGATGAACGGGCGAGACCTAGATATGATAAAGCGATAGGCAATGAGGTGCTAGGCTTTGTTGGATGGAATGCTTCAGGTAGTCTGTCAGTAATAGGCTATACTCAAGGTATCAATATCCTGCTAAATATATTCTTCGGCCCCATAGCTAACGCCGCTCGAGGGTTTGCAGTACAGATACAGACTGCTATCGAGAATATTATTTTGGGCTTTCAGACGGCTGTGCGTCCTCAGATTATCAAGCAATATGCTCAGAATCAGAAGGAGGAAGTATATAAGCTTGTACTCATGTCCTCCAAGTATGGCTTTTATCTAACTCTTCTACTTGTAGCACCTTTGCTTATTTCAATAGAAGCTATACTTAACCTCTGGTTGGGGGAGATCCCTCCTTATACGGTGGAGATGTCGGTCCTCTTCCTTTGTGTAGAGCTTATTTCTCCGTTTAGAATCCCTTTGCTCTCAGCAATACACGCCACAGGCCACATTCGCAAGTTCCAGATCTATGAAGGGATTGTCCTACTACTAGTGGTTCCCGTTGCGTACCTATTACTTAAGTTCGCGGGCATATCTCCATCCCAAGTGATAGGGGTATACCTCTTAATCGAGGTCATTGCACAGCTGGTTCGTCTGCGTATTGTGTCTACTAGCATTGGACTATCACTACGTCGTTACATACGGTACCTGCTTCCTCTGGTGGGAGTAGTTCTACTGAGTTGCGGAGTAAATTGGTTGATTCGGAATTATATTCAAGGTATGGATCTTTGGGCTATTATTCTGCGAAGTGCCAGTAGCGTATCACTCGTCCTTTTGTCCATTTTCCTTGTTGGTCTGGAGCGTAATGAACGAGGACAAATTATGGGACTTATCAAAACGAAGATATGGAAGAGAACAAGCAAGCACTAATTACGGTCATCGTACCTGTATACAATGTAGCTAGGTATCTAACAGATTGTATTGAAAGTGTTCTCCAACAGGAGTTCACGCAGTTCGAGTTATTACTCGTCAATGATGGGAGTACGGATAACTCACTGGTCATATGCGAGCAGTATCAGCAACGAGATCCAAGAGTCCACGTACTGTCACAAGCTAATGCTGGACCAGGAGCTGCACGCAATAGAGGTATAGAAGAGACTCGTACTCCATGGCTATGTTTTCTAGATTCTGATGATGTCATTGGTCCTAAGTATCTGGGAGAATTCTTTGCTCATGGTATTCCTGAGCAAGATACGCTTGTGATGCAAGGGATGCGAATGGTGACGGAGCATGGTCGAGAGGATCTATCTGTCCTCGCATATCCTGATAAACTCATTACTGCAAGTGAAGTCGGGGAGCTAATCCCTAAGTATCGAATACTTCACTCTGGTTTTCCCGTCCTTAAGCTGTATAGCACGGAGCTGATTCGTACACATTCGTTGCGCTTTGATACCAGCATATCTTTCCATGAGGATCACCTTTTCGTGCTGGCATATATGATGCATATCCAGCAGATACGCCTTTGCTCAAGGACAGAATATCTGTATGTTCAGTATCAAGGGAGCCTCTCTAAGAAGCTCCATCCTTATCAGGAGTCAGAGCGGGCTTTAGGACTACTGCGCTCTGCTTTTGATCTAGCTTTAGCTCATTTCGATATCACAGATGCTCATTATCGGCAAGAGGTCAATGGATTTCTTAATGTCACTCTCTTCCGTACCATAGAGTATGCCTACAGAGGGAATGCTAGCACTCCAGAGCAACAAGCTCTACTCAAGCGTTTGAGGGCATATCGAGGGGATATTGCTTCTGCAAGCATAGATCCGCTGACTCCTCAACGAGAGAGAGCGATGCGTTGGATTTATCTACATTTCCCTATCACCTTGCAGCATTTGTCATACAAGGCATACTATTCCCTCCTTAAATCTTATCATTCCCTTCGAAGGAAGTGATGCAAACACAGTAATGTATTAGATCACATTGATGCAATGCGGTGTGCGAAGGATATAGCTTGTAGAATAGAGCTTTCTAGAGAGGGGAAGGAAACTCATTGTAGAGTGGCTTCGGGAGTTAATGGAAGTTCGACTTGGAGCCCTGTGTGAGCTTGGTAAAGCTATTGTAATTCCCGCCTGTTTCTATTGTCCGTTTCTCCGCATTCTATTGCAAAGTTTCCTGCACTTAATGGGGAGGGCGAAGGAGACGTATAGCTATTCTGAGTGCAACGTATAGGTATTGCGAGCAAAACGTATACGTTTCCCTCGCGAAAGGTATAGCTTACCCTTAAGCACCTTATAGAGAAGGCGGGAGGAAAGGAATGGAGTGGGTGGAGCTTGGGGACTGTGGGGCGAGGCGAACTAATGGTTCTTCTTGTAGCTCAGCACAGCCCATCCGCTCATGAAGAGGCCGATGAGAGAGAGAGCTAGCACTTGATGAGCGATGCTACTGAAGTTACCTCCACGGACGAATACCGTACGCATGGCCTCGATGAAGTAGCTGACGGGATTGATATAGGTCGTGAGGTAAGCCACCGTGGGCATCGAACGTATCGGTGTGAACAGCCCCGAGAGAAGCATCAGGATCATCACGAAGAACCACATCACGAAGACTGCCTGCTGCATCGTATCGGAATAGTTGGAGATGATGAGGCCAAGTGACGAGAAGAATACAGCTAGGAGCATGGCCAGCAAATAAACCAGAGCGACGCTCCCTGCTGGTGTGATGCCGTAGATGAGCCAGGAGAGCGTCAGGCAAGCAGTAATGATGAAGAAGGCGATGAGCCAATAGGGGAGGAGCTTCGCCAGGATAAAGGTCGACTTCTTCACCGGAGTTACGTTGATCTGCTCGATGGTACCCGCCTCCTTTTCTCCTACGATGTTGAGCGTAGGTAGGTATCCCGTCATCATCATCATCACGATAGCCAGGAGGGCGGGTATCATGAAGAGCTTGAAATCAAAGTGCTGGTTGTGGAGGAAGAGCGTAGAGACCTCCAAGCGGATAGAGGCTAAGGGGAAGGCGCTTGCGGTGACTAGCCGAGTGAGATACACGGAGCCGATGGCGCCCTTAGTGCCATTTACGGCATTGGCAGCGATGAGGATCTGGGGCTTTCTCCCTAGGGTCAGGTCTCGACTATAGCCGTGGGGGATGACGAGGACGATATCAGCCTGTGAGCGCTCGATGTCACGGAGCGCTTCTCTATAGGTGGAGGGCTGACCGTGGAAGGAGAAATACTTGCTCACTGCGATACTCTGCACCAGTTGCTGCGAGCGAGTAGAGCGGTCATTGTCCACGACGTCTACGGCGATATGCTTTACCTCCAGATTCATGACCCACGGCATGACGCACATGATCAGGATGGGGAAGAGGATGATGAGCCTAGGGAGGAAGGGATTGCGCCGTATCTGGATGAATTCCTTCTGGAGAAGATAGCGGAGTGTCATAGAGAAGCTATTCTAAACGCTTGCTAAACGTGGCGAGGGCTAGGGTAAGGAGCGTGACGAACATCCCGCAGAGGACGAGCGTCTCACGGAGTACTTGCTCGATGCCGACTCCCATGATCATCAGTTTGCGCATAGCACTGATGTAGTAGCTGGGGGGAAGGATCGCCGATACATACTGCAGGAACCGAGGCATTGACTCGACAGGGAAGATCATCCCTGAGAACATCACGATCGGCATGACGAGTACCATCGCTGAGAGTAGTAGTGCCTCCAGCTGGGTCTTAGCGATATTTGAGACCAGAAGTCCTAAGGAAAGGGCTAGGAGAATGTAGATCGTCGAGACCCCGATGATCCAGAGCCAAGATCCTCGCACCGGTACACCCAGCACCGAGGTAGCCATCACGAGGATGGTGATGAGTATCGTGAAGGCAAGCACTAGATAGGGGATGACCTTGGCGATGATGATCAGTAGCGGGCGAGTGGGCGATACCAGGAGCACCTCCATAGTGCCACGCTCCTTCTCCCGGACAATAGATATGGAGGTCATCATCGCACAGACCAGCATGAGAAGCATGCCCATGATGGCCGGGACAAAGCTATAAGCTGACTTCATCTGCGGGTTGTAGAGCAGATGGGTCGTAATGAATCCCTCCTGATTGGTGATGACAGCCGTGGCATAGTTCGACCACTGCTGAGCCATGTTGGGGTCAGCGCCGTCCACGATGAGCTGATAGCCCGCCCCTCCCTTGGCATAGTCTCGAGGGAAGACGATCGCTAGGTCGGCCTTCTGATCCCGTAGTGCACGCTTGGCCTCCGAGGGAGTCGCCACGCTCTGAGTGATGACGAAGTACTCCGATGCCCGTAGTCGGTCGATGACCTGCTGGGTAGCTCGATCCATCTGGCTCGTGACGACGACCGTCCGTACGTCACGTATGTCGGTGGTGATCGCAAAGCCAAAGAGGAGCATCAGCGCAATCGGCATACCGAAGAGCATCAGCATGGTGCGCTTGTCCCGTAGGATGTGCTTGGCTTCTTTGCTGACGAAGGAGAGGAATTGCTTCATCGTAGTCGGTATTATACGCTAGTCCTAGTCAGCACTACGTGTAGCCTGACGAGCCAGATAGGTGAAGACGTGATCCATATCGGGCTGACCGAGGGTTGACTTCAGTTCAGCGGGGGTGCCTAGAGCCTTGATCTTGCCGTCCACCATGATAGATATGCGGTCGCAGTACTCGGCTTCGTCCATGTAGTGAGTCGTGACGAAGACCGTGATCCCCCGCCCCGCAGCGTCGTAGATCAGCTCCCAGAACTGCCGACGTGTTGCAGGATCGACCCCACCTGTCGGCTCATCAAGGAAGACAATACCTGGTGTGTGGAAGATACTTACGGAGAAAGCCAGCTTCTGCTTCCAGCCAAGAGGCAGGCTAGCTACGAGGGAATCCCGGTGGTCTGTGAAGTGAAGTCGCTCGAGGACTTCCGCAGTCTTCTGTTGGATCTCCTGATCCGTCATGCCGTAGATACCGCCGAAGAGGCGGAGATTCTCTCTGACGGTGAGGTCCTCATAGAGTGAAAAGCGCTGACTCATATAGCCAATGTGCCGCTTGATCTCCTCGAACTCGGTGCGTATATCGAAGCCTACGACTCGGCCTGTACCGCTGGTCGGCTGGTTGAGTCCCGTAAGCAGGTGCATGGCTGTGGTCTTGCCCGCCCCATTAGCACCGAGGAAGCCGAAGATCTCTCCTTTCTTCACCGAGAAGGATATATCATCCACGGCACGGAAGTCACCGAAGGCCTTCACCAGATGTTCCACTTCGATGACCAGCTCGTCCTGATGTTCCGGCCCCGATCCCTTGTGCTCTAGTCCTGGGGGATTGAAGATGGCTCGGAAGTCTCTGAGGATCTCCTCGGGCGTACCAATACCCTGGATCTGACCTGATGATAGGAAGGCGACCCGCTCACAGCTACGCACCTCGTCGATATAGGGCGTCGAGGCGACGATGGTGATGTCCCGCTCTTTGAGATGAGCTAGTATTTCCCAGAATTCTTTACGACTGACGGGGTCAACTCCCGTGGTAGGTTCGTCGAGGAAGAGTATACTCGGATGGTGGATCAGCGCACAGCAGAGCGCTAGCTTCTGCTTCATCCCCCCGGAGAGTGCGCCTGCTCGGCGGGTCTTGAACCGCTCGATCTGGGAGTAGATAGCACGGATGGCGTCGTAGTTCTCCTCTATCGTCGTGCCAAATAGCGTAGCAAAGAACTTGAGATTCTCTTCTACGGTCAGGTCTTGGTATAGTGAGAACTTCCCCGGCATATAGCCCACTCGTCGGCGTATCTCCTTCATCTGGCTCACTACATCGTAGCCGTCGACCGTCGCTGTACCGCTGTCGGGCAGGAGAAGAGTGCAGAGGAGGCGGTACATCGTAGTCTTGCCCGCTCCGTCGGGGCCGATGAGTCCGAAGAGTTCACCCTTCCCGACCGAGAAGCTGACGTCATGTAGCGCCTCTACCTGGCCGTAGCGCTTGGAGAGATGGCTTACTTCGATAGCGTTCATCACGATGAGCTAGGGCTTAGAATACGACTTCTCCGTACATCCCGATCTTGATATAGCCATCATTCTGGACTAAGATCTTGATGGCATAGACGAGATCCGCACGCTCGTCCTCCGTGACAATCGTCTTGGGAGTGAATTCTGATCGGCTCGAGATCCATGTGACGATGCCGTCGTATGTCCGCTTCTCCCCCTCGCCATAGCTCGCCATGACCTTAGCTTTCTGTCCTAAGCGGACGTCCTTCAGCTGTAGAGAGGTGAGGTAGGCACGGATGAACATGCGCTTGGTATCGGCTACCTTGAAGAGCGGCTTGCCGACGGCGACGAATTCGCCACGCTCGACGAACTTCTCTAGTACAGTACCCGAGATTGGAGCTATGATGTGGGTATTGTTGATTTGATCCGTGAGCTGGCGTCGCTGTGCGGTCACTGCCTGCTGCTGCGCTTGGATAGCACGGGTTTGATCTGCGAGTGAAGAGTTGGAGCTCCGTAGCTGATCACGGGTGGCACTGTATTGACCTCGGAGGACTTTGAGCTGATTGCTGATATCCTCGAGTTGCTTACGTGGGGAGGCACCATCTCTGACGAGGGCCTCAAATCGCTTCTCTTCCTGCTCGGCGTAGCTGATCTGCTGGGCGAGTGAAGCCAATTGTTTCTCTAGATTGAGCTGACGGCTCTGGGTGGCTGACGCATTGGCCTCGAGCTGTCGCTCTGTAGCGGTCAGCTCGTCTTGCTTCTGCTGGAGCTGATAGGCGTCGATGGCTCCCACGACCTGGCCTGCTGTCAGCTCCTGTCCTTCGGTGAGGTCGAAGGCCTTTAGTTCGCCAGTGGCCTTGGCCGATACGGTGATCTCTGTAGCTTCGAAGGTACCTGTGACGTCGTAGTCATGGCTACGGTCCGTGCAAGATGCTACGGTGAGGGCGAGACTTGCTAGTAGGAGGATATGCTTCATCTTGATAGGTGGGCTAATGGTTGTTGGTGTACTTGAGCTGGTATACTTCTCTGAGCATCTCGATCTCATGGACAGCACGCTGGATCTTGGCTGCATGCTCCTTGTTGACTTCACGTACGAGGCCGTCGATATCTATGATGCCATGGGCGAGCTTAGATTCAGCTGCTCGGCGGACACTGGTACGTAGGGCGATGATCTCATCGTCGCGCTGTAGCTGGCGGCGGTATTGGCTGATCTGCTCCTTCTGCTGGATTTCCTCGAGCTGGCTATTGAAGAGGAAGGCTTCACGGGCATTCTCGATCAGATCATGCTGTAGACGGAGCTTGGCTTTGTCGTGCTTGCGGGTGTAGAGTGCCCCTAGTTGCCAGGAGAGTCTGACGCCGACGATGCCGTTGATACTCCATTGGCGCTTCATCATGTCTTCGAAGAGATTGAGTCCGGGATAGCCATAGTAGCCCTGAGCGAAGAGTAGAAGCTTCGGCCTTAGCTGTGTGTCTAAGGCCTTCCTCCGTATATCGGTCATCTTCATCTCTTGGTCGAAGAGACGGAGCTCCGGGCGAACTCCCGTGGAGGTGGTCGTAGTGAGCTCGGGACGTACAGGCTTGCTGACCTCGATCCCACAGAGAGCGCTGAGGACTTGCTGTAGTATACTCCGCTGTGATCTCAGCTTCTCACCCGCTCCATCAGCACTTAGTCGCTCGGCCTTCATCTGCTCGAAGTCGCTCGTAGCAGCTGTACCGCCCTCGACCATAGAGGTGAGCCGCTGCTCGGTCGACAGGAGGAGCGCTCGTATATCATCGTTGAGCTGAATCTGCTCATCGATGAGGAGGAGGGAGAAGTATAGTTCATTGACCCGCTTGCGTACTTGATAGAGGTTCACCTCATTCTGCACTTCCTGCACTCGTCCCTCTTGGCGGGCGAGTGCACTTTGGCCACCTATGGCGCCTCCATCATAGAGCGTCTGCTGTAGGTCTAGGCTAAGCTTGTACTGATCTTTTGTCAAGCCTTTCATCTGAAGGCCCATTCGCTGGAGAGTCTCCTGCATTCGCTCGGGCCATGCCGTGACGTCGCTCTGGTAAGTGGCTTGTGCCGAGGCTGTGATCTGTGGTAACCACCCCTTCTCGATATTCCTGACCGTGAGCTCAGCCGTCTGTGCGATCAGCCCGGATCTCCTGATGAGCGGGTAGTGGCTCTCTGCTGCTCGCTGGCACTCGTCGAGCGACTGCGCCTGAGCTGTGCCGAGGAGGGCTAGGAGACAGAGGGTGAGTATTGACCTTTTCATGTCATTGCCGTTGTCTTTATTCCTTGTCTTGGGTGTGAGATGTCCTTGTATCTCAGTGCAAAGGTAGAGTAATGGGTAGGAGCGTTGATTATCCAAAGTACAGGGATGATTGTCATATTGTACGATATTTGCAAGCAGAGACGAAGTGCATTTCAGAAGAATTGCAGTACATTTACCCGCAAATCGTGTCGTAATCACAGCTCATGAATAAGGCAAAATCAATACAACAGGTCTCCGTCAGCGATATAGACTTCAGCAGACTACCTGATGAGATGGGGCAATTCTTCGCCAACGAGGATATATTCACCGTGATCAACGGCGATATTCACCATAGTCCGGTGCTGAAAGCAGGAGAAATCTATCAGATCATCGAGCCACGTATCTTCCTAGTGATGGAGGGACGGGGTGACATCTGCGTCAATCTCCAAGACTATCACCTAGAGAAGGGCTCCGTGATCATGCTGGGAGCAGATGCGATATTGGAACTCAGAGCGGTATCTACGGATGCTCGGATGGCAGGTATTGTCTTCCGACAGGCGATAGAGATCGCAGAGGAGATCATCCTGGACGTAACTCCCGCCGAAAGTGACCGATTGCTCCGCATGCTCTACCTGATCAGGGAGCTCATCCATACCACTACCTACAGCCAGAGGACACTGCAGAGTCTGTGTCGTGCTATGATATCCTACGTCCAAGATCTGAAGGAGGCAGTATCCGTGACCGTAAAGGGCGAAGGATCTACCTATACTCAGGAGCTCTTCCTGCGCTTCAAGCGCCTGGTACGTCAGCACTGTACTCACCAGCGCTCAATCCCCTTCTACGCCGATCTCCTGCATGTCACGCCCCATCACTTGTCTGCTCTGATCAAGAAGATCAGCAATCAGAGCGTCATGTACTGGATCCACCGAGCGACGATCCAGAAAGCAAAGCTCCTGCTGAAGACCAATCAGCTGATGGCTTACGAGATCGCCGACCGCTTAGACTTCCCGAGTGCCTCCGCCTTCTCTAAGTATTTCAAGCGAGAGACCGGTATGACTCCCCGTATGTATCAGGAGCGCATGGCGGAGGGTGCTCGTCAGCTCGGAGAAATCTGGTCGTAAAGGGCGGGCGAAGTGCGGGTAGGCGTTCTCGTCCCTTTATCTATCTTTGCTCTATCACCAATTAGATCTCGAGACGTATGACACAGCGAACGACCAGCCTCTTCACCTTATCGGCGGTGATGCTGAGCTTCTTTGCGATGGGATTTGTGGACCTAGTGGGCATCGCATCCAATTATGTGCAGAAAGACCTCAGCTTGACCGACACCGAAGCCAATCTATTCCCCTCTCTTGTCTTCTTCTGGTTCCTCTTATTCTCCGTGCCAACGAGCATGCTGATGAATAAGATCGGGCGCAAGAAGACGGTACTCCTGAGCCTTGTCATCACTGTGCTTTCCCTCGTCATGCCGCTGCTCGGGGAGAGCTACTGGGTGATGCTCCTGAGCTTCTCCTTACTTGGGATCGGGAATGCCATCATGCAGACGTCGCTCAATCCGCTACTGAGCGATCTCATCCCAGCCGATAAGCTCGCCAGTAGTCTGACCTTCGGGCAGTTTGTCAAGGCAATTGCCTCCTTCCTAGCGCCACTTATCGCCTCGTGGGGCGCTACACAGGCGATCCCCGAACTAGGACTCGGCTGGCGAATCCTCTTCCCGATCTACACCGCTATCGGTGTGCTCAGCGTCCTGGCACTCAATGCTACCAAACTCACTCATGAGAGTCGCAGTGAGTCGGTCAGCTTGGGCGACTGTCTACGTCTATTATCCAAGCCCGCCATCCTCTTCTGCTTCCTCGGGATCATGTGCCACGTGGGGATCGATGTGGGTACCAATACCGTCGGACCTAAGGTCTTGATCGAGCGTCTGGGTATGACACTCGACGATGCAGCCTTCGCTACGATGCTCTACTTCATCTTCCGTACGGCGGGGTGTTTCACTGGATCTATCCTGCTGCGGACGGTATCCAGCCGAGTCGTCTTCGGGATAAGTGTCCTGATGCTGCTCGCAGCGATGGTCGTCCTATCGATGTCGCACCACCAGATGCTCCTGTATGTAGCCATCGCATTAGTGGGACTAGGGAATAGCAATATCTTCCCCATCATCTTTGCGCATGCCCTAGGTCAAGCGCCCGAGCATAAGAATGAGGTCAGCGGTCTCATGATCATGGGGATCTTCGGTGGTACGGTCTTCCCCCTCTTGATGGGCTATGCCAGTGACTGGATCGGTCAGGCCGGAGCTGTATGTGTGATGCTCGGCGGGGTGATCTACTTGACCTTCCTCACGGCTAAGCTAGCGAAGTAGCTCCTCCCGTAGCCCATGCAGTAGGGCACAGATACCTTCGGCACACATCACTAGCAGATAGTGGTGTGTGCCGAATGCTTTATACAGCTTCGCCCCGTCGCAGAGGACGAGGCGAAGCTGTCGAATGATTGGGGAGAAGGATAGGATACTTCGGGCCTTAGACAAAGAGATCGGCGATGATCCCATCAGAGATGAAGACACCCGAGGGCGTGAGACGAAGGACGCCCGACTGGTGAGTCAGCTTCCCAGCTTCGAGATGCGGACGAGCTTCGTGAAGGAGCGCTTCGAGTGCCTTTCCTCCAAAGAGCGCCTGATATTCCTCTAGCGGGATGCCCCACTGCGTGCGAAGGCGGGTCATCACATACTCATGCTGGAGCTCCTCGCCGGAGAGATGCTCCTCTTCGTACGGCCTGCGCCCAGAGAGTAGCTCCGAAGTGTAGGTCTTCAGGGACGGGACATTGTAGGAGCGAGTACGGCGACCATCGAAGCTGTGTGCCGAAGGGCCAAAGCCCAGATACGGGACGCCCTGCCAGTAGCCGGTATTGTGTCGGGCATGAAGTCCAGGTAGGGCGAAGTTGGAGATCTCGTAATGTTCGTAGCCTGCTGCCCGTAGTTCGTCGATCAAGATCTGGAAGAAGAGGAGGCTCGCTTCCTCATCTACGGGCTTGACCTTCCCACGCTCGACGAGCCGAGTCAAGGCAGTCCCTTCCTCATAGATCAAGTGATAGGCGGAGAGATGAGGTACACCGAGGGATAGGAATTCATGGATGTTTGCCCGCCACTTAGCCTCTGTCTGCCTCGGAAGTCCATAGATCAAATCAAGGCTGAGATTGGTGATACCGCACCGATAAAGGGCATGGATGGCCGAGTGAACTTGCTGTGCTGAATGCCGACGATTGAGGAAGCTGAGATCATCGGCGTCAAAGCTCTGCACCCCCATACTCACTCGGTTGATCGGGAGCGAAGCTAGGCCCTCGGCATAAGCTTCGGTCACGTCGTCGGGATTACATTCGATCGTGATCTCTCCTTCGTACGAGCAGGGGTAGAGCTCCAAGATGAGCGAGAAGATCTGCCGAAGCTCCTCTATGGTGAGTAGCGAAGGTGTCCCACCACCCAAGTAGATATGCTCAATCGCGTCCCCCTCGGGGAGCTCGTCCCGACGAAGACGGAGCTCCCCAAGTAGGGCAGAGAGGAAGTCCCTTCGCCAGCGTCCACCCACCTGTGTGTAGAAGTCACAGTAGGAGCAGCGGCTAGCGCAGAAGGGGATGTGTAGGTAGAGGTTCATGCTATCGCCTCATAGCTCGGAGCTCCATCTTGAGCTCGGAGATGCGACGTGATAGACCTTCGAGGCAAGGTGTAGAGACCCCGAAGCGATTGACTGCTTCGATGCCGAACTCTACTACCTCTGCTCCCTCGAAGTCCTCTAGGTGAAGCTTGCACTGAGTAGCTGAGAGACGCTCGGCGAGGATCGTGGCTTGTCGGCGTCCTTCGCTATCGGTCGTCGTGGCCCACAGGCGGTAGGTGATCCCTTCTCTTGATGCGCCCTCGGGGAGTGACCACGAGAGGAGGAATTCCCTCGGATCTATTGGGGTGATGGTGAGGGCTCGTGGGGTAGCAGGCTTCGACTTCAACCCTCGGGCGAAGGCCAGAGGTAGTGCCTGCCTTCTGAAGGCATCACGGATGACTCTTCGGGTCGCTGGGAAGCTCGTCCCCGTGTGAGCTTCACGGAAGAAGCATACGCCCGACAGTCCTACTTCACGCTCTTCGGCTATCTGCTCTTCGATGACGCTCTCGGGCCATCCTGTCTCTTCGACACGGTAGGGTGCTAGACCCGCCACGACGGGGATGTAGCGGGCGACGTAGTCCTTCCACTCACGGAGGAAGGGACTATAGAGTTCATCCCTATAGTACATCATCGGTACGACGAAGTCGACAAGTCCTTCCTTTCCCCAGGTCTCGGGATCTTGGTACACGGATTCGTAGGCCGTCCATCCGTGGGGGCGTCCGAGGTCGGAGATCTTCTTGAGCTTCCCTAGAGGAGCGACACTGACAAGGGCATCAGAGCCTACTGCCTGGAGCGAATCCCGTACTTCACGGAGCTGGCGAGTGAGGTTGGATCGGCGCCAAGCACTTCTGTCGGGATAGCTCTCCCCGTAGCGCTGGTAGCTGGCGCCATCAGCGAAGCGCTCCGCTCCCTCGGGATAGCGAAAGTAGTCGAAGTGGATCCCATCCACGGGGTATCGGCGTACGAGATCTGCCACGAGATGGGCGATGTAGGTGCGTACCTCGGGATGCCCGGGGTCGAGGTGATAGGAGCCCTTATGAGCAATAGCCCAGGAGGGGTGATCTCGGAGAATAGGGTGGGGAGCTCGCTTCGAAGAGGAGAGTGGGTAGGTCACGAGCCAAGCGTGTAGACTCAGTCCACGCTCATGGCAGGCCTTGATGGCGAACTGCACAGGATCGTAATCTCCGAAGAAGCCTTCGCCAGCGAAGCGTGTGGAGAGGGGCTCGTAGTCGGAGGGGTAGATGACCGTCCCGCTGTGCCGTAGCTGGAGGAAGACGGTATTGTAGCCATCCGACTTGAGGCGGTCGAGGATGCGAAGGAGCGACTCCTTCTGTCGGCGCACGCCATCAGGGGTATCTGCTCGGTCACGGGGCCAGTCAAGTCCATAGACTGTCGTGAGCCAAACTGCACGCATCTCCTCACGGATCGAGTCGCCAGCAGGGCGCACCCAGCGGGGCTCTTCTGTGGGAGGAGTGATGACGATAGGTACTTGGGATGGAGGAGTGGGCTCTGGGGTGTGGGGCTTCTTAGTACCGCAGCTAGCGAGGCTAAGGAGCAGAGCACCACAGAGGAGGGCGAATAGCTTCGTCGTGGTCATCCCTTAGTGATAAGCGATATTGTCGATCAGGCGCACCTCACCGCAGTAGACGGTGATGCAGCCATGAGGGGCAGGGCTATCGCTCCAGGATGCGATGGGCTGAAGGCTATCGGTATCCACGATCTCGAAGTACTCGACTCTCAGGTGGGGCACGGCATTGATCTGCTCTGTCACTCGCTCGATGACCTGCTGGGGGCTCATGTCCTTAGCCCAAGAGCGACTCTCGGAGAGTATGCGGTAGATCTGGGGAGCCTCACGGCGCTCCTCGGCGGAGAGACGGACGTTGCGACTGCTGAGGGCTAGTCCATCGGCCTCACGGACGATGGGGCAAGCGATGATCTCCACGGGGCTACCTATGAGGCGGACCATAGCACGGATGACGGCGATCTGCTGGAAGTCCTTCTCGCCGAAGTAGGCGCAGTCGGGGCGGACGATGTCGAAGAGTCGGGAGACGACCTGCATGACGCCGTTGAAGTGTCCAGGGCGGTAGCGCCCCTCCATCACCTCTGCTACGGCACCGACATCGAAGGTGCGGGTATCTTCCTCGGGATAGATGGTGCTGACCTCAGGAGCGAAGAGAGCGGAAGTGCCGACCGAAGCCAGGAGCGAGCTATCTGCCTCGAGGGTGCGGGGATAAGTCTCTAGGTCACGAGGGTCATTGAACTGCGTGGGGTTGACGAAGACGCTGACGATACAGCGGTCGCACTCACTGAGGGCTCGGCGTACGAGGCTCAGGTGTCCAGCGTGCAGGGCGCCCATGGTGGGGACGAAGGCGATGCGAAGCCCCTTGGCACGCTCCGCCTCTACGAAGGCCTGGAGGTCTTCGATGCTCTTATAGATATTCATTGGGATGGGTTAGGTCTTGGGATGGGGTTATTTCTTGCTCAGTGAGCCCTGAGCTACGAGATATTCAGCTATCTGTACGGCATTGAGGGCAGCGCCCTTCTTGATCTGATCGGATACGCACCAGAAGGTGATGCCCTTGGGCGAACTGAGATCTCGGCGCAGTCGTCCTACGTAGACAGGATCCTTCTCGGCGATGAAGAGGGGCATAGGGTATACCTGATCCTCTGGGTCATCCTGCAGGACGATCCCAGGGGCCTTGCGGAAGGCCTCCCGCACGGCGTCGAGTTCCAGGGGCTCGGTAGTCTCTACCCAGATGGCTTCGGAGTGGGCACGGGTCACGGGCACACGGACGCAGGTAGCGCTGACCTGTAGGTCGCTGTGCATGATCTTGCGGGTCTCGTGGTACATCTTCAGCTCCTCCTTGGTATAGTCATCGTCGGCGAAGACGTCGATCTGAGGGATGAGGTTGTAGGCAAGCTGATAGGCGAACTTCTTGACCTCTGGCTCTTCTCCCCGACCGATAGCACGGATCTGATCGTCGAGCTCAGCCATACCACGAGCACCAGCACCGCTAGCGGCTTGGTAGGTAGCTACGTGTACACGCTGGATGGGGGAGAGCTGATGGATGACGTTGAGCGCCACGACCATCTGGATGGTCGTGCAGTTGGGGTTAGCGATGATCCCCCGAGGGCGGACGAGGGCATCGGCGGCGTTGACTTCGGGCACGACCAGCGGTACATCGCTGTGCATACGGAAGGCACTGGAATTGTCGATCATCACGGCGCCGTGCTTGGTGATGGTCTCTGCGTACTCGAGGGAGACGCTCCCGCCTGCCGAGACGAAGGCGACGTCTATATCTCGGAAGTCATCGCCGTGCTGGAGCTGGCGGATGGTATATTCCTTCCCACGGAAGGTGATCTGCTTCCCAGCGCTACGCTCAGAGGCAAAGAGTTCTAATCGGTCTATTTTGAGGGAGCGTTCGCTCAGGACACGGAGGAACTCCTGTCCTACTGCTCCGCTGACACCGACTATAGCTACGTTCATTGGCTGAAGTTCGGTTTATCTAAGTGAGATGAGTGGCCCCCTCTGGGAGGAAGGAGCCCTAGGGGGCAAGGCTTTTCACTAGGGGAAGCCTTGCCCTTTGTCAGGCACAAAGGTACGAAGAAACACTGGACTCCAGCCCGTAGCCTGAGCAGTGGCTTAGGCGGGGAGGGGAGCCTGAGGTGACTGGGGAAGGAGCATCGGCATATAGAGGCGTATCTGGGTCTCTGTGAGGGCGTCGGAGTGGGCGATGAGCGCATGGATCTCCGCGAGGGATAGGCCGGTGAGGCTGGTACCGACACTTCGGGCGATACGCTCCTGCCGCTCCGAGGGGAAGCGTCGCTGGAGCTCAGCCCAGCCGATCGACTCCTGTAGCTTCTTCAGCAGAAGCTGGTAGATCTCTGTATCCTTCTTCCCCTTGACCTTCTTCAGGCTAGCGATCTCCTCCTCGGTGATGCCGTGGGAGCGCCATACGTCGGGGTGGATATTGTCGTCCTTCAGGTTGGTGACGAAGCCCTCGAGGAGTCGGGGGCAACAGTCCCATTCGAGCGGGACGTAGGCAAAGTGCTCCTTGCCGATGTAGGTCTCATAGAGATTGTCCGAGCGCTGCATCCTCTTGACCCGCTCGACGACGAGGAAGATGGTGTTGATGGCTAGGTTGAAGATGTTCGTCGTCGTGCTGGCGGTGACGACCCCGTTCCCCGCATCGCTGACGATGACATAGTCGGTGCGGAAGCGACTCTTGTCGTGGGTGAGCTTGTGCGTGCCCTGATTGTCGTAGGCTCCGCCGTCGATGAGTTTGGGTGGCTCGGGCTGGGTGGGGCAGTCGGCGTAAGACGCTCTGAGGTACTTGCGCTGGATGGTGATCGGGGTGAAGCCGTAGGGTACGCACGAGGAGGCCATGACGGCTCGTGCGATGGGGAAGCTATCAGCATGGAAGATCGACTTCCCCCCGATGCGGTAGGCATATTCGCCCATGAAGCCCTTGGAGAAGGTGAAGGGGAGTTGGGTGGCTAGGTTCGTCGAATTGATACAGACGACAGGGCTCTCGGGGAGGTCTCCCAGCGTCTTGCCTCTGAAGAATACCTTATTATATAGGCGGGTGATCAGCTTGCTCGTCGGCAGGGTGACGAAGGAGTGCTTCAGGAAGAGGATGAGGAGGACGAAGAGCGAGATGATCCCGAAGAGAGTAGCGCCGAAGCCCGAGAGGGTAGGGTACTGAGGCAGGAGGGCGTGGATCAAGACCCCAGCTAGGTAGCCGAGGCCGAAGGAGAGGAGGAGCAGGACAAGGCCCGCTGTACCTGCATAGATGAAGGAGCTCCAGAGGACGCCCCGACGCAGGCGGGCGATCATCCCCGCCTCGAAGCGCTCATAGTCCGCTTGGTGCAGGGCGTAGTAGGCCGCTGTGATCGAGCCTCCCGAGACGGAGGAGAGGACATCCACGTGCTCGAGGATGCCGAGACGATGGAGGGCACGCAGGGTGCCGATATGATAGGTGGCTGCTCGGTAGCCACCGCCAGATAGGGCTAAGCCGATCTTCTTGCCTAGGTAGCTCATGGGTAGGATGGGTGTGGTGTGAGGGAGGGTGGATAGGCGTAGACCGAGGAGGAGGATCACCGTCGGGTGAACCACAGGGAGCAGGGCTCCTCAGTGCGGGCGAAGCGTAGACAGGGCATAGGCGATCAGGTGCGTCGGGTGTCGGGTGCGCTGAGCTCCTCGGAGCTCTAGAGCAAAGCTACAAAAATGCCTGCTAAGTAGGGTCTCTACCCATACTTCCCTTCCCTCGGGAGGAGAACGCTTGGCTCCTCTCAGGGGGCAAGCAGGAGACCACTTCTCTGTCTCCTCTGAAGCCCCCAAAAGGGATCCACGGTAGGTCGTCTCTGCGACCTACCGTGGGTCGGTGAGACGACCTACAGTAGGTTTTTTCGACGACCTA
>ERZ773010.89-NODE-89-length-70838-cov-9.806253_pt1 | contig 70838 bp, 67 predicted proteins | sample MGYA00580842_ERZ773010 | MGnify/ENA primary metagenome ERZ773010 (study PRJEB29015, sample SAMEA2737982) | human oral metagenome | biome: human oral; feature: human-associated habitat; material: dental | place: China | collected 2107 ... | reverse complement strand
ACTTTATCGCTTTCCCTAAAAACAACAGCGGTCGCGATGTGATGATTGATGCCCCTTCGCCTATTGATGAGGCACAACTGAAAGAACTAAGCATTCAATTAGTAAATTAACGTGAGTTTGACGTAAAAAAATATAGCTTACGCTACAGAAATCTTACAAATCTTTGAAAAATCAGACAAATAAACAGCTTTGCTGTTTTAAATGTCTCGCACAGATTTCACGGATTTCACAGATTTAACACAGATGATTCTTTTGTAAAACATCATTGTTCCACGGATTGCTCAGCTTTAGTTGAGGAATTTCACGGAACAGTAATGAAAAAAGAAATGTAAAACAATATTGTACATATCGAACTGACGTTAAAATAGCAAATAAAAGGCTGTCGCAAACTAAAATTTGCTACAGCCTTTGTTGTTTTTCTGAGGCTAAAACAAGTTTCCTCAGTTTATAATAGTCTCTTATAGAAAAGCTATTTGTGTTTATGTTTCGACTTAGGTTTGTCTTACCTTCGTTTTTGTAGCTATGTCTAAGCTAAAAAATTCTTTAAAAATAATTGTCCATTCAAAAATAAGCGCTATCTTTGCCTTAATTAAAAACAAAAAATGAATAGTATGAAAAGAATTTTATTAGTAGTAGCCGTTGTTTTTGCAACTGTTACCTACGCACAAACTGGAAAAGGAAACTGGATGGTAGGTGCCGATTTAGGTCTTTCATTTCAATCTAAAAACTTAGTAGTGAAAAATGACCAAGTTACAGAATTAGATCAAACAGTAACTACTTTTAAAATCACACCTAACTTTAATTACTTTGTGGTTCATAATTTAGCAGTAGGTTTAGGAGTGAGTTATGAACATTCAAAAGATAAAAGGGGAGATAATTGGGAATACAAATCGAATACCCTTACAATTGCCCCTAATGTGCATTACTATTTTCCTACAGGTGGAAGTTTAGCACCTTTCGTGGGAGCAAAAATAGGTTTTGCAAGCAGAGAAAACCAACCGGGCACTAATGGTGAGTGGAATGGTTTAGTAGTAGGAGGTAAAGCAGGCTTGGCTTACTTTGTAAACCGAGGTGCTGCTCTTACAGCCTATGCAGAGTATGACCATTTTTCTTTAAAAAATACAGATAACAGTAAACGCAAAGCAAAAGAGGGTGTTTTGGGTGTAGGTATAGGAGTAGCTTTGTTCTTCTAAGTAGGAAATCCTTCATAATTATATAAGTATGGGGTGTTTTAAAAAGTAGTGATATTTTTTAAGACACCTCTTTTTTAGTTGATATAATAAAAGTGTAGCTTACGCTACAGAAAGTCTTTCAATTGACAATTGATAATTGACAATTGACAAATGTGATGGGCACGGATGGGCAACTTCGTTGCTGGATTTACACGGATTGTGATGCAAACGTAATTGTGAATCGGTGTTGTAGATTTTGAACGGGTGTTAATTAAGGTGGTTTGGATGTAATAAAGGTGTAGCTTACGCTACAGAAAGTCTTTCAATTGACAATTGATAATTGATAATTGACAAATGTGATGAGCACGGATGGGCAACTTCGTTGCTGGATTTACACGGATTGTGATACAAACGTAATTGTGAATCAGTGATGTATATTTTGAACGGGTGTTAAATAAACTTTAAACGGAACTATAGTGGGTTTTCAGTGGGTCTACAGTGGCTCTACAGTGGGTCTACAGTGGCTCTACAGTGGCTCTACAATGAAGGTTAATTAAATTATAATTAAACATTGATTGAGTTTATAGTGTTGCTATCTACTAATGTCACTCCTTTTGCTGGTTAGATTTGTTGGACAGGAGTGGACACACGAGTAGCCGTAGCACGGTAGGTGATTAACTTTAGCAAAGGGTATACCGCAATGGAGATTAAGAATTAGAATTACATATTGAACAGACGTTATGGTATAACCATTCTAAAAGATAAAACAAAAAGAAAAATTTCTTTAAAAAAATTTGCACATTCGAAAATAAGTTGTACCTTTGCCTTATTAATAACAATAAAAATATAGAATAGTATGAAAAAATTTTTATTAATCGTAGCAGTTGCTTTTGCGAGCGCTACATATGCACAAACTGAAAAAGGAAACTGGATGGTAGGCTCTGACTTGGCTCTTTCATTTAACTCTGTTAAAGAAACACCTCGTTATGACGGAACATCAGGTAATGTACAAACGCAAAATACATTTAAGTTTGTACCTAATTTGAATTATTTTGTAATTAATAATTTAGCAGTAGGTTTAGGTTTAGAGTACCAAAGTACTACTACCAAAGTAAAACCTGTAGCAGGTTCAGAAACAAAGGGAACAACTTCTGCGTTTGTTATAGCTCCTAATGCACATTATTATTTTCCTATCGGTGGCAACTTAGCACCTTTTGTAGGAGCAAAAGTAGGATATGCTTGGGCTTCAGCAGGAGATAATAATAGTGATAAAGAAAGAGGATTCGCATTAGGAGTAAAAGGAGGTATGGCTTACTTTGTAAACCAAGGTGCTGCTCTTACAGGTTATGTAGGTTATGACTATATGAACTTGAAGAACAAACAAGACAATAAAGCAGAAACGAGAATAGGCAACTTCGGTGTTGGTATCGGGGTAGCTTTGTTCTTCTAAGCTGAGAGATTTTATAACTAAATTAAGAATATGGGGTGTTTTAAAAATAGCAATATTTTTAGGCACCCTTTTTTAGTTAAGAGTGAAAAGTACGGCGTTTGCATTTAAAGACCTAACCTCTCATTCCCCCTCAGACCCCGTAGCACTATCGTATTGTAAAACGCACTAAATAGAAGTAATACTTAGAATTATTTTGAAAAATGGGAACAGAAGTTTTAACAAAAAAATCTTATACCCCTACCCCTGAAATAGAAGGAAAGGTAGAAAAACTTACAGAGGAAGAACGTCAAAGAATAGAATGGGCTCTCAAGGAAGAAACCTTAGGCTTAGTTGTTTCTAATGAAGAAGTAATGCGAGAAGCAAGAGAATTGTTATGCCAACGAAAAAGAAAATAGATTGGACGCATACTGCAAAAATTGAGTTCAACGAAGAGATAATTTATTGGATAGATGAAAAAGAAAATTATGCTTATGCCGAAAGAATCATAAATGAAACTGAAAAGGCACTATCTTTTATAGCAGAAAATCCATATAGTTGTACTCCAACAGACTATGAGAATATCCGCAAAGTATTTGTGCTAAATCGGTACACCATATTCTTTAAGATAAATCAAGAGGATATAAGAATATTATATTTCTTTAATAAAAACGACAACCCTAAGAAGATAAAACTATATTAGTTTAATAAAAGTAATTGAATATGAAACACAAATTATTTCCTGCAGCACTACTTCTTTTAGTAGCCTGCAATCAAAACCCTAACAACACTAACGACGAAAAGATGAACTATCCTCAAACACGTATGGATAATACCGTCGACACTTACTTTGGCATTCAGGTGGCTGACCCTTACCGTTGGCTCGAAGACGACCGTTCTGCTGAAACCGCTCAGTGGGTAAAAGCGCAAAACGATTTTACGTTTGGTTATCTCTCCAAAATACCTTATCGACAAGCAATAAAAGAGAAACTCGAAAAACTCTGGAACTATGAGAAACTGGGCGCTCCTTTTACCGAAGGCGATTATACCTATTATTACAAGAACGACGGCTTACAAAACCAATCGGTGCTCTATCGCAAAGATAAAGAAGGTAAAGAAGAAATTTTCTTAAATCCGAATACTTTTTCTAAGGACGGAACTACTTCATTAGGAGACGTCGCTTTCTCCGAAGATGGTTCGTTAGTAGCTTATCTCATTTCAGAAGGCGGTAGCGACTGGCGTAAAGGGATAGTGCTCGATGCGAAAACTAAAAAGGCAATAGGTGATACCTTAGTAGATATAAAGTTTAGTAGTGTAGCGTGGAAAGGCAATGAAGGCTTCTTCTATTCCAGCTACGACAAACCCAAAGGGAGTGAGCTATCAGCAAAAACTGACCAGCACAAACTTTATTATCACAAACTCGGCACGTCTCAAAAGAGTGATAAGCTCATTTTTGGTGGTACACCAGCTGAGAAATATCGTTATGTGTCGGGCACAGTATCCAATGACGGGAAATATCTGTTCATTTCGGTTGCCAATGCGACCTCAGGTAATAAACTATTTGTAAAAGATTTATCTAATCCTAAATCTTCTTTGGTAACTATTACCAACAACTTCGATGGAGATACAGGATTTGTAAATAACCAAGGCACAACGCTCTTTTTAGAAACCAATATCAATGCGCCTAATGGTCGCTTAGTGAAAGTAGACTTTAAAAATCCACAGCCAGAGCATTGGCAAGATGTTATTCCTGAAACCAAGAATGTGCTCAGTATTACTACCGCAGGTAAATATCTATTTGCTAAATATATGGTAGATGCTCTTTCTCAGGTAAAACAATACGACTACGAGGGGAAACTCATTCGCGAAGTGAAGCTCCCTACTATAGGTAGTGCGGGAGGTTTTTATGCTAAAAAAGATGAAACACACACCTATTTTAGTTTCACCAATTACGCATATCCTACCCAAATATACAAAATGGATTTGGCAACAGGAGCTACTGAACTCTATTGGAAACCCGCTATTGCTTTTGATGCCACTCACTACGAATCTAAGCAAGTGTTTTATACCTCTAAAGACGGCACTAAAATACCAATGATGATTACCTATAAAAAAGGAATTGAGCTCAACGGTAAAAATCCTACCTTATTATATGGATATGGAGGATTCAATATCAGTTTGATGCCTACATTCGGTGTTGCCAATGCGGTATGGTTAGAACTCGGCGGTGTATATGCTGTTCCTAACTTACGTGGAGGAGGTGAATACGGTAAACAATGGCACGATGCAGGCACTAAGATGCAAAAGCAAAACGTGTTCGACGATTTTATAGCAGCTGCTGAATATCTTATAAAAGAGAAATACACCTCTCCCCAATACCTTGCTATCAGAGGAGGCTCTAACGGAGGGCTCTTGGTAGGAGCTACAATGTTACAACGCCCCGACCTGTTTAAGGTAGCTTTACCCGCAGTAGGTGTACTCGATATGTTGCGTTATCACACTTTTACTGCGGGAGCAGGGTGGGCTTATGATTATGGCACATCTGATGATAGCAAAGAAATGTTTGAATACTTAAAAGCCTATTCACCCTTACACAATGTAAAACAAGGAGTAGCTTATCCTGCTACCCTTATAACAACAGGAGACCACGACGATAGAGTAGTACCTGCTCACAGTTTTAAGTTTGCTGCGGAATTGCAAGCAAAACAAACGGGCAACAACCCTATTCTTATACGAATAGAGACCAATGCAGGACACGGAGCAGGGACACCAGTGAGCAAAACTATAGAGCAAAACGCCGATTTGCAAGCATTCACTCTTTGGAATATGGGGATTAAAACACTCCGATAAAGAGTAGGGGAGAGGAAAAAGAGAAAAAGGCTCGTAACAATATTACACAGCCTTTTATACTATTTAGTAGCCAAAAGTGTTTACAAAAGAAGTATTAAATAGGGTAAAAAGTAAACTCATTCTTTTACTTTTTTTTTACATTTCAAGGGGTAAAAGGGGTTAAAATGTAAAAATAGTGTTAAAGTTTGTAGGTTATTGAAAAATATTGTTGAATAAATTTTGTGTGTATAAAATAAATGCGTACGTTTGCGCCCTAATTAAATGTGAATTTAAACAATGTTTATGGCAAGAAGAATATTTGTAATGCTACTTGTACTATTAGTACTAGCTGCGTGTAAGCGTGGCGGTGGCGACAGCAAAGGAGAGCTTGTAGGTGTTAAGGGGAAGAGTTGGAAACAGCCTGCTCCTTACGGTATGACGCTTATTCCGAGTGGTTCTTTCATTATGGGTAGTTCCGATGATGATAAAACTGCGAGTTTTAACGCACCAGTGAAAACTGTGAGCGTGGGGTCGTTCTATATGGACGAAACCGAAATCACAAATAGTGAGTATCGCCAGTTCGTGAATTGGGTTCGCGATTCAATTATCCGTACTCAGTTAGCTGAAATGGCGGAACAAACCGGTCAGACCCAAGGTAGTGGAGGTATCGGTGAATACGCATACTTAGATGCGAACACCGAGAAGATGAATGCTTATCAGCAGTATCTTCAAAACACATATGGCGACCAAAAAGCACGAAAATTGAACAAGAAAGTAGCACTTATTTGGGACACTAATAAATTCCCAGATGAATACTACTCGGAAGTAATGGACAAAATGTATTTGCCCGAAGAAGAAGCTTACAATGGCAAACGCATTATGGACGTTCAGAAGTTCGAGTTTAAATATCAATGGCTTGATATGGATAAAGCCGCTCGTACTCGAGGTAACCGTAAAGACTTCATTAAAGAGGAAATCGTGAAGGTATATCCTGATACTACTGTATGGATTCGCGACTTCAACTATTCTTATAACGAGCCAATGCACAACGACTATTTTTGGCACGAAGCTTATGGCGACTATCCTGTGGTAGGCGTTAGCTGGATTCAAGCCAAAGCCTTCTGTGAATGGCGTACTCTTAACAAAAACTCTTATCAAAAATCAAAAGGTGATTACACTGTAAACTCTTTCCGTTTACCAATCGAATCGGAATGGGAATACGCAGCACGTGGAGGTCTGCCAGGAGGTACTTATCCTTGGGGAGGTCCTTATACCTATGATGATAGAGCTTGTTTCCTTGCAAACTTTAAACCAATGCGTGGAGACTATGCTGTTGATAATGCACTCTATACCGTAGAAGCTAAGTCGTACGAACCTAATGGTTACAACCTTTACAATATGGCAGGTAACGTATCAGAATGGACAAACACTTCATATGACCCCAATTCATATGAATATATGTCTACAATGAATCCTAACGTACTTGATGACAAAAATCACCGTAAAGTAATACGTGGAGGTTCTTGGAAAGACGTTGCCTTTATGTTGCAAGTAAATACTCGTGATTATGAGTACCAAGACTCAGCCCGTAGTTATATAGGGTTCCGTACCGTACAAGATTTTATGGGTATCAGCGACAAACAACAGGCTAAATCAGCAAGAGGATACAGATAGAATTAAAAGAAAAATCAAACAAATTAACTAATAAATTTAACAAATAAAAAAAAGTCTTATGGCAGGAAGTAGATCAACAAAGAAATTGTTTAATATGGTTTATGGTATAGGTGCCTCAGTTGTAATTATCGGTGCCTTAGCCAAAATTTTGCACGTGGATATCTTAGGTATCAGCGGTGGCGTATTGTTAGCAGTAGGGATGGGAACAGAAGCATTCGTCTTCTTCTTCTCAGCTTTTGAACCAATAGATGAAGAGTTCGATTGGTCATTGGTTTATCCTGAGCTAAAAGGAGGTGCTCCATCAGGACGCCAAGGAGCTTTGGCTTTACAGTCAGGAGAAGATAAGATTCTTAGAGAATCATTATCACAAAAATTAGATGGTATTTTAGCAGAGGCTCGTATTGATGCGAATATGATGCGTTCATTAGGAAGATCTATTGAAAACTTTGCAGAAGCAAGTAAAGAAATCGCTCCAGTGGCTAATACGATGGTGGCTACTCACAAATATGGTGAAGAGCTTTCAGCAGCAGCATCAAATTTAGAGTCATTAAACAGCCTTTACAAATTACAATTAGAAAGAACAGAAAGACAAGTATCTGCACAAGCAGGTGTTGTTGATAACTTAGATTCATTAAATCAGCAAATGCTTACGTTTAAAGACAACTTAAGATCTTTGAACACTATCTATGGAGGAATGTTATCTGCAATGGGCGGCGCACGATAAGAGTAATTATTTATTAACTTATTAAAAAAATAGCTTATGGCAGGTGGAAAATTAAGTCCAAGACAGAAGATGATTAACCTGATGTACTTAGTATTCCTTGCGATGATCGCATTGAATATGGGCAAGCAAGTACTAGATGCATTCGGGTTAGTGAATCAAAAGTTTGAATCATCAAACAAAAGAGCTAATGAAGGTACATCTAATGCTTTAGCCGAATTAGCAAATAAAGCAAATGAGAATCAAGCTCAATATGGTGAGATATATGAACAATCCAAACAAATAAAGGAACTATCAGATGGATTGTACAGCTATATCCAAGATATTAAAACCAAAGTAGAAGATGTAATTGGTCAAAAAGACATTCCTGTAAATCAAAGAAACTATCAGGCAATGGATCAGTCAGATTTTACTGACAATTATTTCTTTGCTGAGGGAGCACAAGCTAAAGCTCACGCAAGTGAATTCATTGAAAAAATGAAAACCTATCGCGAAGGAGTATTAAAAGTATTGGGAGATAATCCAGCTTATAAAGCTTTGGCCGATAAAGTAAGCGTAAACTTTAATACTGACGACGTAAAGAATAGAGAAGGCAGAACTGTAAAGTGGTTAAATTTTAACTTTGAAGGGTTTCCTTACGTTGCAACTTTGGCAAAACTCTCAATGATGCAGTCAGACATCTTAACTACTCAACAAGAATTTTTCGATACTGCTTTGGCAGGTAGCTTGAAATCACAAGTTTCAATGACTAACTATACAACTTTACTTGAACAAGGTAAAGGAGCGTATTACCAAGGTGAGAAATTCGATGGTTCTATCGTATTGGGTAGAAAAGACGCTACTACACGTCCTAATGAAGTAGACATCGCTATCGACGGTAGAAAGTTAGGAACAAGTGAATACACCATTGAAGATGGTCGTGTGAAATTAAACATTTCAGCAGGTAATACAGGTGACCACAAAATCACAGGTAACTTGTACTTCGACCAAGACGGAAAACGTATTGCTGTACCTGTAGCACAATCTTTCTCAGTGATTCCTAAACCAAACTCAGCTGTTATTTCAGCTGATAAGATGAACGTAGTGTATCGTGGTGTTGCTAACCCTATCACTATCTCTATGCCTGGTGTTCCTGATAACAAAATTTCAGCATCAGCACCTGGTTTATCTAAAGCGAGTGGTAGTGGTGCTTGGGTAATGCGTCCAGGACAAGGTAGAGAAGTTACTATTCACGTAACAGGTGAGCTTGCAGGACAAAAATTCAGCTCTTCTAAAATGTTCCGTATTAAAAATATCCCACGTGCTGTAACCAGCTTGGGCGGACAAATAGGAAACGCTAAATTACCAAAAGCAAACGTATCTGTAATGCCAGTGATGGCTGTTTTGGAAGACTTCGACTTCGACTTGAAACTACAAGTAAACGAATTTAAAGTGTTCATTCCAGGACAACCAAGTGTATACGTGAAAGGTAGCAGAATGAACGAGCAAGCAAGAGCAGCTGTTCTAAGAGCTAAACGTGGTGATAAAATTCAGATATTTGACGTGAAAGCAAGTATCATCGGTAACTCTGAGCTCAGATTGCCTCCTGTATCACCAATCGTAGTTGAAATAACAAACTAAGACAAACCATTATTATGCACGTAAAAAATATAATATTATTATTGCTTTCAGTATTTGCATTTCAGCTCTCCAAAGCTCAGGTAAACATCTTAAACGCAAAAGTAGCAAGCGAAATAGGTGTTAAATCTGAAGCGCGAATAGAAGCTGATAATGACAAACCACTACCTTATGGCTATGTGGACGACCGCGATATCCTTTGGTCAGTAGAGGTATGGGAAGTAATCGACCTCAACGAAAGAGCTAACTTTCCTCTCCTTTTCCCTACTGATACCTTGGAAATAGATGCTTATCGTCGCTCATTGTATGATGTACTTTTGAAGAACATCAAGAATGGCAAAATTCAAGATATCTATGTAGATTCTTATTTTACTCAAACAAAAACAGCAGAGTCAATAGAAGCATCTCTATCAAAAGTAGATACTTTAGATGTAGGCTATGAGCAACTTAACGCAGGTGAGGCTCTTTCTCCTGAATATGTAACTCATAGAAACTTAGAGTCTGCAGATATCGCTCAGTACCACATTAGAGGTATTTGGTATTTCGACAAACGCCAAGGTGAATTAAAATATCGTTTGCTCGCGTTAGCTCCTGTAGCTCCCGACGTAAACTTTATAGATTCTGATGACTCTACTATGTCGGCATTAGTACCTCTATTCTGGGTATTCTATCCGCAAGTACGCGATATTTTGCACGAAGCGAAAACCTTTAATAGGAAGAATGATGCTCGCCCTGTCTCTTTTGACCACGTTTTAAATGCACGAATGTTCAGTTCCGTGATATTTAAAGAAGCGAATGTATACGGCGACAGAAAAATCAAGGAATTCCTCCCTGATAATGCACTCTTCCAATTGTTAGAAGCTGACAAAATTAAAGAGAAAATTCGCGACAGAGAGCAAGATATGTGGACAAACTAATTTTAAATTCACAGAAATATTCTTTAAACTGCTTTGAAAGAGCGTTGCTATTAAAAGCAATGCTCTTTTAAAGCAGTTTTTTAATAGAAAATAAATTTGTAAACTATGGATATCAAGAATGCACAATTAGCAGTTGATAATTGGATAAAAGAACACGGTGTTCGCTATTTTAATGAACTTACTAATATGGCACAGCTCACTGAGGAAGTAGGAGAGGTTGCCCGTATTATAGCTCGCCGTTATGGAGAACAGTCCGAGAAAGAAAGTGATAAAAACAAAGATTTAGGCGAAGAACTCGCCGATGTACTATTTGTAGTACTTTGCTTAGCCAATCAGACAGGGATTGACTTGCAAGAGGCTTTCGATAAGAAGATGCTAAAAAAAACACAACGTGACCACGACCGTCATCACAATAATGAGAAACTAAAATAATTACGCTACATTATTGTATTTATCATTAGATTTTGTATCTTTGCCCTATTAAAACAACCTAGTATAAAATGGCTAAAACAACAAAAGATAACAAGGAAATGAGTGTAGAAGAGGCTAAAAAACAAGCTCTAAAACTCACCTTAGAAAAATTAGACAAAACCTATGGCAAAGGAACTGTACGTGCCTTAGGCGATAATCCTGTCGAAGACGTAGAAGTTTACTCTACGGGTTCTATCGGGCTCGATGCCGCTTTAGGCGTTGGAGGATATCCTAAAGGGCGCGTAATCGAAATTTATGGACCTGAATCTTCTGGTAAAACAACTCTTACACTGCACGCTATCGCCGAAGTACAAAAAGCTAAAGGAACAGCTGCTTTTATCGATGCTGAACACGCTTTCGACCCTGTTTACGCACAACGCTTAGGTGTAGATGTTAAAAATCTATTGATTACTCAGCCTGACAGTGGCGAACAAGCTCTTGAAATTGCTGATGCTCTTATTCGTTCCAATGCAGTAGACCTCGTAGTAATCGACTCGGTGGCAGCACTTACTCCCAAAGGTGAGATTGATGGCGAAATGGGAGACTCTAAAATGGGGCTTCACGCCCGACTAATGTCTCAGGCTTTACGCAAAATCACCGGTAGTATTAGCAAAGCAAAATGTATCGTTATTTTCATCAATCAGTTGCGTGATAAAATAGGTATTACTTTTGGAAACCCCGAAACAACAACAGGGGGTAATGCACTTAAATTTTATGCCTCTGTGCGTATAGATATCCGTAAAGACGGAGGGCCTCAAGGAAGCGCTGCTATTAAGGACAGCAATGGCGAAATCATCGGTAATAAAACCAAGGTGAAAATAGTTAAAAACAAAGTAGCATCGCCTTTTAAAACCGCTACTTTCGATATTATGTTTGGCTTAGGTATCTCTAAGTCTGCTGAACTTCTTGAGTTAGGCGTTGAGGCTGATATCGTAGATAAAAGCGGTGCTTTTTATAGCTATAAAGGCACCCGATTAGGTCAAGGACGTGATGCCTCTATTGCAATGCTTAACGACAATCCAGAAATAGCTGAACAAATAGAAGTAGAACTGCGCGAATGGCTTAAACATAATGAACTCTCTTCTAATCCTAAGAAAGGTAAAAAGAGTACTAAGGCTAAAGATAAAAAGGCAGTAGAACCTGAGTATTCTGAAGAGGAATACGATGAAGCCGACAACTATGACGAAGAAGATGATTAGTTAAACACTAATATAATCAAGAAAGGCTGTGCAGAACGCTCTGCACAGCCTTTCTTTTTTAATAATTGAAACAACTATTTCTTTGCAAAAGTAAGGAGTACGCCTCCTTGTTCATCGGTAAGCAACAGTTGGTCTCCTTTTAGTTGGTATTGTCTTACCTTTTGCATAGCCATACCAAAAGCATCAGCAACCTCCATTTTTTCTGCACAAAGCATTAGTGTAGAAGCTAAATCACCAAATACAAGTTCTTTATCGGTGAGGGTTTTAATACTTCCCATAAAGGTATTACAGCTGTCAGAGCCGTTCACCTTCATTTCACTGATATTGAGTTTTAATGTAGGCTGTGCCTCAAGAGTGATAGCCATTTCCCCCAAACTCACCAGTTTCCATTCGCCTTGCAAATCAAATCGAGAGTCTTTCACCTTTTCTATTTCGCGCACCAAGGTATAAGCAACATTTGGTGCACCGGCGGAGACGTCTTTCAGCGGTTTTTCGCTTACTTCTATCTTCTTAAAGTAGCCTTCTTCAAAGGTAAAACCTTCAATAGGAGCACAAAAAGCCTCCCATTGTGCTTTACTTAAATTATCACCTTTGTACACTTGCAAGCATTGCATTTTGCCAGCTCCTGCACTGCTTTCTACCTGGGAGCTATTTACCCAATATACCACTTGGGTACTGGTAGAGCAACTCCCCAATCCTATTGCTATACTCAGTAGCATCATAAACTTGATTTTCTTCATAGCAAATATTTTATATATTATTTTAACGTCAGTTCAATATAACAAAAACGCCCGTCGCGCTACGACTATTTGATGTATTTCTTCAGCGTTTTCATTAAATCATTAGCTCTTAGGTTATCTCCTTGCGACAATAAGTTTCCTTCGGGGTCTATGAGAAAAGGCGCAGGGATACTCGTTACCCCATATTTCTCAGAGGTTTTACCATCGTTGTCCCACACATTATGCCACACCATTCCTTCTATTTTGATAGCGTCCTGCCAAGCGTCTTTATCCTTAGGTCTATCTATCGATACTGATAGAATTACAAAATTCTTCCCTTTGAACTCTTTATACGCTTGTTTAAGGTATTTGTTTTCCTTCTTGCAAGGCATACACCACGAAGCCCAAAAGTCTACCAGCACATATTTACCACGTAACGAAGATAACGCTAACTTTTCACCATTAGGCTGTGGTAAGTTAATTTCAGGTACAAGGTTATGGCGTTGCAACGCTTGTGCAAAGGATTCCGCAGTTGCCAAAAAGAAAAGTGCTAAGGCTGTAAATAAAAATCTTTTTCTCATTCGTAATCTTGTTTTTTAGTTATTGTCTTTGCTCATACAAAAACCTGACCAAAGTCGTAGTACGACAAGTAATTCTTCATATCAGAATTAACCACTAACTACTAGTCATTAAAAATATCCTCCTTTTTTACGGTCTTCCATTGCTGCTTCCGTTACTTTGTCGTCTATGCGGGTCTCACCGCGTTCCGAAATACGCGAAGCAGTAATCTCATTCACCACCTCTTCAAGAGTCGCTGCATTGCTCTCTACGGCAGCAGTACAGGTCATATCACCTACCGTGCGATAGCGCACACGCTTGTTTAGGATAGTATCGTTTTCATCTATCTGGATAAAAGGCGACACCGCAATAAGTCTACCTTCGTACTCAATCACCTCGCGATTGTGCGCAAAATAGATAGAAGGAAGTGCTATTTTTTCTTGCTGAATATAATTCCACACGTCTAACTCCGTCCAGTTCGAGATAGGAAATACCCGCACGTTTTCGCCTTTCTGTATCCGACCGTTGTAGATGTTCCACAGCTCCGGACGTTGTAATTTAGGGTCCCACTGACCAAATTCGTCTCTTACTGAAAAGAAGCGCTCTTTGGCACGTGCTTTCTCTTCATCTCTACGCGCCCCTCCTATGCAGGCGTCGAAGTGAAACTCCTCAATAGTGTCCAATAAAGTGTGCGTTTGCAACCAGTTACGAGAAGCAAACTTACCTTTGGGCTCGGTAAGGTCTTTCGCTTTAATGGTGTCTTCTACTTGTCGCACAATCAGTTCCGCACCTATGCGTTTAGCAAGGGCATCGCGATATTCAAGAGCTTCGGGGAAGTTATGACCCGTGTCGATATGTACCAAAGGGAAAGGAATCTTCATAGGAGCAAAGGCTTTCATTGCCAAGTGCACCAAGGTAATAGAGTCCTTACCACCACTAAAAAGCAAGGCAGGACGCTCAAACTGCGCCGCTACTTCGCGCATTATGTAAATACTTTCAGCTTCTAATTGTTTTAAATGTTCTTTATTCACGATTGTTGATTAGTTAGAACCCCAAATTAAGGGTTAATATATGTTTTATAAATATTCTTGTTCGTGTACGATAGCCGTCTTTATTTCTCTTGTCAGCAAAAATAGTATTATGATAACTAACGTAACTTAGAAAGTACAAAGGTAGTACATTTTTTTTGATTTCAAAAATATACTACCTTTTAACAATTGTTTTCTGCTCTTTTCTCCTTTTTCCGTCGCTACATTCCCCCTTTGAAGGAAATCCACATCACCACTCGTCACTCTTCGTTCTTCATTCGTCATTTCTTCCCCTTTCCGTCACTACATTCCCCCTCATTGAGGAAGTCCGCAAAAGCGGAGTATGTGTAAAGGGGGAGGTTCTCTCCTATTGCCTATGTCCTAAGGCCTATTGCCTATTCCTCTTTCTTTCGCCTCGAAACCCCGTTTTTACCATTTTTAGCACTGTTGTATTGTACTATGAGTCAATTACTTATATACCCTTCCTATACCAATCGTCCAAGATTCGTATAAGCTTCCTATAAGCTCTCTATAAGCTACCTCCACCCTCCTTACACCCTTTTTTCACCAAAATCTCCCCCTCCCTTCTTCCGAACTTTTCCGTTTCCTTCCGAACACCCCTAACAGTCTCAACACGTCGCTTTTTCATCTCAAACTTTGGCAAAGTTTTAAACTTTGCCAAAGTTGAATAAACTAACAATTCCTCCGCTAGTGCAAGCTTGTCGCCTCCATCTCATTTTCTCATTTCCAAATTTTCTAATTTGCTAATTTTTCACCGCCCGTGCGGCTCGCACCCTCATTTTCCCATTTGCTAATTACAAGCGGTTCTTCTCTTCTTCTCCCGCGCCTTGTCCTTTATACTTGCTTTGGGTGGTGTTGAAATTGTAACTCAATCCTACTTTAAAACCAAAATTGCTGTAATTCTGAGCAGTACTATTACTAATGTACGGATTTTGTACACGTGTGTGCTCATTGAGACCGTTATAAGGGTCGGAAATTACGGCATACACTGTAAGCGATTGGTGGAAGAACATACGGGCAACCCCTACGAATATTCCACTCATATCCTTGTAGGCGTAGACTTCTCGGTTTGAACCTTTGTTCATATAAATAAACATCGCCAAGATTAACCAGTTTTCAGTAGGAGTAATTTGGTTCATCATTTCTACCATAAACCTACCTTCATTGGTGTAAAACACATTGTTAGCAAAAGGTTTTTTATAAGTGAGCGTAAGTTTAGGCATCCATTTGCCTATTTGGGTTTGCGCATTGAGCACACATTTCAGTTCGCTAAAATCGTCGTAATTGCGAAGGGTTTTCTCAACGGCATCGGGGTTGATGCTTGAGAGTTGGTAATCGGAATAGATACCTTTGTGAATATTCGAATAACTTACCGAAGCCGAAATAGGACCATAAGTAGCCAAGGCATTCCATTCATCAGTAAGCTGAGGCACAATATATGGGTTTCCGCGATTGTACAAGAAAGGAGAACTATAAGTGTTGTAGTCGCTGAGCTCATAAAAAGCTGGACGTTTAATTTTACGTGCATAACTAAAGGTCAGTTGAGTTTTATCCCAAGGGAATGCGATAGAAATATTGGGTAACCAATCGCGGTAGGTCTTGCTTTTCACGGTGCTTTTTTGTCCGTTTTCGTAATAACCAAAGTCGGCGTACTCATAACGCGTACCGACTTTCAAATTCACCTTTTTGATAGGGTAAGAGAAACTCACAAAACCAGCCGAACGCGTTTCGGTATTCTTAATATCCGAAGCCGAAAGCACATTATCGGTATAGTCCTCAGTGCGATGCAGGTCGCTTGCTTCTACGCCATAGTTTATAGCGCCCTTGCCAAGGGTTTGCAAGAAAGTAGTTTTGAGTCCCCACCAATCGGAAGCAGCGTCGGAATGGGTGTGCACGTTACGAGAGGTAGCACTTAGGAGGTTGCGCTCCACAACATCGGAAGTGTTATCGGAACGCTGACCGATATAATCTACATCGGTTTGCAGTTTCAGTTTATCGGTGAGTTTACCTTCGTAATAAGCATTAACGCTCAGGTCTTTGTTTTGGCTAAAGCGGTCGTATTCATTGAGCCCTTTGGCAGTAAGGAGGTTATTTTTGAAGGTAGCGGTCTCTTGGGTGCTAAACCTGTGTCCTACCCAAGGTTCTACACTCCCTCTCACACTTGCGCCTATGGAATGTTTGTCCGAAATCTCGTGAGCTACCCCTATTTTAGCATTTATTCCTTTGGCATTACTCCTGTTAGTTTCGTCGCTTGTCACGCGCCAATCATTGCTCTGGGTATGCACTTGCAAATCCTGATAGAGGTCGGCATTTTTCTTGTTGAAGTTGTTGAAGTTACCTATAGTAGTAAACCAGTCGGTTTTGCCTTTGCGATAGTTGAGACTAAGCCAAGTAGTTATCATAGCTCCTTTTTTTAACACATAATTTTCATTTTCAACCGACCCGCTCAGTCCATCGCCTTGTTTCTTTTTCAGTTTGATATAGATTACCGCACCCACCGTATTGTCGTGTTCCGCACCAGGTTGGGTTTCCAGCTCTATGCTCTCAATATCTTTGGGAGATAACTGATAAATTTCATCAAGGTTGCGCACCCTGCGGTTATCGATGTAGAAGATAGGATTGCCTTTGCCAAACACCTCAAAGCCCCCACCCGTGTAGGAGGTGCTTACCCCAGGCAAGAAGTTGATAAGCAAATCGACTTTGGGGAGGTTCTGCAAGGTAGATTGTGCCACATTGGTACTGATGCGCGTACCCTTTTGCTCTAAGATAGGGCGATGAGCTGTTACCACTACTTCCCCTAACTGATTGGTAGCAGGGGTCAAAACAATGGTGCCCAAGTTGCTACCAGAGGGGGTAAACACCTCTGTTTGATATTCCAAATGGGTAATTTTGAGAAGTACTTTTTTACCCTCAGCGGCATTTGGAATCTCAAAGACTCCCCGTTCATTGCTTATAGCCCCTTTTACAAGAGTAGAATCGGGGAGGGACATCAGGATAACATTAGCAGCGCTTATAGGTTTTTGGTCGGGGCTAACTAATGTCCCTTTAAAAGAAGATTGTGCAAAGCTGCAGGTAGTTACAACTAATAGCAGTGATAGGATAATCTTTTTCATCTGTTTATATGGTTTTTGGTTACTAAATTAATTTTACGGTGCAAAGATATGATAAATAAAGGTATTATGCAATACAAGGTACTTTCAATTTGTTATTTTTATATTAATTATTTTTTATTACACTGATTATCAGTTTTTTTTTAGAAAGCTTTTTATTGCTTTCGGATATATAAACGAAGAATTTTTGAAAAGGTTGGAATAATATAAAAAACTTTGCCAAAGTTCGTAGCGCAAGAGGCTATTAGAACTTTGGCAAAGTGTAGCAATGCAGAAAACTTTTTTGAGCGTTTTTTTTGGAAAAACTCTGAGAATCTCGGAGAAATTTGAAGTTCTAACAGGGATTCTGAGATTTAGGTATAAATACTACAGCTTGTCGTGCTGAGACTATTCGTTGTTTTCTATGGTTTTGTAGGCTTCGATGATGCTACGTACTAATGGGTGGCGCACAACGTCCTTGTCGTCTAAGTGAAGGAAGGCGATGCCTTGTACGTTTTGGAGGATGAGCATTGCTTCTTTGAGTCCGGAAGAGACTTTGCGAGGGAGGTCTATCTGCCCAGGGTCACCGGTGATCATAAACTTGGCATTGCGCCCCATACGGGTGAGGAACATCTTCATCTGAGCGTGGGTGGTGTTCTGTGCCTCATCCAGAATTACAAAGGCGTTGTCGAGGGTGCGTCCGCGCATAAAGGCAAGGGGGGCAATCTCAATGATTCCTGCCTCAATAAAGGCATTGAGTTTTTCGTGGGGAATCATATCGCGCAAGGCATCGTACAGCGGTTGCATATAGGGGTCGAGTTTTTCCTTGAGGTCACCAGGGAGGAAACCGAGGTTTTCGCCTGCTTCGACGGCTGGACGGGTGAGGATGATACGGCGTACTTGCTTTTCTTTGAGGGCTTTTACAGCCAAGGCAACGCCTACATAGGTTTTACCGGTACCGGCAGGTCCTACGGCAAATACCATATCGTTATTGCGCATCATTTCTACCAATTTTACTTGGTTTTTTGTTTGTGGACGTATGACTTTACCATTCACCCCGTGCACAATAACATCTTCCTCACGTACTTTTTCGGTAGTTTCGGGGTTAGATGCCGAGAGTATGCTATCAATAGAACGCTCGTCTAAACGGTTGTATTTGGAAGTGTAAGAAATAAGCTTTTCCATTTGTTCTTGAAAATCTTTGAGCAGATGTTCTTCACCAAAAACGATGAGCTTGCTACCGCGTGCGACGATTTTCAGTTTCGGAAAAAGTGTTTTGATGTATTTGATATTACTTTCGTCTTCCCCACAAAACACTTGGGGGCTGACTTCGGTAAGTTCTAATGTTAATTCATTCATATTCAGGTAAAAGATAAGAGGTAAGAGGTAAGAGTTTGCGTTTCTTATCTCTTACCTCTTATCTAAATTTAATATTGTTCTAATAAGTATTTGATCAAATCGGTAGTGGTTACAAGTCCTACAAGTTTGCCGTTATCTACCACAGGAATAGAGTGGAAACTTTGGGCGGCGAGGATTTCGGCTACTTCTTTGATAGAGGTATCGGCAGTTACCGTAAGCGGTGTTTTAGCCATAATCTGCGGGATGGTGTACATATCGTAGACTACGGAGGTTACTTCTTCCTCGCCATCGGTCATATCGGCAAAGCTGATACGAAGGAGGTCGGAATAGCTTACAATGCCTATAAGTTTATCGCCTTCCACCACTGGGATATGGCGTATGTGGTGTTTTTTGAATAATCGCTCGGCTTCATAGAGCGATTGATCGGGAGTAAGGGTTACTAACTCCTTGCTCATAATTTGTGATATGGGTACTCTTTGTCTCATAATAATTGCGTTTTTAAGGTGAATGTTTTTGTTTATTGATTTCACCCGCAAAGATACGAAACTTTTTGTAACTAACAAAATTATTAATCAGCAAATTTGTTAATTTTTGGCTATATCACAATTTGGCTGTAACTTGTGTTATCACCTCATCGGGTGATTCACAACTAAAAGCGTATTTTCTACCGCTTTTGGTGGTTACCAAAAAACATTGATGGGTATCGCCTACAAACGAAGTGTACTTACCAATGCGCTTGTTATAGAAAATACCTATATAACCGAAAAAGCCTGCTGAACCAAAAATTCTCATATCCCAAAGCGACGGCTTGTGTTTTTCTACGGAGAGGATTTGGCTGTATTTTAAGCTGTTAGTACCGAAAAGCTTTTTAAAAGTAAGTTTATCGGGTTCTAACACTATACTCATAGGAGCACTGAGTACAAATACAGCTAAGGTAATGGTAATAGCGATGATACCTAACAACAAGCCGTAGCTGGGATTTAAAATATAATTCCTGCTCATCGTTACTAAAGCAACGATGACTAATACACTTACTAATACTGTGATGATTCTTACTGTATTACTCCAATGGACATTCTTTTTCATAGAGTATTATAGTTTTTTGAGTGCATAAGCAGGAAAATAGAAAGTAGGCTTACTATGACTTTGGAAGAAATAGATAAAGCGATCATTCTGTTTTTCTCCTGTATTTTTGATGTACAAACCTTCACTGCTAAGAGCTATCAGGTTTTCTAAACGCTCAAAAGCGAGGTCTAAAAGTGCGCGGTTTTCGGGTTTTAACCAAGAGCTCGAAGCCAGTGGATGCTTGAAACTTTGAAAGGTCATATAGAGTTTTTTGTCTTTGAATTCATAAGTAGCATTAGCAGTAATTGCTTCGGCGCTTGATTTATCTGGGAATTTATAGCCAATGACAAGATCTACTTTGTTTCCTGCCTTGAAACGGAGGGTGATAGAGTTGAATGTTTTTTCACTATCAATTGCTAAAAAATTGTCGTGGAAAGGCTTGCTTGTATAAGCTGAGTTTTTAAAAGAAGACTCGAGATGTACAAAAGCACTCACTTCATCATTGACGATAGCTAAATAGTCGTTAGCATTGAAAACGTCTGGGCTGATGAGTGAATAGTACAATTCCACAGTTATCCCCTCTACCGTTGCGCTATAAGTAGGAGTTTCGGTACTGCCACTACGTGTTAAATCACTGAAACTCTTACCTTCTATTGTTAGAGGAGGTACCAAAGCGATGCCGTTGCTAGTGGCTTTTACGGGTGCCTTTACAGTGGTGCCTTGAAGAGCTAACACTCTATTAGTGAAAGTAATAGGATAAAGAGTAGGTGAAGCAGTGGCTGTTGATACTTTCAAAAGGTAGTGAGAAGTGTGCTCGGTGAGTGGCACTATATTGCGTGCAAGATTAGGGAATTGTGCTTCATCGGTGGCAGTGAGGGGCTCAAAATAGAGTTGTGACGGCTGATTGCTAAGGAGGTTCTTGAATTTGAGTTTGTTACCTTCCTTACCGAGATATAGGAATTGGTATACCTTACCTGAAAGATCTTTGGCGGGGTCGCCTTGGAGTACATCGGCGAGCTGGTGGAGGTAGTTTTGCCCTACAAAGCTCAACACACTACCTTCTTTGGTTTCTTGAGTGGTGTAGCGTGTGGTGGTGGGGGTAGCAGTCGCACTGAGGTCGGAAAGCATAGATACTTTACCCTCAGACGTAAATTTGAGGAGAAATTGATAATGCCCTGTAACTCCATCGACAGCATAGGAGAGTTTCCAGCCGTTTTGAGCTGTAGTAAGCTCTTTCATTAAGGCAGAGTTTTGCACTGGAGTGATAGGGTCATCTCCAGCAGTGGGGTTGTCGTTCTTAGCGCAGAACGTGAGGCTCATAGCGAGCAGGAGGAGTGTAATTTTTTTCATTGTGAATTAGGTGTTTTAAGGGTTAGAGGTTAGGAAATAGACTTTGGCAAAGGTGCGAGCCGCACAGGCAAGAAACTTTGCCAAAGTATAGTGATACAAAAATTACAGTTTATTGTCCCCAAGCAAGGAAAGCATATTGAGGATGTTCATAGCTTTGGAAAAAATAGATGGGGTTTGTAGCAAAAGGTCGGATAGAGAGATCCAATTTTTTCACATAATAACCTTGATTACCAAGTTCATAGATGCGGTTTAAGGCTCGTTTGGCTTGTTCTAACACAGCCTTATTCTTAGGATCATTCCAAAGATCTTCGTTATCAACTGTTAAAGTTCCGTCAGTTTCGGTGAAATACAAGCGTTTGTTTTTGAGTTCGTATTTAGCGTTTACACTTATAAAAGAAAGATTATTTTCTTCAAAATTGTGTCCTATTTCTATTTGGCAAACAGTTCCTGAGAAGGTCATCATCACCATATAGAGGTCGGTAGTGGCATCTACGCGCAATACATCTTGATAGAAAGCCTCGGTTAGATACTCATATTTTTTCATTACTTGAGTGTTAATCGCAAGTGCTTCAATTTGGGTATTGATGTGCTGGTAATCATCACTGTTGTAATCGTCAGGAGAGAGTAATGAGTAGAAAAGTTCGGCGGTAACTCCATTCACGGTAGTGCGATAGGTAGGAGGGTTACTGTTTTCAACGCGTTTCAATTCGTTGAAAGGTTGTCCGCCTAAGGTAAAAGCGCGATGGAAAGCAATACCATTTTCGGTTGCTGAAGTAGCAATTTTGCTTGGGGTATTCTTCAGTGATAACACTCTATTGGTAAACTCAATAGGATAGGTAGTAGGGCTACCTGTAGTAGGGCTTACTTTCAGGTAATAGTGAGAGGCGTTGTTGCTCAAAGGGGCAATGTTTTTGTACAACGCAGGAGTGCGCGACCAATCGGCAGCAGTAGCGGGTTGAAACACTACAGAAGCGTTGTTTCCCAGAAGCAAGTTTTGGAATTTGAGGTTATTACCTTCCTTGCCTGTATATAGGAACTGATAGACTTTACCTGTGTGAGCAATACTTGCAGCTCCTTGTAGAGCATCGGCTAAACGGTGGATTTGGTTATTGCCGATAAAGCTGAGTACTAAGCCTCTCCCCTCTTCTTGAGTGCTGTAGCCGCTGGTGGTAGGGGTAGCCGTAGCACTGAGATCGGAGAGCATTGTTACCTTGCCTTGATCGTCGAACTTCATCAGGAAATTATAGCCTCCAAAAGAATCATCAGGGGAGACATACGTAAGTTTCCAGCCTTCGGGAGATGCGGTGAGCTCTTTCATCAAGGCAGGGTTTTGCACTGGTATAATAGGGTCATTTCCAGTGTTGTCATCATCATTCTTAGAGCAGAATGAGAGGCTCATAGCGAGCGCGAGGAGAACGGTGTTTTTTAAGGACTTTTTCATTATTATTATTTCTTTCTTAAGTTTCTCATTATTAGGGGTCAGGGGTCAGGAAGGGCGATTTGCCAATCGCCCCTACAGTGGAACTCCCCAGATAGGGAAAGCGTACAACGGAAATTCGTAGCTTTGCAATAGATATACGGGGTTATCCTCTTGGGGTTTAACTTTGATATTCAGTTTTTTGATGTATAACCCTTGCGCTCCAAGATCATAAACACTTCCTAAGGCGCGTTGTGCTTGCTCTAAAATAGCCTTATTTTTTTCATCTCCCCAAACATCAGGAGCAGAAGTACTCAGGTTTTTATCACTATCTTTCAAGTACAAACGCTTGTTTTTGAGTTCGTACTTACAGCTGATTTGGAGTATAGAGAAGCCTTTGTCTGGAAAAATATGCCCTATTTGGATATGGCAATCATCAGCACCATCAAACATTATTTTAAGCATAAAGAGGTCGGTAGAGGCATCTACTTTCAACACATCTTCATAGAAAGCCTCGGTCATATACTCATTATTTTTGAAATATTGGCTCATAAGAGCAAATCCTTCGATAGAGGTATTGACATCTTTATAATCGTCGCCATCAAAGAAATTAGGTGGTACTGAGGAGTAAAAAAGCTCGGCAGTAACGCCATTGACGGTTGCTTTATACACGGGGGGCACACTACCCGCAACGCGTTCTAACTCGCTGAAAGACTGTCCGCCTAAGGTAAAAGCGCGATGGAAAGCAATACCTTTTTCAGTTGCCAAAACAGCGACTTTGCTTTGGGTATTTTTCAGTGATAACACTCTATTGGTAAACTCAATAGGATAGGTTGTGGGTGTACCTGTAGCAGTGCTTACTTTTAGGTAATAATGAGCGGCAGCATTAGTTAAAGGGGTAATATTTTTGTACAACGCAGGGGTACGTGACCAATCGGCAGCGGTGGCGGGTTCGAATATCACAAAAGCGTTGTTTCCTAAAAGCAAATTTTGGAATTTGAGGTTATTACCTTCTTTACCTGTGTATAGAAATTGATAGACTTTCCCAGTATGGGCATTACCTGCAGCCCCTTGTAGGGCATCGGCTAAACGATGGATTTGGTTATTGCTAATAAAGCTGAGTACTAAGCCTCTCCCCTCTTCTTGAGTGCGGTAGCTGCTGGTGGTAGGAGTAACTGTAGCACTGAGGTCGGAGAGCATTGTTACCTTGCCTTGAGTGTCGAACTTCATCAGGAAGTTATAGCCTCCGAAAGAATCATCAGGAGAGACATACGTAAGTTTCCAGCCGTCGGGAGATGCGGTAAGCTCTTTCATTAGGGTGGTGTTTTCCACTGGGTCAATAGGGTTATCTACTGCATCGTTGTCGTTCTTGGTGCAGAACGAGAGGCTCATAGCGAGCAATAGGAGGGTGATTTTTTTCATTGTGATTTAGGGGGTTAAAGTGTATAAATATAACTAAAATTGATAATAGCGTGGTAACGGGTAATGTAGTTACCTTTGTTCCAGAAAGAGCCGCCTATTTCTCCAAAAATCGCTAATTTACTGTGATCGGAAGCGTATAAATCTACTCCTGCAAAAGCGTGATACCCGAGGTTGACGGTACCTCCTATCCAACCTTTGTTGTCCACATCCTGAGTTTTGAACTGTCGCCACAAAGGAGCGCTGAGATGAAGTCCGGCACCTGTAACAATACCAATATTAGGACTCACAGGAGTAACTATGGCTAACCGCACAGGCACATCGAGGGTAGAGACTTTGAGCATTGCGTAGTTACTTTCACTTTGCTGAAAGCCGCCTTGTGAAAACTCACTGACTCCCAACCCCATTTCAAAGCGGAAGTTTTTTTCAGGAGAGTAGAGCACTCGCATTTGTATGCGCATTACATCACCTCTCATTTGGAAATCACTGCTCACCATTTCGGCAAGCCCTAAGCCTGCATCAAATTCACAAGACCATTTTGCATACGGGATACTGTCTTTAGCAGTTTCTTTTTCTTGGCTAAAAGCACTAATTGTAGTGCCTAATAGCAGGGATAATAATAACTTTTTCATTGTGTGTGGGGTTTAAGGGGTTAAATGCTAGTTATGGGCGTTTTATTTTCCAAATAGATAGCGCAATAAGTAGCAATAGAGCAATAATGCCTAAGATAGATGGCTCATAGAAAATATGAGCAATGAGCAGAAGTACAGATACTATAAGGATAAATTTATACATTTGATTAGGAATTAGAAGTTTAAGAACTCTGCCAAGACAGATAGTATGAGGCATTGCCTTGGCAGAGTAGGAAGGAATTCTTTAGTTTTACTAAAAATCTTTAATTTTTTCTGTTATTTCAGCTGTTTGAAGTTCTCTAGGATCATATTCTTCAGGTCCTTTTTCATATTTTACACCTACAACTTTAAAACCTTTCCCATAAGGTTCAAAGATTAAACGCCTTGGTTGAACAACTGGAGGTGTGTAAGGTTTAGGGGTATCACTATTTTTAAAAATAGGATCAAAAGGATAAGCTTTTATATCTTCTTGAGAGATAGTGTTTTTATCAATCTGTTCTCCTTGTATTTCTCCGTATGAGTAATAGCCATCAATATGTAATACATACCCCTGACCTGGAGTCATTTTGAGGTTCAACTTATTTGCAAGATTAAGATCTACATTCATAGATTTTTTAATATATTTAAATAAGTGATACAAATTACCCTCTTTAATTTGGAAAGAATGATCTGCTTCATTATAGTTTATCTCTTTTTTCAACAAATAAACTTTTTGATTAGGATCGTTTTTTATGCTAAATGTTACAAGATCCTCTCTAAGTATTAAAGGCTTATCAATAAAACTATAAGGGTTATTTTCATAAACTACTCCATAAGTTCCACTTGTCATTTGTAATTGATATTGTTGTTCGGGGGTTTTAATAGATACACAAACCACAAATTCAGCTATATAAGAACCTGCATTCAAATAAGAACCAAAAGCCCAACCAAATAAATTAGATACTACTTTTACAACCTTTCTTGCTTTTTTAAAATTATTATGTATCTCTTCATTAAGAACATCAAATCCTGCTACTTCTTTTAAGCAATCCCAGACTTTACTTTCATCAACATCAATCCCTTTTTCTTTCTCTTTCTCTAAAGTAGTAATGAGTGTACCTGCCAAAGCAATCCTAGGATCGTTGAGGCTACCGAAATCTTGTATAATTTCCTCATTAGTCATTCCATAAGAATTGAGTAGGTATACAGATTCTTTCACTAAAGGCATTAATTTTTCACGAGCAATTTCTTCAGTGAAAGCATTACGGCTTCTAAGTATTTGAACTTCTTGAGCAAACGATAGTTCTTTTTGGGCAAAAGACTTTACAAGGGAATTTTGAATTTCTATCTCTTTTTGTGAAGAGATAATAGCATTAGCTGACACTTCACTACCAGAGGTAAGAAGCTCCTTTTGTTCATCAGTATCTTTGTTACAAGCAACAAAGGTTACTAAAATTAAGCATAATAAAAATTTTTTCATTGTAAATGTAGTTTTAAAGGGTTTTAAAAATCAGTTTCTTCAATACGACTGAACTTGTCTTTCCAGTTGGCATTAGCTTCATATTTTTCTTTGCTTCCTTTAGGTACGTACAACACTCTTTCGATATTTGCTATAAGACCAGGGAAAGTGCTTCGAAATACTTTAGGAGGTTCTACAGCTGCACATTTTACTACTGTTAGCTGTCTGCATTGCAAGAAAGCATTACCTCCTATCTCTTTAGTTTGAGCAGGTAGTACAATAGCCTTTAACAAAGCACAAGTAGCAAAGCCTTCTTTTGCAATCTTTAGTTCACTATCATTTACACCTGTAATTGTAATCGTTTTGACAGAGCTATTAAACTGGAATGCTGCTATACCAATGTATTTCACGCCTTTTAAAGTAATATTTTCTACTTGTTGACAACTTGCAAAAGCTAATTTTCCAAAATTTTCCACTCCATTGGTAGTGATACTTTTGAACTCCCCAAATCCTTTGAATACACCATCAGCTACAGCTTTTACATCAGAGAGTACCAAATCGGTATCATCGGCGAAGTTATGGCGATCGGAATGGGTGATAGTTCCATTAGCATCTACCGTATAAAGGGTTTTTACAACTACTGGAATTTCAGCTTTTTGTTGGGTTTTAGTGTCGACTACTGTAATAGTAGTGGTACCTGTTGCCACACTGGTAATCTCTAAGGTATTGCTCACTACCTTTACATTCACTATAGGAACTACTATTGTAGCACTATAGCTGCCTGAACCCGCTGTAATAGTGAGTGTTTGGGTACTGCTAAGAGTCGTGAAAGTAAGGGTTTGAGTTGCTACACTGAGATTGTCGTATTGAACAGTAGGGGTGGAAGTGTTTCCTCCTCCCCCACTATTGTTGTTACTATTATTATTGATTTTATTATCATCTTTGCTGCAAGCTACAGCAAGAATGGTAATGAGTAAAATAAGTATTTTTTTCATTGTACATTTTTTTAAGTTTAGTTTTGTTGAAAATACCCATAAGTAGGGAAGTAGATATTAGACAAACGATGACTTTGTATTACATATACATCATCATTATAATAAAATTTATTAGCTACCTTTCTTATGTAGAAGCCTTCACTTCCTAAGAGAGCGATATTATTGAGGGCTGTTAAGGCTTTTCTCAATATATTTTGGTTTTCAGTAGCTTGCCATAAATCTAAATTAGAGCCATCAATACTTGTCCTTTCCTTGAGATAAATACGCTTATCTTTTATTTCGTAATTATGTACAAAGATGAGTCGAGATTGAAACTGCTGATTAGGAAATAGATAACGCACTTCTACCTCACATTTAGTGCTACTCTTGAACGAAATCATCACTGATGGGAACAGATTACTATCATCTATTTTTATGACATTATCTCTAAATCCTTCGGATGTGAAAGGTGTATTAGATAGTGTTCTTGACAAGAATAAGAATCTGTTGATAGTTGCTGGTACTGATTGATAATCATCAGAAATATGTTCTTGAGAAGGTCTCAATTCAAAACGTATTTCGGCAGTAACTCCCTCTACAGTAGTGATGTAACGTGCTGGAGAGGCATTGTTATCCCAAGTGAGCTGAGTGAAAGTTTTACCTTCAATCACCAAAGGGGGATTAAAAGTAAAGCCTGCTTGAGTAGGGACAATTCCTGCTTTTAGTGTTTGAGAAGGATCGGACAAGAGATTTAACGTTAAAAATCTATTAGATAGAGATATGCTATAATCTTTTGTTACGCCACCTTTAGTAACTCTAAAAAAATGTCTAAAAATATCACTTTCTAAAGCATCTACACTTCCACTGAGGTTTTGAATAGTATTCCAATCTTGTGCAGTAGCAGGTTCAAAATATACATATTGTTCAGTAGCTTTGCGTTGAGTTTTGAATTTGAGTTTGTTACCTTCCTTTCCATAGTAAATAAACTGAAATTCTCCTTCATATCCTTTACCTCGTAAGTCCGTGGGTGTATAGGCATCCGAAAGCTCGTGAATATAATTCTTGGTAGTAAATACCAACATAGTACCCTGCCCCTCTTGTATTTCGTATTTACTAGTGGTAGCAGTGGCTGTAGCTTTAATATCAGAAGCCATAGACACAAAACCTTCAGATGTAAATTTCATCAAGAAAGTGAAGCCTCCAAATTTTTTATCATTTGTAAAATAGGTAAGCTTCCAACCGTTTTCAGGTTTGGCAAGTTCTCTACGCAATTCAGCTTGGCTTTGTTCAAAACGTTGAGAAGGTGTTTTACCTCCAAAAAGGTCATCGGGTTCATTTTTTTGGCAGGAGGAAAGGGTGAGTACTCCTGCAAGTATGTATATTAACTTTTTCATTATTTTAGTTTTTTATTGTAATACTGATAGCATTTGATTTTCTACTACTTCTTGTAGGCGATAGAGATCGATATTCCATTCGCTTTTAAAATATGAAACTACAAACTCTTCTTTTTTGCGAATGAGTTTTCTACCTTCTTCAGGAATTGCATTTATTTTGGCATCCCAAGCGGTTTTGCTCATACTAAGCATTCCAGAGGTCATTTCGGCAAAGTCCTCAATATCATTCAACATAGAATATGGAGTGATAAAGCCTTTTTTGTTAGCATCTGCCAATCCTACATTATACCAGTTGGCTGTATAGTCTGAAGGGGTGATTTTGCCATACTCTTCAGAGTAAGGTTTTCTCTGGTTGATGATATGGCAATACTCGTGCTGAATGGTATGGAAATATTGGCGAGTAGCTTCGTGTTGGGTCACATCAAGCTGATCGACATTGAAAAGGGTGATTTTCATACCGCTATCGGCAAACCCAAGAGTAATCGTACCACTGGGGTTTACGTTATACCCCCCGATAAGGGAGATTTGACGAGGGGCAACACTTTTGATAAAGTTTTGTCCTGCCACTTGTGTATAGGAGTCAATCCACACTTTTTTTACGATTTCGAGCATTGGTTGTACTTTGGCTTCAGTAGGAGGGTAAAAGTATTTACCCATTTCAAAATCGGCATCGATATAGTTGTAAGTTACCATAATGTTGTACGGTTGCTGGAAATTGTTGTAGATATAAGTATCTAATGCCGTTTTAGCTGTTGTTCTGGGTTTTAATACACTTTCAGAACTAAGGTTTTCTTTGTTATTGCAGGCAGCCAACGATAGTGCTAACACTGCGGCGATATATATTTTTTTCATATCATTAGCTATTAAAGATTAACAATTATCTTGGGTTTGCGGTAATGCCGTTAGAAACAGCATCTTCAGGGATTTGCAACTCACGGCGTGGGTCGTCTTTAGTGAGTTCCATAGTTTGACCAGCTTTCACGTGTACAACTTTCATCCCGAGGCGTTTGTTGTCTATCCAACGTATGCCTTCAAATAGAAAAGCAGCTCTTCTTATATCGGCTACCGCTTGTAACCATTCGCGTTGTTGAGTAGAGAGTGTATAGACAGGGGCAAACTCAGCACCTTTGTTTTGATAAATGGTATTCATATCTGCTTCACTCAACACAAAAGAATCTGGGATTTCTTGCATTGTTTTCTTTTTTAAGAAGAGTACTAAATCGGTAAGGAATTTTGTTTTCTCACCTTTCATCAAGTAGGCTTCTAAACGGTTGAGGAATACCTCATCATAAGAGATAAGCACCGCCATATCGTAAGGGTATCCATTTCCTGCAGAGATATTAGTATATTTGAAATACTCCTCATATTTAGGGAAATTGCGGTAATCGTCATTTCCGTAAAGAGGATAAGCCCAAGTGGCGCGGAAACCGTTTAGCGGATGTTTGTTGTTTCCTAATACTTCTTGAGATTTTTCTAACGTAAGCCCATATTTGTGACTATCAAAATATCTTCCATATACAGAAGAAGCACCTATAATCAAAGCATTAGCAGGCTCATCGGAACTAGCGTACAACAGTTGTTGTTGTGCGTAAGTGCGGGAACGTTGTCCTTTTACATCACGGAGTTTGCTTTCAGGATTACTACCAAGAGCTTCATTGGCGTGGGCTATTACCTTATCCCATTCGCCTTTTACTAAGTAGAAACGCGAAGCAAAAGCGTGAGCAGCTTCTTTGGTAAAGTGGAATTTAGGTTTGCTATACTTACTGTTGTCAATAAGAGGTAAACCTTCGGTCAAATCTTTTTCAATCGCATCGTAATAATCTTTTACTGACACACGACGGTAGATTTCAAACACTTTTCTTTCAGCTTTAGAAGCATAAGGCAAGCCTAAATCGGAAGCTGCAGTAGCAGGGTTATAGGGTTTGCACCAGAAAATTCCTAACATAAAGTGTGCATAAGCACGGGCTACTAAGGCTTCCCCTTTGAGATAATTGAGTTCACTACCTCCTTTGAGATCGTTAGCAGCTTCTAAAGCATAGTTAGCAGCCGCAATGGCGCGATAGGCTGCATAGAAATAGTGAGGAGGAGTATCTCTTGTATTGTTTTGGGTGTTAGTTTCCCAAGAATACATTTGGGTATTGAGATCAGAGGTTGCTGAGAGTCTGGTTTTATCACCTGCATTATCACTCATTGCTTCACAAAATTCCGCATACAAGGCATCAGGATAGGCAGTCGCCAAAAGCTCTTGTATTTTTTCGGGCGAATCGAGCTCTGTACGTTTATCGGGTACCTCGTCGAGGAACTTATCGCAGCTGCTAAGGGAGAGTCCCAAAACAAATGCTACTATAGGTATATATATATTCTTTTTCATTTACTTACGATTTTTAGATTCCAAGATTGATTGTAAAGGTATATTGAGCAGTTACTGGATAGGCTACTCCACCAGAACGGAAGAACTCAGGGTCTTGACCGTTGAGATTCTTATCGGAATAGATAAGGAATGGGTTAGCAGCTTGTAAACGCAAGGTAAGATTGCTCACTTTCAATTGTTCAAGCACTTCTTTAGGGAAAGCATAGGAAAGAGAGATGTTTTTCATACGAACAAACGAACCATCTACTACACGTTCAGTAGAGTAGTTGTAAGCGTTGTACACGCGGCGTAAGGTGTTAGAACCTACCTCATATACAGTTCTTCTATCTGGAATACTAGGAATGTTGGTTATCTTTTCATCACCTGGATTGATCCAGCGGTTTCTCATTTCTTTAGGGAATACACTAAGATCGTTATAGTTCGAGTCATACTGATCGGGCTTGCGAATTTTATTTCCTGCCTGAGCAGTGATAAGTGCAGAGAGTTCCCAATTTTTGTAACGGAAGGTATTAGAAAGACCTGCAGTGATATTAGGCTCTACAGGACCTTCTTTTTTGAGGTAGCTCAAGATATTGTCAATTTGTTGGAAATCTATTTTGCTATAATCGGTACTGCCATTGAGCAAGTTGAACAATGGAAGTCCTTTGTCATTCAATCCTCTAAAATCATAAGAATACAAGGTGTTACGTGCGCCTCCTACTACGTTACCACCTACTTCACGCACTAAGTTATACACGTTAGGACGGTAAGTAAGGTGTGTGATTTCTTGGTTGAAATAGGCAAAGTTGATACCCGTATTCCAGCTGAAATTATCAGTTTTGATATTTTTAGTATCCAAAGCAAGCTCAATACCTTTGGTAACCATAGAGGCATTGTTTGCTAATTTTACAAATTGTCCTCCAATACCTGAAGTACGTACATAGTCAATCAAGTCTTTAGAATTCTTCTGGTAAAGGTCTAACGACAAATTAATGCGGTTTTTAAACAAGCCGAGCTCCATACCTAAGTTAGTTTCGTATACTTTTTCCCAAGTAAGATCCATATTTTGGAGATCGTCAATTTGAATGATATTTTCTCTATCACCAATATTGTAACGGTTAGCTACTCCGTTTTTGAAAACTGCTAAAGCGTTGCTGGCAGCTCCTAAACCAGCAATAAGCCCATAGCTCACACGGAAAGCAAGGTTAGAAATCTTAGTATTATCTTTCAAGAAACTCTCGTTAGAAGCATTCCAACGACCACTCACGTTCCAAGTAGGCAACCAGCGAGCTGAACGGCTTCTACCCAATTGATTAGAACCTTCATAATTGGCAGTACCAGCAAATACATAGCGGTTGTCGTAAGTATAAGTCCCTTGCAAGAAGAAAGCTATACCACGCTCTTTAGAGAATCCTTTTTCGAAATAAGGTGAGTTTTCTTGGATTGCTTTTTGGATAATACGATAATCAGTAAAAGCAGTACCTCCACGCTCAAATTGGTAACCATAACCATTGAAAGTTTGGTTATCGCGGTCGGTATGGCGGTATTCTTGACCTAAGAACGCTTTTAAGTCGTGTTTTTCTTTAAACAAATGCTTGTACTCCAAAGCATTGCGAAAGTAATAACTTTGCAAGTTGTTTTCGGTAAGTTTATAGATACCTCCATTAGGTAATACCACTTGAGGTATTTTATCAGGATTGGCAGGATCTTTGAACAAGAAAGGATTTGCTTTGGCTATCACTGTTGTGCGATTGGCGCGATAAGCCCCTACTACGTTAGAATTTTCTCTCATAGAGTGTTCGTTGGAACTCTTTACGTGACGTACAGACCCAAGGAAGTTGTATTTAAGACCTTTCGCTAATTTGATTTCTAAATCTCCTTGAATTTTATACTCGAGCACGTTCAAATCCATATAGTTATTAGCAAGCTCGTTGAGGATGTTCATAGGAGCATAGTTATAACTGTAGTACTCGTATTTGCCATCATCACCATAAGGACGCAAAGCACGTGAGGTATTGAGTGCATAACTAAAAGGGTTGATATCAAAATCACGATCATAACCACCACTTACAGTGTTGGCAGTACGGTTGTAAGTACCAGGTGCTCTCTGGGTACGTATAGACCCTTGAGTAAGCACTCCTATTTTTACTTTTGGCGAAAGATTATAAGTAGTTTTGAGGTTACCAGTTACACGGTGTACACGGTCAGCAATTGTCCATCCTGGGTCTACAAAGAAACCTACTGATGCATATACAGTTGCATTTTCTCCCCCTCCTGAAAGACTTACAGTGTGGTTTTGTGTAAGTGAAGGGCGGAAAAGTGTTTTAAACCAATCGGTATTAGCGTATTCGTACTTACGCAAGAACGCAAGACGTGCAGCTTCAGAATTTTCTAAAGCAAAACGACCAGTAGCAGGGTTATAAGTATCGATCGCGCGATACATTATATTATAAGCCCCTCCATAGCGCGCTTGTGTATATGAAGAAAGTGAAAAATAGCCTTTTTCCTCTAACTCACGATAAACACCCATAGACTCCTGAGAGTTCATAATGTCGTACTGATTGTAATTAGGAATCATACGCACCGACTCTTCTAATTGGTAGTTTACCTGAGTTTTTACGTTCTTTTTACCACTTTTAGTAGTGATAATCACGGCACCATTGAGGGCGCGTGCACCATAAAGAGAAAGGGCTGAAGCATCTTTGAGGATTTCGATGCTCTCAATATCATTCGCATTGATACCAGAGATAGCCGAACTTACAAGAGTAGAAGCATCACCCGAAGCCAGTTGCTCGAATGATAAGTTCACTACCTCTTCTTGTACAGCACCGTCTACTACCCATAATGGTTTGGTATCACCAAAGATAGATGACCCCCCACGAATAGTAATTTTAGGAGATGTACCAAAAGTTCCTGAAATGTTCTGTACGTTTACCCCTGCGGCACGACCTTCGATCATACGACCTACGTCCACCACACCGTCCATTTTAATATTGTCGGCTTTGAGGGTTTGGGCATTACCCGTAAACTTAGAACGGTCAAACTCTTGATAACCAGTAAGCACCACGCCAGTGAGCTGTTGCGCTTCCACTTCAAGTGTCACATTGATTACCTTGTTAGCCCCTACAGGGCGTTCGGCTGTTTTAAGACCTAATGAAGAAAACACAAGAATAACCTTGTTATTAGGTACTTTGATGGAGTATTTACCATCAAAATCAGTAGCGACCCCGTGAGAGGTACCTTTTACTACTACAGAGGCACCGGGTAGTGGAGTGCCCGCATCATCTTTTACTACCCCTGTTACGGTGTGTTCTTGGGCAAAAGCAACGCCGACGAACAGCACAGCGCATAACAGTGCGTACATCAATTTTTCTTTCATCGCTATTATATTATGTCAATTATTTTGCAAAGTTTCAGAAAAATAATTTATAAAAGCAACTTTTTATGGTATTTTTTTTTACTGCGGTTTTATAAGCGTATAAAATCTTTTCGTTAAAGATATTTTTTAAAGAATGTTTAGAGTTATTGTTAAAAAATTGCAGTATTCTCAATGATTTGGAATATTCAATAGAAATACCTCAGCTATTCTCTTAAAAAATTACGAATTTTATCACATAAGGCTGTTAAAGTGTAAATCATTCGTTTTTAGGCATATAAAGGAGTTTATAGGAAATAAACAGATGAAAGCGAGGTAATAAACACTACTGAAACAAAAATAAAATTTAACACTTTTTAAGAAAATAATTTTTGAATAAACCGAGTGGATATTAGAAAAAATCATCGGGGAAGGCTCTGACTTTTAAAGTTTTCTAAAAGCCTACTATTCTCCCCTACTCCCTAGATTACTGACTCTTAAAACTTGCTAATTAACAAATTATTTGTACTTTTGCCGTATGTATACTTTTCCAAAAGCTGAAAAACTCTGTAAACGCGATTATATACAGCAACTTTTCGCTAAGGGTGAGGCAATTACCTCCTATCCTATACGCTTGTTGTACACTCCTATCGCTACTCTTGAGGTGCCTTATCAATTACTGATAAGTGTGCCTAAACGCACTTTTAAACGCGCAGTAGATAGGAACTTACTCAAACGCAGGCTGCGAGAGGCTTATCGTTTACAGAAACACCTTTTACCTGTAAAAGAACAACCCTACGCTTTAGCTTTTATTTATATCGGAAAAGGAAAAGCCTCCTATACTGAAATAGAGAATGCCGTGAAAACAACGCTTTCACTATTTGCTAATTCACCTATTTAACTATGAAAAAAATCGTTGTTTTCGCCTCAGGTTCAGGTTCAAATGCCGAACGCATCGCTACTTATTTCGCCGAGAATGGCAGCGCAAAAGTGTGTCTGATTCTCTGTAACAATCCACAAGCAGGAGTTTTGGCTCGTGCCAAACGTTTAGAAATACCTTCTTTAGTATTCGATAGACAAGCATTATACAAAACAAACGTAGTGCTCGATATACTCGCAACACAACAACCCGACCTTATTGTCTTGGCAGGCTTTTTGTGGAAAGTCCCCGAGGCTCTTATAGCAGCCTACCCCAACCGCATTCTCAACATTCACCCCTCACTCTTGCCAAAATATGGAGGCAAAGGAATGTATGGCACTCACGTACACCAAGCTGTAGTGGCTAATGGTGAAAAAGAGAGCGGTATCACCATTCATTTTGTAAACGAACATTACGACGAGGGCAATATCCTCTTTCAAGCAAAAACCGAAGTATTACCCACCGATACCGCCGATACTTTAGCTGAGAAAATACATCTCTTAGAGTATGAACATTTCCCAAAAGTAATAGAAGAATGGTTGAAAACTTGTTAATTAAAAAAAAAGTTGTACCTTTGTGGAATTAGTAGGTAAAAAGATTATGATTTCAACTGTAAAAAGTAATTTTTTTGATGTATTTGGAGCTATCAATACATTTTCATATAATGATTTTGCGTGGAATACTTATTTGAGTTATGCTATTTCGCGTATAACAAATGCTATGTATATCATACAAAATGCTGAAAAACAACGTAAAAATTTCAGTATTGAAGAACTCCAAGAAGAATTAGATTTTGTACGAGATTATCTCTTACAACTCACAAAAATAGAAAAGATGCCAAAATCTGCTCATAATATAGAATTCAAAACTATAGTACTGAACTTTATAGAAGCTGTGAGAAATTATCAATTAGCTTTAGAAGATGAGTTAGAAAACAAAGTAGCATTTTACAATTCTCAATTACATCAAGCAAAATTAATATCTAAATATTTAGATTAACAATGAGATACCAACAAGGAGACATTATTGAAGTAAATTTTTTATTTCCTAATGGGGAATTTAAACCACATCCAGCAATCATTATTTCTAATGATTATTTACAAGAAGTAGAAGATGGCTATATTTATTTAGTACTCATTACCTCTAAAAATTATAATGAGGAATTTTCTTATCCTTTAACAGATGAAATGTTAAGTTTTAAAATGAATAAACAGAGCTACGTGAAATGTCATATCATTTCAGGTAATACTGTTAGAGATATTGTACGAAAAATAGGATACATAAAAAAACCTTTCTTTGAAGAGATAAAGAAAAAAGTAATAGCTTCTGTTTTTTAAAAATTAGACTACTTAATAAACTAAATATCTAAAACAATGAGAGCAATTAAAACCTTAGTAACAAGCATCTTATTAGTAGCTAGTTTGGCTACTGCACAAGCTCAAGACAGCAAAGCTGTAGATATCAACAACAGTTCGGTTGTAAAACAAAAACCTTATTGTTTGCATTATGAAAATGCTAACACTGCCAAAGAAGGTAATTTTGAGAAATGTTTAGACCAATGGGTATTAGGCAAGTTTACTTATCCTCAAGAAGCCCTCAACAAAAAAATCCAAGGGTTAGTGAAAGTATACTTTGTAATAGACAAAAAAGGCAATCTTAGCGTAGATAAAATTGAAGGAGAACCTATTTTGGCTGCTGAAGGCAAACGCCTATTCGAAGGCTTTCCTAAAATGGCACCAGCTAAAAACGCTCAAGGACGCGAAATCGCTGTACAAGGAATGTACCCATTAGAGTTTTCAATGAATGCAGTGAAATAGAAAAGTAAGATACAAAGAATAAATAACTATCGTGAATAAAGAACATTTAAAACAATTAGAAGCTGAAAGTATTTATATAATGCGCGAAGTAGCGGCGCAATTCGAACGCCCCGCACTACTTTTTAGCGGTGGAAAAGACTCTATTACTCTGGTGCACTTGGCTATGAAAGCCTTTGCCCCTATGAAAATACCTTTCCCTTTGGTACATATCGATACAGGACATAACTTCCCCGAAGCTCTTGCTTATCGCGATGCCCTTGCCAAACGTATTGGCGCTGAACTCATTGTGAGACAAGTAGAAGATACCATCAAAGCCAAAGGTCTTACTGAACCCAAAGGTAAATTTGCCTCTCGTAACTGGTTGCAAACACACACCTTATTAGATACTATCGAAGAATTTCACTTCGATGCCTGCATCGGGGGTGCTCGCCGTGATGAGGAAAAAGCTCGCGCCAAGGAACGTTTCTTCTCAGTAAGAGATGAGTTCGGTCAGTGGGACCCAAAACTACAACGCCCTGAACTCTGGAACATCTATAACGGCAGAATCCAAAAAGGTGAGAATGTACGTGTGTTCCCAATTTCAAACTGGACAGAACTCGATGTGTGGAGCTATATCCAACAAGAAAAAATTGAACTCCCTTCTATCTATTTCGCTCACAACCGCGAAGTAATTGAACACGAAGGTCGCCTCATTGCCGTATCACCTTTTATCCAAATAGATGAAAATGACACCATTCTCAACAAGTGTGTGCGCTATCGCACTGTGGGTGATATGACTTGTACCGCAGCTGTAGAAAGCAATGCAGCAACTCTTGAAGAGGTGGTGAACGAAATTACTGCTTCACGCATCTCGGAACGCGGTGAAACTCGTATAGACGATAAAGTAACCGAAGCTGCTATGGAAGACCGTAAAAAAGGAGGATATTTTTAGTGCAAAAAAGTATCTGTTAAAAAAATGGTCAGATTTTTGTATATCAAAATTCTGAACACTAAAAAACAAGATTACAAATGAGAAAAAGATTTCTATTTACAGCCATAGCGCTATTCCTTTTGGCAACTGCCCAAACCTTTGCACAACAACTACAACGCCACAAACCTGTACCCGAAATCGCCTTGCCTCAAGCCAATGGCGAGGAATTGAAACTATCGTCTTTACGAGGCAAATATGTACTCATAGATTTTTGGGCATCGTGGTGTATGCCTTGCAAAAAGGAAAACAGATACCTCAAACAAGCCTATAAAGAACTCAAAGGAAAAAACTTTGTAATCCTATCTGTGTCTATTGATAGACCTAAGGATAAAGACGCTTGGCTCGACACTATCAAAATGGAAGGAATGGTGTGGTACAATGTATGGGATAGCGAAAGTAAAATCGCTAATACTTATGGAGTAACTAGCATTCCCGCTCCTTTTCTCATAGACCCCGAAGGCAATCTATTGTCACAGGGAGAGAACCTCAGAACCGATGATCTGCTTAAAACTCTCAAAAAATACATAAAATAGCACCTCTCACCCTGCAGCGTTCTACTACAACCCAAACAGAAAACAACCTCATTTGAAGCATAACAACTCTATATATAAACCTTTAAAAAAAAGTAAATGTTATGAGAAAAATACTTGTTATCCTCTTGTTTTTGGGTGTGCTAAACCTATATGCACAAGAACGCACCGACCTCATCGATAGGCACTTTCAGGGTGAAATCACCAAAAGAGCCGCTGGTGATAGCATCAATACTAAACAATATATCTTTGTCACTTTTTTGAAAGATAAAGCTATCATTAGAGAAGAAAAACTAACAATTACTAAACAACCACGACTCATCTATAAAGTAGAAGTGGCTTGGCGCATCAATAAGCGCAACAACCAAATTATCTTTTCGGCATCTAATAAACCTTATCCTTACCAAGATTATAAGTTTTACTACCGAGAAGAGGAATTAATGGCATTTTACAACGAGGATGACGATGGTACGATGGGGTTAGACATTTATTTCACCGAGAAATAATTTTAAAACTATCATACAATGAAAAAAATCAAGTTTTTAACGCTTTTATGCGTAGCTATGGGTTTGGGCAGTTGTAACAATACCATCCCTACTGATGCCTTACAAGGTGAATGGCAACTCGTTACTATGGGAACTACTGCCGTAACTGCTGAGGCTCAGCCTACCCTTCAACTCAATATAAAAGAAATGAAGGTAAATGGTTCTGATAGCTGTAATACCTTTATGGGAGGTATCACAAATATCACTGATAAAGATTTAGTATTTAGCGAATTAGCAACTACACTAATGCTTTGTCCCGAGACTACTATGCAAGTTGCCGATACTTTTGGCGCTGCAATGAAAAAAGTAGCCAAATATGAAGTGAACGACAAACAGTTATTGCTAAAAGATGACAAAGGAACTGTACTGCTCACTTTTACAAAGAAGTAAATCTCATATTATTGGTTAATAAATTAATTGAAAAGGCTGCACAGAATGCTCTTCTGTGCAGCCTTTTTATTAATGAATTATTATTAATTATCAACTGAACAATAGTGGTATGACTAAGAGCGCTACTACAGCTGCTATAATTCCATAGATAAACATAGGTACCGCTGTAACTTTTAGAATTTTTCCTTCAGCCTTATCAATACCTAATACCGAACATACAGCAATAATATTGTTGATACACACCATATTACCCATTGCTCCCCCTACCGATTGCAAGGCGAGAATCAAAGGTACTGAAAGCCCTGTGGTATTAGCAACCGAATATTGCACAGCCCCAAAAGTGAGGTTTGACACAGTATTCGAGCCCGAGAAAAATGCCCCTACCGCTCCTAAGTACGAAGCGAACATCGTCCAATAACTACCAGTAGCATTGGCTAAACCACGACCAATAGTTTGTACCATAGAGCCTTCTCCTCCCATTAGCATTACATTCACCATAATGAGTGCCCCCACTAATGCTAAAAATGGTTTTTGTATCTGTACAAAACTTGCTGAAAATAGCGATTTAGTTTGTTTCCATTTCAGTGAGAACAACGGAATAGAAATCAACACTGTGACCACAAACGGAATAAGTGCAGGTACATAAAGCAGTTTGTAACTCTCACTTTCACCCGTAGCAAAAATATTCTTCAATGAGAAAATCAATCCTTTAGTAACCTGAAAATCTCCTAAGTAACCTAATTTAATAGTAAACCACTCGGTAGTATCATTCAATAGGGCTTTTAGCGGAAGCTGTTTGATGCGAGTAAGTGCCAAAATTACTATCAGTGAAGCCGTTGGGAAAAGAGCTTTCAATAGCTCTGAAGTTTTTACTTTCTCGTGCTGCATCTCACTGTTATCAGTTTTTGATAAGCCAATACCTTTGCTAGCTACTCCTACCGAAATAAAAAGACCTATAGCACCCCCTACTAATGAAGGAAACTCGTAGTTAAACCACGCAATAGCCACATAAGGCACTGTACACGATAGAATACTGATGAGAATAAAAACAATATTTTCGCGTATTTGTCGCCACGATACTATCACTTTCAGCGCCATTATCGGAATTACAAAAGCTGCAAATAGATGTATGATAGATGTAATTCTACCTATATCCGAAAGCTGATCATCGGAAATAGAACCATTGCCAATAAGCGTACCAAACCCAAACCACGTAGGTGTACCCACGGCTCCAAACGATACAGGTACCGAGTTCATAATTAGCGCGAGAATAGCGACCTGTAAGGGTCGGAATCCTAAACCTACTAATAAAGGTGCTGCAATAGCTGCTGGCGTACCAAAACCACTAGCTCCTTCAATCATAAAAGCAAAAGCCCAACCTATAATCATTAGTTGAGCAACGGGATTAGGACTGATATTGCCCAGCCAGCGGCGCAACACATTCATTGCTCCTGTCATCTCCATCATTCGGTTGAAGAGTACCGCCCCAAAAATCACTGTGATAGGGGTAGCTACCGAGATAATTGCTTTAATAAAGTTGGCGTTTAGGGCTACGAACGAGCCATTAAAATAAGTAAGGTGAAGTATATACACCAATCCGGCGATTAGTGGAAGTGCAATATACGAAGGAAGCGCATTTTTCTTTACCATCAAATAGATGAGAAGCGCAATTGGGAGTATGCTAAGAAATAAAGCCATAAGTTTTTTTATATTTTCTTTTTGGGGGCAAAAATAGTGTTTTTTATTTAAAATGCAAATTCTACGAAAGAAAAAATAAAAAAATATCAAAGAGTCGTTAGTAAACCTCTACTTACTTTTTTAATGATTGTTAACATTCTAAAGAGAAGAATCTAAAAAACTCTTTCTATAACAAATCTCCAATAGAAGATAGTCAAGGATTATTCTACATCTTTAATTCCTCTTACCTTTAGCAAATCTAAAACAGTTATTGATAAGTATTATCAATAGAAAAAGTAATTTTATAATTACAATATAATACGATTCAATTGATTTTTTCTAAAATTCCTATGATAGAAATTTAAAAAATCTTATTTTTGCCGGAAATATTATAACATTATGCTTAATTATTACTATTCTGATAAAGTATCAGACTTTATACAAAAACCTTCTGAAACAATCATAGGAGAGATTTCTGTAAATGGGCGTTTGGGACACATTGATACAGAGTTACGCGCTTGGGAAGGACAAATAGAAATATTGAAAAACACATTAGCAGGATATGAAGGTGATCTGTTTTTTGAGTTTTCCATACCAAGAATGGGAAAACGAGTAGATTGTTTAATAATTATCCAAAACATTGTTTTTATCCTTGAATTTAAAGTTTTTGAAAAAGATTTTAAAAACAAAGATTTAGAACAGGTGTGGGACTATGCTTTAGATTTAAAAAACTTTCATCAACCAAGTCATCAGGTTTTGTTAGTACCTATACTAGTTGCTACAGATGCTAAATCATCTTCTTTTGAAATTACTCTATCAAGTCAAGATGACAATCTAATCAAACCTTTGAAAACAAATGCAAATGATTTAGGCAAATTATTAGAATACATTTTAACATCTTATCAAAATGAGAATACTATAGATAGCCAAGAATATATTTCAGGAAGCTATTCTCCTACACCTACTATCATTGAGGCTGCTATTAATCTATATAACAATCACAATGTTGAAGATATAACAAGAAATGATGCTGATGCTACAAACCTAAGCCTTACAACAAATTACATTTCCAAAACTATTGAATATGCTAAAAATAATGGTAAGAAAATCATTTGCTTTATAACAGGAGTTCCTGGTGCTGGAAAAACATTAGTTGGTTTAAAAGTTGCCACAGAGCATTTAGATAAAGAAAAAGGAAATACAAGTGTTTTCCTTTCTGGAAATAAGCCTTTAGTTGATGTTCTACAAGAAGCTCTAGCAAGAGATAAAGTAATTCAAGAAAAAAATAGTGGTAATAAAATAACAAAAAACCAAGCAAGAGATAAAATAAAAACTTTTATACAAATTATACATCACTATCGTGATGAATACCTTAGAGATAAAAGTGCTCCTTATGACCACGTAGCTATTTTTGACGAAGCTCAAAGAGCTTGGAATAAAAAACAAACAGTGGATTTTATGGAACGTAAAAAAGGAATTACAAATTTTCAATATTCAGAACCTGAGTTCTTAATATCTTGTTTGGATAGACATAAAGATTGGGCTGTTATTATTTGTTTAGTAGGTGGAGGGCAGGAAATTAATACTGGAGAAGGTGGTATTACAGAATGGTTGGAAGCAATAAGAAATAGTTTCCCTGAATGGGAAATAAGAATATCACCTAACCTTTCTGATAAAGAATATGCAGCAGAAGAAGCTATATATCAACTACAACAAAAAGGTAATGTTTTATTTGATAAAAATCTTCATTTAGCAGTGTCTATGCGTTCATTTAGAGCAGAACATTTATCAAAATTTATAAAAGAACTATTAGACATTAATCAGAATGCAAAAGAAACTTTGAAACAATTAAAAAATAATTATCCTATTGTACTAACTAGAAATGTTGAAAAAGCTAAGAAATGGATAAAAAAACAAGCAAGAGGTAGCGAACGATATGGTATTGTTGCTTCTTCAGAGGCATACAGACTAAAGCCTTTAGCTATTGATGTTAAGACAAATATTAATCATATTAATTGGTTTTTAGAAGATAAAGATGATGTTCGTTCTTCATTCTTTTTAGAAGATGTTGCTACAGAGTTCCACGTACAAGGTTTAGAACTTGATTGGGTATGTGTAGTTTGGGATGCTGATTTGCGTTTTTCTGAAAAAGGTTGGAATACTTTTTCTTTTGTAGGCAATAAGTGGCAAACTATTCATAAAGATGAAAAGAAAAAGTATTTAATAAACGCTTATAGGGTTTTGCTTACAAGAGCTAGACAAGGAATGATAATTATCGTACCTGAAGGTAATGAAGAAGATAAAACTCGAAATCCATCTTTTTATGATTCAACTTATAATTATCTAATAAACATAGGAATACCTATTATAGAGTAAAATTAAAATTACATTCACTAAAGACTATATCACATACTAAATTTTACGTTTTAATTTTGATTTACTATGATATATATTTTGTTTAGTTTTGAAATTAAAAATCATTGTGAAAAATTTCTTTCGTTTTCTTTGCACGTTTCAATAATATTAAGTACTTTTGTCGCTCATTAATATATTTCGTAACTAAACAATTTATTAACACATAATTCATAACTAATTAATATATTATGGACGTAAAAAAAATTATGACTGCCTTAGAGGCAAAACACCCTGGAGAAAAAGAGTACTTACAAGCAGTACACGAAGTGCTTGAATCAGTACAAGAGGTGTACAACCAGCACCCTCAATTTGCCAAAGCTAAAATTATAGAACGCATCGTAGAGCCCGACCGCATTCACACCTTCCGCGTGGATTGGGTAGACGATAAAGGCGAAGTGCAAAGCAACCTCGGCTACCGCGTGCAGTTCAACGCTGCCATAGGTCCCTATAAAGGTGGTATCCGCTTCCACAAAGCTGTAAACCCTTCAATGCTTAAATTCCTCGGTTTTGAACAAACTTTCAAAAACGCCCTTACTACCCTGCCTATGGGAGGTGCTAAAGGGGGTTCTGACTTCGACCCTACCGGTAAATCCGATGCCGAAATTATGCGTTTCTGCCAAGCCTTTATGCTCGAACTTTGGAAATATATAGGTCCTGATACCGACGTGCCTGCTGGTGACGTGGGTGTAGGCGGACGCGAAATAGGCTATATGTACGGTATGTACAAAAAATTAGCCCACGAGTATAACACTGGGGTACTCACTGGTAAAGGTATCAACTGGGGAGGTTCACTCATTCGTCCTGAAGCTACAGGTTATGGCGCACTCTACTTTGTAGACCATATGCTTAAAAAACTCGGCAGAGACATCAAAGGACAACGCGTAGTAGTATCAGGCTTTGGCAACGTAGCGTGGGGTGCCTCACAAAAAGCAACCCAGTTGGGTGCCAAAGTTATCGGACTTTCAGGCCCTGATGGTTGTGTAGAAGTACCTAATGGTATGACTCACGAAATGATTGACTATATGCTCGAACTTCGTGCTTCTAACCGCAATATTGTAGCTCCTTTTGCCGAAAAATTTGCTAAAGAAAGTAAGTTTACCGCAGGTAAAAAAGCGTGGACTATCCCTTGCGATATTGCCTTGCCTTGTGCATTCCAAAACGAATTAGACGGCAATGATGCTCAAATGCTTATCAAAAATGGTGTAAAACTCGTTGCCGAAGTATCGAATATGGGTTGTACTCCTGAGGCTATCAAAGTGTTCCAAGATGCTAAACTGCCTTTTGCCCCAGGTAAAGCAGTGAATGCAGGAGGGGTAGCTACTTCAGGTCTTGAAATGACTCAAAATGCAGCGCACCTCGCGTGGAGAGCTGAAGAAGTTGATGCTAAGTTACACCAAATTATGGAGTCTATCCACAACGCTTGCCTCAAATATGGTCAGGAAAATGGTTATATTAACTACGTGAAAGGTGCTAACATTGCAGGCTTTATGAAAGTAGCTCACGCGATGCTCGACCAAGGCGTGGTTTAATTTAATGAACAATTGATAATGAACAATCAACAAAAAAGCTGCTTCTTAAAATGAGGCAGCTTTTTTTAATCCTTTTACTTCTTATGAATAATCTTTATATATAAATACCGATTTCTTTCGATTTTCTTCTCGCTTTTCACCCTCTAATCATTCACTTTTAGCTATTCACTATCAATTACTTATATACCCTTTCTATACCAATCGTCCAAGATTCGTATAAGCTTCCTATAAGCTCTCTATAAGCTAACCACACCCATCTTCCACCCTTTTTTCACCAAAAACCTTCCCTCCTCTCTTCCGTTCTTTTCCGTTTCCTTCCGATAGCTCAAATATGTCACTTTTAGGGGTATACACTTTGCCAAAGTTTTTGCCTGTGCGGCTCGCACCTCATTTTCTAATTCTCTAATTGCCATTCACGCATTTCTTAACCCAAGTTCATTTTTTCATCGCTTTTTCACCGTTACTTTGCACTGTAAAACAAAAACAACTTAAAAATGAACTTAAAAATGTTTAGTATCACACTTCTTATGACGTTGACTGCCTTAAAGTCCAACGGTCAAAATCCTGACCTCCTCACATTGGTCACTGCGGCTACACAAGCCCCTTCAGGTCACAATTCTCAACCTTGGTTCTTCACTGTTGAGAACAACCGCATCATTATTACGCCCGATTTTACCAAAGCGCTCCCTGCCGTAGACGGCAAACACCGCGAACTGTTTATGAGCTTAGGCTGTGCTCTGGAAAACCTCTGCCTAAAAGCCACCGAATTGCACTATCACACACAGGTACAACTCACCAGCGAAGGCGTCATCACCGTGCTTTTGCAAAAACGAGAAGATGTAACACCCAGTTCCTTAGCAGCTGTCATTCCTAAACGCCAAACCAACCGTTCGGTATACGACGGCAAACGCATCGACGCTTCTTTGCTCGAAAGTTTAGTAAGCAAAGCTATGGACGATACGGGGGCAAAGCTCTACACTTTCGCCAATGGTTCTCCGCTTTTTGCAACACTCACCGAAGCAGTAATGCAAGGCAATGCCGTGCAAATGGCTGACCCCGCTTTCAAAAACGAACTCCTCTCGTGGATACGCTTCAACAAAAAGCATTCTGAAAGCACTCACGACGGACTCAGTTACGCAGTGCTCGGCGCTCCTAATCTCCCTCGTTGGGTAACCGAGCCCATTGTAAAGGCATCACTAAAAGCCGATAAGCAAAACAAAACCGACTTGAAGAAGATACAATCTTCCTCCGATATAGTGCTTATCACTTCTGAGAAAGACGATATCCGCACTTGGATAAACACAGGTCGTTTATTAGAACGCTTTTTGCTCGTCCTCACCGAAGCAGGCATCGCCAATGCTTACCTCAATCAGCCGTGTGAAGTGCCCGAACTCCGTGCGCAACTGCAAGCCGATTTACCCATAGCAAAAGCCTATCCACAAATCCTCTTGCGCATCGGTTATGCGAAGCCCGTAGCTTATTCCAAGAGAAAAGATATCAAAGAAGTTAGCAAATTTAAAAATGAGTAAATTAGTCAATGCGTAATAGCACTCTATAAGGTATCATAAAAAGCTTGGTTGTCACTTTTAGTCACTACAATTCCCTCTCTTTGAGGAAGTCAGCGAGCTGGCGCAGGTGAGTATGTGAATAAGGGGAGGTTTATAATCAAATGGTTATAAACCTCCCCATCGTTTTTGTGATATCAACTTTGGTACGCTACCAATTTGCTAATTACCAAATTTGCTCATTTGCTAATTATACACTACCTTTGTCCCCTCAATCATCTTTTGTTTGATTTGAAAAAGATTTGTAAAATTTCTGAGGCGCAAGCCTCATCTTGAAAGATGCAACAAGAATCCCAAATATACGGCATTCGTGCCCTGATAGAAGCTCTCAAAGCAGGTAAAACCATCGATAAAGTCTTTTTGCAAAAAGGCTTACAAGGTGGTTTGTTTAGAGAACTAATGCCCTTACTGCAAGAAGCCCAAGTGCCCGTGCAGTATGTGCCCGTTGAGAAGCTGAACCGCCTTACCAAGAAAAACCACCAAGGAGTAGTAGCAAACCTTTCCCCCGTAGATTATCACAACTTCGAGGATTTGGTGATTTCGGTTACCGAAAGCGGAGCGACACCGCTTTTCCTCGTGTTAGACCACCTTTCTGATGTGCGCAACTTTGGTGCGATTATCCGCACGGCAGAGTGTACAGGCGTCTCAGGTATTATCATTCCTAAGCGCGGTAGTGTGAGTATCACCGCCGATACTGTCAAAACCTCGGCTGGAGCTGTGTTTCGTGTGCCTATCTGCAAGGTCGAAAACCTCGTAGATGCGGTCTATTACCTGCAAGGCAGTGGCATTAGGGTAGTGGCAGCGACCGAAAAGACTAGTCAATTGCTATACACCGAAGACTTTACGGTACCTACCGCTATTGTGATGGGGGCGGAAGACGTCGGGGTATCGCCAGCAATACTCAAAGTAGTAGATAGCAAAGCCAAATTGCCAATGGTAGGCGATATTAGTTCGCTAAACGTTTCGGTAGCTTGTGCTGTTTTCTTGTACGAAGCTCTCAAACAACGACTCTAATCCTCCAACCCCTATCTCCTAAAACCGATGAACCGCCAACAAACCCGAGGTGTCCTTTTTCTGCTATTGCTCATCATAGCACTACAATTCGCCTTTCGTAATCTCAGCTTTAACCGCACTTTCGCCCCTACTGAAACTACTCTACTTCAACGGGAGATGGACTCGTTAAGAACTCTTGTTTCCTTGCCTAAAAAAGATACCATTTACCCCTTCAATCCCAATTTTATTACAGACTACAAAGGCTTCAAACTCGGACTTACCCCAGAACAAATCGACCGCTTGCAAGCTTTTCGTGCACAGAATAAGTATGTCAATTCTGCCAAAGAGTTCCAACAAGTAACCGGTGTGCCTGATAGTCTTCTGCACAAAATAGCCCCTTCTTTTAAGTTCCCCGAATGGGTGAAAAACCGCAGAACTTCTTCTTATGTCTATGAAAAATACCCCCAAAAACACTACCCCAAACAAGATATCAACACCGCAACTGCTGAAGAACTGATGAAAATCTACGGTATAGGCGAAGGCTTTTCTAATCGCATCTTGAAATACCGCAACAAATTGCACGGCTTTACCTATATCAGCCAAGTGGCAGAAGTCTACGGACTCGAAAAGGAAGTGTACGAACGAGTAGCCGAGCGCTTTGAGGTACAAACAACACCCGTGATTGAGAAGAAGGACATCAATACTCTCAATATGTACGAACTCAGCAAAATTCCTTATGTGAAATACGGAGAAAGCAAAAAGATAGTAGGCTTGCGCTCCGAGCTCGGTACGCTCAAATCCTTTGACGACCTTTTGCAAATAGAGGGTTTTGATAAACAACGCATCGCCCGATTGCAGTTGTATCTCTATATCGAACAGTAGCCTTCAAGATGATTAAAAAGAATATCGTTCTCCTTTAACACTTTTTTTTCAATAAGTAAACTCCCTTTTTTTACCAACTGAAATTCAACTAACTAACGCCCTTCCTTCGTCTTTCCTTCGTCTTAGGTTCATCTTAGCTTCGCTTTACCTTCGGTTGAGGTTCGCTTGTTCTTCAAAAAACGCAAAATACTTATTTGTTTGTTTTACAGTCTATTAATATATTTCATAGTATAAAATACTTAAAAGTATTTTCCTTGTTTAATACTGAAAAAAAATCTGCCATATAACAAACTTTAACATTTTTTCTTCAATCTTATTGCCACTATACACCATTTTTATTCAATAACACTTTCCTAACAATTAACACTCTTCTTTTCACCCCCTCATTAAAAAATTCGTAATTCGTAATTCGTAATTCGTAATTATTTTGTACCTTTGCCCCTTAGTATTAGAAGAAGCATATAACGAATGAATTTTAACTATTCTGAAACACAACGAATGGTAGCCGATGCGGCTAAAGAGTTTGCCGAAAAATATATCCGTCCGCACGTGATGGAATGGGACGAAAGTCAGGAATTTCCTGTGGAGGTATTCCGCAAAGCAGGCGAACTTGGCTTTATGGGCGTTTTAGTACCCGAAGCCTATGGTGGCTCAGGTCTCGACTACCACGATTATATCGCGATTGTGGAAGAAATCTCAAAAGTCGACCCTTCTATAGGGCTCTCAATAGCAGCTCATAACTCTCTTTGTACCAATCATATCCTTAGCTTTGGTAGCGAACAGCAAAAACAACGCTGGTTGCCCAAATTGGCTTCAGGTGAATGGATAGGTGCTTGGGGCATTACCGAACACAATACCGGTTCTGATTCCGGAGGTATGGCTACTACGGCTGTAAAAGACGGCGACGAGTGGATACTGAACGGTACTAAAAACTTTATTACTCACGGCAAAACAGGACAGATAGCCGTAGTCATTGCTCGTACCGGCGAGAAGGGTAACAAACACGCCATCACAGCCTTTGTAGTAGAACGCGGTACGAAGGGTTTTAGCAGTGGTAAAAAAGAAAACAAACTCGGTATGCGCGCCAGCGAAACCGCCGAAATGATATTTCAAGATTGTCGTATCCCCGATGCCAATCGTTTGGGTGAATTAGGCGACGGCTTTATTCAAGCAATGAAGATATTAGACGGCGGACGTATTTCTATCGGTGCTCTTTCTTTGGGTATTGCCAAAGGCGCTTACGAAGCCTCCCTCAAATACGCCAAAGAACGTATGCAGTTTGGTAAACGCCTCATCGACCTACAAGCCGTTGGTTTCAAACTCGCCGATATGGCTACCGAAATAGAAGCTTCCGAACTGCTCTTGCACAAATCGGCTTTCCAAAAGAACAACGGTCAGCGCGTAACCCTATCGGGGGCAATGGCAAAGATGTACGCCTCCGAAGTATGTGTGCGCGTAGCTACCGAAGCCATTCAAATTCACGGTGGTTATGGTTATACGAAAGATTTTCCGGTCGAAAAATTCTTCCGTGATTCTAAATTATGTACCATAGGCGAGGGAACAACCGAAATACAGAAATTAGTCATCAGTCGACAAATAGATAAGAACTCATAATTAAAAACGAACGAATATGTTATCCAATTCCAGCAAGTATGCCATCAATGCAGTAATATACCTTGCCATACACTCGTCGGCAAGCCATAGAATAGCGCCCAAAGACGTGGCAGAAGCGCTACATATTCCTACGCCCTTTTTGGCAAAAATATTGCAAACTTTAGCCCGCAAAAAGGTAATTAGCTCCAACAAAGGACCTGGAGGAGGCTTTTGGCTCTCCGATGAGGAAAAACAAGCTCCTTTAATGACCGTTGTAGAGCAAATAGGTGAAGCCGATAAGTTTATCGCTTGTGCGATGGGCTTCAAAGAGTGTTCATCAGAGAAACCCTGTCCGTTACACGCTTCCGTACAGCCTTTCAGAGATAATTTTATGCGAGAACTTACCGAGAACTCCATAGCCTCCTTTGCTCAAAAAATTGCTGATAAAACTGCTTTCTTATCACCTACGGAGTAATTAGATGTTAGTCGCACGAGCAATTATCTATTTATAAATTTATCATAGTATATAAACTTAAAAAATAATTATATATGGAGAACGGGAAATTCTTTACTATTCTCAGTTGGGTAGCTACTGCTACTGCCATTGGTATGTATGTATCTTACATACCACAAATTCACGATAATCTCAACGGTAAACCAGGCAATCCTATTCAGCCCTTGGTAGCAGCAATTAACTGCTCGTTATGGGTGATATATGGCTTTTTCAAAAAACCCAAAAGAGACTATCCTATATTATTAGCGAACTTACCAGGTATTGTCTTTGGTCTATTTGCCTTTGCAACTGCTTTGTAATTGAGGTATCACACACTTTACCAAAGTTTCTTGCCCGTGTGGCTCGAAACTTTGGCAAAGTTGAAAATACTTATTACATTTTACGTCAAATCCTAACACTTAAAAAATAATAACAAATGAGAACAGGAACTTTAACCATTGAACCTCCTAAAGGAATATCCTTAGAAGAAGCTAAATTAGCACTTAAAAGTTTAAAATTTAAGATACTAAAAGTAACAGATGATACTGAAATGACAGAGCAAGAGTTCTTTAGTATGGTTGATAAGGCTCGTGCTGAGAAAAAGACAAAAGTTAGTAAAGAACAAATGCGTAAAATGCTTTTAGAAGAACAATGGAAGATTAACCCCCTACACCCTTGTTAATTGTCAATTGTCAATTGTTAATTGAAAAGATATGTTACAACTAAACACTATTAGAGAAGAAAAAGACCGCGTGCTCACCGGTCTTAAAAAGCGCAACTTTAAAGAGTTGTCTCTCATAGACGATATTATCGCCTTAGACGAAAAACGCCGTAGCACTCAGCTTTCATTAGATGAAACACTGGCGAAATCCAACAACCTTTCTAAGGAAATAGGCAACCTCTTCAAAGCAGGTGAAACCGATAAAGCTAATACCCTTAAAGAGCAAACTGCTACCCTTAAAGAAGATATCAAAACCCTTACCGATACTCTCAACACTACCGTAGAGGAGCTTAACGATTTGCTCTACCGCGTCCCTAATATCCCTAATGAGTTGGTGCCCGAAGGTACTTCCGAAGCCGACAATGTAGTGGTATTCGAGGCTGGCACTATTCCTGATTTAGGTAAAGACGCTCTTCCTCACTGGGAACTCGCCAAGAAGTACGACCTCATCGATTTCGAGTTAGGCGTAAAGCTCACTGGTGCAGGCTTTCCTGTGTACAAAGGCAAAGGAGCAAAACTGCAACGCGCTCTCATTACCTACTTCCTCGACAAGAACACCGAAGCAGGCTATAACGAATACCAAGTGCCTCACGTAGTAAACGAAGCCTCAGGCTATGGCACCGGTCAGTTACCCGATAAAGAAGGACAGATGTACCACGTAGGGGTAGATAATCTCTACCTTATTCCTACCGCTGAGGTGCCTGTGACTAATATTTTCCGCGATACCTTGCTCAACGAAAGCGATTTGCCTATCTGCTGTACCGCCTATACACCTTGCTTCCGTCGTGAAGCTGGTAGCTATGGTGCTCACGTACGCGGACTCAACCGCTTGCATCAGTTCGACAAGGTGGAGATTGTACGCATTGAACACCCCGACCGCTCTTATAAAGCACTCGAAGGAATGATAGAACACGTAAAAGGTATTCTCAATGAGTTGAAACTCCCTTACCATATCTTACGCCTTTGTGGTGGCGATTTAGGCTTTACCTCAGCAATTACTTACGATTTCGAGGTATATTCCACCGCTCAAGAAAAGTGGTTAGAGATAAGCTCAGTGTCTAACTTCGAAACCTTCCAAGCCAACCGTCTTAAATTGCGTTTCAAGGACGCCGACGGTAAAAACCGCTTAGCACATACCCTCAACGGTAGTTCTCTTGCTCTTCCGCGCGTATTAGCCGGTATTTTAGAAAACTATCAAACCCCCAATGGTATTGTAGTACCCGAGGTCCTCAGAAAATACACAGGCTTCGATATTATTAATTAGTGCGAACTACATATTATACAACTTTGCCAAAGTTTCAAATTTTGGCAAAGTTTTTTATTACCTATACGTGCTACGACCTTCTATATTATTTATTTGAAAAGATTATTTTGTATTTTAAATATTATTCATAACTTTGCCTTAAATTTACAACCGATTAAAATGAGAATCATCGCTAAGAAAGCTATAGTTGATTTTTATACATTGCATTCTGGGGCAAAAATCCCTTTAGAAGACTGGTATAAAAAAGCTATCTCCGCAGAATGGTCTTGTTTTGCAGATATTAAAAACGACTTTAACAGTGTAGATGCTGTAGGAAATGGCAGATTTGTTTTCAATATCAAAGGAAACCACTTTAGATTGGTTGTTCTTATTCTTTTTGTCCCCAAAATAGTATATATCCGTTTTATAGGCACTCATAAAGAATATGATAAAATCGAAAAAATAAATAAAGTATAACATTATGATAAAAAATGAACTACAATACAACGCTATAATGAAGCGTATCGACGAGCTCTTGCAGGTTGTAAATGATGATACTCATGAAAATGACCCCGATTACATAGAGTTGATGATTCTCACTGACCTTGTTGAAGCCTATGAGGAAATACATTACCCTATAGGAAATATACACAAAACTGCTTTTATTCCTAAATCTGAAAAAGTAGAAGAAAGTTATGATAATCTAACAATCTAAATATTACTTAATGAAAGAAACTACTGTAATTGCCCTCACTAAAACGCAACTTCCCTCTTGGGTAGCCGATTTTAATACCAACGAAACCCTTAAAAAACAGCACATCATCATTACTCTGCCCGAAGAGGAACACTGGTTAAAGAAAGACCTCAAACCGCTCGTCGTCTTTGCCCAACAGCACAATCAGCAACATCACAAATCAGTGGTGGTGGTGCAACGTGCCTTAGCGCTCGAAGATTTTGAACTCACCCTGCATATCGCTCCTACCCTCCAAGAGGCGTACGACCTTATTGAACTCGACGAAATAGAACGCGACTTATGGAAGTAACTATCTTAGGTTGTCACAGTGCGACCCCTCGCTCCAATGCCCGCCCTTCGGCTCAACTACTCGAAATGCGCGGTCATCTGTTCCTCATCGATTGTGGAGAGGCTACCCAAATCGCCCTCCGCAATGCCAATGCTAAGTTCTCCCGCATCAAGCACATCTTCATCTCTCACCTCCACGGCGACCATTTCTATGGACTCTTCGGACTCATCTCTACTTTCCAACTCCTCGGTCGCGAAGCCGAAATGCACATCTACGGTCCTAAGGGTATCAAAGAAGCCGTTTTGCTCATCCTCAAACTCGGCGGTGCTTATACCCCTTTCCCCTTGCATTTTCACGAGCTATCTTCCAAAACCTCCGAACTCTTATACGAAGACGACAAAGTACTCGTGCGTACCATTCCGTTGCAACACCGCGTCTATACCAATGGTTTTCTCTTTCAAGAAAAAGAAGGCGAACGTCGTCTAAATATCGACGCAATTACTGAGTATCCCGAGATACAAACATGCGACTATCAGAATATCAAAAACGGCAAAGATATAACATTAGAAAACGGCAAAACTATTGCCAATACCGAGCTCACCTTCGACCCTCACCGCCCGCAAAGCTATGCCTATTGTAGCGATACTCTTTATTTCGAAGCTTTGGCTACCGAAATACAAGGTGCAAGAGTCGTGTATCACGAATCTACCTTTTTAAAGATAAACGAAGAACTCGCAGTTAAAACAATGCACTCCACCGCCTATCAAGCAGGACTCACAGCTAAGAATGCCCACGCCGATGCCCTCATTTTAGGGCACTACTCCTCTCGCTATCCCGATGTCAATCTCTTTAAGCAGGAAGCACAAGAAGTCTTTAAGAACGTTTTTTTAGCCGAAGATGGCAAAAAGTTCATTTTCGATAATTGACAAACTGAAGAAAACATCACTACACCCCCATTCTCTTGGAAAGCCCTCGATACTTTTTCCGTCTCCACATTCCCTCTTCCCATCGCTACAGTTCCCCCTTTGAAGGCGGCTAGGGGGATGTTATTCCCTATTGCCTAAGGCCTAAAGCCTACCACCTATTCCCTTTTCTTTCGCCTCGAAACCCCGTTTTCACCATTTTTTGCATCGCTGTATTATATTATGAATCAACTATTTATATACCCTTTCTATACCAATCGTCCAAGATTCGTATAAGCTTCCTATAAGCTCTCTATAAGCTAACCCCACCCTTCTTACACCCTTTTTTCACCAAATTTTCTCTCAGCTCTCTTCCGTTCTTCTCCGATATCTTCCGAATCCTCCTAATAACCCCAACCTATCGTTTTTGAGGTGCACACTTTGGCAAAGTTTTAAACTTTGCCAAAGTTGATTAGTGACATTATTGGTATTTACCCCATTCTCTCATTTTCTAATTTCCTAATTCTCTAATTTTTCCCCCCTTATCCTACTACGACTTGCTAATTTGCTAATTACGTCGTATCTTTGCACTTTATATCAAAAGTTTGTAAGGCTCCTGCCACCAAAAATGTATATCCAGCATTATAATATAGTAACCCCTTTAGGCTTCGACCTCCCTACCACCGCCCGTTTGTTACTGCGCGAACGCTCAGCTATTGCCCGTTATCCTATGTACGGACAGCTCACCGATGTTTGCCTTTCTAAGATTGGCGACGGAGCTATCGAAAGCCGATTTCAGCAGGTGGTAGAACGCAATGACTTTTCACGCTTAGAAAAGCTTCTGCTCTTGGCGATAGCACCTATTTTCCATAAAATCAAAATCACCCCTCGAACCGCTCTTATCCTTTCCTCTACCAAAGGCAATATTTCAGCGCTTGCCAATGGCGATAGCGCTCCTCTGCTTTCAACTTTGGCTCAAAAAATGGCTAATGCCATAGGGGTAACCACTACTCCCATAGTCGTTTCCAACGCTTGTGTCTCAGGAGCAATGGCTCTCTCGGTAGCCGATAGACTCCTAAAAGCCGATGCTTACGATAGTGCCATAGTATTAGCAGGCGATGAGATAAGCGAATTTGTGCTTTCGGGCTTTCAATCCTTTCAAGCGATGAGTGCACAACCTTGCAGACCTTATGATGCTCAACGCGATGGTATTACCTTAGGCGAGGCTACCGCAGTCGCTTATGTAACCCGTGAGGCAACAGGCGCTAAAGCACAACTTTTGGGTAGCAGTTCTATCAACGATGCCAACCATATTTCAGGACCTTCACGTACAGGCGAAGGGCTTTATTTAAGCGTCCTAAACGCCCTCGATGAGGCAAAGTTACGCCCTGAACAAATAGACCTTATCAACGCTCACGGCACCGGTACCCTTTATAACGACGAGATGGAGAGCAATGCTTTTATGCGCGCCGGACTCTTGTCTCCTCCGCTAAACAGCTACAAAGGTTATTTCGGTCATACCTTAGGCACTTCAGGTTTGCTCGAAACCGTACTCACCATCGAATTTGCTCGCCATAAAATCCTCTTAAAGAGCCTAAATTATGAAACCTTAGGCGTTTCACAGCCCATCAATGTACTAAAACAAACCCAACACACAGAAGTAAAACACCTCCTAAAAACCGCCTCAGGTTTTGGCGGAAGCAACACAGCATTAGCAATAAAAGTGAATAGTGAATGAAAACTTGTACGATAGAAAATAATACCATAACCCTCAACGACTCTGTGCTTTTCTCCGATAAAAGTACTTCTTTCGTCGATTTCTCAAAAAAAGCCCTCAAAGCCCTGCAAATGGATTATCCCAAGTTCTTCAAAATGGATAACCTCAGCAAGCTCGCTTTTTTAGCAGCCGAAGTCCTCTTGCGTCCGTTTTCGCAGTCGGAGAAAAATAGCGTTGCCCTTGTATTCGCGAATCGTTCTGCCAGTCTCGATACCGACCTCAAACATCAAGCTACTATTGCGAACCCACACGAATATTACCCCAGTCCCGCTGTGTTTGTTTACACCCTACCCAACATCTGTTTAGGCGAGATAAGCATACGCCACCAGCTGAAAACCGAAAACAGTTTTTTTGTATTCGATAGCTACGAGCAAGCTGAACCTTTCCTACAACAGTATAGCCAAGCTCTATTAGCTCAAGGCAAAGCCCAAAGTGTACTAATGGCGTGGGTAGAGTTCTTAGAGGGCGATTATAGAGCCATAGCAACTTTAATAGATTAGTAAAATTAGCTAATTAGCAGATTAAAAAATGTGAAGCATCACAAACTTAGCCTAAATTTTAACTTTGGTTAAGTTATTTACAACAACAATCAGTTATTTTTCATCACGTTTATAAAGAATTTATGGATTTATACAAAGAGACTGACCATCTTATCAACATTTTAAAGCAGAAAGGACATACTGAAATAGCAAAACAATTATCCGATAGTATAAGATATAGTGCTATAGGAACAGAAATATTAATGAAGATAAAGCATCATTTAAACGAGATTTTAAAAACACCTCAAAACTATGATGAAACCATAGTTTCTTTAGCTAAAAGCATAGAGAACAGAATTACAAATGCTTTATAACCTTCATTGCACAATTTGCTAATTTTCAAATTTGCTCATTTGCTAATTCTTCACTATCTTTGCCCCCTAATAATAACTTTTTATAATGGACGCACTTATTTTAGAACTCAAGAACAAGATTATTGAAGTACTCAACTTAGAAGAAGTAACCCCCGAGGATATCGATGAAAACGAGCCCCTTTTTGGCACAGGCTTAGCCCTCGACTCTATCGATGCTCTCGAACTTATCGTACTACTCGACAAGAATTACGGTATCCGCTTAGACGACCCTAAAAAAGGAAAAGAAATCTTCCAATCGGTGAAAACAATGGCTGATTACATCACTGCTCACCGCACCAAATAGCGATGCCGAAAAAAGTAGTCATCACGGGAATGGGTATCAACTCTTCGATAGGTAACACTGTCGAAGAGCATTTTTATGCCCTTACCCATCGCCAAGCAGGTATCAGCAGGATTGAAAATGTAGAGACTATCCACCGTGACCACATCAAGGTAGGCGAAATCAAACGCACGAACGCTGAACTTATTACTGCTTTGCGATTACCCGAAGTGAACGCCTATTCACGCACCTCTCTCTTGGGGATTATCGCCTTACAAGAAGCGATTGCCAATGCTGGTCTTACCTCAAAAGACCTCACTCATTGCGGACTCATTATGGCTTCCACGGTGGGGGGTATGGATATGACCGAAAACTATTTTTTCCGCTATGGCGATGACGAACCCCTGCGACGCTATATCACTACTCACAACATAGGCGAGGTAACTCACCAAATCGCCGATTATGTAGGCATAAAAGGCGTTGTAACCAGCGTGAGTACTGCCTGCTCTTCTTCCGCAAATGCTATAATAACGGCTATCAACCTACTACGCACTGGCAGAGCTAATTGCCTCATTGCCGGTGGCGCTGATGCCCTCTCTAAATTCACTATCAACGGCTTTAACACTTTGATGATTCTCTCGGATACCGACTGCACTCCTTTCGACCAACATCGCAAGGGATTAAACTTAGGGGAAGCAGGTGCTTTTTTGGTATTAGAAACTGAAGAAAATGCCCTACAACGCGGGGCTACTATATTAGCAGAAATCAAAGGGTGGGGCAATGCCAATGATGCTTATCACCAAACAGCCTCCTCCGCCGATGGTGAAGGTGCGTTTTTAGCAATGCAAAAAGCCCTACAAGTAGCAGGATTAACCCCCGCAGATATCGATTATATCAATGCGCACGGCACGGCTACCGTAAACAACGATCTCTCCGAAAGTCGCGCCTTAATGCGTATCTTTGGCAAGCACGTCCCCGATTTTAGTTCTACCAAAGCCTTTACGGGACATACTTTGGCAGTAGCTTCGGCAGTAGAAGCGGTATTTAGTGTATTAGCTTTACAACACGGGGTGGTATTCCCTAACCTCAACTTCAGCACTCCAATGGAAGAAGTGCCTATCCGCCCACAAACAGAACTGAAATACAAACCTATACAGCACGTGCTTTCCAACTCCTTTGGCTTTGGAGGCAACTGCTCAACACTTATTTTAGGTAAGAGATAAGAGGTAAGAGGTGTCATATCCTGAAATAGGTTTACACTAAAAACAGGAAAATATATGATAGAACAAAGAAAAAATAATAGTTTGGCACAGTAATTATTCTTTGTTTTTACTTCTGTTAAAAAGTTAAACTTTGTTAATTATTTGTTTGTTTGGTTCTTATTATATAGGTTTGTACTCTAATCTTAAAAGTAATCATATTATGAAACAGACTCTTAAAAACAACTTGATAGTCGTATCGCTATATATTTTAGCGGGATTTATCTTCAACGGATACCTACCTTATATGTTAGTTGTATTCTTAGTACTATCGGCAACAGTTTCTTACTTTTTGTTCAGAAGAAAAAGTAAAGAGGAAACACGCAAGGGATTATTACTTATGCACGCTCCTTTTCTGTTAATTTTAATGATAGCTGCTTTGTTTCTCAACAATATAAGGGTAGTACTTCCTTATTTGCTTTTTGTACCTGCTGTTGTATATTTGGTGTATTGTGCTATATTTTCAGAAAGAAAAGTTCTGTTTTTTGCAGGAATCATAGCCTTATCTGTTATTAGTGTCGCTACCTACAACGTAATTTCAGGAACAAATGAAATATTTGATGTAAGCTACTACTCGAGATTCATTACACAAAAATAAAATTAAGAAAAAACCCGATTTATTACCTAAAATCGGGTTTTTATATTGCTTTTTATAAGAGGAAGGAGTAGATATTCTTCACTTATTTCAACTACTTATATCTCTTACCTCTTATCTCTTACCTATGTTACAATTATTCTATCATTCTTCATTAGAAGCGGGTACTGATGAGGCGGGGCGCGGTTGTTTGGCGGGTCCCGTAACAGCAGCGGCTGTGATATTGCCCCCCGACTTCAAAAACGACCTCCTCACCGACTCTAAACAACTCACCGAAAAACAGCGCAACCTCCTGCGACCTATCATCGAGCGCGAGGCAGTGGCTTATGCTGTTTGTCACGTACTCCCCGCCGAAATAGACGAACTGAACATCCTCCGCGCTTCTATCACGGCTATGCACCGCGCTATTGCTCAGCTCTCCCCTACCCCCGAATTTATTGCGGTAGACGGCAATAAGTTTGTACCTTACCAGAAAATTCCTTATGCTTGTGTGGTGAAAGGCGACGGCAAAATACAAACCATTGCAGCGGCTTCGATACTTGCGAAAACCTACCGCGATGCCTATATGGAAGACCTCGCCCAACAGTTCCCTGAGTACCATTGGCAGCAAAACAAAGGTTATCCCACCCCCGAACACCGCAAAGCTATTGCTGAACACGGTGCTACTGAGCACCACCGCAAAACGTTTCAGTTACTGCCCGTGGAACAGTTGAGTTTATTCTAATAAAAATCCCTACAAAAGTTTACTTTCTTTTGTAGGGATTTTGTTATGTTATTACATTTTATGTATCCAGAATTCGGGGTTGAGGCGGGTAGTGTTTTTATATATAAAGAACTTCATTTCAGTCTTGCCATTGCTATCGGTGAAGATTTTGCCAAGAGGCTCTTTGGCTTTTACCTTATCTCCTTTCTTTACATACACATCAGTGAGATTGTAATAAATAGTGATGTAATTACCGTGTCGCACCTGCACTACTTTGTTACTTCCTGGTATCGATTGTATGGCTGATACTTCGCCTTCAAACACACAACGGGCTTCTGAACCCTTTTCAGTAGCAATGGTTACCCCATTATTGTAATGTTGCAACTCAGGATATACAGGGTCGTAATACACCCCAAAACCTTGTGATTTGTAGCCCTTTGCCACTGGCCAAATAAGATTACCCTTGTTGGCTTCGAAGCTATCGGCTACTTTACGCGATTCGGGAGTAAGTACAAAAATAATTTCAGTATTGGAACCTGAGGAAGGAGAAGAAGTAGTTTTAGGAGCGTTTTTTCCTCTGTTTAAAGCAGCTAAACGCTCTTTCTCACGTTTATTTGCCTCTATAATAGCCAAACGAATCAGGCGCTGTATTTCGCGGTCGATAGCGTTAGCTTGTTTTTGTTTTTCGCGTATCTGTGCTTCGTAATTGCGTTCTGCAGCACGGATATTGGTAGCCAACACTTCCAATTCCTTTTTCTCAGTCTCCAAAGTAGCTTGCTCTTGGCGTTGCTCTTCCAATACTTGGTTTTTAGTATTGCGTTGGGCTACCAAAGTATTGTTGATAGTCTTTATTTTATCGGTCTTTTCTCGTATGAGGTTCACCTGCTCTTTGCGATAGTTGGCATACTGTTTCATATAAGCCAATCGCTTGTAGGCTTGCGAAAAACTTTCGGAAGAGAGCAAAAACAGTAATCGGTTTTGTGCTGATTTACTTTTGAATGACTGTTTGATAATCTTAGCGTATTCGCCTTTGTGGTATTCCAATTCTTTTTTGAGGGTACGCAGTTGTTCCTCGTTGTCAGCTATTTCTTTAGAAAGCAAATTCGCCTGTTGCTGATTGATTTGTATTAGGCGTGTGCGCGCTAATATCTTCTCATTAGCAACTTCTATCTGCTGAATGGTAGTTTTGTGTTGCTGACTTTGTTGTTGGCGTAAAGCGGACATCTGCTTGATTTGTTCAAGCAGTGCCTTCTTGCGTTGTTCTAATTCTTTTTGCTTAGTTTGCGCTGTAAGGAGTAGCGGAAAGCAAAGCAAAAACAGTGTGATTTTTAGTATATTCATAGGTCGTAGCACGACGGACAGTTTAACGTATTTTTAACTTTGCCAAAGGTGCGAGCCACACAGGCAAGAACTTTGGCAAAGTTTGCGACACATTTGTTACTTGTTTATTGTTATTTCTTTCATTCCCGATGGGATTTTAAAAGGGAAGGACAGTTTCTTATCTAAATCCAATCCTTTGAACTCTAAAATGATTTGGGTGCTATTTTCTCCCTCGCTGGCAACTATCTTAATGGTGTGAGGTAATAAGAGTTCCCCCACTTGCTGATAGCTGTAAGTTGCTATTGCCTTTTGGTTTGCTCCCAAATGATTTACTTCGGTAACCTCCACACGGTAATTATCAGGGAAAAAGCGGTAAATCACTTCTACGGGCGACTCGCCGGTGACTTCAATATTATAGCGGTTGTTGTCCTCAGGGAGGAGCTTGATAAAACCTTCGCTTTTAAAGTTGAGACTGTAAAGCGCATTGCCTAATAATAGGTTCTGCAATTCGTTAAAACCTACATCAATGCCTAACAGTTTGCTGATATAGCTAAAATCACCGCTGAAAAAAGAACTGTCTAAACGGTTATAATATTCGGCTTTTTCGGGGGTGATGAGCGCTTTCGCTACTCCCAAAGGAGCGGATACCCAAATTGTTTTGTCTTTCTCCATACGGAAAGATAGAGGCAAACTCTGCTCATTCTTACCGTCTTTATAAGTTACTTGTAGGTTAGCGCTAAGTGTTTTAAAAGCAGGAAACGATTTTAGGTGGCGGTTGATAATTTCTTTGGCTTGTTTATCAACGCTTGTTCTACCAGCGGGGGTTACCACTGCTTGTTTGGTTTTACAGCTCACCAATAGCAAGACTGTAAGGATTAAGATGATTTTTTTCATAATAATTAATTTGGTGCGAGTTGCACGAGTATTTTGCTTATCTATCAATTTGCCAAAATGTGGGTTCTATATAAAAAACAGTATCAATAAAGAACAAAGAACCATTGCGCGTAAGTACGTTTTCCTCGTGAAGGTCTTCCAAGATTATCCCTAATTCAGGATTGCGATAGTCGTTATTACGGATATTTACAAAACCATTTCTCTCCATAAAAACTTTTACCTCTTCTAATGAAGTGGGAACATCTTCCTTAATAAAATCTTGCTTTACTACTGCATAAAGAGTATTGTTGTCTTTATAGAATCCTTCGAGCTGATAAGCTGTATCGGGAAAGAAATAGTTATTTAGCAATAAATTATTAAAGTAATCTACCCACGAGGTGTAGTAAATGGCATCATTGAGTTTTAGTACTTCTTTTTCTCCATTAAGAAACACTTTTTGCTCAGCTCCTTCTGATACAAATAATGATAAATCAATTTTTGAATACCAAAGCTGTTTAGCTTCTATCCATTTACTAAGGCGCGCTGTTTCTTCGTTTTTGAAGTACTTCGCTCCCTCACTTTGCGAGCTTGTTCTCTTGCTTCCTCTAAGGTAACGGGTGGCTGCTTGGATAGTATCTCCATAGCTAACTTTGCCCGTTCCGCAAATGATAGTTTGTAACTCATATTTCAATTCGTAATTTGTCATTTATGATCTGCTAATTACCTCCGGTGCTTCCGAAGCCTCCGGTACCTCTTTCAGTTTGTGAAAGCTCGGTTACAGTTTCAAAAGTGGCTTTCTCATACTTGGTAAACACCATTTGGGCAATACGGTCGCTGTGGGCAATGGTAAAGGGTTCATTGGATAGGTTTACGATAGGAACTTTTACCTCGCCACGATAATCACAATCGATAGTACCTGGGCTATTGATTACTGTAATGCCGTGCTTGATTGCCATACCGCTACGCGGACGCACTTGTGCTTCATAACCTTCGGGTATTTCTAAGAATAAGCCGGTAGGCACGAGGGTGCGCTCTAAGGGTTGTAAGGTGATGTTACTGTTAGGCAAATTAGCTCTTAGGTCTACGCCTGCGGCTCCTTCGGTTTGATATGAAGGGAGCTCGTTATTTGATAGGTTTTTAATCTTTACTGTCATTTTTTAGTGGGTTTCAACTTTGGCAAAGTTTGCGGTGTTTATTACTAATTACTTGTTGCGCCACAATTCTTGCGGTGTATTCATTCTTGATGTTTTCTTTTATTATTGGGTGCAAAGATACGACGTAATTAGCAAATTAGCAAGTCGAAGTACGATAAGGGTTAAAAATTAGGAGCGAGGCCTTAGGCCATAGGCACTAGGCACTAGGAATTGCGACGCAAAAGCGACAGGTAGAGAAAATGAGTAAATTAGGAAATTAGAAAATGAGAAAATGGGGTAAATACCAATAATGCCACTAATCAACTTTGCCAAAGTTTGAGATGAAAAAGCGATGTGTTGGGACTATTAGGAGTGTTCGGAAGGAAACGAAGATTTTCAGAAGGAGACTAGGAGGTCTTTTGGTGAGAAAAGGGTGTAAGAAGGGTGGGGTTAGCTTATAGAGAGCTTATAGGAAGCTTATACGAATCTTGGACGATTGGTATAGAAAGGGTGTATAAGTGATTGACTTATAGTATAATACAGTGACACAAAAAATGTTAAAAACGGGGTTTCGAGGCGAAAGAAAAGGGAATAGGCACTAGGCCTTAGGGCATAGGCAATAGGGGGGAGTATGATGGAAAAGGGAAGAAATGACGAGGGACGAATGGCGAATGACGGAGGAAATGTGATGAAAATCTCTTGCTGGCTACCTTCAAAGGGGGAATTAGGGACGGGAAAAGTTGTTTGACGGGGCGGATAGGGGAGGGGGATATTTATGGAATGGACTTTTTGTTATCGGGGGAAAGATAGTGCTTAGGGGAGGGTTGCTTGCTGATTATTGAAAAGAATAAGATGTTTAACTTGCAGAAAGACAACAAACCGGCGGAGAAAAGTTACTTTTGTAACTTAATTGTAATAGTAGTTTCTTGTTAGTTCAGAAATAATTATTACTTTTGTCACTTGTAATTTGTTATACAGGATATGCCATTAGCTTTATTCAATTCTATTACTTCGTGGTTTTTAAAACGCCGTATTGACCAAATACAAGAGTTTGTAGAGCACCCACATAAGGTGCAAGAACGTGTGCTTTTGGAGCTTCTCGATGCTGCCAAAGACACTGAACTGGGCAAACTATATAACTTTGCTGAGGTGAAAAACTATGAGCAATTCAGTAGAAATACACCATTAGTTTCTTATGAAGCCTTTGAGCCTTACGTAGAAAGGGCAAGACGAGGGGAGCGGAATGTGTTTTGGCATACGCCGATAAAATGGTTTGCCAAGAGCAGTGGGACTACTAACGCTAAGAGTAAGTTTATTCCGGTAAGTGAGGAGGCACTGCAACTGTGCCATTACAAATCGGGGAAGGATATGCTGTGCTTATACCTAAATAACAACGAGGATTCGAATCTGTTTAAAGGCAAGAGTTTGCGACTGGGGGGGAGCAAGCAACTGTATGAACAAAACGGTACTTATTTTGGGGATTTATCGGCGATTTTGATTGAAAACCTGCCTTTTTGGGCAGAATGGAGTTGTACCCCCAGCAACAAGGTATCGCTGATGAGTGAATGGGAGAGTAAGTTACAAGCGATTATCAAAGAGGCGAAAATAGAGAATGTGACCAGTATTGCGGGGGTTCCTTCCTGGATGTTAGTGCTTTTAAATAGGATTTTAGAAGAAACCAAAAAGGAACATCTTTTGGAGTTGTGGCCAAACTTAGAAGTATACTTTCACGGGGGGGTGAGCTTTATACCGTATCGCGAACAGTATAAGCATATTATTCCTTCGGATAGTTTTCGTTATTACGAAATATACAACGCCTCCGAAGGGTTCTTTGCGATTCAAGACCGCAACAATTCGGACGAGATGTTGCTAATGCTCGACTACGGGATTTTCTATGAGTTTATACCGATGGAGACTTTTGGTACTGCGGGACAAAAGGCAATTCCGCTGAGTGAGGTGGAAATAGGGAAGAACTATGCGATGGTGATTACTACCAATGCCGGTTTGTGGCGCTATATGATAGGAGATACGGTAAGGTTTACTTCGGTAGTGCCTTATCGGATTAAGATTACGGGTCGTACCAAGCACTTTATTAATGTATTTGGAGAAGAACTCATCGTAGAGAATGCTGAGCGCGCCTTAGAAAAGGCTTGTGAGCAGACTAATAGTCACTTGATAGACTACACGGTTGCGCCTATATTTATGCAAGACAAGCTGAAAGGAGGGCACGAATGGGTAATAGAGTTTGATGCACCTCCTGAGAGTTTGGAGCAATTTACCGAGATATTAGACCGCGAACTGCAAAAGCTCAACTCGGATTACGAAGCTAAACGCTATAACAATATGACGCTGAATATGCCCAAAGTGCACAAGGCTCGGACGGGGCTGTTTCACGACTGGCTCAAACACAAGGATAAGCTTGGTGGACAAAACAAAGTACCCCGACTCTCGAACAGCAGGGAGTACGTGGAGGAGTTATTAAATTTATAATGAAATTAAAAGTAGAAAGGCTACCCAATAAGGTAGCCTTTCTTATTTGCTATAACTTTAAATTATCTTCTTCTTTTGCGAATAAAGATGATGAGACCGACGAAAGCGAGAAGCACTATTCCACCTATCCAAAGGGCGCTGAGCGACACTTTTTCTTGAGGACTTCCGGCAGAGGTTTCTTCTTTTTTGAGGACTTTAGCGTCTTGGGTATTGGCTTGTGCCTGACTGCCTTGGTGCGATTGAGCGAGCTGTTGCTGATACGCTTGGGCATTGGCAGGTGAAGCCTTTTTGCTGATATAATCCTGCAACTTCTTATTTTCAGAAGAGAAATGAGAAGAGCTTACACCGAATTGCTTGGTGAGGTCGGTATGGATATCGGCAAGTTTACTGATTTGGGCATCGGAGGCTTTCCACATACCTTTGCGGGTAGCTTCGAGCATTACAGCAGTTACCTCTTGCAAGGCTGCTACGTTCTCTTTCTTTATAAAATCGGTGATGCCCAGGTGATGTTTATCTTCTATATAAGTGTTATATACCTCATTCCACATTGCATCGTCGATGAGTTCGGGGCGAGTAGCTTCCCAACCGTGCATATTAGTAACGATTTCGGCTATTTGCCCGGCACTTGAAGCCTTACCCTTCATCATTTCTTTGATGTATTTAGGGTTGAATATTGTACTGCGAGCTTCGACCCCTACAGCTTCTTTGAGTTCTTGCACGTGCATATTCTTATGGTTGCGATAATCGGCGAGGTAGGCATCGGGGTCTTTGCCGTTTACTTCTTTGATAGCGGCATTCATACCCCCCATAAACTCGTAGACGTGGTCGAGGCTAAGCGCTCCCCAAGTGTTGTTTTGGCGAGGCTGAATGAGCACATCGGCGTTCTTGATAGCGGCGCGGAACATACCTTCTTGGAACTTGCTCCAATTGTCTTTACTGCCGTAGAAAGCGCCCATATTATGCATATAAACCTCAGCGATATCCTTTTGAGTTTCCCACTTATCGCCGGAATTTATCAACTCCTTAGTGCCTGTATCATAACGACCTTGCAAGCCACCAAAGATACGTTCGGTAGAAAGTTCGCGGGCTTCTTTGGGCGATACTCCGGCTTCTACCAATTGTTTTTCGATATTTACACTACCTGCGCTCACTTCATTGGCATATGCTTCCTCAGGAAGAGCTGATACCATTTGAATAGCTTTGGTAAGCAAGAACAAACGAGAAGCTGCTAAATCGCGGAACTGACCTGAGGTTTGAATCACCACATCGATACGAGGACGACCCAATTCTTCAGAAGGAATAACGCGCACATCGCCTACACGACCAAAACTATCCCATACGGGTTCAACACCTAACATATACAAGGCTTGAGCGATAGATACGCCTTCGGTTTCTATAAATTCAGAACTCCAAAAGGTATAGGCTATCTTCTTGGGATATTCGTGGTGTTTGGTTTGGTATTCACTAATTACATTTTGGGCTAAAGCTACGCCTCTATCCCACGCGAGTTTAGATGGTGTACTTTCGGCATTCACCCCATAGAGGTTATGACCGGTAGGAACGCCTTTAGGATTGGCTACTGCATCACCTCCTGAGGAAGGAGGGGTGTAACCACCATTTAGAGCATTGAAGAAAGCTTTTTCTTCTAAACGCGGACTGTTTTGCAAGGCATCTTTATAGAGGGCTACATTGGTAATGGTTCTTTCGATATCTACCAAGGCACGTGCATAATCAATCTTAGCTTTTTGAGCGTTGAGAGCAGCCAGCTCTTCCTTAGTAAGAGGCTTGCGGTCTTCTTTTTTGGCTGGAGCTTTGATTTTGGTAGGACGACCTACGGCATCAGGTTTCTTAGCAGTAGCCGAAGCTGTGGCTGTTGTGTGAGTAGCAGTAGTGGTTGCTGAAGCCGTAGCTTGTTTTTTCATCTGCTGTTGTAAGAAATAAGGCATACCACTTCCCTCTTCTTTAGCCATTGTAGCTTTGGCTTTTTGCAAATCGTCAGCAGAGATATGAGCATAGTTGCAAATCAGTTCAGTAGTAACTGGTTTGCCTGCGAGTATTTGGTTTACTAAGCTCTTAGCAGGGTTTAGATAATGAGTTGTGAAAAAGGCTTTGTGTTTAAGGTCGGCTTCGGTAACTTTACCGTGGTACTTATCTAAGGTAGCCAAACTGTACGCAATAGGGTCGGCACTCATAGCCAAGATGGTAGAATTAATTTTATCAGGAGTATAAGGGACTCCCATTACGTAGTATTCGCCATTAATCTTCTCGGTGGCAATCTCTTCGGCGAAGTTAGCAAGGCGGTCGATTTCGGCTTCGGTATACGGTTTGGAGAGGATACTATCCAAACGCAAATCACGATGTAAGCCCATTGCTACGGCTAACTTTTTGATGTGTAACCCAATGGTTTGTTTATCGATAGGGTTCTTTGCTTTCTGATAAGAAAGAATGGTGTTCTCTAAGTTATTGAAGGTATTGCGCATATCGCTTTCGGTGAAAGCAGGGGTAAGATAAGACACAATACTGCCGTACGAACGGCGTTTTGCCATCATCGCTTCGCCTATATTTCCGATAGTATAATAGTAGAAATGTGGTACGGTACCCACACAGATATCTGCCCAATCGTAATCAGACAGGGCTACTTGTTTATTAGGAGTAAACTCCAATGAGCCGTGCGTACCGAAGTGAATGAGCGCATCGGCTTTGAAGCCATTTTGTATCCAAAGATATGCCCCCATATAGGCATAAGGAGGGATTTCTTTTACACCGTGCAACACTTTAAAATCATCATCAGTACTAATGGCGGCAGGAGGTTGAGGCAGAATGGTGACATTACCGAAAGTGAGTTGGGCTACCGCCAGATAATTTTTACCGTCCTTAGATGTATTGAGGTAAGTGCCCGGTACAGCACCGTTCTTTTCGATTACTTGCTTATAGAGTTTTTCGGGTAAGGTTTTTTTGAGCCAAGCTTCTAATTCGTGAGCTTCTACCAAAGCAGGTGCACCTGTACTGATGAACTTTTCGATATCGCCTTTGGCATTGGCTCTATAAGTATTGGCGTGTGTGAGCAGTAGCTGGTTGAATTCGGCTTGTGTAGCGGGGAGCGTTCCTACGTTATAACCTTCGTTTTTGAGTTGATGTAAAAAGCGGAATAGTGAAGGTTCGACCTCCAACCCTTGAGCGGCAGCAGGTGTAAGCCCCACACCTTTGAAGTAAACAATCGCCAACTTCTTGTCGGCATTAGGTTTACGTTTTAAATCGGTGAAGTTATAAATGATTTTGGCGAACTTCTGGGCGCGGTTGTCGATAGTGTTGAGGAAGTAATAACCTTGTTTGTTTTGTTCTTGGGCGATGACTACATAAGGATAGAGCGCCCCGTCTAACTCGGGCATTACAATGGTTTGCCCCATAAAGCCGCCCGACATACCCATAGGGTCTTTTTCCCAATCGTCTTTCATTGCTAAGACCGATAATCCCGTGAAGAGGGGTACGTTGTGCTCCTTAGCCCAATTGATAAACAGTTCGGGTTGCCCCATCATCATTTGCCCGTGAGGAAAATAGACAATGGCATCGGGATTGATTTCGGTAAGGAAGTCGATGCGTTTTTCTTGAGCGGTGAAAGGATAAACGTTCATACCCTGTTTCTGCAAGGCGTGTATTACCCCATTGAGGTGTTCTTTATTTCCGCCAAAAGGCTCGTGTAAGCCTGCTACTATGGCGATGCGAGGAGCACCTTCTTTATAGAAATTATTCTTCTGAATATACTCTTGATATTCTTTAAGGGAGCTGAAAGAACGCTCGTCGTCTAAATGAAAGTAGACGTTTTCTTTGCGTTCGATAGGAGGTGCGGGTTCGGTAGCAAACCATTTCTTGTCGATATATTTGCGGACATAACGAACGAGGTTTTGGTAGTTTGCTTTATTGCCACTCATCAGATAGTCGCCTACGTGTTTGAGTTCGGTTTCGTTGAGGCTACTGATATCGTTATCGGGATTGGTAACGGCGAAACTGTGAAAAGGTACGCGGTTAGCAGCATCGATGAGCTGATTGCGCTGTTCGTCGCTAATTTTCAGTCCCATTGCCCATACGAGGACGAAGTCGTAGTTTTTGAGTTTATCGAGTTGGTCGAGGGGGACTTCTTCGATTTTGATAAACTTATCGGAATTAGAAAGGGCGATATTGGACGCCTGATAGCTGATGAAGTTCACCAATGCGATACGGGTGGGGGCGATGTATTTTCGCCATACGAAATAACCTGCTATTACTATAAGGAGCAGGGCAATAATGGATAGAATCTTTTTTTTCATCTTATTTGCTGTGGGTCGTAGTACGACAACAGATTGTTTTATAAATTAGACAAAAAGGTTTGATGTGAACTTAATGTGAACAGGTGAGGCTGTGTCTCAGGAATTAAGCAAAATCAAGGTAATGCTTTGTAAAATGCTTGTTTTTAACGTGAGTTCGATGTAAGAAAAGTGTAGCTTACGCTACAGAAATCTTACAAATCTTTAAAAAAAATCGAGCAAATGAACAGCTTCGCTGTTTTTTAAGTCTCGCACTAATTACACGGATAGTCTTTCAATTGACAATTGTGATGTGCACCGATGGGTAATTTAATTAATAGATTTATAGATTGCCTTTGTATTAGGTTAACATTAATGTAATGAAAACTTGGGTGCAAAGGTAAGAAAATTATTTTGAATAATAATAAATAGTGGAAAAAAGGTGCGAGCCGCACGGGCAGTCGTAGCACGACAGGCGGAGCGAGCCGTACAGGAGAGGAAAATTAGAGAATTTGGAAATGAGGAAATTAGAAAATGAGGGAATTGGTAAATGGGGTGTGAGGTTGTGTTAGGGGAATGAGGCTGTGCCTCAGAAATTAAACAAATTTTAAACAAAATTAAGGCTGCGCCTTGTAAGCCAGAGGAGGTATTGTCAGTTTATTCAACTTTGGCAAAGTTTCAAACTTTGGCAAAGTTTGAGATGAAAAAGCGATGTGTTGAGGTTATTAGGAGGATTCGGAAGGAAACGGAAAAGAACGGAAAAGAGCTGAGAGAAGTTTTAGTGAAAAAAGGGTGTAAGGAGGGTGGGGGTAGCTTATAGAGAGCTTATAGGAAGC
>ERZ773010.87-NODE-87-length-71050-cov-14.772787_pt1 | contig 71050 bp, 63 predicted proteins | sample MGYA00580842_ERZ773010 | MGnify/ENA primary metagenome ERZ773010 (study PRJEB29015, sample SAMEA2737982) | human oral metagenome | biome: human oral; feature: human-associated habitat; material: dental | place: China | collected 2107 ... | reverse complement strand
CGCCCATTAAAGCGGCACGCGAGCTGGGTTTAGAACGTCGTGAGACAGTTCGGTCCCTATCCGCTGCGCGCGTAGGAGTCTTGAGAAGGGCTGTCCTTAGTACGAGAGGACCGGGACGGACCAACCTCTGGTGTGCCAGTTGTTCCGCCAGGAGCACGGCTGGTTGGCTACGTTGGGAAGTGATAACCGCTGAAAGCATCTAAGCGGGAAGCACGCTTCAAGATGAGGGCTCCCACAGAAACAATCTGGTAAGGCCCCCCACAGACCATGGGGTCGATAGGTCGGACGTGGAAGCGTAGTAATACGTGAAGCTGACCGATACTAATAGGCCGAGGGCTTACCACACAACACACACCCACAACTGTGCACTAACCGCATCCACTATAAGGTATCCCAAGAAACACACCACCCCCCAACCCAAAAAGGGCAGGGGCAACAATAGAACACTAGATCTTGGTTGCCGGTTTGTGACGGTGGTCATAGCGAACAGGGAAACACCCGGACCCATCCCGAACCCGGAAGTTAAGCCTTTCAGCGCTGATGGTACTGCACACGCCAGTGTGTGGGAGAGTAAGACACCGCCGAACAACCACAACCACAAAATTTCATCAAAGCGGTCCCCATACCTCCGGGTATGGGGACCGCTTCTCATTTCTATGAGGCTTATGACCAAAATCTAGGGCCAAGAAATAGTCTCACGAACCCTCACCCGCCAGGACCCGGAGGCTTATTCAGCAATGCTGCTGAGTCCTTGCAACCTACGGCTGACAAGGGGAGATGTCGCGGATGGAGCGATTCATAAATAACCCTCCCGGAACATCCAGACGCCACCACAATTCAGGCTTCGGCAAAACCGCGAGCAGCGCATCGTACATCAAAGACGACTCCTGGCTGGGGTCTGCGCCTCGATCCTTCACTAGATCTCTCAGCCCTGACGGCGGAGACTCGACGAGCAGTGGGTAGCCTGCTGCGGCAAGGCAGTTCTCGGCGGCGCAGGAGTCTTGGACTTAGGGGATTGTCACAAGCACGGACAACTTGGCGTTGACAACGAGTCTCGTCACGGCAGAAACCGCCTATTTGTCGCCGGTCCTAGCCTGTATCTCATCCTGGGGTCGGGGAGCTTGATCGCGGCGTCGGTGCGTGCGTGTTCGGATGCTTCTGTGAAGCCGCTGGACAGCCTGGGACTGTGCACGCGATGGCCTGGGTCGTGTTTTGCCTGGTGTCTACACAGCCTGTATCCGGTGGGGTTGCTTCCCGCCTTGGTTTGCATTCGTCGTGAGGCCGACATCCTGGGCAGGCATACCACCGCCGCCGCCTGATTTCCTGCCGTGCTGCCTCTGACCATGGCTGACCCGATGCCGGGATCCTGTAAACCTGGATCTTGTAAACTACATACCCAAAAGGGATGGAATCTCCTGAAAACCTCTATAGACTTAAAGCCCAGGCATACAGGATGTCTGGGACGCGGTTAGGCAAGGGAGCCTCGTATGGATTTGGTCTCTGGCCCTGGGGAGGGTGCCGCATCGATAGCATTGCTTCGCGCGCTGAAAGCGGGCGATCTCCTGGCGTGGGGAGCCGGGGAGCCTGAGCTTCGCCACTTTGACGAGGAGAGACGATGAGCTTCCACAAAACCGGCAGTCCAGCGGCCATCGCTACGGAGGTCACAGGTCTGTTCTGGCTGGCAGAGGCCCCCAAAGGGGCTGCTGTGGCTGAGGTGGTGAACCGTGGACAGTCGTGGCTGGAGACTCGCCGGCTCACCCCTGGGATTCCCGACGTTGAGGACGCCGCCCGTTTCGGACGCGGACTCGCCTACACGCACGCCGCTGGCGCCCCGCACTGGGGAGCGCCCCCGCCGGGGCTGAGAGAGACGGATGCGCGCCTGGCGGAGCTTCCCGCGCCGGTCAGCGCCACCCCGCGTTGGGAGTGCTGGGGCGAGTTCTATGCCGAGGCCAGGCTCCGTCCCTACCTGCGGCTGGCCGATGTGCCCCGCGAGGCCAGGCTGGTGCTGCACCGCGCCATCGACCTGGTCGCGGAGGGTCGTTTCGACGCCCCGCAGCCGGCGCTGGTCGGAGACGTCGCCAGGATCCACGGTGACCTCTGGGCGGGGAATGTGATGTGGGCGGTCACACCCACTGGCACTAGGGGAACGCTGATCGATCCGTCAGCTCACGGCGGGCATGCCGAGACCGACCTGGCTGAGCTGGCTCTCTTCGGCGCCTCGAACCTGGACGCCATCATCGCCGGATATCAGGAGGTCAGTCCCCTGGCCGACGGGTGGCGGCAGCGGATCGCGGTGCACCAGTTCCACATGATCCTGGTGCATGCGGCCCTTTACGCCGGCAACTACGTGCACCAGGCACTCACCCTGGCTCGTCGCCTGCGTGGCGACGCAGAGCGGAACAGACGCGATCTCGCGAGCTGATCGCTCACAGTCGTGACCCCCGCGGGTCAGCCGACCCGCGGGAGGGGGCGTGATCACCGGGCCTGAGGATAATCCTCAGGGGGGATGCGTACGCTGGCGGGATAATCGTCATCTGGGTCCATGACGGCGATGTTGTCGTCGATGGGGTCGACGTCGGTGTAGTCGTCTTCGAGACTGATCGAGAGCTGCTGGTTCCTCGGCTCAAGGGGACTGCGCATCACCCCGTCACGCTGCTCCGGCATTCTCAGGCGGGCGGCAGTGGCCAGGTGTCCGGCATGCATGTCCAGCCTCAGAGTTTGCTCTGCCGCGGATGGCTCGTCGACCTCGGTTTCGTCGTTCAGTTCTGCCGGAAGCGGCTCGCCTGCATCAATGAAACGAGGTGTCGCATGGGGCACGGGACTGCCAGCCCATGACCCGGGACGGGCAGGGTCGTCGTGGTGTTCCGCGGCCTCGCCGGCGGGAGGTGGGGCGGTGTGCGCGGTGGTCGACTCGTTGTGAGTCACCACGGGGTACACCTCACTGGTGGGGATGTGGTGCTCCATCTCGGGTTCGGCGATGGGAGCGGTGCGGGGCGCCAGGTCACGGAACACCGCCGTCAAAGGGGTGTAATGGGCCATGGGCTGCGCACCATTCACGGCCGGTGAAGGTTTGAGGGGGTCGGCTGCCAGCTCAGTGGGCTCCGCGGTGCGGTGTGCCGCCTCGTAGATCGCGACCGGTGGAGCAACCTTCCGCGGCGTCTCGGGGGCCTCGCCGGGGTCCTTGATCGCGGGAATCAGGCGGGTCTCGGTCTGCTCCTCGAAATCCGGGAAGACATGCTCGCGGGTTTCCTCCTCGCGAGCGGCCGCCGCCTCTGCGGCCTCCCGGTACTCGGCCCGCTGCGCTACGAACTCTGAGAACTCGGTGAAAACGGGCTCCGGGATCAGAGGCACCAGGCGGGGCCCGGTCTGTTCCCCAGGGTTCGGGCCAGCCGGGTCCTGGTGAGTCACCGCCGGGATCTCGTGGGTTGGGTGCTCGACGCCGGGGGCCATCTGCTCGGCCTCCTCCGCCTGCTCGGTCTCCTCCGCGGCCGATTCCCCAGGCTCCCCGGATTCCCCAGACTCTGTGGGATCCGCGGGTTCTGCTGTCGTGACCACGTCCTCAGGTCTGGCAGGGGCTGTGGGAACGGACTGCTCTCCGGTCTTGGGCTCCTCGGTCTCCGGGGCCGCTGCTGCGTCCTGGTGCTCATCAGGCCTGGGATCGGCGGACGACGTGGCAGCGTCCGCCTTGCCGGTGTTCTCCGCGTTCTCCGCGCGTTGGCTGGCGTCGTGCTCTGTGATGCTGTCCGGCTGCCCGGCGGTGTCCTTGGCTCGCTTCTGCACGGCCTGTGCATTGGCGACCGCCTTGGCGGGTGCCTCCTCGGGTGACGGTGCAGCCTGCTGCTCGCCGCCCTCCTTAGCCACCTCGTTCCCGGTGGTCTCTGCTCCAGTTTTCTCGGGGCTGTTTTCCTCGGTTTTCTCAGCGGTTTCGAGATCGCCTGCCCCTGCTTCCTCACATGGGGCCGCCTCGGGCTTTTCGGCGTGGCTGGTTTCCCCGTCCTCATGCTGTCCGGCCAGGGCTGCCTCGGATTCCACGACGCCAGTCCCAGAGTCTTCAGACTCGGTGTCCTCAAGCTCTGCGCTGTCTTTGTCCTCGCGGTTTTCGTCCTCGGCCGCCTCGGCTTTCTCAGTCTCCCCGGAATCAGATTTCCCGGGTTCGGCAGCCTCGGATTCCTCAGCCCCGGAATCCTCCGTTCCCGATTCCCTGAGGCCGGTCACATCGGTCTTCTCGGACTCACCGGAATCCTGGCCGGTGATGGTTTCACCTGACTCCTCGGCGGTGTCGGGGACTTCCGGTTTCTCTTCCGCGGACTTCTCCCTCTCGGAATTCCCGGAATCCTCAACAGCTGCCCTGGATTCCTCGGTCTCCTCCGGAGCCTCAGGCTCGGGAGCCTCGTCCTGCTGGGCGGGTGCCTCCTGCGCAGCCTGCTTCCGCTGCTCCTCCTGCTGCGTGCCCGGGAGGGCATCGGAGGCGGATCCGATCGGCATGTCAGCAGCTTTGTTTTCGCTGCCGATTGCCTGCCAGGGCTCTTCTTTGATGACTGTGGTGGTCTCTGGGACGCTCTCTTGCGCGGTGTCCTCGGTGTCTTCAGTCTGTGGTTCGGGTGCATGCTCGTCGGCTGTGATCGGCATTTCGGTTCCGCTGCCGATTGCCTGCCAGGGCTCTTCTTTGATGACTGCGCTGGTCTCTGGGACGCTCTCCTGCGCGGTATCCCCGGCCTGCTCCTCGGGCGCGGATTCCCCGGCCTCCGGTGTCGTGCCGGCTTTGGCCTGCTCACGCTCGGCATCGATCCGGGCCTGGCGTTCCTCGTGCTCGGCGTCAAGCAGCGCCTGGAGCTCTGCGGTTTCGCGGCGGGCCTGCGAGAGCTCGTCCTCCAGGGATTCGATCCGGTCGAAAAGACCCGGCATCGTCTTGTCCCAGGCTGCGGTGGCGCGGTTCTCCAGGCGGGCCATGTCGATTTCCTGCTTGTTGATCTGCTCCTCAAGCTCGACGACCTGGCGGTGGGCTTCCTCCGCCCTGGTGATGTGCTGTTCGGCCTCCTGGGCCTTCGCCTCGGCCTGGGTGAGACGCTCCTCGGCCTGGGTGACGCGCTGACTAGCTTCCTCGGCCTTCGCCTCGGCCTCGTGGGCGCGCTGGTTCGCTTCCTCAAGTTTCGCCTCGGCCTCACGGACCCGAGCTTCGGCCTCGTTGGCCCGCGACTCCGCCTCCAGCAGCCGCGAGTCCAGGGCAGGCTGGGGAGTTGGAGCCGGGGTGTCGTTGATGATCCGCGGGATCATATGCGTCTCGATGGTGGACTCGTCCGAGACGGTCTGGTCGTTCAGATAGTCGGGCCGCTGGGCGTTGTCCTCTGCGTCCTCTGCCCTGGCCGCCACGGGGGCTGCGATGTCCTGAGCCGCCGGCGATAGCTCGTCCGGCTCACCCAAGACGGTGTCATCGCTCAGGGGATCCGGCATCGACCTCGCCGGGACGGCCTGGGGCGCGGCCGCCGGATCGGCTGATGCGGCCGGGGCGGTGTACAGCGCCGGATCAGGCGCGAAGGGCGACGAGTTCGACTGCGGCACCATCTCCTGCGCCTCAGCCACTGGCTGGGCTCCCGGTGTGGCGGCCACCATGAGGGGGGCCGCCTGGGTCGCGGTGAGCGGGGACTCCTGCTCCTCCAGCTTGCGGGCGGCGAGCGATTCCGGCTGTGAGCCGGCAGCCCCCGGCGCGGCGGTGAATGGTGTCGCCGCCTCAGCGGCTGCCTTGGCTGCTTTTGCCCGGGCGGAGCGTTTTCCGAGCATCCAACCCAGGAACAAAGCCAAACCCGTGCATACGAGCAGTATTGCCGCCAGCTGAATAATTAGCGAAATATGTCCGTTCATGATCACCTTTCCCCTCGACGCACGAACGTCACTCGCCGGTTCGCTTCCTGGCCTTCTTCTGTTGCATTTGATTGTGCCGGCTCTGTGTCGGCTTTCCCGACGGGCACCAATTGATCGCGATTGGCCCCCGCTGCGACGAGGGCATCGACCACACGCTGAGCGCGTTTTTCTGACAGCTCTTTACGGAAAGCCGGGGAGCGGCCATTGTCGGTATGCCCGTCGACCTCAATGGTGACATCCGGATTGGCCTGGAGCCAGAGTGCCAGCTCAACAATTTTGGAGCGCTGACCAGATGGGACATCGGCCTCCCCACCCTCGAAATGCACCACCGGGTTGGGCATCTCGCCGGTGGTCGGGGTCGGCGAGGGACTGGGCGACGGGGTCGGTGACGCCGTCGCTTCCGGGGTGTCTGCGGTGGTCGGCGTGGGCGCCGGGGTGCTCTGTGAGGGCGACGCCGCGGGCAGTGAGGCCGCGTCTGCCTCGACCCGGACCACTCCTGGCACGTCGAGCACCAGGTTCACTGCCTTTCTCAGCTGTTCCTGGTTGCTGGAGGCGACGGTGGCGCTGAGACCTGAGAAGGTGACGGTGGCGTCCACGCCCTCGGCGGCCAGGACCCGGCTGGCCTCCTGAGTGAGTGTGTGCTCCACCAGCAGAGTGCCTCCCACGGCGCTGATGGCCACGAGCGCGGTCAATCCTGCGGCCACGGCCACTACAGTTCCCTTCACGGCACCTCCGATGCTCTTGCGGACCCGACCTTAATCCCTTGTCGCCTCATCTTAGGTATCCAAGGCAGTTTCGCTGAACGTTTTTCTGGTCGCACACTAACTTTCGTCTGGAATCATCTAGTATTCCACTTCGAGGGAAGAGCCACAAAGGGGATAACATGTCCGCCAGTGTGATCAGCCAAGGACTCAGCATGGAGGCGCTCTAGCGTGACATATCCAACGACGCCGGAAGAACCGGAAGGAAGCGCAATGGACGGAAAATACGGCAGCAGCAAGCACGGCGACCTCCAGCTGGTGCTCAGCTCCATCAGGCGTGCCATCCCCGAGCTCCACGGCGTCATGATCGCCTCGCAGGACGGCCTCGCCATCGCCCACGACTTTCCCGAGGCCGATGCGGAGCGCATCGCCGCCATGGCCGCCACCGCCCTGGGTCTCGGCAAGCGCATCACGGAACGCACCAACATGGGCGAGCTGGCGGAGTCCGTGATCCGCGGCAGGGAGGGATACCTGGTGGTCTACGGCGCCGGCGATGACGCGGTGCTGGTGATGAAGGGTCCGATAGACGCCAACCTCGGCCTGATGCGCGTCGAGGCCCGGGTGGCGGCGGTGGAGATCAAACAGCTGCTGACCAGGGCCTGAGTATGCAGTCGATGCTTCAGATCGCGCAGGAGGCGATCAGCCAGATCCCGTCCCAGCGGCGTCTTCGCGACGACGACCATGAGGTCATCCAGCGCCACCACCAGGAGCTGCTGGCCCTCGGGCCCGCGGTGGCGCAGTCTTTCGAGGAGGTCCTCTACTCTCAGCTCACCCCAGGGGCGGGGATGCCGCGGGAGGGCCTGGAGCGCTGGTGGCGGCGGACGATCGACGGACCACTCGGCGACGACTACTTCTCCCGGATGGCCTTCACCGGTCTCGTGCACGTGACCCAGGGGGTCACGAACCCGATGATGCTGGCGATGTCGGACCACGTGGTCCAGCTGGTCGCCGATGCGGCCGCGTCCTTCCAGCCCTCCGACGCGGAACGCCGCGAGCTGCTCGCCGCCGTCGGGAGGGTCGCGGGCACCGTCCGGGCGGTCGTCGCTTGGAGCTACGAGCAGGCCGTCAGCGTCGCGCTCTACGAGGTGGCAGGCATACCCGCGGCGCTGCTGACCCGCCTGCGCGACCAGGAGGTCACCGCCGTGCTCGGGAAGGCCCGCGCTGAGCTTGGGACGTGAGGGCCGCCGCCCAAGGTTCCCCCGCCGGCGCCCAGGGGGTAACTTGATGCCATGCGAGTGCGATCCGATGTGCATGCCTGGCTGACCGACATGGATGGTGTCCTGGTGCATGAGGAGCAGGCGCTCCCGGGGGCGCAGGAGCTGATCGAGCAGTGGACCCGCTCGGAGACGCCGTTCCTGGTGCTCACCAACAACTCGACCTTCACCCCTCGCGACCTGTCCGCGCGGCTGCGGGACTCTGGGCTTGTGGTGCCGGAGGACCACATCTGGACCTCAGCGCTGGCCACGGCCACCTTCCTGGAGCAGCAACAACCCGGCGCATCGGTGTACGTGATCGGCGAGGCCGGTACTATCACCGCGCTGCACGAGGCGGGTTTCGTGCTCACCGACCGGAACCCGGACTTCGTGGTCATCGGGGAGACTCGGACCTACTCCTTCGAGTCCATCACCCGCGCCATCCGGCTGATCGACGCGGGGGCACGATTCATCATCACCAACCCTGACGCCACCGGCCCGAGCACCGACGGGGTGCTGCCCGCCACCGGCGCCATCGCGGCCCTCATCAGCGAGGCCACGCAGAGGAAGCCCTACGTGGTGGGCAAACCCAACCCGATGATGTTTCGCTCCGCCCTGAACCGCCTCGGCGTGCACAGCGAGCACACGGGCATGATCGGCGACCGGATGGACACCGACATCGTCGCCGGGATGGAGGCCGGGCTGCACACAATCCTGGTGCTCACCGGGATCTCCACCCGCGAGTCCGTCAAGAGGTTCCCCTTCCGGCCCAGCGAGATCGTCGCGGGCGTGCACGAGCTGGTCGGTGAGGTGTCCTGACCCCGGCTCTTTGCACCCCAGTTTTTCAAGTGCCCTAGTTTTCAACCTGTGACAAGCGGGACCGCCAGCAGCGCGATGGCGGCCGCCGCCAGGAGGGTGTCGCGCCAGGACCAAGACAGGTCGTGCAGGCGGGTGGGGTGCCGGGTGATGCCGTAGCCGCGGGATACCATCGCGGCGGCCAGGTCCTCTGACATGCGGATTCCGCTGGTCAGCAGCGGAATCATGACCGTGGCGTGGGCCTTGATGCGGCGCACGAGGCCACCCGAGCTGATGCGTGCGCCCCGGACCTGTTGCGCGTCGGTGATTTGACGGGCACGCTGCCGCAGCGTCGGGACGAACCGCAGCGCCGTCGTGCACATGAACACCAGTGCGTTCGGCAGCCGGAGTGTGCGCATCAGGGTGGTGAACTGCTCGGTGGGGGTGGACGCCAGCACCGCCGCCGACCCGCACACCATGGCCACCAGCCGCAGCACCAGGTTCGCGGCGTGGCGCAGTCCGCCTGCGGTCACCGGTAGCGCGCCGGGCCACAGCCGGGCCACGACGTCCGGATCGGACCCCGGCGGCGGGGCGAGGACCGCGAAGGCGAACACCAGGAACAGCACGGGCAACAGCGGCGCCAGGAGGCCCCGGAGCCGCCGCAACCCATCCGCCCCGGAACCGCCTCCTACCGAACCACCGGAAGACACCAGAGCCCCGGCCGTCACCGCGGCCAGGACGAGATTCGCCAGCGGATCCGAGGCCAGGAGGGTCGCGGCCACGACGGCTGCTAGGGCCAGCAGCTTTGACCGCACGTCGGCCCTGCTGAGCAGCGATGCCCGGCCCTGGGGTCGTGTGGGCTCGCCGGTGGGCTCTGGCGGTTCGCCGGGATCCGGGGCCGGGGCCTGGCTGCCGGGCGGGCCGGTGGGGGCCAGGTGCAGCTCCGCGAGCCGGGCCTCGTCGTCGAAAAGCCTTGTCATCGGGATATCCAGGGCCAGGCGACCCTCGTCGAGCACCACTGCGCGCGTGGCATACCGGGCGGCCAGCTGGAGGTCGTGGGTGATCAGGACGACGGTGGCGCCGGCGCGGTGCAGGCCGGAGACCAGCTCCATTAGCGCCTGCGTGTCCCGCCAGTCCTGGCCGGTGGTGGGCTCGTCGAGAATGAGGATCCCAGGGTCGCGGACGAGCACCGACGCGACCGCGAGCCGCTGTCGCTCAGCCCGGCTGAGCCGCAGCGGATGGGTCCCGGCGGCGTCACCCAGCCCCACCTGGCCGAGCACTCGCCCGACGCGTTCCGCCACCTGCTCCTGAGATACGTTTGTATTGCGCAGGCCGAAGGCGGCCTCGTCGAAGACGGTGTTCGCGAAGATCTGGTGGTCGGGATTCTGGAAGACGAACCCCACCTCGCCGGCCAGGTCACCGGCGTCGCGGCCCCCGGCGTCACTGCCGCTCACCCGCACCATTCCCGAAGTGGGGCTCAGGAGTCCGGTGAAATGCCTGGCCAGAGTGCTTTTGCCTGCACCGTTGCCGCCCAGCAGCGCGACGAACTCGCCGCGATAGATGGCGAGATCCACGCCGTCGAGCGCCAGCGACCCCGAGGGGTACCGGTGGGTCAGGGCGATCGTCTCCAGGACTGGTGTGCGGGTGGACGCCTGAGGCGGGGTGCTGCGCGGTGCCTGAGGAGATGGGGGCCTGGGGCCGGCCGCCGGCCGTAGCCCCGCCGCCGCCATGCGCTCCGCGTCCCGGAGGAAGGGGCCTGGCGGGCCGAAGTAGCTGACCCGGCCGCCGGCCAGCACCAGGAGCAGATCGGCCCAGGTGGCGACGGCGTCCGGGTCATGCTCCACCAATACTATCGTATTGCCAGCGTCGCTGAGGGTTCGTATGATGCTGCGGACCGCCGCCGCGCCCTCCGGGTCGAGTGCCGAGGCCGGCTCGTCGAGGACCAGCAGCTGCGGTTCCATCGCGAGGACCCCGGCGATCGCGAGCCGCTGGAGCTGCCCGCCGGACAGGGTGGTGGTCTCGCGGCAGGCCCAGGTTCGCGGGACCGGCGGCGGCGTCGTCGAGCACCAGGCGCTCCATCACCTGAGCCTGGGGATCCTGTGACACCAGGCCGGCGACGCGCACCAGCTGGGGCAGCGACGCCTCGTGGGTGGCCATGCCCGCCACCCGCAGCTGCCCGTAGAGGTCGCCGGGGTGGTGGTGGGGAACCAGGCCGTTCAGGGCCATCGCGAGAGTCGACTTGCCGGCCCCCGTCGCGCCCATCACCGCGACCCGGCTCCCGGCGGGGATCTCGCAGGTGACGTCCTGGAGCTGGCGCCGACCGGTGCCGCGGTGGGAGAAACCGAACCGGTGGGCCTCGATCACCGGGCCGTCAGCTCCGCCACCGGATGCCAGGGGACGTGCCCGGGGACCAGTCCCCGCAGGTCCGCCGCGGAGTTGGGGTCGCAGGCGATCAGCACGCAGCTCGCGGGGCCGCCGGAGGCGTCGAGGGGCAGGGGATGGGTCAGCCAGCTAAGGCCAAGACCCGCGGAGGAGGCGAGCTGCCCGGTCTCGTAGCCGATGCCCCGCGACCCGACCGGCAGGGCGTCGTGGACCAGGCCGCTCCCGACGAGGTCCTGGACGGTGGGCAGCGGCACGATGTCCGGGTGGCCAATGAAGATCTCGTCGTGCGGGGCGGACCGCGGCCAGCCGGCGCACACCACCAGGTCGCCGGGCCGGCCGCCGCCGGTCAGAAGCTCGCCGGTGACAGTGCCGATGGCCGTCACCCCGACCCCCGTCGCCGGCGACGGCACGTTCTCCTCGGTGCTGCCCGTCACCGCCTCGGGCGGGATGCCGACGTTAGCCGCGACCTCCCGGAACACGTCGATGAAGGGCGCGGCGTCGGCCAGGTCGTGGCACAGGGTGTTGATCAGCGCGACGGGACGCGCCCCAGCACACAGCACCTCCAGCAGCGGCACCCGGGCCGCGAAGTGCGCCACCAGCTCCGCGGGCACCCGCACCGGATCGGCGGGGCGCGGGCCGATGCCGCCCACCGAGTCGCATGCGACCACCAGGCGCGGGGAGCCGTCGATGACCAGCAGGTCGCGGACGGGGCGCACGGGGCTCGTCATCGCCGCCCGGGACCGGTGATTCCGACGGGATGGTCGGCGAGCCCGGCCGCGGCCAGCGCGACCCCGGCCACCGCCGCCACCACGATGTTGATGGCCGACCCGGCGAGCAGCGGCACCACCTGCGCGGCGTACATTCCGAGGCCGCCGATGGGGATCAGGATCGCCGGGGCCAGCAGGCCGTTCAGCAGCGCCGCCACCACGCCACCTGCCAGGAGGCCTACGCGGCGGCTCAGCCACCCGAAGGCCCAGGCGAAGAGGAACATCTCAGCCGCGACGATGAGGTGGACCGGCAGGCCCAGCGGGAGGCCGGCGGTCGCTGCGGAGATCAGGTGCCCGAGCGCCCCGACGATGCCGCCCTCAAGCGGGGAGAACACGGCGGCGGCCAGGTATCCGGGGGCTGAGTCCAGCGCGACGGTGCCCGTCGGGCTGGGGATCTTGATGAAGGCTCCAGCCCCCGACAGCGCCACCAGGATCGCGATCCGCGCCACCCGGCGCGGGGTGAGGAAGCCGCGCGGACCAGAGGTGGAGAAGGTGACCTCGTCCTGCGGGGCCGGGGGCTGCTCGCTCATATGACTTCCCTCGTGTCGGTGCTGGTGGGGCCGCGCCGGCGCGCGGACCACCACCGCAATGTACCGGAAGCTGCCCGGAGGGCCGCGCCACGGTCCAGGACGTTCCCCGGCCAGGATGCCTGGGCAGTGCGGCTTGACCCCTGTGGTGGGATTGGGCGCATGACCACGCAAGTTGATTTCTGGTTCGACCCGACGTGCCCCTGGGCCTGGATGACCTCCCGCTGGATCCTGGAGGTGGAGAAGGTCCGGGACGTCAAGGCCGTCTTCCACCCCATGAGCCTGTTCATCCTCAACGAGGGCCGCGACCTCGACCCCGGCTACCGGGCGCACATCGACGAGACCCTCATCGCCTCCCGCGCCGCGGCGGCCGTCATGAAACTCTACGGGCACGACCAGGTCCGCGACTTCTACACCGCCCTCGGTACCCGTCTGCACCCGAAGGGCGAGCCCATCACGGTGGAAACCATTGCCGCTGCTCTGCAGGAGACCGGGCTCGATACCGGCATCGCCCAGCGCGTGACTACCGACGAGTTCGACGCCGACCTGCGCGCCTACCAGAAGGTGGCGCAGGACCTCGTCGGCACGGACGTCGGCACCCCGGTCATCCGTATCAACGGCATGGCCCTGTTCGGCCCAGTCATCTCGCCGGCCCCGAAGGGCGAGGCCGCGGGCGAGCTGTTCGACGGCGTGGCCAAGGTGACGGCCTACCCAGGCTTCTTCGAGCTGAAGCGGTCCCGTGACGTCGGACCGATCTTCGACTGAGGGGCTTCGCCGCTCCCTACCTGGGCGAGAGGATCGGCCACCCCGGCCGGTCCTCGGTCCCGGGTGAGACCCAGGTAGGACATGTAGGACAAGGCGTATCGTGGAGGCATGAACGCTCAGCCCGCCGACATACCCACGCCTTACCCGGACAGCGTCAGCCTGCGTGAACTCAACCAGCGCTCGGGACGCATCATCGCCCAGGTAACCGAGTCTGGCCGGCCAGTGACGGTCACCGACCGCGGCCGCCCAGTAGCCCAGATCGTCCCCATCCGTCCCGACGAAACTCCCCGCGAGCGGCTCCTTCGCGAGGGCAAACTCCGGCCCGCCACGGGGCCATTCCGGTTCCCTGACCGGCGGATAACCCTGCCTGAGGGTGTGGATCTTCACGACTTGCTCCTAGGTGAGCGTGAGGAGGAGCGGTGATTTACCTCGACACCTCAGTGATGCTGCTGGCACTCCTGGAACAGCCCGGAGCCGAGTCGGCGAGGACCCTGATAGAGCAGGCACACGGTGGCCGGATCGCTTCTTCGGCGCTCCTAGCTATTGAGGCTGCTCGGGCCATTCACCGGGAGGGCCTAGACATGTCTGTCGTCGATGAGTTTCTCCCCAACATAGAACTGCTGGAGATCTCCCGCGAGGTGGTCGACGGTGCCTGTGCGCTGACCGGGGAACTGAAGTCCCTCGACGCGATTCACCTGGCCAGCGCCTTGATCCTGCACAGCGACGCTGACCCCGTCACCGTCCTCACCCACGATGCCCGCTTGGCCGAGGCGGCGCGGGCGCGGGGCTTGGCCGTCGCGGATCCGCTAACCCCGTAGCCCGCCTGTCCTGCTGATCCTGCTGATCGCCGAGTTAGTCCCCGAGGCCGGTGCCGACGGCGCGTGCGGTCTGGATCCACGGATGGTCTGGCGGCACCAGCGCCAGGTTTCCCGCGACCTTCCTCAGGTCGACGGGCGCGGTGCCGTCACCCTTGCTGGCGACCATGACGCCACTGACGCCGTCGGCGATCAGGTCGGCGGCGGCGGTGCCGATCCGCGACCCCAGCAGCCGGTCCTCCGCGCAAGGCGTCCCGCCGCGCTGTACGTAGCCCAGGATCGTGACGCGGGTCTCCAGGCCGGTCGCGGCCTCCAGCTCGCGGGCCAGCTGGAAGGTGTGCTCGCGGTGGTCGTCGAGGACCCGGGCGAGATGGTCCTTGGCCGCGGCCTTGGCCTCGGGCGTGGTGGCGGACTTCTTGAGCGACTCGGCGGCGGCGATGGCCTGCGCGGTCTTGACGTCGGTGGCACCCTCGGCCACCGCGATCACGCTGAAGTTGGTGCCGCGGGCCTGCCGCGCCCGGATGGTCTCGGCGATGGCGCCCACCGAGTAGGGGATCTCGGGGATCAGGATGACGTCGGCGCCACCCGAGATGCCCGCCCCCAGCGCCAGCCAGCCTGCCTTGTGTCCCATGATCTCCGCCAGGATCACGCGGTGGTGGCTGTGGGCGGTGGAGTGGAGGCGGTCGATGGCGTCCGTCGCGATCTCCAGGGCCGTGGAGAAGCCGAAGGTGTTGTCGGTGTGGGCGACGTCGCGGTCGATGGTCTTGGGCAGGTGCATCACCGGGATGCCCGCCTCGGACAGCCGCAGCGCGTTCTTCGCGGTCCCACCGCCGCCGAGCATCACCAGGCAGTCCAGCTCGTTGCGCTCCACCACCTCCCTGATGGTGGGGATGGCGTCGACGGTCTCGCCATTCAGCCGCATGCGATGCACCTTGTCGCGGCTGGTCCCGAGAATGGTGCCGCCGACGGTGAGGATCCCGGACAGCGCCTCCGGTCCGAGCGTGAAACTGCGGTCCTCAGCGAGTCCGCGCACGCCGTCGCGGAAGCCGATCAGCTCCATGCCGTGCCGGCCGATGGCGGCCTTGCCGAGCCCGCGGATGGCGGCGTTGAGGCCGGGGGAGTCGCCGCCAGCCGTGAGCACCCCGACGCGCTTTGCATTGCCCATGTGAACCTCCCTGCTCCGTGCCCGAGCCTACCTGGGTGTCGACGAGCACGGAATACACGAGAAGCCTGCTTTTGCGTCTCGACTTGCCGTTGAGAGTGATCTCATAGGCAACTTCAGACGCAAAAGCAGGCTTCTGCCTATAGATGCCGCTTGGTCCTCGCAATAACACAAATGGCCATTTGTGTTACGGTGCGGGCAGCCGACCTGGAAGGACAATCCCATGACCTACGACAGCGCCTACGACATCGTGAAGAAGTACCACCACGCCTGGACGAGCGGTGATGTCGAGCAGGCGATGGAGTGCGTCGCTGATGACATCATCTGCCATGCCCCCGGTGGTGACCTGGAGGGCAAGGACGTCTACCAGGAGTTCATCGGAGCCTTTGCGCCATCGCTCATCGGCATTGGCGATATCGCCGAGTTCGCCGCCGGGGATCGCGTCGCCTTGTTTTACTACCCGCAGACCGCGGCCACCTCAACCGTCCCGGCTGCTGAGCTCTTCACGGTCCGGGAGGGGAAGATCGTTGAGAGCGTGCTGATCTTCGACCGGCTCTCCTACAGTCCTCCGCAGTGATGACGCCCGGGCAGACGGCTCTCGTTGAACGCCTTCGCGTGCTCCTCGCCGGGGAGGCAGTGGTGCGGGAGGTGTCGATGTTCGGGGCAGGTCGTTTTGGCGTCCGCGTCTTTGCCGATGGTGGGGCCGGCGGTTCCGCGGCATTCCGGCTGACCAGTACAGGCCGTCCGGAAAACGACGCGCTTCGCACGATGTCCCAGCTACCGGTGTGATCCTGGAGGCACTAGCGTTGGCGCATGGTGAGAGTTCTGGTGGGATATGCGACGCGGGCAGGCTCCACGGCTGAGGTGGCCGGGATCATCGCCGATGAGCTGCGTGCCCGGGGCTGTGACGTCGACGTGAGGGATCTGCGTGACGACCCCGACCCGGCCGGATTCGGCCTCCACGTGCTGGGCAGCGCCATCCAGACCATGACCTGGCTGCCGGAGGCGCTGGACTGGTTGCGCAAGCACGGGCAGCAGGTGGGGCGCGCTGCCCTATTCAACGTCTCCATCACCGCCGTCGACCCCACCAAGAACGACGAGGCCCTCAGGTGCAACAAGGCCGCGGCCGAGCTGGTCGAGGCGACCTCGCAGGCCGCGTTCGCAGGTCGCTACGCCCCCGAGAAGGTCGGCTTCCTCAAGCGGCTGCTGTTCTGGGTGCTCGCCAAGAAACCCGGCGACCACGTCGATCCTCCCGTCATCCGGGCCTGGGCCAGGGCCCTGACGCTGGATCCAGCCGCACCTCCCGGCTCAGCCAGCTGAGACGGACCGGAACACGTCGAGGAACCGGGAGGCCCACTCTTGGCGTCTGTTGTGGGAGCTGATGGCTTTCTCGTATTTGTCGGCCGCAACCCTGGCGGTGTGCTCGATCTTGTCGTCCAGGGCACGTTTGCTGGCCTCGATGGCCAGACGCTGGTTTTTGACATCCTGCAGGAGGAAGTACCCGGTTGCCGCCGTTCCCAATCCGGCGATGATGAGCAGCAGCGCCAGCGCTGAGCGCGATGTGACCAGAATCACGACCGCCAGGAGGCACAACCCCACCCCAGCCCACATGACCCCGTTGCCGCGCACCGCCAGGCCGTGGGGGTCCTGCGCCTCGTAGCGGCGCATCAGGGCGTGCACCTTGGAGCGGTCGTGCACGCCGTTGGGGTCCACGGTGAGGTCGCCATAGCCAAGGACCTGCTCGCGCGGCATCGCGGGACGCTGCTCCGCCAGGAAGTCCTGGGCCATGGGCACGAAGACCTCACCGAACAGCACCCAGAGCCGACGACGGTCCTGCCGGCTGACCTGGTCATCGAGGGCGCTCTGGCGCAGCACGTCGAGCACCGCATGACGTTTCTCAGGCACCTCGTCGGGGACCTCGCTGGCGCCCAGGGGGTTGTTGAACTGCTCCTCCAGGACCTCCGCGCGGGCCAGCAGCGCGCGCTCGTCCTCGCTGCCATCGCGGATGCGTAGCTGCAGCACCTGGATGAGCAGAGCCTGGCCGACCTCCTCGGCATCCGGCTCAGCCGTCTCCCCGGACTCCCCGGGAAGGCTGCTCGTCGCCGGGGCTGCCTCCTCAGGCTCGATCACCGGCGCAGCGGGGATGGACGCAGGTCGCCTGGAGCTGTCCTGGCTGGGATCGGAATCCGGCATCGTGAAGTCGGGACGTCCCGGGGCATCCGGTGCCCGGCTGGTTTCCCCAGGGACCTCCTGCGGGTTGAGGTCCGCGAGTCTGCCGGTCACCCAGTCCAGGACGTCGCCCTCGTTATTGGTCCCGGCGTTGGTTTTCGCCCACTCCAGCCAGTCCGCGGCGTCGGGAAGCAAGGGCTGGAAGGTGGGCTGCAGCGTCGCTAGCGCCGCCGCCCCGAAGGCTCCGTGCAGCACTGCGCCCCAGACCAGCAGCTGCCACGTCGCCCACGTGCCGTCCTCGTCGGGGGCCAGGAGTCCTGGCAGTTTGGCGGCGACGGTGCTGCCCGCCCCCAGCGCGGCCTGGGCGATGGTGAGGAAAACGGGCGCAGCGCCGGGGTCGCGCTGGGAGGCGACGGCGGCGAGGTCCGGGTCGACGGAGCCGTCGGGACGCAGCGCGGCCATCGCCGGGGGCAGCCAGTACCCCTCGACGTCCGGACGCTGCGGGGGAGATTCGCCATCGAGAAGCACCCCGAGATCCTGGAACGCGAAACGCCGCGCCTCGGCTTGCTGGGGGAAGGCCGCGAGCTGTGTGCGGATGCCATCGAGCTCCACGAACGCGACGAAGGCGTTGGTCAGCGCATTCAGCCTGGTTTCCAGTGAGCCGCGCATGTTCTTCAGGTCGGACCGGAGCTTGGAGGTCTCGCGCTGCTGGCGTGCGCTGCTGACCGCCGTCACCTCGGCCTGTTGTTTCAGCTCTTTCACCTGCTTCTGCAGGCCCCGCACGGTGGCGTCGGAATGTTGCCAGAGCCAGAATGTCTCACTCACCTTCGCAATACTGCTACCGCACGGGGTCACCCGCGGTCTCTGCCCGGTGCCCGGCACCGGGTGAGGGGATTCCCGCCACCGGGGCCAGCGGTCCCGCTCACAGCACGTGATGGGCGGCTTCACGACGCCTCGCGGCGGCTGGCAGGATGGGGCCATGTACCCCACGTATGTGCCTGACCCAGACCGCTACGACGGTCGCATGCCCTACCGCCGCTGCGGACGCTCTGGCCTGCTGCTGCCTGCCCTCTCGCTCGGCTTCTGGCAGAACTTCGGCGATGACAAGCCCCTTGGGGTGCAGCGCGAGATCGTCCGTCGCGCCTTCGACGCGGGCATCACGCACTTCGACCTGGCCAACAACTACGGCCCGCCCTACGGCCAGGCGGAGGTCAACTTCGGGACCATCCTCCACCAGGACCTCGCCCCGTTCCGCGACGAGCTGGTGATCTCCACCAAAGCCGGCTACGAGATGTGGCCAGGACCCTACGGGCAGCGCGGTGGGTCGCGGAAGTACCTTCTCGCCTCCCTTGACCAGTCGCTGCGGCGCATGGGCCTGGACTACGTCGACATCTTCTACTCGCACTGCTTCGACCCGGACACCCCCCTGGAGGAGACCGTCACGGCCCTCGACCACGCGGTCCGCTCCGGAAAGGCGCTCTACGTCGGGATCTCGTCCTACTCGGACGACGAGACGCGGCAAGCCGCTCGTATTGCCCGTGAGCTCGGCACTCCGCTGCTGATCCACCAGCCGCTGTACAACATGTTCAACCGCTGGATCGAACCTCGCCTGGTGGAGGCCTGCGAGTCCGAGGGCATGGGGATCATCTCCTTCACCGCCCTGGCGCAGGGGCTGCTCACCGACCGCTACCTGGACGGCATCCCCAGCGACTCGCGGGCCGCGCGGGGCGGGTCGCTGTCGCGGGAGACCTTGAGCGATGAGGTCCTCAGCCGCATCCGGGGCCTGAACGAGATCGCCCGGGAGCGCGGTCAGTCGCTGGCGCAGATGGCGCTCGCCTGGGTGCTGCGGGACCCGCGGGTCACGTCCACGCTGATCGGGGTCTCGTCGCTGAGACAGCTCGACACCAACCTCGGAGCCCTCGACAACCTGACATTCACCGACGACGAGCTGGCCGCCATCGACCAGTACGCCGCCGCTCCCGGAACCGAGCTCTGACCAGTGCAGGGGCTCACACCCGTAGGTCGCGTCTGGTGAACAGCGGGAAGGATGCTGCCAGCAGGACTGCGGCGGCCGCCAGGAGGACCGCGATGCCGCCCCAGTCCGGGCCGTTCTCCAGCGGGTGGGAGGCGCCGTACCAGTGGAACGGGGAGATCTTGGCCCAGTCGGCCAGGCTGGGGTTCATGGGCAGGGTCACGTTGATGAAGTAGCCGACCAGGCCGACCCCGGTCGCCGTCCAGGCCGCGGCTGCTGGGGTTCCTACGGCGGCCACTGCCAGTGTCGCCGTCGCGCTGACGAACAGTCCCAGCGCCAGTAGGTGCAGCGCGGCTCCCGCGATGTTCCCGGCCGGCAGGCTGACATCGCCCAGGAGCGTCCCGCCCCAGATGCCGAGCCCAGTCAGGATGGCGATGGCGGTCACGACGATTGCCTGCGCCGTGATGGTGTAGGCCAGGACCCGCCACCTGGGTAGCCCGGCCGCCAGCAATAGGCCGAGGCATCCCGACCGTTCGTCGCTGCCCAGTGCCGTGGCGATGGCCGCGCCGGCCACGGTGACGGTGGCGGGTGCCATCAGGCTCATGGTCTCACCCCAGTAGAAACCGGCTGGGGAGGCCATGTCGGTGGCGCCCCACATCTGGAGGAGCGCGGATGGCATCGACTGGGACACCGTCACCAGCTGCGGCGCCATCTGGTCGTACACCGGGCCCATCGACACCCCCATGACGGCGAACATCACCATACCCAGCACCAGCAGCAGGCCGGTGTGACGGGAGATCGCGAGCCCGGTGAGTCCGGGAGCCCGGACGGTGGTCGCCACGCGGTTGTCTGCCAGCCGCTGGGTGCCCGCCCGCTCCGGCGTCTGCCGCCTATGGGGCCAGGACAGGCGCAGTGGTGTGCTGCGCAGGTCGCGGACCATTACGCCGACGACCCCAGCCGCCAGCAGCGTCGCCGCCACCCCCAGCATCAGCGCCAGGTAGCCGCCGTCGAGGCCGTTCACCAGCACCACCGGTTTGCTGTACCAGTACCAGGGGATGAACTGCGCCAGGTCGCGGGTCTGCGACCACTGGGGCAGCAGGCTCGCGAGTAGCCAGCCGAAGCCCAGCACCACCGAGGCGACCCCGGTCGCCAGGCCCCGGCTCCCCGTCATACCCCCGACGGCGAATGCGACGGACCCGCACAGCAGCGCATTTGCGCCCAGCGCGAGACAGAGCTCCCCGAGGTGGGCATTCCCGAGGGCGAGGTTGAAGGGCAGCGCCGCCACCTGGGCTGCGCCCCACAGTCCCAGCGACATGATGCCGGCGGTCGCTACCAGCACCCCGGCCTTGGCGATTCCGACCCCCAGCCGGGAGACAGGATGGCTGAGCAGCAGCGGCAGCGTGCGGTCCTGCTCCTCGCCCGCTATCACCTGTGCACCTACCGCGACGGCGAATCCCGCCGCCGTGATCGCGCCCAGGAAACCGAGCATCTGCGCATAGGCCATCACGGACGTCGCGGCGCCGGCCGGTATCCCGGCGAGGCTCAGCATCGCGGGCGGCAGCGAGTCGTAGATGTTGGAGTCCATCGAGTCCACCACCTCGATCCCCATCAGCAGGAAGGCGAGGATCGTCACGGCGATGATGGCGATGACCTTCCAGCGCGAGCCGAGCCCGCGTTCCAGGACGATGAGTGCGTTCATGCCTGCTCCTCATAGAAGGCTAGGAAGATTTCCTCAAGGTCGGCGTCACGGGAGGCCAGGTCGACGATGCCGTACGTGGCTGTGACGGCGTGCAGCAGCGATCCCAGTTCCCCGTCGAAGGCCAGCTGCGCCGTGTTCTCGTGCACAGTGACGTCGTGGGCTCCGGGGATGCCGGTGAAGTCGTGTGGTTCGGCGTCGCGGTCCAGGACCAGCTCCACGCGGCGCATGGCCCGCAGGTCGGCGACGTTCTCGATGGCGACGAGCTGGCCGCGGCGGATGATGCCGACCCGGTCCGCGACGCGCTGCACCTCCGAGAGGGTGTGGGAGGACAGGAACACCGTGCGGCCCTCGGCCGCCGTCTCGCGCAGCATCTGGTGGAACTCGTGCTGGACGAGGGGGTCCAGGCCGGTGTTGGGCTCGTCCATGATCAGCAGCTCGGGCTGGTGCATCAGGGCGGCCATCAGCCCGATCTTCTGCCGGTTGCCCGACGACAGCTCCCCGACTCTCTTGCTCAGGTTCGCGTCGAGACGCTCGCGCAGCTGGTTCACGTAGGGCCAGTCGACGCCGCCGTGCAGGCGTCCGAAGAACCGCAGCGTCTGCGCGCCGGTCAGCTTCGGGTAGAGGGCCAGGTCGCTGGGCAGATAGCCGAGGCGGCGGTGGATGGCGACGGCGTCGCGGCGCGAGTCGAGGCCGAAGATGTGGGCGGTGCCTAGGGTGGCGCGGATCTCGTCGAGCAGGATCCGGATGGTGGTGGACTTGCCTGCGCCGTTGGGTCCGAGGAAGCCGAAGACCTCACCCGTGCCGACCTCCAGGTCGATGCCCTTCAGGGCCGTGAAGCTGCCGTAGCGTTTCGTGAGCTCGTGGGTGCGGATCGCGCTCATTTCTCCTCCAGCTGGGTTTCCATCTGCTCTGCCAGGCTGGGCGAGAAGAGGCTTGAGAAGAGTGTGAGCTGGGCCTGCACGTAGGCGCTGACACCGGGTTCGGCGGCCAAGTCCTTGGCGGTGATGTCGATGCCGAGGAGGCGTTTCATGTGGCTGCTGAGCACCATCGAGCCAAGCGCGTAGATGGTCAGCATCCGCGCCGCGACGCCGACGTCGGGGATGGGGTTGAGCAGGCCGGCGTCGATGGCCCGCTGCATGTATCCGGTGGCGTCTTCAGCCATCTGGTCGACGAGAGCGTCGATGGTGGGACTGGGATCGGTGAGGCGATGCGCGAGGTAGCCGAGGATCTGGGCCTGGCCGGTCTCCCGTAGCGAGGACAGCACGTCGGGTATGGGGCCGCGGATGGCGTCGTTCTTAGCGTCGCGGACGAGGGAGGCGACGTGGTCGTCGCAGCTCAGGAGCATTCCCTCCATCGTCCCGAAGTGGTGCCGGATCAACCCGATGGAGACATCTGCTCTAGCCGCGACGGTTCTGGCAGAGGGTTTATGGCCCTCCGCGACGAGTGCGATGGTGGCGTCCCGAAGACGCGCCCGGCTGGTTAAGTCAGTAGTCATGATACGAGTGTATAAGAAATTATATGAATGTATAGGGAGATGTGTGGCGAACTCGTGGTCTACGGGTTATGAGAGCGCTTTCAATCATCATAGGCCGCGTATCAGCTGTGCGGGTCAAAACCGTTGCGATACGCCCAGACCACCGTCTGCACCCGGTCCCGGGCGCCGATCTTCGTCATCAGCCGGGTCAGGTGGGACTTGACGGTGCTGGTCTCGACGACCAGCTGGGCGGCGATCTCCGCGTTGGACATGCCCTGTGCGAGGAGCTGCACGATCTCGCGTTCCCGGACGGTGAGCTGGGCCGCTTCCTGGGTGACGGGCTCGGGGGCGCGGCGGCGGGCGAACTCGGCGATCACCCGGCGCGTGACGCTCTGATCCACCAGGCCATAGCCGGCGGCCAGGCGGCGTACCGCGCGGACCAGCTCGTCGGGGTCGCAGTCCTTGAGGATGAACCCGTCGGCCCCGGCCTCCAGGGCTCCGAACACGTCGGAGTCCAGGTTGAAGGTGGTCACCACCAGCACCGCGGGCACCCCGTCCCGGCGGTTGGCGACGATCTCCTGGGTGGCGGTCAGGCCGTCACCGGACGGCATCCGCAGGTCCATGCACACCACGTCGGGCTGCTCCCGGGCCACCACCGCGATGGCCTCGCGGCCGCCGGACGCCTGGCCGACCACTGTGATGTCGTCGTGTTGTTCCAGCAGGACGGTGAAGCCGGTGCGGACCACCGCCTGGTCGTCGACGAGCACTACCTTGATCATGCTTCTCCTCGTGTCATCGCGGGCATCGGCAGGTCGAGGCAGACCCGCCAGCCGCCCTCCGTGGTGGGTCCGGCGTCGAACCGGGCTCCGATCAGGGTGGCACGCTCCCGCATCGCCGCCAACCCGGTGCCGCTGAACTGGGTGTTGGTGTGGGCCGGTGTGGTCAGGGCCCGTCGCGGTGCCGGGCTGTTGACGATCTCAAGTCGCGGATAGTCGCCGATGGTGATCACCTCGATCTGCACCGCCGACCCGGGGGCGTGCTGGAGCGCGTTGCTCAGCGCCTGCTGGGCTACCCGGTACACGGTGGCGTCGACGACCGGAGCCAGCCTGGGCAGCGTCAGCGGCTGCAGCAGCTCGACCTGCACGCCCAGCTCCCGGGTGGACTCGACGAGTGCGGGCAGGTCGTTCAGGCCGGCGACGGGGCTGGTGTCCTCGTCCTCGCGCAGCATCCCCACCACCGACCGCAGTCCTTCGAGGGTCTCCTTGCTCTGCGACCGCAGCTGGGCCGCGGCCTCCTTGGCGGCGGCGGGTTCCTTGTCGATGAGCACGCCGACGGCGGAGGCCTGGACGACGATCCCGGCCAGGTGGTGGGCGGCGACGTCGTGCAGCTCCCGGGCGATCCGGCGTCGCTCCTGGATCAGGGCCAGCTCCAGCTGCTGTTCGTGCTCCCGCCGGGTGTGCTTCAGCACCAGCAGCCGGTTCTGGGCCCGGGTGGCGACCACAATCCCGCCCACCAGCGGCAGCAGGGAGTTCATGAAGACAGTAACTGCCGCTTTCAGCAGCGACGTCCAGATGTCCTGACCTAGCGTTGAGAGCTTCAGGGTCCAGGCCGCCGTCAGCACGATGGCGGCTGTCGAGACTAGCACCAGCGCCCGGGAGAGCTGGAGCCGGGTGCCTATCCGGTAGCAGATGAGAGCCAGTGGTATCCCTGTCATGGCAAGGTCTCCTGGGGACACTGCCCAGAGCATGAGCACAAGGGCGACCACCAGTACCAGGCACAGCACCGGCCGGGCATTCCACAGCACGAGCGCGAGTCCCTGCAGCGCAAGCAGGAGCGTGATCAGCTGCAACTGCTCCTGGCTGAACCTGAGCCAGGTCTCAGGTACGACCAGCACTGATAAGAGCACGAGCAGCACCGAGCCGGCGGCGACCGCGACCGCCAGCAGTACGTCGGCTTTCCGGACCGGTCCCCCCGGGACGGAGGGACCGGTCACGTCGGAGATTCTCATACCGGGTATCTTCTCGCAGCCCTCAGTAGCTGATGTCGAGGGAGAGCAGGTGGAAGGCGAAGGCCACCCACGCCAGACCGGCCAGCCCGGCCAGCAGGAGGGAAGCGCCAATGATGCGCCGGACTCCTGCCTTGTGGCGGATCACGTGGATGAGGTCCATGGCGGCTGGGATGATCGCCAGCACACCGAGCAGGCTCAGGGCCTGTATTCCCCGAATGGTCAACGGGGATGGTTGCAGCAGAGGCGATATGTTCATCATGAATGACGCCATGATGACGGCAGCTGCCAGGTTTGCCAGGGAACCAGCGCGGGCCAGGTGGCCCTTCCAAGTGAGTGGGCCGCCGCCCAGCACGGCCTGCCCCTGGCGAGTGGTCCACCAGCGCCGGATGCCGCCCACGGGCCAGGCGATGATGAGCAGCAGCAGGACCGCGCCCGAGGCCAGCACCACCGGGACGAGGGCCGCCTGGGCCGGGCTGACCGGGGCGATGGACATGGCGGGAGCGATGCCAATACGCACGACTTTGCCGTCCTCGACCTGCACAGGGAGGCGTTTGGAACCGCCGACCTCACGCCAGACCCAGGGTTCGATCTCCTCATACTCGGTCGTGGCGCTCCCTGACTTCACCAGCAGGTGGCCATTGGGCAGCGCCGAGATATTCGTCCAGCTGCTGGAAAGCCCGTTGACGGCGCTCACGAAGGTGGTGTAGGACCAGCGGGTGCTTGCGTAGTTGCCTGCCACGGTGGTGGCGTGCTGCTGCGACTCCTCGGCGGTGGGCGCCTTCCCGGCGTCCGTCTGTTCGCCGGGGAAGTAGCGGTCGGAGAAGGCGCGCATCAGGTCTTTGCGGATTGTGTCGGGTGCCCCGTTCTTGCCGGCGGCGTTCATGGAGATGAAGATGCCCGTATTGTCGTCGGGGTAGATCTCAAGCATCGTGCGGAAGGCCGGAGTGTCGCCGCCGTGTCCGACGATGCGGTGGCCGTTGCGGCTGAGGTCCCAGTAGACCAGGCCCATGTGGTCGCCGTGGGCGAGAGTCCCGAGGGGTTCGGTGTAGGAGGCCTGCGACTGCATCTGCTGCCACGTGCTGTCCTGCAGCAGCGGGCTGCCCTGCGACTGGCCTAGCTGGGCGAGCATGAATCGGGCCGCATCCGCCCCGGAGGTGGTCATGGCGCCGGCCGGAGAGGAGACGACCACCTCAAAAGGCTGCGCCGGGCCACCGTTGGTCTGATAGCCGTGGGCCATTCGGTCGGCAAGTTCTGCAGGGAGCGGCTGCTGGAAGGTGGAGGATGTCATGCCGGCGGGCTCGAAGACGTGCTTGTCGAGGTAGTCCTCGAATTTCTCGCCGCTGACCTGCTGCACGATGTATCCGGCCAGGGAGATGCCGTAGTTCGAGTAGGCGGGGGTGGTGCCGGGAGCGAACACCTGCACTGGCGGATCCTGCAGAATATGTTCCTCCAGATCGGGCTCCCGCTGTTCCTGGGTAAACGTCCCCCTGACTCTCCTCTCGAATCCGGCGGTGTGGGTTAGGAGATTGCGCATGGTGATGTCACCGGGGAAACGGCGGTCGATCTTCACGTCTACGTAGGTGCTGATGTCGGCGTCGAGGTCGATCTTGCCCTGCTCCACCAGCTGCATCACAGCGATGCCGGTGGCCAGCTTCGACGTCGACCCGATGCGGAACAGCGTCCGCTCCGGATCCACCGGCTGGGGCTCCTCCCCATCGGCCCCGGTTGCGGCGTAGCCGTAGCCGCGGTTGGTCAGGACCTGGCCGTTGTGGACCACTGTCACCACCGCACCCGGGATTTCGCCCTGCTGCAGGGCGTCGGGGAGCTGGCCGTCGAGCCAGGCATCGACGTCCTGCTTGGTGAGCTCGTGCGCCTCCTGAGGAGCTGCCACCCTGGGGCCTGGGCGCTGGGGGGGGGTCGATGAGCAGGCGCTGAGCAGCCCGATGACCAACACGACGAGCAGCGCCGCCGCTCGTTTCATGACTTTCATAATGAATCTCCTTCAGCCCCCGGAATCTCGGTTGCCCGGAGACGTCTTCAGACTTCCGTCACCGGCCTGGTTGCTGCTACGGCCGCAGGATGGAACCTGGATTGCGACCTTTGGGGGAACCCGGGTCGACGAAGGTATGAAGTGGCCTGGTCGGTATCCGGGGTGATGCTTCTTTTGCTTTCAACTTCTGTGGTTCAGCCAACCACGAAAAATAGACGGTGTCAATCGATGGGGGCTTGAGTCCCCCACATTCCTTGTTTCATCGGCAGGTTTGGCAGCCTGAACCGGTGTGGCAGTGCGCTTCGGCGGTGCGGAGAGCTGATCTTTGGATGCCCCGGGGTGGCCCTGCCGGGGTCCGGCAGGGCCACGGGGTGGGGGTTAGTTGGTGCACACGAGGTTGTCTTGTGGCAGTTGGCCGTCCAGGAGGAAGCCGTCAACAGCCTTGGTGATGCAGGAGCTGCCGCGTCCGTAGGCGCAGTGACCCTCGCCCTTCCAGGTCAGCAGCTGGGCGGAGTCGAGCTGCTCGGCCAGGGCCTGGGCCCAGTGGTAGGGGGTGGCGGGGTCGCCGGTGGTGCCCACCACCAGGATCGGAGCCGCGCCCTTGGCATGCACGTTCTGCGGGATGGGGTCGGTCTCGGAGTAGTGACCCCACGCCGCACAGATCATGTCAAAACCGCCACCAGCCGCAAAGGTGGGAGCGATCTCCTGGGCCTTCTCATACTGGGCCCTCCAGGCATCCACCCCGCCCTGCGTGGGACGATCCTGGCACAGGACAGCCAGGGCTGCCATCACGTTGAGACCACCCGAGGACTGCTTGAGGGCCTCGGTGAAGCCGGAGGCATCGCCTTGGGTGATGACCGGCGTGAGGGCTGTGGTCAGCTGCTGCCACTGGCCAACGTGCAGATAACCCTTGATGGCCTCCTTGAGCTGGGCTCCGGTGATCTTCACATCGGGGTCGGAGGTTTTCAGCGGCGATGCGTCGGCGGAGGCGATGAGGTCGCGGATCTGCTGCACCCCGTCCTCGACGCTGCCGGTCAGGGGGCAGGTGTCGCCGGCTTTTCCTTCCAGACAGGCCTGGACGTAGCTGTGCAGGGCATTCTCATACCCCTCAGCCCTGTCGAGGTCGAAGTCCTGGTGGGTGATGGTGGAATCTATTGCACCGTCGAGCACCAGGCGGCCGGTGTTGTGGGGGAAGAGTTCGGCATAGGTGTAGCCCAGTTCGGTGCCATAGGAGTAGCCGAGGTAGTTCAGGGACTTCTCCCCTGATATCGCTCTCAGCACGTCGAGGTCTTTTGCCACCGAGACTGTGTTCATGTGGTCCAGCAGGCCGGGTTCGGAGTGGGCTTCGCACTGTTCCCGGACCTCGCGGACCTGCGTGAGGTAGTGCGCAGCCCAGGTCTCGAAGAATTCACCTGGCTGCGGTTTATCCGTAGCGGTTAGCTGGGCGTCCCCGCACTCGATGGGAGTGGACGAACCGACGCCGCGCGGGTCGAAGCCGACCACGTCGTAGCCGGCCAGCAACTCCTTCGAGAATCTCTGCTCGGCTCTCTCAACCAAACTGATGCCGGAGCCGCCTGGGCCGCCGGGGTTGATGAACAGCGGTCCGCGGGAGTCGCCATCGGCGGCGCGTTTTTTCATTGCGATCTGGATGGTCTTACCGTCGGGTTGGTTGTAGTCCATTGGGACGGTCACCGTCGCGCAGGAGAATTTGCCCTGCTCCTCGGTCCTGTCCATGCCTCCGGTGTCACCACACGGATACCACGACACCTCCTGGTTATAGAACGACTCCAACCCTTTAGGCACCGCCGGATTGTCCCCTGGATCATCCGGGGCAGAGGTATGAGAGCCGGATCCCTGCGGCACGGCATAGGCAGGCAGAGCCGATATCGCCGGACCCGCCAGCAGCGCACCCCCCACCAGGGCAGCAGCCAGGGACCGTTTCCTCCGCCAACCGGAATGAGCCGAACCCGAATCAGTTTTCCTCATTGTCATTGGTTTCCTTTCTCTTTTTCTCGCCTGGACGATCTCCTAGCCGGATCGCCCAGCTGCTTGGGTGTTGTCACCATCCCGGAACCAGACGCCCGTATCGACCCTGCTGGCCTCACAAATTAGGTAGGGAAAACCCTCCCCTTAAGGGCTGAGTCGCCCCATCTCTTGGGGGGCGTGTTGTCTCCGCGTAGCTACGCGGAGACAACACGACCGGGTCAGGGATATCTGGCGTGTTAGTTGGTGCAGACGAGATTGTCTTGTGGCATCTTGCCGTCGAGGAGGAAGCCGTCAACAGCTGTGGTGATGCACTTGTTGCCGCGTGGGTAGGCGACGTGGGCGTTGCCTACCCAGGTGATCAGCTGTGCGGAGTCGAGCTGCTCAGCCAGAGCCTGGGACCACTTGTAGGGAGTGGCAGCGTCGCCGGTGGTGCCGACCACGAGGATCGGGGCCGCGCCCTTGGCGTGGACGTCCTGCGGGAGAGGGTCGGTCTCGGAGTAGTGACCCCAGGCCGCACAGGTGATATCGAGGCTGGCAGCGCCCGCGAAGGTGGGAGCAACCTCCTGGACCTTCTCATACTGGGCCCTCCAGGTATCCGCCCCGCCCTGCGAGGGACGGTCTTGACAGTAGACAGCCGTGTTCGCTGCCATGCTCCCCTCTGCCGAGGCCTGCTTGACGACCTCAGCGAAACCGGACGCATCGCCCTGGGTGATGGCAGGGGTCAGGACCGCGGTCAACTGGGGCCAAGCGCCCCCTCTCAGGTATATCTGGATGGACTGGGTGAGCTGGGAGCCATTGATGGTCACGTCGGGGTCGGAGGTTTTCAGCGGTGATGCGTCGGCGGAGGCGATGAGGTCACGAATCTGCTGCACCCCCTGCTCCACACCACCAGTCAGCGGACAACTGTCGCCAGCTTTCCCTTCCAGACAGGCCTGCACATAACTGTGCAGGGCGTTCTCATATCCCTCGATGTGGCCCAAAGAGAATTCCGCATGGGACAAGGTGGAATCCACCGCACCGTCAAGCACCAACCGCCCCGCATTCTTGGGGAAGAGCTCGGCATAGGTATAACCCAGCTCAGTGCCATAGGACATACCAAGATAATCCAGAGCCTTCTGTCCCGAAACCGCGCGGAGGACATCGAGGTCTTTTGCCACCGAGACCGTACCCACATGATCCAGCAAGCCCGGTTCGGAGTGCGCCTCGCACTGCTCCCGGAACTCACGGACCTGCGTAAGATAATTCGCAGCCCACGTCTCGAAGAACTCACCAGGCTGCGGCTTATCCGTAGCGGTTAGCTGAGCATCCCCGCAGTCGATAGGGGTGGACGAGCCCACCCCGCGCGGGTCGAAGCCAACCACGTCATACCCGGCCAGCAACTCCTTCGAGAAATTCTTATCCACCGCCTCAACCAACTGGATGCCGGAGCCGCCCGGGCCGCCGGGGTTGATGAACAGCGAACCACGAGATTCGCCATCAGCGGCGCGTTTCTTCATTGCGATCTGGATCGTTGTGCCGTCTGGGTTGTTGTAGTCCATTGGGACGGTCACCATGGCGCAGGAGAATTTGCCCTGCGCCTCGGTCTTCTCCATGCCCCCGGTATCGCCGCATGGATACCACGACACTTCCTGGTTATAGAACGCCTCCAACCCTTTAGGCACCGTCGGATTGCTCCCTGAACCGTCTGGGGTAGGAGTGGAGGTGCTGGTGCCGTCCTTCTGCGGTGTCGCATACGCCGGCAGAACCGATATCGCCGGACCCATCAGCAGCGCACCCCCCACCAGCACCGCAGCCAGGGACCGCCTCCGCTGCCTCCTTGAACGAATGAGATCAGTTCTCCTCATAACCATTGATTTCCTTTCTCGTACAGTCCCCGCTTGCCTGGGACTTCCACCATCCCGGAACCAGACGTCCGTATCGATCCTGCTGGCACCACGCCCCAGGTAGGGAAAACCCTCCCTTAAGGGCTGAAATAGGCACCCCTCAGGTGGCTGTCTGTGTTCCCGCAGGCTTCACGCCAGCGCGAGACGACCAGCTGAAGACACCACCTCATGGAAGCGCTCCCAGTCTGGAGATACCCAAGGGACTCAGGATCCTCATCTCCTCACCCTCCGACAGACGTGCTCCCTGTTTCAATCACCTTGGCGGGAAGTCGGGGTAAGAACAGGGACAACCCCCACAGTGACGCCATCGCACCGGCACGGCCATCAACCACATCACTATCAGGGCAGAACCTCCCAGAACGACACGACTCGACCGCCAGAAGAGACACCCAGCCCACACACTGGCGGCCACCGGCCGTGGCGAAAGCGAGCCAACCCCGTACTCCCGGCTCACACGGGCTGGCGGAGCCGGTCCATCATGGGGCGGCGATCAAACTGGGCAGGCAGCCAGGTAGTAGCCACGGCGAGTACGAGCACCACCGCGACCACCGGCGCGAGCGTGCTCCACGGCAGGGCCGCGAGGAAGACGCGCATCCCTCCCCCGGAGAATACGGCCGACCCGGCAGCACTCAGGATGGTGGCGATCAGCCCGAACAGGATGCCGGTGATGGCGTAGATGGCGCCCTCCAGGATCGTGGTGGCCATGAGCGTGGAGCGCCGGGCCCCGATAACGCCCAGCAGGGCTCCCTCCTGCCGCCAGGTGGAGCCGACCATCGCGATGTTGGCGACACCTCCCGCACCCGAGATGATGAAGATGGGCACGGCGATGGCCAGGAACCCGCTGACGCCGCCGTCGGCACCGGAGGCCCGGGTCGCCCCCACGATCGCGTAGACCACCCCGGTCATGCCGACGGCGATGCCGAAGGGGACGATCGTCGTCAGGCTCATGGTGGAGCGGTGGTGGGCGTTGGCCCGGGCGGCGAACCAGGCGGGGCTGCGCCCGGGAATGAGGGCGGTCCATGCCGTCAGGAGGGGCGGATCGTCCAGTTGGGCACGCACAGGGCAGCGATCATCAGCATCAGCACCAGAGCGCCACCCAGCCCCGTCAAATCCTCGTTCGTGCGCCCGGCCATCCCCGCGGCGATCAGCGGATCCGCCCCCTCGGTACTGGTGAGCTCGCTGGGGTTGACCACTGCGATGATCAGGGTCACGGTCACGCCGAACAGGAACACGCCTGCGACGATCCACTGCCAGATGCGGGTCCGGGCAGCGGGTGAGGCGGCCTCGCGCAGGGCCTGCATCTCCGGGGTGGAGGCGGCGCGCCGCGCAGCACCCAGGCCGCCCAGGATGCTGAAGGCGGTGGTGATCGCGATGGTCAGGGGCACGGCGAAGGCCGGCATGACCACGGGCATGTCAGCGGGGTAGACGTGGAACTCGCGCCACGTGAGCAGGTACCAGCCGGTGACCGGCAGGGCCAGGATCCCGCCGATGAGGCCGCCGAGCATGCCGACGGCGCCGATCTGGGCCAGGATGACGCGCCGGATGCGCCGGCTGGGAATGCCAATGATCTTCCATAGGGCGTGGGATCGTGACTGCGCGGTCACCGTCAGCGCCAGGGTCGAGGAGACGATGACGGCGATGGACAGGCCCGCGTAGCTGACCAGGTTGGAGCCCAGGATGCTGGTCATCGAGCTGTACTTCGAGGCGTCGGCCTGGGTGGCGGACCATTGCAGGGCGCTGTACCAGGAGACGATGATGACGTCGATGAAGGCGCCTCCGGTGGTGGTCACCAGCAGCGACCACAGCCACTGGCGGGCGTGGTGGCGCAGGTCCTTCCAGATGAGTGCGGCCATGGGATCGGTCTTCTTTCCTATCTGCGCGTCTTCTTGGGATGAGCGGCCAGTCAGCAGGCGCTGAGGGCCGGCGCCGGCGCCTGGTTCGCGGGCACGTGGCCGGGCGTGCGAGCAGGCATTCGGGCGGAGTGGACCAGCTCGGCGATGCGGGCGGCGTCGCGGGTCTCGGACCAGGCGACCAGGTGCCCTGAGCTCATGACCGCGACGGCGTCAGCCTGGGCGGCGGCCTCGACGTCGTGGGTGACCATGACGACAGTCGCGCCCTGCTCGGCCAGGCGGCGCAGCCAGTCCAGGACCACCTGCCCGGCATTCAGGTCGAGTGCGCCAGTGGGCTCGTCGGCGAAAACGATCCTGGGCTGCGAGGCCATCACCCGGGCGATGGCGACCCGCTGACGCTCGCCACCGGAGAGCTGGTGAGGTTTGAGCCCGGCGCGGTCGGCCAGTCCGACGGCTTCCAGCGCGGCTACGATCTGCCCCTTTCCCAGGGGATGCCCGGCCAGGCGGGAGGGCATGGAGACGTTCTCGGCAGCGGTCAGGGAGGCGATGAGGTTGTAGTCCTGGAAGACGAATCCCACGTTGCGGGAGCGGAAGGCAGCGCGCTTGGCCGGTGTCATGGAAGTGATGACCGTGCCCAGGAGGCTGACCTGGCCGCCGGTGGGCTCGTCCAGTCCCGCCATGGTGTGCAGCAGCGTCGACTTACCCGATCCCGAGGCCCCCACCACCGCGGTGAAACTGCCCTGCGGCAGGTCGGCATCAACCCCGTCCAGGGCGACCACCTGGGCATCCTTGCGCCCAGGGACGTCGTAGATGCGGGTCAGTGCCCGCACCGAGATCGCAGGGCTGCCGGGAGCATCGGGGTGGATGACTTGCTGAGATGCCCGTGAAAACTTCATGGTTTTATAACATCAGCGCGGCCCGCCTGTGTCTGTGGAGCTAACCATCGTCCTCGTTATGGCTATCCCTACCTATGACACTGTGACTCCGTTGACGCTGTGGCTCCGGCAGGCCCTAGATCGCGTCCAGCCATAAAACAGGCATAAAAGTCGTGTTGTCTCCGCGCGAGCAGGCGGAGACAACACGACTCGATAAGGGACAGACGCCCAGATTCAGCTGGTGCAGGTCAGATTGTCTTGTGGCAGCTGGCCGTCCAGGAGGAAACCGTCGACGGCTGTGGTGAGGCAATACCCAGCATCTTCGTGCCCGTAAGCACCATGGGCGTTGCCCTCCCACGTCAGCAGGTGGCCGGAGTCGAGCTGCTCCGCCAGAGCCTCAGACCAGTGATATGGAGTGGCCGGATCGCCGGTGGCGCCGACCACCAGAATCGGCGGAGCTCCCTCGGCATGAACGTCCTGCGGGATCGGATCAGAAGCGGAGTAATGTCCCCAGGCGGCGCAGGTCATGTCGAAGTTGATTGTCCTGGCGCCGAAGGTCGGAGACAGCTCCTGAGTCTGCTCGTACTGGGCCTTCCACGCTTCCATGTTCCCTTGTGAGGGGCGGTCCTGACACAGAACAGCCAGCAGCGTGGCTGCATTGGAGGGTTTGAACCATCCCATCTGCTTGATAACCTCAGCGAAGCCGGAGGCATCATTCTGGGTGATTGCAGGCGTGAGGGCCGCGGTTAACTGCTGCCAGTACCCAGACTGCAGAAAAGATATCTGAATGATTTGGGCAAGCTGGGCTCCAGTGACTTTCGCCTCGGGGTCGGAGGTTTTCATCGGTGATGCATCAGCAGAAGCGATCAGGGCACGAATCTGCTGCACCCCCTCCTCAACGTCACCAGCCAAGGGGCAGTCACCAGTCTGGCCGTCCAGACAGGCCTGCACATAGCTGCGGAGCGCCTTCTCGTAACCCTCTATCCCTTCCTGGCCGAATTCCACATGGGAGACAGTGGAGTCCACAGCACCATCGAGCACCATCCGGCCAACATGCTCCGGGAAGAGCTCCGCGTAGGTGTAACCAAGTTCAGTGCCATAAGAGAAGCCAAGATAGTTCAGGGATTTCTCCCCCGATACGGCACGAAGCACATCAAGGTCTTTCGCCACTGAAACCGTATTCACATGATCCAGCAGACCCGGCTCAGAATGTTCCCGGCACTGCTTCTCCAACGTGGATACCTTGCCCATATAGCTCTGAGCCCAGTCCTCGAAAGACTGCCCCTCCCGCGGCTGGCCTGGGCTGATGAGCCATTCGAAGGGAGACTCGGCATCCCCGCAGTCGACGGAAGTGGAGGGGCTGATACCGCGGGGATCGCGGACGCCGCGGGGATCGAATCCAACGATGTCGTACCCAGCCAGCAACTCCTTCGAGTACTTCTTCTCCACACCCTCAACCTGGTGAACCCCGAAACCACCCGGGCCACCGGGATTGATGAACAGTGAACCTTGAGACTCACCATCGGCGGCACGTTTCTTCACCGCGATCTGGATGGTCTCACCGTCGGGCTGGTTGTAGTCCATCGGCACCGTCACCATCGCGCAGGAAAACTTGCCCTGCTCCTCGGTCTTCTCCATACCGCCGGTATCGCCACACGGATACCAGGAGATCTCCTGGCCGTAGAAGGACTCCAAAACCTCCGGCACCACAGGTTGATGGCCTGGATCAGCAGGAGAACCATGCGTGGGCAGGGCCGACGCCACCGGCCCCGCTGCCAACAGCGCACACCCCACCACAGCCGCAGCCACAGACCGCCTTCGTCTTCCCATACGGATTAGACCTGAACCAGCTTTCATCATCGTTTCCCTTTCTTGCGGTTCCCAGGACCCAGTTGCCCGAGGATGTGACCAGCATCCCGGCACAGGCCTCACCACCGCTACGAACGCAGGACGGAACCTCAATTACGACCTTTGGAGGAACACGCATCGACGAAGGTCCCATGCCGTCGGACGCATACGACGACACACATACGACACAGTGTGGCCCCACCGGAGTTCGGCAAGGCCACACCATGGCGTAACTCAGCGACGCTCAAGCTGACTGGCATCGCTGAACTCACTCGGCTTCCTTCAGGTGGTGCACACGAGGTTGTTCTGTGGCAGCTGGCCGCCCAGGAGGAAGCCGTCGACGGCTGTGGTGATGCACTTGTTGCCGCGCATGTAGGCGACATGGGCATTACCGTCCCAGGTGATCAGCTGGGCGGAGTCGAGCTGCCTGGCTAGCGCCTGGGCCCAGTGGTACGGAGTGGCTGGATCACCGGCGGTCCCCACCACCAGGATCGGGGCCGCGCCCTTGGCGTGGACGTCCTGCGGGATGGGGTCGGTCTTAGAGTAGTGACCCCACGCGGCGCAGGTCATGTCGAAGCTGGCGCCGCCTGCGAAGGTGGGAGCAACCTTCTGGGTCTCCTCATATTGTGCCTTCCAGGCATCCATGTTGCCTTGTGCGGGACGGTCCTGACACATGACAGCCGTCCAGGCCGCCATGCTTACACCAGCCGAAGCCTGCTTGACGGCCTCGGCGAAGCCAGAGGCGTCATTCTGACCGATGGCAGGAGCCAGGGCCGCGGTCAGCTGCGGCCAAGCGCCGCCACTCAGGTATCTCCGGATAGCCCCGGTGAGCTGGGCTCCGGTGATCTTCACATCGGGGTCGGAGGTTTTCAGCGGTGATGCGTCGGCGGAGGTAATGAGGTCACGGATCTGCTGCACCCCGTCCTCGACGCTGCCGGTCAGGGGGCAATTGTCGCCGGCTTTCTCTTCCAGACAGGCCTGGACATAGCGACGGAGGGCTTTCTCATACCCTTCAGCTGTTTCCACGGTCAGCCTGTGGTTGGTTGAGGTGGAATCCATGGCACCATCGAGCACCAGTCGGCCGGTGTTGTGAGGGAAAAGCTCCGCATAGGTGTAGCCCAGCTCAGTGCCATAGGACATGCCGAGATAATTCAAGGTCTTCTCTCCCGAGACCGCCCGGAGAACGTCAAGGTCCCGCGCCACCAAAGCGGTGCCCACGTGATCCAGCAGACCCGGCTCGGAGTGCTCGCGGCACTGCTTCTCGAACTTGGATACCTCGTCCATATAGCCCTGGGCCCAGTTCTCAAAGGAGCTCCCCTCCTGGGGTTGCTCCGCGCTGGCCTCCTCGGCCGGCTTGGCGTCCTGGCATGTGATGGGGGTGGAGGAGCCGACGCCGCGGGGGTCGAAACCGACCACGTCATAGCCAGCCAGCAAGTCCTTCGAGAAACTCTTACCCACCGCCTCAACCAAGCTGATGCCGGAGCCACCCGGCCCGCCTGGATTGATAAACAACGAACCACGAGACTCGCCATCCGCGGCGCGTTTCTTCATCGCCACCTGGATGGTCTTACCGTCGGGCTGGTTGTAATCCATCGGTACCGTCACCGTCGCGCACGAGAACTTGCCCTGCTCGTCGGTTTTCTGTATGCCCCCGGTGTCGCCGCACGGATACCACGACACCTCCTGGCTATAAAAAGACTCCAGCCCCTTCGGTATTGCCCCTGGCTCATCCGGGGTAGGGGTATTGGTGCCGGATTTCTGGGGCACCGCATAGGTCGGCAGAGCCGACGCCACCGGACCCGCCAGCAGCGCACACCCCACCACCAGCGCGGCCATGGAACGCCGCCTCTGGCCTCTCCAACGGGCTGAACCCGGCCCCATCTTCTCCCTCGTCCTCGCTGTTCTCATACCGCTCCTTTCTTTATCTTTTTCTTTATCTGCATGGCCCTATTACCGGACCGTGCAGGTGTATGGGAACCCCCAGCATCCCGCACCCAGGCGCCCGCATCCACCCTGCTAGCGGGACAAACAAAGGTAGAGATGACTCACCCCTAAGGGTCGAGCCGAGGCCCTATGGGCCACTCACCCCTTGGAAATCGCGATGAACAACACCAGCCCGGCGAAGACGCCACACGGGATCAGGCGCGCCCACAGCCACCAGCGCAACCTGCCGAGACCAGGCTGCCACGAAAGCTTATGCCACCGCGACACCATACGCGCGACTGCCTCCAGAACTGGCCCTATCCCCGGTTTGCTGGCCTTGTTGCCATTTGCTGGCGTCACAGCACAGGCAAACGCGATTAAGGCCAGCAAACGGGCAGGGGATGCCGAATACCCCAGTTCGCCAGATTCCGTGCGGAAACACAGCTAGCCTTCTGGTATGTCATCGCAGACCACGCGGCAGTCCAGACCGGGTCGCCTCACGGCCTCCGCCGGGTCGACGATCGAGGTCAACGGACTGACCAAGGAGTATGGCGGACGGGCTGTCGTGGACGACCTCTCGTTCACAGTCCGTCCTGGTCTCGTCACGGGTTTCCTGGGCCCCAACGGGGCGGGCAAGTCCACGACGATGAAGATGATCCTCGGCCTGGTGCACCCGACCCGCGGCAGCGCCCTGATCGGGGGACGCCCGTTCCGGTCCCTGCCGAACCCGGCGGCCAGCATAGGCGGCCTTCTCGACCCCCACGCTGTGCAAGGTTTCCGCACGGGCGCTGAACACTTGGCCTGGCAGGCCAGGACCGCCGGGATCCCGCTTGAGACGGTGGGACGAAAGCTTGAGCTGGTCGGCCTGTCACAGGCCGCCGACCGCAGGGTGAACGGCTACTCGCTGGGCATGCGGCAACGGCTCGCGCTCGCCGGGGCCCTGCTGGCCGACCCGGGCATCCTCATCTTCGACGAGCCCGTCAATGGCCTCGACACGGAGGGCATCTTGTGGATGCGCGACATGCTGAGGTCACTCGCGGCGCAGGGACGGACGGTGTTCGTCTCAAGCCACCTGATGGACGAAATGCAGCGAACAGCCGACCGGGTGATCATCATCGACAAAGGACGCCTGGTCAGAGACGTCACCCTCGACGAACTGACCGCCCAGGCAGTCGATCACCAGGTGCGGGTCCGCAGCGGTGACGATGATCGCCTGCGAGACGTCCTCGCCGCCGAGTCAGGGCAGGTCCGTCCTCTGCCGGACGGCATGCTCGTGACGGGCCTGGCGGCGGAGAGGATCGGACGCCTCGCCCTGGAGGCGGCCATCCCGCTGATCGAGCTGCACAGTGAGGCGGCGACGCTGGAGGATGCCTTTCTCCAGATCACCCACGCGGCGGACAGGACCGCGGCGGATAGGACGGAGGGCAAGCCATGACGGGAGTGCACCGCGCTGGCCTCTCGTCGGCTGCGGCTGGAGAGTTCGCCAAAGCCCGGTCGTGGCGGACGGGACGGGCGCTGCTGGTGGTGGCCTTGCTCGGCGCGGCCCTGGGGAGTGCGATGTTCGTCGCCACCGTGCCACTCACGATGAGCCAATCCCTGGCGGCACTCCAGGAGCGTCAGCGCGTGGAGGTGTCGCTGATGGGCGTGGACGTGGCCAACATCGTGTGCCTCGTGGCGGCGATCCTGTTCGTGTCGAATGAGAACTCCAGCAATCTCGTCGAGGTCACCGCGCGGCTGACTCCGGTGCGGCACCGGGTGGTCCTGGCGAAGCTGATCGTGGCGGGAGGGCTCTCGTGCGTGATCTCGGTTCTCGCGACGCTGCTGGCTTATGGCGCTGGCATGGTCACCCTCACCGCTGCCGGGGCGCCGCTGCCAGCTTTCGACGGCGGCACGCTGCAGGCCCTACTGGGAACCATGCTCATGATTCCGGTCCACACCGTCCTGGCTGTCGCCATGGCCTACCTGACCCGGAGCGGCCTGATGGCCTTCCTGGGGGTCTTCGCCGTCATGTGCCTGCCCACCCTCAGCTCGATCCTGCCCAGTGCGCTCGACCGGGCCGCGCAGTGGCTGCTCCTCACCCCCGCGCTGCACACGATCTCGGGCATCGCCACCCCGGGCGGAAAAGAGTTCACCCACCCCGTCGCGGCGGCGGGCGTCGTGCTGGGCTGGATGGTCGTCCCCCTGCTGCTGGCGGTCTCGGCCTTCCGGTCCCGTGATCTCTGAGACGCTGGCCCTATCCCCGGTTTGCTGGCCTTGTTGCCATTTGCTGGCCTCACAGCACAGGCAAACGCGATTAAGGCCAGCGAACGCGGATTAAGGCCAGCAAACCGGCAGGTTAGGAGTCGAGCAGACGGGCATCGTGGATCAGGATCGCGACCTGGGTGCGGTTGGTGCAGCCGAGTTTGGTCAGGACCCTGGTCAGCGTGGCTTTCACCGTCGCCAGCGAGTGGTAGAGCTTCGTCGCGATCTCCGCGTTGCTCAGGCCCCGGCCGACCTCGACGGCGACCTCCAGCTCACGCTTGCTGAGGACCTCCAGGTCGGTCCGGGCGCGCTGGGTGCGGTCGTCGACGCCCGCTGACGTCGCGGCCGCGATCACCGCCCCGATCACCGACGGCGACAGCGACCGCTCCCCCTCGGCGGCGCGGTGGATGGCGCGGATCATCTCTTCCGGCGACGTGTCCTTCAGCAGGAAACCGTGGGCTCCGGCGCGCAGCGCCTCCAGCACCAGCTCGTCGGCGTCGAAGGTGGTGAGCATCACGACCTTGGGTGGTTCGGGCTGCGCCAGGACCTGCCGGGTGGCGGTGATCCCGTCGACCTGCGGCATGCGGATGTCCATCAGTACCACGTCGGGGGTGTGCTCGGCGACCAGCGCGACGGCGTCGGAGCCGTCGGTGCCCTCCCCCACCACCTCGATGCCGGAATCCGCTTTGCTGAGCAACAGCTTGAGCCCGGCCCTGACCAGGGCATCATCGTCGACCACCAGCACGCGCCGGTTCACCACGGCAACCACACCTCCACCACGAAATCGCCTCCCTTGGGCCCCGCGCTCATCCTGCCACCCAGCAGCTCTGCCCGCTCCTCCAGGCCGACCAAACCCAGTCCGGAGCCCGGGGAGTCCACCGTGATGAGGCTGAGCTGGTTGGCCACCCGGATGTTCAGGCCATCCTGCGGCGATCCTGCGATGGCGAGCTGCACCACAGCCCCCGGCGCGTGGCGGGCCGCGTTGGTCAGGCACTCCTGGACGATCCGGTAGGCGTGCCGGCTCAGCACGTCGTGGGGTTCGCTGTCGATCCGCACGTCGGCTTCGATCTGGCGTCCCACCACTCGATGCTCAGCGAGCAGGGCGTCAAGCCCGGCCAAGGTCGGCTGCGGGCGTGCTGGCGCGCCCTCGGCGTCGATCTGGCGCAGCCGCCCGAGGATGGTGCGCAGCTCCTCAAGGGCCTGGGTCGCGCTCTGCTGGATCGTGCCGACGACGGGCCGGGTCTCCTCGGCCCCCAGGTCGTCACGGTAGGCGAGCGCCCCGGCATGCATGGCGATGAGGGAGATCTTGTGGGCGAGCACATCGTGCATCTCCCGGGCCAGCTCGGCGCGCTCCTCGGCGCGCGCGGCCTGGGCCAGCAACTCACGTTCGCGTTCCAGCGCCGCAATCCGCTCCATCTTCGCCTCCTGCCTGGCCCCCAGGAAACTGCCGAGCGTCGCGATGAGCATCACCACAAGCGCTGCGACCAGGGGCGTCAGAGTTGTGAACAGCTGAACCCATTCCCGAATGTTGGAGGACACATCGTCGGGGACGGCGATTCCAGGCTGGTCCCGCCCCTGTCCGAGGCCGGCATACAAGGGGTTCAGGATCAAGGCCGCATACATCACAACCCCGCCGAGCAATGTCAGGCGGATCTTCCGTCGCTTGCACAGGTGCAGATAGGCCCAGACCATGCAGAGCGTGAGGAGCTCAAAGAAGGGAACGGACAAGGCGCTGAGCGCCAGGCTGAGTGCCAGGGGATGCCGGTGCCTCAGCCGCATCGCGAGCAATGCCGCCGATCCAACCGCCAGCTGCAGGACCGTTCCCCAGGCTCCCAGGCGGCCCAACAGGAAGTTCTTGTCCGCGGTGGAGAGGTTCATAATCATGAAGAGCCCGGCCACCAGATAGGGCCAGTTCGCCCTGAGATTGAGTTTCCGCACGTTCACGACCCTAGACCGCCCCCGGCGGCGTCCCGGCAGCTCCTTTGGCTAAGCGGACGCATCTTTCGGCTAGGAAACCGCATACCTTCACCCCTGGCGGCAAACCGGCCGGCTCCAGTGGCATGGAGCCATGATCACCTTCCAGAACCTGACCAAGAGCTACGGCACTTTCACCGCAGTCGACGGCATCAGCTTCGACGTCGCGCCCGGAACCATCAGTGGCTTCCTCGGCCCCAACGGGGCGGGCAAGTCCACCAGCATGCGCTGCCTCGTCGGCCTGGCCGTGCCCACGAGCGGCGCAGCCACCATCAACGGAAAGCCGTACCGCACACTGAAGAACCCGGCCTTCGAGGTCGGCACAATGCTCGACGCCTCCGCCCAACACCCCGGCCGCACCGGATACGAAACCCTCGCCCTAGGAGCCACCGTCCTCGGCCTACCCAAAACCAGAGTCAACGAGGTCCTACACATGGTCGGCCTCACCGAGAAGGAATCCAAACGCCGCCTCAAAGCCTACTCCTTAGGCATGCGGCAGCGCCTGGGGATCGCACACGCGCTGCTCGGGTCGCCGTCGGTCCTGATCCTCGACGAGCCGGCCAACGGACTCGACCCCGCCGGCATCCGCTGGATGCGACGCCTCCTACGAGAGTTCGCCGACCACGGCGGCACCGTACTTCTCAGCTCCCACCTGCTGCACGAGGTCCAGCAAATCGCTGATGAGATCGTGATGATCGGCCAGGGACGCATCGTCGCCTCCGGCACCCAGGAAGAGCTGCTGAAAACCACCGACGACCTTGAGGAGCTGTTCCTCGACCTCACCGAATCCACCTCCCGCGAAGGAGCCCTGTCATGACCGCCGCCGCAACCCCCCTGCTGACCGGATCCCGCTCAGCCATCGCTCCTATCAGCTTCAGCCGGGTCCTGGCCTATGAGTTCCGCAAATCGGTATCGACCAGAGCAAGCCGCTGGACCCTCGCAGCGGCCATCGCCGGAACCATAGCAACAGCAGCCATTCTCTATCTCTCTCTTCTGCTGACGGATTTCGATACCACACAGCACTTCACCTGGATACAGCTGGCACATTCCACCACCGATTCCTTCCTGGGCATCGCCGAGATCTCCAAGATTCTGTTCAGCCTTTTCCTGATCCTGATGGTCACCACCGACTGGACCAACCGCAGCATCATGACGACATACACGCTGACGCCCCGCCGCGGCTGGGTGCTGTCAGCTCAGCTCATCGTCGCTCTGACCTACATCGCGGCCTTCTGGGCATTGTGCCTCGGCCTGGCGGCACTTGTCGCAGGCCTCCTCTCCCCAAGCCAGAACGTGGACATCAGCTGGTCGACGACGGCCTGGGACGTACTCGGGGTGCTGCTGGCGAACGTGGGATTCCCCCTTTCGGGGTTCCTGCTGGGCATAGCCATCATGAATACCCCAGCGGTCGTCGTCGCATGGGTGGTGCTTGACTGGCTCGCGAGCCTGTTGCTGTTCCTGCTCAAGGACGCGGGCCAGTGGTTCCAACTGAATACCGCCCTGGGGACCGCGGTCGCAGACCCGAATACAGCCACCAACTGGGCCCATGTCGCGACATCGGCGGCGGTATGGCTCGGCATCCCCGCAGTCATTGGCATCTGGCGCTCACTGCGCCGCGAGGCCAGCTGATCAGAAACATCACCGAACCCAAAGACCTACGGTCCGGTAGCTAGCAACATTTGGCTGGTCTGCCTGCCAAGATCTGCTACCTACTGGGCCGTAGGTCTTGATCAATTCGCGAAACGACGGCTGATCTCGGGAAGTCTCAGGTCAAGCCATTCCCGGTGGCGGGGAAGTTTGTCCATCAGCTGCGATACCTCAGGCCAGGAGCTGGCTAGCTGTCCGGCCACTTCGGCGACGATCTGCATGGTGCTTTCGGCTGGCGCACCAATTTTCCGGGCCAGCAGTTCGAATGACTGCGGCGTCACCTCGTCAAACCGCCTGGATCTGCCCAGCGTGAGGCCGAGATCCTCAGCGTCCTCACGATAGGGAGCCGTCGAGACCAGATCGTAGGCAGGCGAGATTACAGGGCGACGGGGGTCGCGGTAGATCAGAGAGGTGTTCTTCAGATGCATATCGCCATTGCCGATGGCGAAACTGAAGAACAGCCGCCGGATGAACTCCAGATAGGAGACCTCATCTCGGCCGCGATACACGAGCGCGGCTGCGGTCTCGAATGCGCCGTCATATTTCCTGTCCGGGTAGAAACCCCGCACCTGTGCCAGGTCCTCGATATGGATCCGGCTGTTGCCCTCCCGGTCGAAGCGCCTGATCGCATACGCCCATTCCTGCCCTTTGGGCCAAGCCATCTCCGGCAATGTGGGCAGCTCGTCGCGATGCCACATTTTTATCTCTGGGACGTCGATGCCACAACGCTGGGCGAGGGACATCATCGCGAACTCGTTGGCGGGTACCTCCGGGTAGACCGCGTCGGGCATCTTGACGATCCAGTCACCCTCCTGATTACCCGCAGGCAGCGTCAGCCGGTCACCGGATTGAAGCAGGGAGAACTTGAGCGCGACGCCGGCCAGGCTGAATCGCAGGACCTCCCCATCGTGACGCCGCACAGCGGGAAACTGCACCTGTTCTGGCCGCCATGTGGGATCAGCCTCGCCCTCAACAGGTTCGACGATCACCGCCCCAGGAAGCCCGAGCCCGAGCCGGACCAGAAGCCGCATCTCCCGCTGCTCATTGATGCCCGCGTCCAAGGCGACCCACTGCCTCAGTCTGCCCTCGGGAAGCAGATTGGAAAACCAGGGCGGCAGCCGCAGGGCCGCCGCCACTCGTTCCTCTGGGTTGTCCTCAAAACGCAGCCCGAGTATAGGGCGATCGGGGTCATCCCAGTAGCCCTGCTGCCATTCCAGCCAGGTGTAGTCTCCGCGGGCATACACATGCGCAACAGTCTTGCCACCAAGCAGGACCCGGAATCCCTCTGTCACCATGCATCATCCTGCGGATAATCATCATCGAAGTCGAAGGAATCCAAGGGCGCGGAATCATCAAACCCCTGCTCCGTGCACTCCTGAAGGAATTTATCGATATAACCTTGCAACACCTGTTCGCGTTCCTGAACGAGTCTCTCGGGAAAACCACCCAAGCCGAAGAAATGCGAATCGCGTACCACCGCGTCCCACGCTGAGACATCCCGTACATTCTCCAGTGGGATACCGGGCATAATGACTCGATTTCCCAGCGAGCTCTTAGTGTTGCCAGACAACCTGATCCGCGAGAAAACCTCTGGACACACTGGGCTCGGTGTTGGCCCCCCGCCGATTTCAAGAGCCAGATCCGCACGGGTGAACGGTTCGCCGGTGTCTGGCGACAGCGGCTTATGGTTCCACAGTGCGCACAGCATGATGTGCCCGGAAGCACGGTTTGAGCCAAAATCATTCACATGTAGACGTTGCCCTGGCCCGCTTGGCAATATGTCTAGAAGCTGCTGTATCGAATGGCTCTCCTCTCGCGGGTGGATACACGAGGCTAGGGTTCGGACAGCTCCGGTGGTCCCACCTCTCATCACTCCGGGACCCGCTAAAGCAGCTCTCCAATACCAACGCTTCAAGAGGTTTATATTCCGTGGCGATGGCTCCGGGAAGTGGGCGAAGAACCGGGCTAGGACCACGAGGAGATGCCGGTAGGCCAGGAACGTGAAATGCGGAACCCCCGCGATATTACACAGGAATTCGATGGCAAGCTCCAGGGAATTCAGCGCCTCCTGATGGGCCTGCTCCTGATTCTCGTCAGGGAAATCTAGACCCTTCCTGCGGTCATCACGGAACTCCAGATGGATATCTCGGTAGACATCGGATGCTCTTCTGGCCAGGAATGCATGCAGGATGGTGTCGTGGTCAATCTGGCCCCAGTTGAGGCGGACGCGGATATCGTCCTGGATGGTCTCGAAGGTGGTCGCAGTGGAGTCGCTCTCCCCCGGCGCGAACAACCCCTTGAATGCCTCGGCCCGGGTCAGGCGCTTGCCCGCGTTGTTCATGCGGTCGTAGATCTCGCGCAGCACCCCATCGTCCTCGGAGCGCACCTCATAGACCGGCACGTGAAACTCACGCAGCCGCTGGGTGGCGGTGTTGATCTCGTCGATCCGGTCGACGTAGTTCGGATGCTCACCGACCCAGCGCAGCAGCCTAGGCAGTTCGAAGAGCACCGGTAGGGGGATGGCATGATCGCCGGAGTCGTTCCGGGTGCGGGCGCGAACCCTCGGGGGTTGTTGCCTGAGGTCGTAGACCAGCGCGAACTCACCATCAAGGCCATGCTTTGGGTCGAAGACGTTCAGGAAGATCGTCACCCGCTGCTGCCCGTCCACCACGTAGCGGGCGTCGGTCCGCTCGGGGGCCTCCAAAGTCACCTCGCCCAGCCGGACCGTCTCCGCGGGTGCTTTGCGCTGCCACAGCAGGAGGCTGCCGATGGGGAACCCCCGCAGCACGCTGTCAATCAGCGCCACGGCATCCGCCTTCTTCCAGCGCAAGCCACGCTGGAAATGCGGCACCCGAACGACCCCCTCGCGCACCATGCCAACCAGCTGGGCCAGTGGATAGGTGCGGGCGGTTGGTTCGGCCAGCAGATCAGCCCGAGGCTGCTCGTCTAGCGACATATCCCCTCCCTCACGAGGCACTGCGCCCATTCTGGCATGCCGCACTGGATCCTCCGCTGACTACGAGCACCGGGGAAATCAATCCGCGGTCTTTTCAGCCCGCGACCCTAGAACTCTGGCTGTGATGTCTCTCGGCTCAGCGGACGCATCTTTCGGCTAGGAAACCACAGACCTTTACCCCTGGCAGCGACCCAGCCGGCTCCGGTGGCATGAAGCCATGGTCACTTTCCAGAACCTGACCACGAGCCACGGCTCCCTCACCGGGGTGAACGACGCATGACCGCCGCCGCGACACCCCCGCTGGCCGGACCCCGCTCGGCCATCCCGCCTCTGAGATTCAGCCGGGTCCTGGCCCGCGAGTTCCGCAAATCAGTGTCCATCAGGGCGAACCGCTGGTTCCTCGCGCTGCTCGCCGTCGCCGCCATAGCCGCGGCAACCGGTTTCTATGTCTATTTCATGCTGACGACGTCCGGCGCCGCACCCCTCACCTGGGCGCAGCTGGGAAGAATCATCGTCGATCCTCTCATGACGCTGCTCGGCTGCTTCCTCATCACATTGACCACCAGCGAGTGGACCAACCGCAGCATCATGACGACATTCACGCTGACGCCCCGGCGCGGCTGGGTGCTGTCCGCTCAGCTCGTCGTCGCCCTGACCTACGCCCTGGCCCTCTGGGTATTGTGCCTCGGCCTGGGGACGCTCGTCGCAAGCCTGCTCTCCCCACGTGAAAACGTGGACATCAGCTGGTCGGTGACGGCCTGGGACGTGTTCGGGCCGCTGCTGCCAAACCTGGGATTGGCTATCTCGGCCTTCCTGCTGGGCATCGCCGTCATGAACGGCTCAGCGGCCATCGTCATGTGGATGATGGTCCCGGCTTTCCTGAACACATTGCTGAATTTCAACGGCATCATCTCCGACATAGCCCAGTGGCTCAACCTGAAGGTCGCCTTGAATGCCGCCGTCGCAGACCCTGGCGCAGCAGTCAACTGGGGCAGAACCGCGACATCGGCGGTGCTGTGGCTCGCCGTCCCCGCCGTCATCGGCATCTGGCGCGCACTGCATCGCGACGCCGGCTGACCGGAAACAAAAGACCTACGGTCCGGTACGTAGCAACATATGGCTGGTCTGCCTGCCAGGATCTGCTACCTACCGGACCGTAGGCTGGTTTTGCGCCTAACGCCTAGTTTTCGAGCTCCTTCGGGGCAGCCTCCTTCAGCAGGCCCAGCAGAGCATTCTCCAGGACCTCGGGCAGGGCCGGGTGAATCCAGTACTGGCCGCGGGCCAGCTCCTGGACCGTGTTGCCGAGGCTCATGGCCTGGATCATCGGCTGGATCAGGGTGGCAGCCTGCGGACCGATGATGTGAGCGCCCAGCAGATGCCAGGTACGGGGGTCGGCCAGCAGCTTCACGAAGTGACCCTCGTCCTCCAGCGCCCACCCGTAGGCGACGTCCGCGTAGCGCTGGCAGGCCACCACATACGGCGTCCCCCACTCACGAAGCTGCTGCTCGGTGGCGCCGACGGAAGCGATCTGCGGGTCCGTGAACACGGCGTGCGGCACGTAGCGGTGGTCGGTGGCGACCAGTTCCCCATCCCCGGCCAGGAGATTCGCGGCGACGGTGCGGGCCTCGGCGTTCGCGACATGCTTGAGGAGATAGTTCGACGACACGTCCCCGAGCGCCCAGATGTTCGGCTGGCTGGTGCGCTGATGTTTGTCGACGCGGATCTGGCCGCCCGGCCCAACCTCCACCCCGGCCGCGGCCAGGTTGAGGGAGTCGGAGTTGCGGACCCGTCCCGTCGCCACCAGCACCGCGTCGGCCAGGTACTCGTACTCGACGCCATTGCGGTCGGTGGTGATGACCAGCACCTCCCCGTCAGGGCCGGTTTCGGCGGCGGAGATCTTCTGGTTGAGGATCAGGTTGACGAGCTTGGCCTGCTCCTCCTTGAACGCCTCGGACACCTCGTGGTCCTCGCCCCGCAGCAGCACCTCGGAGCGGTTGATCTGCGTCACCTGCGACCCGAGACCCGCGAAGATCTGGGCGAACTCACAGGCGACGAAACCACCGCCGAGCACAATGAGCCGCCGCGGCAGCTCAGCTATACGCATCACGTCGTCGGAGGTGTAGAACCTGGAACGCAGCTCTTCTGGCACCTCGATGGAAAGCGGCCGGGGCCGCGACCCCGTCGCGATGACGATCTGGTCGGCGCTGATCTGCACATCGCCGACCAGCAGCGTGTGGGCGTCGACGAAACTGGCGTGACCCTCGAACAGCGTCACCCCCGGCCCGTTGCGGCGCCACTCCCGCCCGGCAGCCGAAATCGGGTCGATGCGGCCGAAGACGCGGTCGCGGATGGCGGGCCAGTCAGCCCCCTTGAAGTCCAGGTCGACGCCGAGCCGGGCTGCCTGCCGCGGGGCCATGGCACTTTCAGCGGCGACCACGAACATCTTGGTGGGGATGCAGCCACGATTCAGACAGGTGCCCCCGAACACGGGATTGTCCTCGATCAGAGCGACGTCGAGATGCGAGAACCGCTCATCAATGATGGAGTTGCCCGACCCGGACCCGATGACGGCGATATCGAAATGCTGCATGCGCCCATCTTGTCACGCCCCGCCGCATCCATCCCGCACAGCGCTTAATTCCTAGCGGCTTCACCTGCAGGAAGCCAGCTGATGGGACGTCCATGCGCCCCGGATCACCGTCACCGCTCGGCCCAGTGTGCCCTCTTCCCGGGGCGTTTCTTGCCGAGGGTCTCCCCAGAACGGCACCTGACGTCGCTCACTTCACCAACGCCCCTACCGGCGACCCCTCACCTTGGCCCTAGACTTCTGCCATGACAGGTTGGGCAGTTGTGACGGGAGCCTCCGGGGGGCTCGGAGCCGGATTCGCGAAGGAGCTCGCGCGGCAGGGGGCGAACCTGATCCTGGTGGCCCGCAGCGCCGACAAGCTGGAGACGCTCGCCGATGAGCTGCGCGCCAGGTACCGCATCCAAGTGGAGACCTGGCCCTGCGACCTGGTCAACCGCGGCGCGCGGGCTGTGCTCGCCGCCGACCTGGCGTCGCGGGAGATCCACACCCTGGTCAACAATGCGGGCTTCGGCTCGATCGGCGACTTCACCGACCTGCCGCAGGAAAGGATCTCGGCGGAGGTCGAGCTGAACGTGGTCGCCCTCACCGACCTGACCCGCACCGTCCTGCCGGGCATGAAGCAGCGGGACCGCGGGGCGGTCATCAACATCGCCAGCACTGCAGCCTTCCAGCCGATCCCCGGTTTCACGACCTACGCCGCGACGAAGTCCTACGTGCTACGCCTGTCCATCGGGCTGTGGGCCGAGCTGCACGACACCGGTGTGCGGGTGCTGGCCGTGTGTCCCGGCCCCACCGACACCGGTTTCTTCAGCGCCGCCGGGAACGACCAGGTGATGGGCCATCGGCGCAGCGTCGAGCAGGTCGTCGCGACCTCGTTCAAGGCACTGCGCCGCCACCGTCCCTATGTCGTCGACGGCGTGGGCAATACGATCATGGCCGAGGCCACCCGCCTGGTGCCCGCGACCTGGGTGTCGCAGATGGCGGGCTGGATCGCCTCGCATTAAGGCCACACCGGGGCCGGGATCCCCCCGAGGCATCCCTACCCGGCTCTAAATTGTTTTGCGCCTATTGGACGGTGATGGTCCGGCTCTCCTGGGACACCTGGGAATTGCCCGCATCATCGGTCCAGGTGGTCTCCACCCGGACCAGGTAGTCCCCCGGGTCAAGACTCAGCGACACCGACCAGCCGTGCCAGCCTGCCGCGTCCGTGTCGATCTCGGTCTGCGCGTACTGCGAGGTCAGCAGCGTCTCACTGGCGTCAGTGACCAGCACCCGGGGCTGCCCGGTGCCCTGCTGCGCCACCCCGGAGAACACCACGGTGCCGGCGCTCACCGTGGAGCCGTTCCCGGGAGTGTCCACCCATAGCTTCGCCAGGGTCTCCTGCCCTCGGTCGCGATGCCCGCCCCTGAAAGCCTCTGGCGGGGAGTCGCCGTTGGAGGTGAAATGCACCTCCAGGTTCGGGTTGCCGAGGACCTCAGTGACGGCGTGGACAACCTGGTCGATGGCCTGCAGCACCGCCTCCCCGCTCTCGTCGCTGGGGAAGGCATCCGGTGAGAGGTTGATGGTCAGCGACGATCCCTCAAGGCTCACGCCGAGCACCCGTCCAGGATTCCAGCCGGAACTGTAGTCAGGATCGAGGGGCGCCACGGTCAGGATCGCGTTGACCACCGTCGACGCCAGGTCCCCCGACACCGCCAGGTTACGGAACTCCCGGTGCAGCTTCCCGTCCTGCCGTCCGACGTAGTACACCGGCACCCCCTGCACCTGCGACGGCAGGGCCCGCGACAGCGGCGCCACCGACTGCGACGTTGTGGTCGCCGTCGGCAGCACGTCGGTTCGTTGCGTCCGCCCCGCCGGCAGGGACCCCCACAACCAGATCGTCAGCAGCAATGACAGCAGCACCATGACCACGACCAGCAGCAGCGGAACCCTGGGGACCCACGCCCCCTTGAGCGACCGCAGCTCCGCCTCCAGCATCTCGGTGCCGGGCGCCTGAACCAGCCGCGCGGAGGAACGCAACGCCGCCGTCAGCTCCTGTGACAGCGACTCGATCACCCCCGGCAGACTGACCGGCCCCGGTTCCCCCACCGCCCGGCGCAGCGCGTCCAGCGCCTCCTCAAGCCGTTGGTTACAGCCCCGTACCGTCATCCGCATGACGCCGGCCAGCTCCGGTCCAAACACCGACAGATAGTGCGACACCACCAGGATCTCACCCAGCCGAGTGGGCAGGGCTGCAACAGCGCGGCGGATCTGCTCCTGCCGTGGGTCAGCGACCTCCGGCAGGTCCAGCGAATGGCCCTGGCCACGCGCGGAACGCGCCTGGTGCACCACCTGTTCGGCCAGGTACTCGACGCGGGCCGACGGGTCGACGATCCGGTTAGAGCGCTTCGCCAGCCCCAGCATCGAGGTGCGCAGGATGTGGCCCGACTCCGACTCAGCACCAAGCATCACAGCGAGCCGGTGCATCGTCGCCCCCTGCTCCTCGAACAGGTCAATCAGCCACGTGGAGGTGTCGGACAACGAGCGTCACTTCCCCCCGCGACAGGCAAGGCAGGCGGTGCGAGCTTCCCTCACTGAGGCTCCCTCCAGAAAATTCAGCGTCAAGCAGGGCACCATTGTGCACTCCGTCCCCCTAGGGGTGGCAAGGGAGGGCGTCAAACCTCACGTCCTACTTACGTCCCGACCCGAAACCGCCGCCCCCGTTTCGTGGGCAGCAGATCCTGCGCGGGCTCGGCGTAGTCAACAGCCGTGATGAAACCGTCACGGAAGGTGAACGACGTCACAGACGCGAGGGTGCAGCGCCGGCGCCGCGGGTCATGCGCGAAGAACCTGTGCTCGGCGTCCCGGCGGGCGATCTCAATGGGCAGCTGGTGACTGACCACCAGGGCCTGCCCACCCGGGCCCGCCGCGACGGCGGCATCCTGCAGGGCGGCGCGCATCCGCACCGCGATGTCACGGTAGGGCTCACCCCAGCTGGGGCGCAGCGGGTTCAGGACATGCGGGAGCATGCGCACGTCACGCAGCGCCCTGTTGTCAGGGCCGAAGACCTTCCCCTCGAAGAGGTTGCCCGCCTCGGTGAGACGCTCGTCGGTCACCACCTCAAGCTGCGGGAACAACGCGGCGGTCGGCGCGAGGGTCTCCTGTGCCCTCTGCAGCGGCGAGCAGCGAAGATGCGTCAGCGGCACCCCGTCCCAGTGCCCGGCGAGCCGGGCCGCCATCTGATGCCCCAGCCCGGACAGGCCGAAACCGGGCAGCCTGCCGTACAACACCCCGTCGGGGTTGTGGACCTGCCCGTGACGCATCACGTGGACCACGGTCGGCTGCTGCATCACGACCTCCTGATGGCGTCCTTGCGCCGGCGACGGCGGCGCTGGGAGGGTTTCGTGTCGGGCAGTCCCTGTCGCAGGCGGTCCGCGCGGCGGGCGTCCGCGAACCGGGCCAGGCCCTCTGCCACCGACTCGAAGTTGGGCGAGTCAGCCACGACATCCACCCTAAGGCCGTGCATGACGCAGGTCGCTGCAGTCGCCTGGCCGATGGCCGCGATGATCGAGGCCGCGTGCGGCTTGCCCGCGATGCCGATCATGTTCCGCACGGCCGATGACGACGTGAACACCACGGCGTCGAACATGCCTGTCTTGATGCGTTCGCGGATCTCAGTGGGCGGCGGAGCGGCCCGGACGGTGCGGTAGGCGATGACCTCGTCGACCTCCCAGCCGAGGTTCGTCAGGCCCTGCACCAGGTCCGCCACCGACACGTCGGCGGTGGGCACCAGGACCCGAGCCATCGGGTCGATGAGCTCGTCATAGGCCGGGAACTCCAGCGCCAGGTGATGCGCGGTGTCTCCCCCGGACGGCACCAGGTCGGGGGTGAGGCCCACGCGTGCCAGAGCGTCCACCGTGCCGCGTCCCACCGCGGCCAGGTGGATGCCGGACAGCGCCCTTGAGTCCAGGCCGTACTCCGCCAAGCGCTCGACGATGGCCCGTACGGCATGCTGAGAGGTGAACAGCACCCACAGGAAACGCCCGTCGACAATGCCGCGGACCGCTTTTTCCATGGCCTGCTCCGTGCGGGGCGGCTCGATGGACATGGTGGCCACCACCTCGGTGGAGGCTCCGAACCGCGTCAGGTGATCGGTCAGCTCCGTCACCTCGTCCTTGGTGCGTGGGACCAGGACACTCCAGTCGAACAACGGCTTGGACCCGAACCAGTCGACGCGGGACCGCGCGCTGTCGCCGACACCGGGCCCGATCAGCAGGAACCGCGACCCGCCGCATGGCTCGGCTCCGATCGCCGCCCACGTTGACAGGCGGGTCTGCTGGGAGGTGCTGCCGAGCCTCGTGAGCTCCAGCACCTCCGTGTCCCGACCATAGACCTCGCACGCCTTGGCAACCACCTCGGCGATCGTGGCGTCCGTCGCCCGGATGACCACCGTCCCGCTCGTGGGCCAGCTGTCATCGCCAGGCACCCCCGCGGAGGCGTCACAAAAAGCCATCACCTGGGTGGGGACGACAGCGCCGTAGGTCAGGGCCGCGTTCCAGGTAGTGATTCCGGGAATCAGGTGGGTGCGGATCCGCTTCTCGTCCAGCAGCCGCCGCAGGACGTCGGCACGACGCGGCTCCGTGAAGAAATCACCCTCGACCAACCGCACCACGGAACGGCCGCCAGCGACGGCAGTGACCATCTGGGCTACCTCGTCGGCCTCGACTTCCACCACTTCCCCGAGCGGCTCGATGCCCACCGAGGCAAGTTCCTCGACCATCACCGGGGAGTCCACGACCAGAAGATCGGCCTGGACCACCTCACGGCTGCCTGCGTAGGTTATGAGCCCGGGATCTCCGGGGCCAAAACCGACGAACGTGACAGCGCCCATGGGCGTCTCCGTCGGCTCCGCTACCTCGGTGTGGATCACGCACAGACTCCTGCAGGGTTAGCCCGCACCGCCTGAGACGGGCGGGAATCAGCTCACTTTCCGGCGCGGCGGCGCTGAATGCGGGTGCGCTTCAGCAGCTTGCGGTGCTTTTTCTTGGCCATGCGCTTGCGGCGCTTCTTGATGACAGAGCCCACTTCTCGCCTTTCGGTAACCGACCCGGTTCGGGGTACAGGGAATCTGCCGGGGCGATCCCGGCAGATTCCCCATGGTATCGCGCCACGCCACCACGGCGCCAACTGTCGGCGGCCAGAGCCGGTAGATCCATGCGGATCACCTCAGCTGGTCCCTACCGGCGGGATTTCCTGGCCTCTCTGCGCTCGTGGCTGTGTTGGATCCGGTTGTCCCAGGCAGTTGGGTTCCTGACCTGAACCTTGCCTGTCGTGCTGCCCCGGACCACCAGCCTGGCCTGGCCCGCGGGCAGGCGAGTCGGGACCTTCGAGGTGATCTCCGCCCCTATCACACCGCGCTGGATACTGAGCTGCTGGAGGTCAGCCCCCCACTCCTTGGGTACCACCAGGGTGACGCCAGCGGTACCTGAAATCACCAGATCGATCACGGGCGCTAGCGGATTGGTTCCCACGAAGTTCAGGTAGAACTTCCCCAGACTGCCGCCGATCAGCTCGATGAACGGCGGCACGTCCCAGGGAGCGCACCTCCGGTAGCCCTTCCAGTCGGTGTGGATCAGCAGCGGGTCCTCCCAGCGCATGCCGGGCTCTCTGGAGTCGGGGATCGGGGCAGCTACCAGCCGGGGTAGTTCAGCATCCGGCACCAGGTCGACCAGCACGCGGTAGAGGTCGGCGCGCACGACGGCCTCCAGCGTGCCAGGCATCCGCACCTCCAGTTCCTCGAACGGGATCCGCCCGTCCGCGGCCGCCTCCCGGAGAATCGTCGCGGCGCGTTCGCGTTGAACTCCCGTGACACGCAGTCCAGGCTCGGGCAGGTGTGAGATGTCCAAATACACAAGGAATATTGTGCCGGATATCACGGTTTTCTTGGCGAAAATGCACAGTTAAAAACTGATCAATTTTTCATTTCTCGAAAGTCTGGTTTCCAGAACTAATGAGCCCCAACGATGAGGGACGATGTTCAGGTCAGCGGCATCCAGGCAGCCTCAACAAGACGATAGGTGAGCCTCTAGGCCGGCTCGCGAGAAACCTGTCCACAGGAGGCGCTAGAGCTCAGAGCTGCGCTGGGCGCAGGCTTCGACGGCAGCTAGGAAGGCCGCTCGCACACCACGTTCGTCAAGGACCCGCAGGGCGGCGGCCGTCGTCCCGGCCGGCGAGGTGACGCGCTCGCGCAGCTCGGTGGCTGAAACGTCCACCTCGCCCAGCATGGCGGCTGCGCCAGCGAAAGTGCCGTTCACCAGCTTCGTGGCGACGTCCCGGCCAAGGCCCTGATGCACCCCGGCCTCGATCATCGCCTCCGCCACCAGGAACAGGTAGGCCGGGCCGGAACCGGAGATGGCCGTCAAGGCGTCGAATTGGCTTTCGGGCAGCTCAACGCAGATCCCGACGGCCTCCATCATGCCGACCACCTGGGCGGTCTGGCCCGGGGAAACGGCCGGGCCGGATGCGACCCCCGCCACTCCCCTGCCCACCAGGGCCGGGGTGTTCGGCATGACCCGGACCACCGGCTGCCCCGCGGGCAGCGACTCGGCAAGCCGGGCCAGCGTCACACCGGCGGCGACGGAGACGATGAGCGTCTCCGGGGACAGGTGGGGCGCGAGATCAGCCAGTGCCTCCGCCACGCAGTGAGGCTTGACAGCCACCACCACGACGTCGGCAGCAGCGGCCTCCGCGAGGCTGACGGAGCGCACCTGGTGCCGGTCGAGAAGCGCCGCGGCGCGCTCGGCGTCGCGGTCGACGGCGACGATCTCCTCCGGCAGGGTTCCCGCAGCGATCCATCCGGCCATAAGCGCCTCGCCCATGGCCCCGGCCCCGATGACGGCGATCATTGGACCAGCAGCTCCGCGATCTGGATAGCGTTCAGCGCGGCACCCTTGCGGAGGTTGTCGTTGCTGACGAACAGCACCAGCCCGGTCCCGCCCTCGACGCTCTGGTCCTGCCGGATGCGACCCACATAGCTGGGATCCTTGCCGGCCGCCTCCAGGGGGGTGGGGATGTCGGACAGCTCGACCCCAGGGGCGCCGTCCAGTGCGGCGCGTGCCTCGCCGGGGGTGATCGGCCTGGAGAACCGGGCGTGGATGCTCAGGGAGTGCCCGGAGAAGACGGGGACCCGGACGCAGGTGCCGGCCACCAGCAACCCCGGGATGTGGAGGATCTTCCGCGACTCGTTGCGCAGCTTCTTCTCCTCGTCGGTCTCACCCTCGCCATCGTCGACGATGGACCCCGCCAGCGGCAGGGAGTTGTAGGCGATGGGTTTGACGTAGGGGCCCAGGTCCGCGGGCTGGAAGACGGATCCGTCGTGGGCGAGCTCCTGCGGGTCGTCGATCTGCCCGATCTGCTCCGCGAGGGCGCGCACCCCCGCGATGCCGGAGCCCGAGACGGCCTGGAAGGTGGTGATCTGCAAGGCCTCCAGCCCCGCCGTGTCGTGCAGGGGCTTGAGCACGGGCATGGCGGCCATGGTCGTGCAGTTGGGGTTGGCGATGATGCCGATCTCCGCCCTGCCGGCGTCCTCCGGGTTGACCTCGGAGACGATGAGCGGGACGCGCTGATCCATGCGCCAGGCCGACGAGTTGTCGACGACGGTGGCGCCGGCCTCGGCGACCTTGGGAGCCCAGGTCTTGGAGGTGCCGCCGCCCGCGGAGAACAGGGCCACGTCGAGGCCGTGGAAGTCGGCCTTGGCGATGTCCTCGACGACCACCTCGTTCTCACCCCACGGCAGCCTCTTGCCCGCGGAACGTTCAGAGGCGAAGTAGCGGATCTCGTCGACGGGATAGTTACGCTCAGCAAGCAGCCTGCGCATCACGCCGCCGACCTGCCCGGTGGCTCCAAAAACTCCAACTCGCATGAAGCCAATCCTAGTGTCGCGTGATGGATCGCTACAGCCAGGACAGATGCGGTTTGAGAAGGGCGTATCCGACGAAGGCGGCGATGTCCAGGAGGCTGTGCACCACCACCAGAGGCATCACCCGTTTGGTCCGCAGATAGAGCCACCCGAACAGCAGCCCCATGATGAGGTTGCCGGCGAACCCGCCGAAGCCCTGATAGAGGTGGTAGGCGCCCCGGATCAGGGCGCTGCCGACGAGCACCGTGGCGGTCCTGCCGCCGGCCTGACGCCAGCGGGTGAACAGATAGCCCACCATCACGACCTCCTCCAGCACGCCGTTCATGACGGCCCGCAGGACTAGGACCGGGATGGTCCACCAGGCCTCAGCCAGGTTCGCGGCGGCCACGGTGGTGTTGAATCCCAGCTCGCGGGCCGCCAGATACAGCAGGATGCCGCCGGCCCCGATGCCGGCGAACACCAGGGAGCCGACGCCCAGGTCAAAGCCGGGACGCCGCAGGTCGAACCCCATGCGGCGGAACGGACCGCCATGGGGTCGCTGCCAGACCCACATCAGGTAGAACACCAGCGCCACCGGCATCAGCGGGAAGACCAGGTTCGCCAGCTGGTACGCCAGGTCCAGCCAGGGACGTTCCGGGGTGGCTGAGGTGTTGATAGACGTCGTCTGCTGCGCCAGCGGCACCTCCTTGGTGAGTTTGTCGGCCAGCGACAACACCGAATAGACCGCCGACCGGCCCAGCGAAAGCCCCAGTACCACGAGCATCTCGATACGAAGTCGTCGCGCGGTCTCCCCCGCAGGCAGCTGAATCCCGGCATCGCTCACGGGGTGAGTCTAGTGACGCGTGCCGCAGGTCTATCCCGGAAGCCCTGAGCAGCCGGGTCAGCGCTTGTCCAAGAGCGCTCGCGCGTAGCTCAGCAGGATGCGCGGCCGGGCGGCCATACGCAACGCGAGGTAGCCGTACCAGCCCGGGCCGAAGGGAACGTAGGTGCGGCACCGCAGCCCGATGTCCGCGAGCCGCCGCTGCTCCAGTGGGCGCACCCCATAGAACATCTGGAACTCATAAGACTCCGGCCCACGGCCATTGCGCAGCGCCAGCTCCTGCGCGATCTCGATGATCCGGGGGTCGTGGGTGGCGAGCATCGGATAGGCCGGGGACTCCATCAGGATCCGCAGGCACCGCACCAGCGCCAGGGCCTTGTCCTGTTCGGTCACGTGCCCTATCGCCTGCCCCGCCGGGTAGGAGCCGACGCACAACCGCACCCGCGCCGCCTCTGCGCCAAGCCGTCTGCACTCGGTCTCCACCCGCAGCAGATTCGCCGGCAGCGTGATCCCAAGCTGTGGATAGTCCTTCCGGACTGCCCGGTAGAGCTCCATCACGTCGTCGTAGTCGGCGGGCCACTGCATCTCCAGGGTCACGTGCGCGCCACGCCGCTGCGCCACGCCGCACAGCTCCCGCAGCGCCTCCCTCGCCTGCACGGCCGATTCCCGAATCCTCAGCGACGACGGTTTGACCGCGATCTCAGTGCCCGGTGCCGCGGCGTCAAGCTGCTCCAGGAGCTCGTCGAAGACGGCAAGCGTGTCCTCCTCCAGGTTGTGACTCGACAGGTGCGAGAACCCCACCTCCAGGCCCTGCCGGCGCAGCCTGGAGGCAACGGCGACGGCGTCGCCCACCTCCTTGCCGGCCACGTAGTTGTTCGCCAGCTCCCAGACCGACTGGTCGTCGGCAGCGCGGCGCGCCACCCAGGACCCGTGGACGAGCCAGCGCACCCAGTCTCCTGAACGCCGCATCTCAGCTCCTCCCCAGCGCCTGGCTGCCGGCAATCAGGTTCTCCCTGATGCCGTCGAGCACCTCCCCCAGCAGCGCGGCCCGCTCTCCGCCGGTCCTCGCCCTCGTGGTGGAGGCCTCCAGCACGATGTGTCCCTCGTAGCCGCGACGCGCCAGCTCCCGCACCACCGCCCAGGCCTCCTGGTCGCCCTCGCCGGGAAGCAGGTGGTCGTCCTTGAACGAGCCCTTCCCGTCGGTCAGGTGGACGTGGGTCAGGCGATCGCCCCACAGCTCCACCAGGTCGAGGGACCTTAGCTGGGCTGTGGAGGCGTGGCTAAGGTCGAGGGTGAGGTGGTCGTAGTCGAGGCCGGTTGGATCCCAGCCGGGCGAGTAGGCCGCCAGCGACCCTGCCGGGGTGCGCCACGGGTACATGTTCTCGACGGCGAACGTCACCCCCGAGGTGCGGTTCAGGTCGCGGATGCCCCTGACGAACCCGTTGCCATAGCTGCGCTGCCACCGGAAGGGCGGATGCACCACGACGACGTCGGCGCCCAGGCGTTTCGCTGCCTCGGCGGAGCGCCTCAGCTTCTCCCATGGGTCGCTGCCCCAGGCTCGCTGCGTGATCAGCAGCGTCGGGGCGTGGAGGGACCGCACCGGGACCCCGTAGCGGTCGCTGAGCGCCATGATCGCCTCGATGTCGAGGCTGACCTGGTCGACGCCGACCATCAGCTCCACCCCGTCGAACCCCAGTTCAGCTGCGTAGTCGAAGGCGCTGGCCGTGGTGTCGGGGTAGACCGAGGTGGTGGAGAGCAGGATCGCAGGATCAGGCACGGCCCCAACCCTAGCGCCCACCGCGTAAGCACCGCGGCCCGGCGGTGCGAAAAGGCCGGCCGGTAGGACGGCCAGTGCTGATCACTGAGGCGGCCCGCACCGGCCTATTCCCCTCAACAGCCCTTCCCCCGGCGGGACGCGCCCCCGATTGGGACACGGCATACCGGAAAGGCAGAATGAGGGCATGCATGTCGACCACATCATCTTCGCCAGTGGACCGCAGGGCATCAACGCCGATGCCGCCCACCTGGCAGAAAGACTGGGGACCAGCTTCAGGGAGGGTGGTTTCCACCCGCGTTTCGGGACCCGGAACCACATCATTCCGCTCGCGGATGCCCGCTATCTCGAGGTCGTCGAGGTCCTCGACCATCCCGCCGCCGAGAAGGCCCCCTTCGGGCAGGCGGTGCGTGCCCGCTCCGAGATGGGCGGCGGCTGGCTGGGCTGGGCTGTCAGCGTCGATGACATCGCGCCCTTCGAGACGCGGCTGGAACGCCCCGCCGCCCCCGGTTCCCGGCAGTTTCCCGACGGCCGGCACCTGGAGTGGTGCCAGCTGGGGATGAAGGGCCTGATGGCGGACCCGCAACTCCCCTTCTTCCTGCAGTGGATCTCGGACGCGCTGCTGCGCCCCAGCGCCCTGGTCTCCGACCTGCGCCTGGCGCAGATCCAGATCTCCGGCTCCGCGGAGCGCCTGTCCGAGTGGCTGGGGGTCCCTGTCGCGGACCAGCTCGACGGGGTGCAGCTGCAGCTGATCGCCCCCAACGGCCATCCGGGCATCACCCAGGTGACGTTCGAGTCGCCGGAAAAGGGCACCGTCGTCATCTGACGCTGAGCCCGGTGCGCCGGTTTTGTCGGCGCTGCCCCATAGACTCCGCGGCATGGCCAAACAGGATTCCTTCCAGTGCACCGAGTGCGGCTGGACCACGGCCCGCTGGGTGGGGCGCTGCGGCGAGTGCCAGGCGTGGGGCAGCGTCGTGGAGCGGGGCGCCCCGAAGCTGGCGAAGGTCGCCGCGGCAGCCCCTTCGCGATCGGCGCAACGCATCTCGCAGGTCCCCACCGACGATGCCCGCCGCAAACGCACCGGCATCGAGGAGCTGGACCGGGTGCTGGGCGACGGCCTGGTACCCGGGGCGGTCGTGCTGCTGGCCGGTGAGCCGGGGGTAGGCAAGTCGACGCTCTTGATCGATGTCGCGGCAAAGTGGGCGGGCACGGGCGAGACCACCCTGTACATCTCCGGGGAGGAGTCGGCGTCACAGGTGAAACTGCGTGCCGCACGCACCGGCGCTGTCCACGATGACCTGTTCCTGGCCAGCGAGAACGACCTCGCGACCGTGCTGGGGCACGTGGAGGAGATCTCACCGTCGCTGCTGATCGTCGACTCGGTCCAGACGATCTCCGCGTCCGGGGCCGACGGCACCCCCGGCGGGCCGGCGCAGGTGCGGGAGGTGACCGGCGCGCTGGCCCGGGTCGCGAAGAACCGGAACCTGGCGGTGCTGATCGTCGGGCACGTGACGAAGGACGGCTCCATCGCCGGGCCGCGGACCATGGAGCATCTGGTCGACGTCGTGCTCAGCTTCGAGGGCGACCGCCACTCCGGCTTCCGCATGGTGCGGGCCACGAAGAACCGCTTCGGCCCGGCCGACGAGGTGGGCTGCTTCGAGATGAGCGAAAGCGGCATCGTCGAGGTGCCGGATCCCTCCGGCCTGTTCACCACCGTCCATTCCACCCCCGTGCCCGGCACGTGCGTCACCGTGACCCTCCAGGGCCGCCGCCCGCTGCTGGCGGAGGTGCAGGCGCTCGTCGCCCCGGCCCCCGGGAACTCGCCAAAACGCGCCACCCACGGCCTCGACGCGTCCCGCATCGCCATGGTCCTGGCGGTGCTGGAACGCAAGGCCCGGCTGCCGCTCAGCCAGTCAGATGTCTATGCGTCCACCGTCGGCGGAGCCAAGGTGACGGATCCGTCGGTCGACCTGGCGGTGGCGGTCGCAGTGGCGTCGGCCGCACTGGACCGGCAGCATCCGCAGCGCCTCCTGGCGCTCGGCGAGGTGGGCCTGGCCGGGGACCTGCGGCGCGTCCCGGGCACCGAGCGCCGTCTGGCGGAGGCAGCCCGGCTCGGCTTCGACCTGGCGCTGGTGCCCCGCGGGTCGCGGGATGTCACGGTGAGGGTGCCTAAGCTGGCCGGCCTGAAGGTCGTAGAGGTCGACACCCTGGCCGACGCGCTGGGCATCCTCGACCTGCGGCGCCCGGCCACTGGGTGATATCTTCTCGGGCCTGCAAGGTACGGTCAATGAACCTCAGACCAATCCCAGGTTCTTGTTTCTCATACCAATCCACGGCAGCTCTGAACTCGGCGGCCGCCTCAGGGTGTACCTGCTGAACCAGCCTCATGCGGTGAGGGAAGCACGCACCTGCGCGAAGAACTCCTCAGCATCCATCAGCTCAACCGCACCAGAACGCATCTCATCGAGTCGCTTAGACACTTCGACACGCCACGCATCATCAACCTCACTCGCCCCATCACCGGCGCCGTGGATGCTACCGAGCAACGCGTTAGCGACCACCGCACGCTGATCAACATCGAGCGCAAGAGCGTCTCGAATCAAAGTTGCAGTATCCGGTGCCATGACCCGAGTCTACCCAACAGGACGCTAGACAGGCAGGACGAATCTGACACCATCACCCAAGCGCCAGAAGACAATCGACATCTCAGGCGCGCCTGACCCCGCGACCCGGCGACTGTCACGGGTGCACCTACACTTGCTCCGACACCTAGCGCTCAGGAGGGAAATGAAGCGGGACCGGCTCCGCCAGTATCAGCGACGCCTCGCGCCGGGCACTCCACTGCGCGCCGGCCTGGACCGCATCCTGCACGGCCGCACAGGAGCACTGGTCGTGCTTGGCAACAACGCGAAGGTGCAACAGGTCTCCACCGGCGGATTCCAGCTCAACGTGGATTTCACGCCCCAGGCGCTGCGGGAGCTGGCGAAGCTCGACGGCGCCATCATCCTCTCCAACGACCTCAGCCGCATCATCGCCGCCGGCGTGCACCTCGTCCCGGCAGGTGACCTGCCCACCGCCGAGACCGGCACCCGGCACCGCTCGGCGGACCGCACCGCCCAGGCCTCCGGCGTCCCGGTCGTGACGGTGTCGGCATCGATGTCCACGATCTCGCTCTTCATGGACGGCGACCGGCACCCGGTGGAGACCTCGGGCCAGATGATCAGCCGCGCCAACCAGACCCTGGCGACGCTGGCGCGTTTCGTCGACCGCCTGGGCGATATCCTCCACCAGTTCAACGCCCTGGAGGTCGGCGAGCAGGTCACGATCCGGAGCCTTGTGCTCGTCGCCCAGCGTTTCGAGATGACCAGGCGCCTGTCAGCCGAAACCCAGTTCCACATCGACACCCTCGGCGTCGAGGGGCGTCTCATCGCCCTGCAGCACGCGGAGCTGGTGGGCGAGTTCACCGGCCTGGACGGCCAGCTGGCGACCGACTACTCCCACAACCTCCCCACCCCGGCCGATTTCACCCTGGAACCGCTGCACAGCCTCTCCGCCGAGGAGCTGCTCAGCTCCCAGCTCGTGGCGGAACGCATCGGATTCGGGGACTCCCCCTACCTTGAGGCCCCCGTCCACAGCCGCGGCGCACGCCTGCTGATCTCCGTGGGACGCCTGCCGGAAGGCCTGGTCACGAAACTGATCGACCGGTTCTCGCTGCAGGAGCTGTTCAGCGTCTCTGTCTCAGAGCTGCAGCAGATAGACGGCATCGGTGCGGCACGGGCACGCCTGATCCGTGACGCCTTGCTGCGCATCACCGAGGCCGCCTACGCCCGCCCGCAGGCCCCCGTCTGACAACCCCAGGACAGACCACGCAACACCGTAAAAAGGCAAAGGCCCCGGCCTCCGAGATGGAGGCCGGGGCCTGATCGCTCAGCAACCGGTCACTCAACGGAATCGGTTGCCGGAAGCTCAGCGGGAGTCTTTGCGACCCCTGTGAACTTGAACGGCAGCTCAGCACCCTCCTCGGCGGCATCGACCTGGACGATCTGCCCTGCGGCCAGCTCACCGAAGAGGATCTTCTCGGCGAGCACGTCCTCGATGTCACGCTGGATAGCGCGACGCAACGGCCGGGCCCCGAGCACCGGGTCGAAACCGCGCTTGGCGATGAGGGTCTTCGCAGCCGGGGTCAGCTCGATGCCCATGTCCCGGTCCGCCAGGCGGGTCTCGATCTGCGCCACCATCAGGTCCACGATCTGCTCGATGTCGGACTGCGTGAGCTGGTGGAACACGACGATCTCGTCGACGCGGTTCAGGAACTCGGGACGGAAGTGCTGCTTCAGCTCGTCGGAGACCTTCGCCTTCATCTTCTCGTAGCTGGAGGCCTCGTCCCCGGCCCGCGAGAAGCCGAGATTGACGCCCTTGCTGATGTCACGCGACCCCAGGTTGGTGGTCATCACGATGACGGTGTTCTTGAAGTCCACCACCCGGCCCTGAGCGTCGGTGAGACGTCCCTCGTCGAGGATCTGCAGCAGCGAGTTGAAGATGTCGGGGTGCGCCTTCTCGATCTCGTCGAAGAGCACGACGGAGAACGGCTTGCGGCGCACCTTCTCGGTGAGCTGGCCACCCTCCTCGTACCCGACGTACCCGGGCGGGGAGCCGAACATCCTGGAGGCGGTGTGCTTCTCGGAGTACTCGCTCATGTCGAGGGTGATCAGCGCATCCTCATCCCCGAACAGGAACTCGGTGAGCGCCTTGGTGAGTTCCGTCTTGCCGACGCCCGAGGGCCCGGCGAAGATGAAGGAGCCGGAGGGGCGCTTCGGATCCTTCAGGCCGGCGCGGGTGCGCCGGATCGAGCGGGCGAGGGCTTTGACGGCGTCCTCCTGCCCGATGTAGCGCTTCCCAAGCTCCTGCTCCATGCGCAGCAGGCGCGCCGACTCCTCCTCCGTCAGTTTGAACACCGGGATGCCGGTGCTGCCGGAGAGTACGACCGCGATCTCCTCCTCGCCCACCACGGCGGGGATGTCGGAGTCGCCCTGCTTCCAGGCCTCCTCCTTCTCCGCGCGCTGTGCCTGGATGCGGGTGACGTCATCACGCAGGCGCGCGGCGGTCTCGAAATCCTGGGCGTCGATGGCGGCGTCCTTCTCGACCTTCAGCTTGGCGATCTGCTCGTCGAACTCCCGCAGGTCCGGTGGCGCGGTCATCCGCTGGATGCGCAGCCGGGCCCCAGCCTCGTCGATCAGGTCGATGGCCTTGTCGGGCAGGAACCGGTCCTGGATGTAGCGGTCTGCCATCGTCGCCGCGGCCGCGAGGGCCTCGTCGGTGATGGTGATCCGGTGGTGCGCCTCGTAGCGGTCGCGCAGACCCTTGAGGATGTCGATGGTGAGCGCCACGGAGGGCTCTGCCACCTGGATCGGCTGGAACCGGCGCTCCAGGGCGGCGTCCTTCTCGATGTGCTTGCGGTACTCGTCGAGGGTGGTGGCGCCGATAGTCTGCAGCTCGCCGCGGGCCAGCATGGGCTTGAGGATGCTGGCGGCGTCGATGGCTCCCTCGGCTGCGCCGGCACCGACGAGGGTGTGGATCTCGTCGATGAAGAGCATGATGTCACCGCGGGTCTTGATCTCCTTGAGGACCTTCTTCAGGCGCTCCTCGAAGTCACCGCGGTACCGGGAACCTGCCACCAGCGCCCCCAGGTCGAGGGTGTAGATCTGCTTGTCGCGCAGGGTCTCCGGGACGTCGCCGCGGACGATGGCCTGGCTCAGGCCCTCGACGACGGCGGTCTTGCCGACACCCGGCTCGCCGATCAGCACCGGGTTGTTCTTGGTACGGCGGCTGAGCACCGTCATGACCCGCTCGATCTCGCTGACGCGGCCGATCACCGGGTCCAGGCGGTTCTCGCGAGCAGCCTGGGTGAGGTTACGGCCGAACTGGTCGAGCACCTGGGAGCTGGACTTCTCCGGCCCAGCCTCCGGGGCACCCGCCATGGACGCCTCCTTGCCCTGGTACCCGGCAAGCAGCTGGATGACGGTGGAGCGCACTCGGCCGAGGTCAGCACCGAGCTTCAGGAGCACCTGGGCGGCCACCCCCTCGCCCTCCCGCACCAGCCCGAGCAGGATGTGCTCAGTGCCGATGTAGTTGTGGTTCATCTGCAGGGCCTCCCGCAGCGAAAGCTCCAGCACACGTTTGGCGCGCGGCGAGAACGGGATGTGACCGGAAGGCACCTGCTGGCCCTGGCCCATGATCTCGACCACCTGCTCACGCGCGGCCTGTAGGGAGATTCCCATCTGTTCCAGCGCCTTGGCAGCCACACCCTCGCCCTCATGAATGAGGCCGAGCAGCAGGTGTTCCGTTCCGATGTAGTTGTGGTTTAACAGCTTGGCCTCATCCTGCGCCAGCACGATGACGCGGCGGGCGCGATCAGTGAAGCGTTCGAACATTCTCTATCTCCTCCTGCGGTGCACGACAACATTGCGTCGACTCCGCTCATACCAGCTTAGAGGCTTACCCAAGTCCCTTCCCACAATCCCGAGTGGCGGGCCACGTCACGCCCTGCCCGGGGCTTAGGCCAGGACGTCGCGCCGGGGACTCTCACCCAGGCCTGACCGGATAGAGCCGGGGCATCCAGCGTGACGGACAACCGCCTTGCGCAGGAGGGGCCCTGGCAATCAGCCAATCTGCACCATCTCCCATCCGCCGGTGTGACAGCTCTGCAATCCTGACGGCCATGACCGAGCATCCTCAGGCCTTTCATAGACTGGATACCGGCAGACCACCCAGGCTGGCTCGTCCCACACATCAACAGGCATTAAAAGCCAGCGATAAAGATAAAGCATCCCTCAGGGATTAAGCCAATAAGTGGGGTGAGGTTCTGCGGCGGCTTCCGCCTCACCACCGCGTCGAGTGGGGAAGGCCCATAGTGGTTACGCGCTCGGAGTGTCCGGCAAAACCAGGTGGCCCCAGGAGACAGTCCATTTGGCCGCCGCTCCCACCAAGATTCTCCAGGACAGCGACCCCTGAGCCGGAATCTCTTAAACACCGAAGAGGGCGGGAGCTGCAGCTCCCGCCCTTCCAGGCTTCGTTCCAACTGGCACGGCAGTTGTCTATTCGACCCATCCCCCAATCAGAGCCGATGACGCAAATCAGTGGGCAGCCTCATAAGCAGCCATGATTGCGGTGGGAATACGGCCTCGGTCACTGACCTCGTGACCCTGCTCACGCGCCCACACGCGCACATCATTGGTTGAGGGGCCTTCGTTGGCGCGACGGCGGCCGCGGCCCTTGGCAGCAGCGCGAGAGCTGTTGCGCACGCGACGGGCAGCGGTGATCCAGGGCTCAAGGCCCTTGACCAGCTTGTCGATGTTGGCTTCGCTCAAGTCGATTTCGTACTCGGTGCCATCGAGAGCGAAAGTGACATTGCGGTCCGCGACGGAACCGTCGATATCGTCCTTGAGGAAGATCTGGACCTCACGAGCCATGGGAACTCCTGTTCATCTAAAACTTACACAAGTCTGTTGCTTGACTGGGACATGAGCAACAATACATCAAACTGGAGATCAGCAAAGATGAATATGAACCGCGATCAATGCCGATTCCGCATCGACGCAATATCACTTCCTGCGCATGAGCCCTTACAGATAAGGCTGAACACCCTTCATGGACAGGCTTGTTAGCCTTTTGGACGACAAGAAAGATTGGCCGTTTGGACGACACGCCCATTCAACAGGATGGCTTCATCGATGTGGGGAGAGGTTCTCCGGCACACTCAGCTGCCACTCAGCAACTGCTTTTAGGGAACGCCGAGCCGGTTTGCAAGTCCACGGGCAAAGTGATCATTCCTCTTGTCATCGAGCAGCCCGCGGCATTGATACGCCAGCCGCCAGACCCTGGCATCGTCCTCTTTGGCATGCTTTGCCACATTGATTTAGGCCCAGTGATACCAGGACAGAGTTCTCATTCTCGATGGCACGCTGGGTGTCATCGACTCCACAGCCGCCACTTGCGAGGAAGCTGTCCAGGGGTCATGCGCCGGTGGCCTGGGCCGCATTGTGCTGCGTTACAGGCCGCCTGCCGCACCGACCGGCAGGTCTACCCGTAGAAAGGCAACCTGGAGCCTACAGACGGGCTTGATACACATTCAGGCCAAGGACCTTGGGGATCTTAGCCTTAGGCAGGCTGGAGACCGCAGACGGGCCCTCAGCGCTGTCCGCCCAGCCCCGGCGTCACAACCGCCCAGGAAACCCGGAAAGAAGCCTCCCAGCCCCTGGTGCCCGAAATGTCACGGGTTGTGAGGAAAAGCGATGTAAAGCGATGTGGGGCGCTACAGGGCCGCCAGCGGCCCGCCAGGCATCAGGAAATGCCCTGAGATGTCGTCACAGCTGCCGCCATGGCATCCGGACGGCTGGCAAAGACCCAGGGCGAAAGCAATGCGGATAATAAGGAGGCAAAGCCAGATCCCCGGCTGCGGCGGCCCTTTCGGGCTCTGCAACCGGGGATCTGGTCACGTACAGGGTGTTCGCCCCAGTCTGGGGCTGTGGAGGTCTGTCAGGCTTCCTTGCGCACTGGCTCGTCGTAGTGCGCCATGTTGAGCTTTGCGAGATCCACCATGGTGGGGTGCTCGTCGTCGCTGATCCACAGCTCGATGGCTTCCTCGCCCTTGGCGTAACGAGGCAACTCCACAATGTTGCTGGACTCCTCGATCTCCTGCTCGATTTCCTGCCTGGCCTCTTCCTCGGCGACGAGACGCTCCTCAAGCTCTGCGATCTTCGCCTCCAGTGCGTCGATGCGGGACTGCCGCTCGGCGACCTCACCACGCAGCCACGCAGAGTTACCCCGCATGGTGCTGAGCTCCGAGTTGGCAGCGCCAAGCTGACGACGCAGCTTCGCGATCATCGACTTGAGGTTCTGCGCGCGCTCGTTGAAGCGGTCAATCATCGCGATGGACTCCGCGTGATGGCGCTCGGCCTGCTCGACGCGGATGGCGACCTGCCGCTTAATCTCCTCTCGATGCTCCTCGCGTTCGCGTTTCAACTCCATCCAGGCCACAGAGACGGCGACCACCGCCATCACTACGGCTACGACGGCACCGGCGCGAACTACCCAGATACCGCCCAACAGCGATCCGAGAACCGCCAGGGACCCTATGGAGAGGATGCCAATGGCGATGGAACGCTCGGAGGAAGACTTCGCAACGTGACGACCTGACATGTCGACAGATTAAACCAGCTAAACCGGCGTTTTTGCAGCAAAACGCCGAAAATCGAAGTTTTGGACGTAAGAGATCTTGTCGACGTGAAGGGCACATCCGCCACGCCAGTGCCGCGTCTCGTGCCTGCCGAGCCGCCGGCCTGAGGATGGGATCATGCCGCCTCGGGAGCTTCCCGCTCCTCACCCGGCTCGGTGTCATCGCCGTCGCCGTCGATCATGCAGGCACGTTCCAACAGCCACCCGGCCAGCACACAGATCGCCGCAGTGACTATCGTGGCCGTGCCATTCCAGACACGCGCCGCCGGCAACTCGGCGGCCATCAGCGACAGCCACCGCCCCACATAGACCGCATGCCCTCCGGCCAGCAGCGCTCCCGTCATGATGAGGGACTTCGCCATCACCATCGCCCGCACCGCCTCCTCGGAGGGCACGCGGCGCTGCTCCAGCCGCTTCGGCAGGGTGCGGGCGTAGATGAAGGCCGCGGCCGCCAAGAGCAGCAGGAGAGCCGGTACGGTCCACGGCACCACTGGCGGAAAGACGTTCAGGAGGTCGAAGACACCCAGGATCATCCAGCCGACCACGGCCCCCGCGAGCGCGGCGACAACGATCTGGCGTCCCGTCGTGGGGGCCAGCCCAGGACGTCGGGTCAACGTTTCCCCGGATTTGCGATCACGATGTCGTCACGCCGGACCACGCCTGTCTTGTCGACGTGTTTGACCAGCTCCGCAATGGGGCCGGCCCCCGCGATCTCTGCCGCCGGGTCGACGTCAAGCCAGGGGACGAGCACGAACGCCCTCTCGTAGGCCCGCGGATGAGGCAATTCAATATCCTCCTCGCTGACTCGCTTACCCACCATGACGATATCGATGTCGATGGTCCGCGGCCCCTTGGGGATCACGCGTTTCCGCCCAAGGCTCTCCTCAATGGCCAGAACCCGGTCCAGCAGGGTCATCGGCTCCAACGTGGACTCCGCCACCACCACGAGGTTGAGGTAATCGTCCTGTTCTGGCCCCTCTCCTGCGAATGGCGTCTGATAGACGGGAGAGACATCGACCATGATCAGGTCGGGGGTGTCGGCGAGCAGCTCAACGGCCTCGGCGAGAAGAGCCGGCGAATCACCCATATTGGACCCGAGGGAGAAAACCACCTTGGAGATGGGACGCATGTTTCCCAAGGTGTCGACATCTATGTCAAAAGGACCGTTGCTCATGGCTGCTCCTGGTGATGGTGACTGACAGATCTGATATTTCATGAGGCACGGGAGCCTGCGGTTTGTGCACCGTCACACGAACCTGCTGGACCAGTGGATGGGAGAGACATCGATCGGCGATCCTCCCGGCTAGGGTCTCGATCAACTGACAGGGCTCACCCTCGACCTCCGTGCGGATCATGCCGGCGATCTCGGCGTAGTTCACCGTATTCGCCAGGTCATCGGACTGGGTGTCCAGTGGCAGCCGGAGCTCGGCATCCACGACGAAACGCTGACCCTCGACCCGTTCCTCGGGGAACACGCCATGGAAACCGGTCGCTGCCAGACCAGTGATGTTGATGGCATCCACGCCTTCACCTCCTCACGACCGCATTGACCCGAGAATACCGGGTCCTGGGCGCCACTCCTACGGCGGGAACTGCCTGGTTATGATCCCACGGATCCGGACGTGAGCTGGTGTCCAACCCTGACCGCATCGCACTGCGCAGGCACCTCGTGGGTGCGTACCGCCCAGACGCCATGCAGCGCGCACCAGGTGGTGACCGCCGCGGTCGCGGCGTCACGGCCCGCCGCCGGCCTGCCGTCGAGCAGCTCCCCCAGGAAACGCTTGCGGCTGGCCCCCACCAGAAGACGGTGCCCCAGGCCTTGGAAGACCTCCAGGGCACGCAGCAGCTGCCAGTTGTGCTCCGATTCCTTCGAGAAACCGATGCCCGGATCCAGGATGATGCGCTCGCTCGCGATGCCCGCGGCCACGGCCGCATCACGGCGAGCCGCCAGCTCCGCGGCCACCTCGGTCACCACGTCGGTGTAGCCGGCGTGCAGCTGCATGACGTCGGAGTGGGCGCGCCAGTGCATCGCAATGTAGTCGGCGCCCATAGCAGCGATCGTCCTCAGCATGTCGGGATCAGCAAGCCCGCCGGAGACGTCATTGACGATCTGGGCGCCCGCCGCGACGGCGGCCTCGGCGACAGTGGCGCGCATCGTGTCCACGGAGCAGGTGATGCCGTCAGCCGCCAGGGCCGCGACCACGGGGACGACGCGCTCCAGCTCCTCGCTCTCCGGCACGCGCGCGGCACCGGGACGGGTGGACTCGCCGCCGACGTCGATGATGCCAGCACCCTGGGAGGCCAGCAGGCGGCCGTGGGCCACTGCGGCAGCCGTCGTGGCGTGCTGTCCCCCGTCGGAGAACGAGTCGGGGGTGACGTTGACGATGCCCATCACGATAGTCACGGACGTCACCTCGCCAGGATCAGGCTCATGGCCTCAGCCCGGGTGGCGGCATTGCGCAGATGCCCCCGCACGGCGCTGGTGATGGTCTTGCTTCCCGGCTTGTGGGTTCCCCGCATCGTCATGCACATGTGCTCGGCCTCGATCACCACGATCACGCCCTGCGCTGCCAGGTGGGTGACGAGAGCGTCGGCGACCTGCGTGGTCAGGCGCTCCTGCACCTGCGGACGGCGGGCGTAGACGTCGACCAGCCGCGCCAGCTTCGACAGCCCCGTCACCTGCCCCCTCCCAGGGATGTAGCCGACGTGAGCGACCCCGACGAAGGGCAGCAGGTGGTGCTCGCAGCAGCTCTTCAACTCGATGTCGCGCACGAGGATCAGCTCCTCATGGTCGATGTCGAAGGTGGTCGCCAGCAGCTCAGCGGGGTCCTGCGCCAGCCCCGAGAACAGCTCCTCGTAGGCGCGTGCCACCCGGCCGGGTGTCCCGGCCAGCCCGTCGCGGTCCGGGTCCTCGCCGATGGCAAGGAGGATCTCCCGGACCGCAGCCTCGATCCGGGGCTGGTCGACGTGGTTCACCTGCGATCCTCGGGGGCGGGAGGTGCCCACGAGCCTGGCGTCTCACCCTGGGAGGGGCCAGCGCCGAGCTGCCTGGGGGGCGTCTCTTGCGCCTCGGGGGTCACGGATGCGGCAGGCACCTCGACGGGCGGGATGGTGGACGGGATGCGCAGGTCCGAGCCAGTCCAGGCCGGCCGCTTGTCGCGACGCTTCAGGTTCTTGAACACCTCCGCGACCTCGGCCTTGTTGAGGGTTTCCTTCG
>ERZ773010.86-NODE-86-length-71223-cov-9.035789_pt1 | contig 71223 bp, 65 predicted proteins | sample MGYA00580842_ERZ773010 | MGnify/ENA primary metagenome ERZ773010 (study PRJEB29015, sample SAMEA2737982) | human oral metagenome | biome: human oral; feature: human-associated habitat; material: dental | place: China | collected 2107 ... | reverse complement strand
CTGACTTTCTTTGGCGAGGCAAAGAAAGTCAGCGGGGCGCGCTGCCGCTCAGCGCTACAGATTCAAAAAAGCTCCAATGGTAGAAATCAAAGCGCATGCTGTGGCGATTCTTGTTTTTAGTTTCAGGGTACCTACCCGCTAGCCCGCGTATTTAGGGCATCTCCAGCACCCCTGCCCTGAAGCCCTTTATTGATAAGGGTTACAGAGGCACCTGCCCGAAAACGCCCTATCCATAAGGGGTTGCGGGCAGCCCTTTTTAAAAACCGACAATCTATAGCGGCTCGACTTTGCCAAAAGACAAGGCGGCGAGCCGCAGACCGTACATTTAGTACGGCAAGGCAAGGCCAACACAGCAACGCCGTATTTTGGTAAAGGAAGCCGCTATTTCAGCGGTGCGTCCGGCGCACTTTGGTTGAACCCGCGCCGGTGCGCTGCTTGAAGCCGCCGGGCGATTGCGCTACTTTTGCAGCCGATGACAAGCTGCCCGCCGTGCTGGCGTTACGCCACGGCAAGGCAGTCGCAAACAAACCGATGGCATGGGACACCAACCGAATGTTCAAGATTTACGGCATCAAAAACTGCAGCACGATGAAAAAAGCCTTCGCCTGGCTGGATGCGCGGGGAATTGCCTACGAATTCATCGACTATAAAAAAGCGGGCGTCGCCAGCGCCTGCCTGCCCGACTGGAATCGCCGCGTCGGCTGGCAGACGCTGCTCAACACGCGCGGCCTGACGTGGCGGAAGCTCAGTGAAGCTGAACGCGCCCATCTCGACGAGGCCAGCGCGCTAGCGCTGATGGCGCGTTACCCGACGCTGATCCGGCGGCCGGTGCTGGACACCGGCAAGACGCTGCTCATCGGCTTTGCGCCGGAAACTTATGCCCAAGCCCTGCCGGAGAAACCGGCGGAATGACGAACGGAGAAGCAACCATGACCACCGATTGCGTACAGCGCTTTCTTTTTGAGGAACTCGACATCCGCGGCGCCGTTGTGCGCCTAGAGGCCGTCTGGGCGCAACTGCTGGCGCGGCGCGATTATCCGCCGCGCGTCATCGAGCTGCTGGGCGAAATGGGCGCAACCACCGTATTGCTCGCCGACAACCTCAAACAGCCCGGCCGCCTGACGATCCAGTTACGCGGCAACGGCCCCCTGCCGCTGCTCGTCATCGATTGCAGCGAATCGCTGAATTTACGCGCCATGGCGCAGGTTGGCGAAGCGATCGGGCGCGATGCGCCGCTCACCGATCTGCTCGGCCACGGGCAACTGTTGTTCTCGCTCGAAACTGCGGCGATGCGCGCGCCCTATCAAAGCGTCGTCCCTTTGGCCGGCGACAGTATTGCCGCCCTCTTCGAACACTATCTGGCGCAGTCCGAGCAACTCACCACGCGTTTTTTCCTGGCCGCTTCGGCACAAGGCGCCGCCGGGCTGTTCATCCAGAAAATGCCGACGGCCGACACACGCGATGCCGACGGCTGGGCGCGTATCGAAGCCCTGGCCGGTACGGTGACGCCGGAAGAACTGAACGCGCTGCCCGCCGAAACGCTGCTCACCCGCCTATTCCACGAAGAGACCGTGCGCCTCTTTCCTCCCCGGGCGGTCACGCATGACTGGCCGATGGATTGGGACAAAGTGCGCAATATTTTGCGCACGCTCGGCCGTCAGGACATTTACAGCGCGCTTAAGGAAAACGGCGTGCTTGTCATCCGCGACGACCTTGCCAACCACGAATACCGCTTCGACAAGGCCGACATCGACTCGCTGTTTGGCAACGTGCCGGAAACGCCGCCTTCGGTGCATTGAGCCGTGCCGTATTGAACGCGCTAAATCAGGCGGATTAAAACCATGTAGGTAATCGTCGGCAGCGCGATACTCAATAAGGAATTGCGGAATCTGGCATGCACGGCAAACGAAACGGCCAGGCACAAAAACAGCGCGCCGACTGAAAGCAGCGATTTTGTGCTGGAAAATTCTGCCGGCAGCATCGTTTTGATTGCGTAAATCGTCAGCACGACCATAATCAACAGCCCGCAATTGCGCTGCAAAAACGCCAGCGTCGCGCTCGTCGTCTTTTCCTTGAACAGCCAGAACGGCAAAAACCGCGTCAGAATGGTGGCGACCGACGCGGCGACGATATAGGGCAGATAGTCGCTCATTTTTGCCCCCTGACAATAAAGAATTTTTTAAACGCCAGCGAAATCAAAATCCCGCTCATCAAGGCGCCGAATAAAAAATACTGCGTCGGAAAAACAAAAAGCCCGACAAACGCGCAGCCAAAAGCAAGAAAGAGGATTCTTTCGTTCGGATTTACTTTAAAAACTTCGTAGGTCAGCATTGCAAAAAGCGCCGCCAGACTAAACTCGACGCCGCTGAAATCCACGTCCAGACTCGCGCCCAGCACGGCGCCCAAGATCACGCCAAAAACCCAGTAGCTATGATTCAGCGCGGCCGTCAGGTTAAAAATCAAATCCAGATTCTGCCTGTTTTGCGAAAAATCGCGCGACTTTAAAAGCGCGAAAGTCTCGTCGGTAAGCGCGTAAATGAAATAGACGCGCCGCTTTAACGCGCGGATTTCGTCCAACAAGGACATCGTGTAGAAGAAATGCCTGAAATTTAATAAAAAAGCGACGAAAAAAGTTTCGGCAAGCGAGGCCTTGGAAACAATAAACGCCACCAGGACAAATTCGACGCTGCCCGCATAGACAAAAATGGAGGTCAGCGCCAACACGCCAGCGCTTAAGCCCGCGTTGATGCCGTATATCCCAAACGCGATGCCGAGCGGCACGTAGCCCATCAGCACAGGAATTGTCGTCTTAAAAATTTCAGTCTTGCTTGTTTCACTCATTTCAAACTCAATGCATTCGTAACACAGGTTCAGCGCAACAACGCCACAAACAGGCCGCTGCCAACGATAATCAACATGCTCGCCAACGACAGTGCATCCGGCAGTTCGCCAAAAAAGGCAACGCCGAACAACATAGCCCAGACGCGCTGCGCATAGAAAAACAGCGCATTCGCCGCCGGGTCGATGTGCTGAAAAGCCATGATCCGCAGGTAGTGGCCGATCCCGGCGGAAAGCCCCAGACCGACCATCAGGCAGGCCGCAAAACCGTCCGGCACAGCCCAGTCCGCCTGCCCAGCGGCGCTGGCGATGATCAGGCCAACCCGTCCGGTATAAAAATATGTCGTCACCAGATTTCCCGCACCGCTGAACCGACGCGTCAAAATCCGGGATAGGCTGTAGCAGACTACGCCCGGCAAGAGGAAAATACAGCCGGATCGGACACCGACGCACCGGGGCGGATGATCAACAGGACGCCGGCAAAACCCAACGCGGCGGCCCATTGGATTTTCTCGGCGCTTTCTCTAAGCAGCGGTGCGGAAAGCATTGTAAGCGCCGTAATCAGCAAGGGCGGGAGGAAATAATCGCCGTCGTCTCGGCAAGCGGAATATGGCGCCGGCTAAACATCACCGGAAAAGAACCAGAAAAGACGTGGAAACCAGCACCGGCGCGCGCAACGCCTGGCGCAGCGGCCGTCGTCTGTGCAACAGCCCTTTTTCCATACGCGCGCCGAAAAAATGCCGCCATCCGCAGCATATGCAGGGCACGACGCACCCCAGGCAGTTGGGCAACGGGGTAACACGGGCAAAGTATCTGGAAAGCGCATCACACGGGACGAAAAGCAGCGTAGCCGCCAGCACCGGAGCCATCGCCGGAACCATCGCCGGCCGATTGGCCACGCAAAAAGGCGTGCCGCAGGCAACATCAGACATCGCACCGGGTGTGGCGGCGTTTATCAGGCTACCGCTATGTGCATGTCCACTGCCGGGACCATGTGCACCGATCGTTGCGATGCCGCTTGCTACGCCGCCACTTTCCGGGCCGCCCGCTGGGGCGCGCGCCAGGGTGCTTTCCGTCACATTCCGCCGGTCGTTGGCCGGAGCACTCGTCATGTCGCCCGCCGTCTGCCGCTTGGGTCAGTTCATGGGGTCACCACTGGTTCATCACGCCGTCCGTCACCACCTGATGCGCGGCGATGCTGTCCGCCAGATGGTTGACGAAAGCACGCACCTTGGCCGACAGATTCTTTCTGACCGGATAGACCACGTAGATGTCCGCCGCCGGCAGCACCCAGTCCGGCAGCAGCAGTTGCAGCTTGCCCGAGCGGATATACGGCGCCACGTGCCATTCCGAACGCTCGAGAATCCCTAGGCCGCGCAGCGCCATGGCGACCGCCGCATCCCCGTCATTGGTAACAACCGCGCCGCGTACTTTGACCGTTTCCTCTTCCGTGCCGTTACTCAAGCGCCAGGCGCCGACAGCGGCATTCGTCTGATGGATGACGATGCACTTGTGTTGGCGCAGTTCATTCGGCGTGGCGGGCACGCCGTATTTTTCGAGATAGGCCGGCGCCGCGCAGAGATAACGGCGGTTCGAGGCAATCTTGCGGGCAACGACCCGCGCATCCGGCACATGCCCGAAACGCACGCAGACATCGAAGCCTTCCTCGACCAGATTGATCGGCCGATCGGTCAAGCGCAACTGCACCTCCACTTCGGGATAGGCCTGCAGAAATTCGGCGACGATCGGCGTCACATACTCGCGACCGAAGCCAAAGCTCGCATTGACGCGCAGCAGGCCGCGCGGTACGGAATGGCCGCTGGAAACGCGCTGTTCCAGCTCGCCCAGATCGTCGAGAATCCGCCGTCCTTCCTCTAAATACAGCTCGCCTTCATACGTCAGCGACACGCGGCGCGTCGTCCGGTTGAGCAGGCGGATCCCCAGACGGTTTTCCAGCAGCGCCAGCCGACGGCTGACCGCAGGCGGCGTTACATCCAGCTCGCGGGCGGCAGAAGTCAGATTACCGTGCCGAACCAGCAGCGCAAAGAAAGCAATATCAGAAAGCGCATCCATTATTAAAATAAACTTAATAAAAAATTTCCGTTGTGTTTATTGTAAACGAAGAAAAAACGGATAGACTCCCTGCCATTCGAACTTCCTGAAGTTTCCTGAAGTCCACTTCCGGCCAAATGCCGTAGTCTGAACACAGTCTGAAGCGCACCGCAAGAAGACGCCTTTACCGAGGATCTATCATGAAAATCCGCATCGTTCGCTCCGTTCTGATTCTTGCCTACATTATCGGCCTCGGTCTGGCGACGATGCTGGTCAATCACGCGCCCGATTATCACGCGGCAGATAGCCAGATTCTCGAACACAACGCTCACTGACAGCCGTCAGCAATGACAGGCATAGCCGCCTCCACAAACGCTACGGCAGCCAGTATTTTCAACACTTTCCAGATATTCTAGACGTATTCTTCATCATCCATGTACCACAACCGGCCCGCCCTGAAAGATTTTTTCCACGTGTACCTGTTGGGGCTATGGGCGATGTTTTGGCCTTGCCCATAGCCCTTATTTTCAGGCCTGCCGGTTCAGGTATTCCACCTCTCCTCTTTTGCACCTCCTTTGCCCCCTTTTTAGGGGGCATTTTTATTTGCCTTTATTACCTTTCCCTCGTTCTTTCCGCCTTTTCAGGCGTTCGGGCGTTTGTACCCTTCACTTTTTTCTTTTTCCATCGTCTCGCGGTCGGCAAAAAATCCATGCAGGCTGATTGAAACGACCTGACGATGCACGCTGGTCTGACCGCACGAGCCGTCGGGTCTGCGTGCCCGCCCAAACACATCCGGCCGCCGACATCCAGTCGGCGAAATCTACAGACGATCAGAAAATGGCGCTGCCCTCACGATCACCGCCTCTGCAGCCCGCGTCGATTGGGCGTTTGCGGGCAGGTCTGCCAATCGTTAATAACGCTACGGCACATCGCAAACGGTAGGGCAAAACCAAACGGCACGTTGCGCAATGCCGAAGCGAGCCAGGATCGCGGCGGCACGACGATCGGTGCTGTCATGTTGATCGCCGCCGGCAGCCCGTCGGGTAAATCTGCTGGGAATTTCAAAGGCGATTTTTATCTGGCCTCCCGTATTTATGGCATCGTTGCAGACTTCCTGCCGACTCGCGCCTTTCGCGCGCTTGTGGCTACTTATGGCCGTTCCGCTTAGGGCATTTGCCAGTAACGCCGGCAAACCTGCCGCCACGACGAGACTTCGGCGCGCGCCGCCAGCCGTATATGTATCGCGCCGCCGGTATCGGTTCGCCAGATCCGGCTGCCCCGCGCGGCGTAGCGCGCCAGTGTTTCCGTATGCGGATGCCCGAAAGCATTGCGGTATCCCGCCGAAAACACGGCTTCATGTGCGTCGACAGCCGCGAGGAAAGGCCGTGTCGACGACCTGCGGCTGCCGTGATGCGGGGCAATAATGACCTCGCTGCGCAACGTCGGAAATGCCGCCAACAAGCCCTTTGCCGACGTACCGTTTGCCGCATCCGCCGTCGGGCGTATCTCTGCGCCGGCGCCTTCTTCCCTGTTTTTTTCTCCGCTTTTTTCTTCGCTTCTTTCTTCACTCTTCCCGCCATTTCGCTTCGCTTCCCGCGCCAGCAGACGAGCTTCCGCCGCCGCGTCGATGTCGCCGGTCAGCAGGGCGCGGCTTCCGGCGGCTTCGATTTTCAGCACGCAGCTCAAATGATTCGGCTGAGCCGATGTGTCGGCATACACGGCTTCATCCGGATGCAAGAGACTGAATCGCACGCCGTCCCACGTCCAATGCTGCCCCGCGGCGCAGGCTTCGCCGCCAAAAGCAGCCGGTGCCGAAGAGAGCAGGCGCGCGACCGGCAGCGACGCCTGAATCGAAGCCAATCCCCCCGCATGATCGGTATCGCTGTGCGAAATGAGCAGTGCGTCGAGCCGTCCGATGCCCACTGCACGCAGAAACGGCGCCACAACGCGCTGCCCGGCATCCGCCTCGGCGCTGTAGCGCGGTCCGGCATCGTAGAGCAGATTGTGCGTCGCCGTGCGCACGGCGACCGCCAAACCCTGCCCGACATCGAGCACATCGACCCAGGCTTCGCCCGCCGGCGGCCTCGGCGCCTGCCAGAGCAGTGCCGGCAAGAGCAACAGGCTGCCCAGCCAGCGTGCCGGAAAACCGCGCGGCAAGAGCAGCCCAGCGACGCCGCCCAGCGCCAGCAATATCGCCCATAGCGGCGGCGCGGGCTGTCGCCAGACCGGCCAGGCGGACAATTCGTGCAGCACGGCCATCAACTGCGCCAGCAGCCAGTGATCAACGTGTAGTAGCCATGACCAGGGCAATACGGCGCAAAGCAGCGTCAACGGCGTAATCAGCAGGCTGACGACGGGAATCGCCAGGGCATTGGCCAGCGGGGAAACCAGCGAAAACTGCTGGAAGAAGAGCAGCAGCAAAGGCAGCCCCGCAACCGTCACCGCCCACTGCGCCGCGCCCCAATGCAGCGCCAGCGCACGCCAACGCGCGACTCCGGCAGGCCGCTCAGGCTGCCTGAGGCGCGTGCCGCCCGCATACAGCAATGCGGCGACCGCGCCAAACGATAGCCAAAAACCAATGGACAGCACAGCCCACGGATCGATGAGCAATACGACGAACAGCGCCGCCAGCAAAATTCTGCCGGAACCGAAATTACGGCCGGAACACAGGGCAAGCACCGCCACGCTCAACATGTACAGCGTCCGTTGCACCGGCACCTCGAAGCCCGCCAGCAAGGCATACGCACAGGCGACCAGCCCGCCCGCCAGCAAAGCGGCTTTGGGCGCGGGTAGACGCAGCATCAGGCACTCGCTGCGCCGCCACAGCCAGCCCACCAGCCCCGCGAACAAGGCCGCCAGCATCGTTACATGCAAGCCGCTGATCGACACCAGATGCGTCACGCCCGTGCGGTTGAAAAGCGTCCATTGCGCACTGGGAATCGCGCGCTGATCGCCGATGGCCAGCGCCACCAGCACGCCGCGATACGGCGCATCGGGCAGTGCAGCAACAAAGCGGTCACGCACCGCCTCGCGCAGGCGCTCGACCAGATAAGCGGGACGCACGACGAAAGCATCGAGCCGCTTATTGCCGCAGCCGCCAACACCGCTGTCGGTGCTATTGCCCGCCCGCTTGTCCGGCCTCACCGCGCCCAGTGCACGGATATTGCGCTCCAGCAGCCATGCCTCGTAATCGAAGCCCTGCGGATTGGCATTGCCGTGCGGACGCCGTAAGCGCACGGTCAGCCGCCAGCGTTCGCCCGGGTGCAAACGTCCACCGGCCGCCCGTGCCGGCGACGCAGATGGATTCGCCGCCCCCAATGGGTCGGAAGCGCCGTCAGTCGCCCGATGGGTGGTCGCGGGCGGAGCAAGGGCAACATCGGCAGTCTGGCTGATAGGAGAACGAGCGACGGGATTGACGCCTAAATCCTTGTCCGAATCCGCGCCCGAATCTGCGCCAGAATCTGCGGCCGCCGCCGTAGCCGATAGCGAAGCGGCAGCCGGTGCCACAGCCGGTTTTTCTCCCTGTCCCGCGCCCGAATTCACGGTGTGCACACGCGCAGTGCGTACTGCCTCGGTGGACGGATTCTCTGTGCTGTTATCGCCCCCGCGCCGGCTATTTTCCCCATCGCCTTCCTGGCGTCTGTTTTCTCCCAAGGCACGTGCATCACGCCCGGAGCGCTCGTCATACCAGGTCAACTGGAGGTGTTTTGGCACATGCGCGCTGGGTGTCTGCACCGACTCGACCGTCAACTCGAAACGCTCGCCCCGCGCAAAACGATGCGGCAAAGCAGCAACAATGCCCGTCAGCGTCACATCGCGCCCTTCCCACTCGGCCGGCAGAGCATCCGCCAGACGCAGATGCGCCCGCCAGCCGGCCCAGGCAAAACCCAGCGTAAAGGCAAGCAGCGCAAGGCCGGCGCCAAGTAAAACCATGCGTTCCGGCACAAACGGCCGGCGCGCCTTGCCTGGCGCATCGCCCAGACACACCCGGCCTGATGCGCGCTTCCCGCGCATACTCATGACGCCCGCCAACACAGCGGCGCCCGCCACGCCCGCCAGAAGCAGAATCATCGCCAGCGAAGGCAGATGCGCCTGCATTTGCAGGCAGAGAACACCTGCGGCGAAGGACAGAATGGCGAACTTGGAAAATTGCATGAATCTGATAAAAATGAATATCTTATCGTCAAATCATGAGCCGATAAAAAGCCCGTTTAGCACGGCGACGGGGCGATGCCCGGCGTACCCGTACCCCCGCGCGCCTGCACACTCGCACTTCCTCGCCGATGCCGAGCCGCCTTGAACTCCTGTGCCTGCACCCCCGCGCACATCTCGATTTTGCCTCGGTACAGCGCGGTAATCCGCTGCACACCCGTGAACCTGCGCTCAACTCCGCTCAAGGAATGCGTTTTGTGTGCATACACCCCGGTTCAAGCCGCTTTTCTCCGAGTCCGACATCGCATCAAAGAATATAAGCGCTTGTTTTACCACGTATTTGTACGGAAAACACATACGGAACCACCAGAACAATCTGCCGTCCGGCTCCTCTTGGCGGCAACGCTATAGGCACAAATACCCTGCAATAAAGCCACATCCGTCAGATTTTTTTACTCATCGTCACCCAGGTCTTGATTTGAGGAGCAATTCCCCGATATATGATGGCAATGGTTATGCGCTCAAAGGTTCGGGCACACAAGGCCATTACGTGCAAATTACGACGGTACGCTGGCTTCTCAGGCCTGCCGTTGCAATATTGGCAATACTGTAATCCATCATTGAATTTCACATTGATTGGATCAATGAACCAGCTTGTTGGGGTACATCATGCATCTGAAAACCCGAATACAAATCATCGTCACCGCTTCCCTGCTCGGGCTCCTCGTCATATCGGGCTTCGGCCTTTATACGATCCGGCACAACCTGTATGAAGAACGGCGTTCGCATATCAACCAATCGCTCGATTTTGCCGATTCGCTGATCAAGCACTACCACGCGCTGGAAGTCAGCGGCAAGATGAGCAGCGAAGATGCGCAGCGGCACGCCATCGAAGCGATCAACGCGCAACGGCAAGGCGTCCGCAACTATTACTTCATCCGTGACTATGCGAGCGACCGATTCATCCAGCACCCCATCCAAAGCCGCATAGGCAAAATAGACGACGGCGGCAAGCTGCCGGACGGGCGCACCGTCACCGAAGCCTACCGCGAAGGCTTGAAAACAAGCACTAACAATAAAGCCTATCTTGAACTGGATACCCTCAAGCCGGGCGAGCCGGAATATCTCCGTTTCCCGAAACTCAACGGCGTGCTGAAATTCGATCCTTGGGGATGGATCGTCGGCATCGGCTTCTTTATCGACGATATCGACGCGCGTTTCTGGCAGCAAGCGGCCTACTACCTGGGAGCCAGCAGCGTGCTGCTGGCTTTCGTGGCGATTTTCGCCTTCCGTATGCGCACCGACATTCTCAGGCAGCTGGGCGGCGAACCCTATGAGGCCGCCGAAAACATGCGAAGAATTGCCGAGGGCGACCTTCATATCAGCATTCACCTCGCCGAAGATGACGACTCCAGCATGATGGCCTCACTCAAGCTGATGCAGATGAAGCTGATCAACATTACGGCAGCCATTTAGGAAAACAGCGACGCCCTATCCAAACAGATGACCGCCATCGACGTGGCGACGCGCAATTATGTCGAAACGCGTTCCCTTGACGCCCTGCCGCCGCTGCTGCTGGCGATCAACAAAGTCCATAGAATCGTCGGCGCGCTGAACAAGTCGATTGCCCGCTTCAAACTTTAGCGTGGAAAATCATCAAACCGATTGACAACGCATGTAGCCCGTCCGATCATTCAGAAACGCGGGAGGAAAATATGAATCCATCGGCAGTTTTGCGTGTCACCGAAAAAGGCGCAGAAGAAATAGCGCGCCATACTGTTGGGCTGGGGCTCCGGCAACGAGGCATCATGCTGCTGCTGAGCAAACCCCGAACTTTGCAAGATCTGCTGCATAAATCGGTACTCCCCACCGAAGAATCGTACACCATCCTCCATGAGTTGATGCGGGATGGCTTCATCATCCAGGATGACGGCACGGCGCCCGCACCGTCTGCAACGCCACCCGCGGCGCCGCCCGTACATACCGGCGTGGCGGCGCATACGGCAAATGGCGTTGCACCCGCCATGCCGGCGGCCGGAGCGAGAACCGCGCACGCCCGCGATGAATGGCACATTCATGATGAGGCCATCATTTCCGAAGCAAGATTCCTGCTGGTCGATTTCTGCATGGATTGCTTCGGCACGCAGGCGCAAACGCTGATCGATCGCTTCCGTACCTGCAAGACGCAGACCGAACTATCCGCGCAGACGAAAGACCTGGCGACATTGATCAGCCAACGTCAACCGGCAAAACTGGCGGCGCTGCGCGATATTATCCGCACGATCAACGAGTCAGCCTGAAAAAATTACCCACGCGCCGGCAGCCATTGCCGGATGCGCGCAGCAGATATGGCGCATGGCTGGAACCCGCGTAAACAGGCGGCTACAGCGGCGCTGCACCCCAGGTAGAACGGGCCTTTCCGGCAAGGCCGTCAATGCATCTACCCGGAACGTTCCTGCCATTTTGTCGTTCGATCGTTCCGATCCCGCCTGCCCCACCTGCACACCTGCCCCACCTGCTCCATTTCTTGTCAGCCCTTCATCCACCCGACTCGTAAGACTCGTAACGCCGATCAATTCAGCTTCCGCGGCATCAGCCTCCCCTGACCGGCGAACGCCGTGCGTTCGAGCAACACGCCGCAGCCAGCGCGCGGCAGCCATTGTGCCGCGCAACGGCCCGGCGATCTTTCACCGGCGTACCAGCGTGCACGGAAATCGGCAGCAGCGAAGCAACCGCCGACCTTGCCTTTCACCTGCGCACCGGCATGCACAGGGCTTGAAAAGCCCAAACACATCCCTATCTTCTTGTTAACGCCGCACCCCCTGCGGAAACCATCTGAAAGGAGAATGGAATGTATCGAACCCTGTTTGCCGGCGACCTGTTCGCCGACCTGGCCCGCCTGCAACACCAGCTATTGCGCCATGCCGGCCCGACCACCCCGCTGCGCGGCATCGGACGCAGCGGTTTTCCGGCGCTCAATGTCGGCACGACGCCGACAAGCGTGGAAATCTACGCCTTTGCGCCGGGGCTTGACCCGGCCAGTATCGATGTTTCGATCGAACGCGGCGTGCTGACGCTGTCGGGCGAACGCGGCAGCGAACTGCCCCAGGCGGATGCGAAAGCGGCGACGCATATCAACGAGCGCATCAGCGGTGCTTACCGCCGCGCCATCAGTCTGCCTGACGATATCGATCCGGAAAGCGCCTCGGCCGCCTACAAGGACGGCGTGCTGCACGTCAGCATCCAGCGCCGCGCCGCCTCGGTGCCGCGTCGCGTCGAAATCACTGAAAAAAGCTGAAGAAAGGAAAACATCATGAACGAACATCAGGTGACAGAAACCGCGCAACGGAAAAATGACAGCGAATACGCCGAAACGGCGGCCATGCTGCCGCCCGTCGATGTCATTGAGGACGCAGCGGGCATTACGCTCTATGCCGACTTGCCGGGTGTGCCGAAAGACAAGCTGAACGTCCACGTCGATGCGGAAGCACTGTCCATCGAAGGTGAAGTCGCACTACCCATTCCCACCGATATGGAAGCCAGCTACGTCGAAGTCGAATTGCCGCGCTATCGGCGGACGTTTTCGCTGGGCAAGGAACTCGACCGCGAGAACATCCGGGCCGAATTCAACAATGGCGTGCTCAAACTGAGCATCCCCAAGCTTGAACGCGCCAAACCGCGCAAGATTGAAGTGCGCGTCGCCTAACTGGCCGGATCGGCCGGCCGATTGCCCGGCAGTGCCTCCAGCGGTGACCGCGCCACTGCATCCCCACCGTGCGCCTCTCAAAATGCCGGCCCTCCTGGCCGGCATTTTTCATTCGCAATCATATGGCGCTGACGGCATGGTGCATGGCGCCAGCGACATGGTGTATGTGCAGCCGCCGCGCGAGTCCGAATACGTTGGACATTGCGGCGGAGGCTGCCCGCGAGCCCGCGCCGATAGGGCGTTTGCCGGCAGGCAGGCCGGGAGCCCGCGCCAATACTGGGCTGTCAGGCAGGATGGCCGGAAACGCCCATTCCACGCGGGTTTCAGGGCATGCTTACCGGCAATACCCAATCCACGTGAGCCACAAGCCAATCATGACACAACAGCGCGGTGTTGCGTACCCCGTCGCGCGTCTCTGCGCGCAGGATCGAGGGGCGCGTCGCCTAAGCGGCCGAATCTGCCGGACGATTGCTCTGCATCCGCAGCGCGTCCGGCGGTACCCACAGCGCAGTGTCCCGCTACTCCGCTATCTCGCTATCCCGCAGCCTTCCCTTGCTGGGGATGTTCCATCCGGATAGCGCGCGAAAGCGGGTTCCGCGCCAATCTTGTATGATTGCCTGCCTCCCAAACCATTGCGCCAAGCTCATTTTTACCACCATCCGCCATGTCACACACTCCGCTTCACGACGATCTGGCCGCCCAGCTCGCCACGCTTGATCACGACGGCCTGCGCCGCCATCGCCGCACGCTGGCCTCCCCGTGCGGGCCGCTAGCGATCGTCGACGGCCGTGAATTCATCAGCTTTTGCAGCAACGACTATCTGGGCTTGGCCGCCGATCCGGCGCTGGTCGAGGCGGCCTGCGCCGGCGCTCGCCGCTGGGGCGTTGGCAGCGGCGCTTCGCATCTTGTCAGCGGCCACCTGGCGCCGCATGACGCGCTGGAGCGGCGGCTCGCCGCCTTTGCCGGCTTTCCGCGCGCACTGCTGATGACGACCGGCTACATGGCCAACATCGGCATGGTGACTGCATTGGCTGGGCGTGGAGACGCCATTTTTGCCGACCGCCTCAATCATGCCTCACTGATCGACGCCGTGCAGCTTGCCAAAGCGCAAGGCGTGGAAAGCCACCGTTATCCGCACGGCGATCTTGCCGCGCTGGAGCGCCTGCTCGCGGCCAACCCGGCCCGGCCCGGCCAGCGCAGGCTGATCCTGACCGACGCCGTTTTCAGCATGGACGGCGATCTCGCGCCCCTGCCCGGCCTGCTCGAACTGGCCGAACGTTTCGATGCCTGGCTGCTGGTCGATGATGCTCACGGTTTCGGCGTGCTCGGCCCGCAAGGACGCGGCAGTCTGGCGCACTTCGGGCTAGATATCGGCCTGAGCGGGCAAGCGCGCGCCGAACGGCTCGTTTATATGGGCACGCTCGGCAAGGCTGCCGGCGCTTCGGGCGCTTTCGTCGCCGCGTCGGAAACCGTGATCGAATGGCTGATCAGCCGCGCGCGCACCTACATTTTCACCACCGGCGCCAGCCCGATCATGGCCTGTGCGCTACTCGCCAGCCTGGATCTGATCGAACAGGGCGATGCGCGGCGCGCGCATCTGCAAAGTCTGATCGCCCGCCTGCGCGACGGGCTATCCGCCACGCAATGGCGGCTGATGCCTTCGCCCACGGCCATTCAGCCCATCATCATCGGCGACAATCACGCGGCGTTGCGCGTGGCCGCCGCGCTCTACGAGAAGGGAATCTGGGCGCCTGCCATCCGCCCGCCGACAGTACCGGCAGGCACGGCGCGGCTGCGCGTTTCGCTGTCGGCCACGCATCGCGTCGAGCAGATCGACCGCCTGGTCGATGCCCTGAAGGAATGCGCATGAGCAGGCCGTCGCTGGCGTTGATTCACGGCTGGGGCTTGGGGCGGCAAGCCTGGGCGCCGGTCATTCCCGCGCTGTCGGCACACCTGGATATTCATCTCGTCGACCTGCCCGGTTACGCAAGCGCGCCGCCCGATCCCGGCTGCTTTGCCGACGCCGCCCGCCGGATTGCCTGCCGCCTGCCCGCGGGCAGCCTGCTGTGCGGCTGGTCACTGGGCGCGCTGCTGGCGCTGGAAATCGCCACGCAGCAGGCACATCCGCAGGCAGAGCAGCCGCCAACGCATTTCAGCGGGCTGATTCTCGTCGGCGCAACGCCGTGCTTCACACAACGCGACGACTGGCCGCACGCACAAACGCCGCAACTGCTGGAGCGTTTTACCCAGGCGGTGGCCGATGCGCCGGCCGAAACACTGCGCCATTTCATCGCGCTGCTCAACCAGGGCGACGCACAGGCGCGCGCCCATACCCGCAGCCAGCAGCGCGCATTGTCGGCCATGCCCGCGCCCGATCCAGCCAGCCTGCAACAAGGTCTCGACTGGCTGGGGAACGTCGATTTGCGCGCGGCCGTCACGGCGATTACCATGCCGACTTTGCTGATTCACGGCGACCGCGACCCGCTCATGCCGCTGCCCGCCGCACGCTGGCTGTCCGCGGCGCTACCGAACGCGCGGCTCGCGTGTATCGAGGGTGCAGCACATGCGCCGTTCCTCAGCGCACCGGAACGTTTTGCCGAACTTGTCATCGAACACTGTCATGTCTGCCGCATCACCCCACACGCCCCGACCAGCGAACGCCGAACCGCTTAAACAGCGCGTATGCGCCGCCTTTGATCGGGCCGCCGCGACGTATGACGAAGCCGCCATCGTCCAGCGCCATGCCTGCCATGCACTGCTCGCGCACCTGGCGCCGGAAACCGATCCGGCGCATATTCTCGACGCAGGCTGCGGCACCGGCTTCGGCGCGCGCATCCTGCGCCAGCGCTGGCCGCAGGCGCACATTACCGGCGTCGACTTTGCGCCGACTATGGTCGAGCGGGCGCGCGCGGTGATGGACGAATGTTTCACCGCCGACATCGAAGCCCTGCCGCTGCCCGCGCAGCAGTTCGATCTGTGGTGGTCAAACATGAGCATCCAATGGTGCAACGCCGCCGCCGTATTCGCCGAAGCCCGGCGCACGCTGCGCCCCGGCGGCCGGCTGGCCGCCAGCACCTTGGGGCCGGAGACTTTCCATGAAATGCGGGAAGGCTTTTCCAGCATCGACACCTATCGCCACACGCTGCATTTCAACGAACCCGACGCGATCATCCGCGCGCTCGACGCCGCCGGGTTCAGGCAAATCGAACTCTGGCGCGAGCAGCGCCCGATCTACTACCCTGACCTGAAAACCCTGCTGCGCGCCATCAAGGCCATCGGCGCACAAAACGTCGGCGGCGGCGGCCGCAGCAGCCTGATGGGTCGCGCCGCCTGGCAGAAAGTGGAGGCGGCTTACGAACGCTTCCGCACCGCCGAGGGACTGCCCGCCACTTACGACATCATTTTTGCCTGCGCCGCGACGATATGAACACGCACTCAACGCCCACTTCACCTATTCCATCCATTCCCGCCCCTTCAGCGCCGGCAAACGCCTGGTTCATCACCGGCACCGATACCGAAGTCGGCAAAACCTTTTCCACCTGTACGCTGCTGCACGTGCTGAAACAGCGGGGAATCCGCGCCGTCGGCATGAAGCCCGTCGCCGCCGGCATCGACGCTAACGGCAAAAACGATGATGTCGAATCGTTAATTGCCGCTTCCGGCGTCGAAGCGCCGCGCCCGCTCGTCAATCCCTACCTGTTCGCACCGCCGATCGCGCCGCATATCGCCGCCCAGGAAACCGGCGAGCACATCGATATCGAGCGCATCGCCACCGCCTTTGACGCGCTGCGCACGCTGGCGGACGCCGTGCTGGTCGAAGGCGTCGGCGGTTTCCGCGTGCCGCTCGATGCAGAACATGACGCCGGCGATCTGGCAAAACGGCTGGGACTGCCGGTCATCCTCGTCGTCGGCATGCGCCTGGGCTGCATCAACCATGCGCTGCTTACCGCCGAATCGGTTGCCGCCGCCGGGCTGCCGTTGGCCGGCTGGATCGCCAACCGGATCGACCCGGCCATGTCGCGCTGGGAAGGCAATCTGGCGGCGCTGCAGGCGCGCCTGCCCGTACCGTTGCTCGGTATCATCCCGCCGCACAGTACGCCGGAGACCGCCGCCCGCCTGCTGCGCCTGCCGGGAGAGTAAGCGCGTAAAACCATTCGGAGCCATCAGGGGCCGTCCGATAGATTCTGCGGATTATCGAAGCGCCCACCTGCATGCGCCGTACCAGCCGGCTCGCCTGGACTTTCCCATCCCCTCATCGATCATTATTGCAGCCGCTTTATTTTCCTTTATCTTCCTTTATTTCCTCTTGCTCTTGCCGGCGCGCTTCCGCCCTGATGGGAGCGCCGATGATTGCATCGGCGATCGTCCCAGTGGGCAGCAACGCGTAAAAAAGCGCATCCGCTATAATCCGCCGCATACGCTGTTCCTGACTCACGAACCTCCGTACTCCCCTGACCCGTCGCTCGTCTTGCCCATGAATTTTCTCTTCGATCTGTTCCCTGTCATCCTGTTCTTTGCTGCCTTCAAGCTGGCCGATATTTACGTCGCCACGGCCGTGACCATTGCCGCAACCTTCGTCCAGATCGCCTGGACCTGGCTGCGCACGCGCAAGGTCAGCGGCATGCTCTGGACGAGCTTCGCCATCGTCACCCTCTTTGGCGGCATGACGCTGTTTCTGCGCGACGAAACGTTCATCAAATGGAAGCCAACCGTGCTCTACTGGGCGCTGTCCTCAGCCTTCATCATCGGACGGCTGTGCGGCAAGAATCTGATCCGCGGGCTGCTCGGCGCGCAGCTTACCTTGCCCGAGGCCGTCTGGAACCGCCTCAACTGGGCATGGACCGGTTTCTTTGCTTTTATGGGGCTGGCCAATCTGGCGGTGGCATTCTTCATGGGGCTGTCCACCGCCGCCTGGGTAAATTTCAAGCTGTTCGGCAGCATGGGCATGACGCTGGCTTTTGTGCTGGCGCAAGGTTTCATGCTGGCCAAATACATCGAAAACGATGAAAAGCAACCTTGATACGGGAACACCGATGCCATATGCCCTCATCGCCGAAAACCGCGTCAATTCCCTGGCAGCGCACCGCGTCGCCCGTCCGGCACACCTTGAACGCCGGCGCGCCTTGCAGGATGAAGGACGGCAGCTACTCGCCGCCGCCTGCCCGGCCATTGATGCGCCTACCCCCGCTCCGGGCGGCTTCCGCGGCAGCCTGGTCGTCGCCAAATTCGCCTCGTGCGAGACCGCGCAGACTTATGCCGAAAGCGACCCTTATGCCCTTGCCGGAAATTACGTCCGGCTGACCGTCAAACCTTTCTGCAAAGTCCTGCCAGCATGAGCGTCGACATCGCCGTCACGGACACAGAAACGATGGTCTTGCTGCGCGAGCGCCTGAAGAGCCTCTCGCCGCAATCGCTCGAAATCATCGACGAGTCGGCGCAGCACGCCGGCCATACCGGAACGCGGAACGGCGGGCATTATCGCCTGTACATCGTCTCACCGGCTTTCGCCGGCAAGACGACGCTTGCACGGCACCGTCTTGTCCATGAAACCTTGGGCGAACTGATGCATGGTAGAATTCATGCGCTAGGCATTACGGCGCTTGCGCCGGAAAAGTGCCGACCTGGTTGAAATTCGCAGACCTGCGCAAAAAAGGCTTCGGACAATTCAATCAATTTATCAAGCCAATTTTCCCAATCCAACTTCTGACTTCACGGAACCTTCGAAAGGAATCCACGCATGAAAAAACTGACCCAATGCGCCGCTGCCCTGCTCATCGGCACCCTGCTTTCGGCTTCGGCCGGTGCCGCTGAGAAAACGCTTGTCACCGTCAACGGCAGCGCCATCCCGCAAAGTACGGCAGACCTCTTCATCGCCGAACAGACCGCACAAGGCGCCACTGACAACGCCGAACTGAGAAATGCCGTGCGCGAAGAGCTGATCCGCCGCGAATTGCTGGTGCAGGAAGCCCAGAAGGCGGGGATCGATAAAAAATCGGACGTCATCGCGCAAATCAACGCCATGCGCCAATCGGTTCTCATCCGTGCCTTTCTCCAGGATTACGCCAAGAAGCACCCTGTCAGCGACGCCCAGCTCAAGTCCCTGTACGAAACGATCAAATCGCAGATGAGCGGCACCGAGTACAAGGCGCGCCATGTGCTGGTCAAGGATGAAGCCGAGGCCAAGGCCATCATCGAGAAGCTGAAGAAAGGCGAAAAGTTCGCCGACCTGGCCAAACAATCCATCGATACCGGCACCAAGGACAACGGCGGCGAACTGGGCTGGGCAACGCCGGCCAATTTCGTCAAGCCGTTTGCCGATGCGCTTACCGGCCTGAGCAAGGGCAAATTTACGGAAACGCCGGTCAAAACCGACTTTGGCTACCACGTCATCCTGCTTGAAGACAGCCGCCCGCAAACCATCCCTTCGTTCGACGAACTCAAGCCGCGCCTCCAGCAACAGGCACAGGCCGAGCAAATCAGCAAGATGGTCGAGGATCTGCGCGCCAAGGCAAAACTTAAATAAGCACGCACGCGGGTCGCCGGCAGCGCCCCGCTGCCGCTCTGTAGCACTGTGCAAAACGCAAAAACGCCGTACCGCTAGCGGGCGGCGTTTCGTTTTACGTTTTTTGTTTTACCTTTCATGAGGGTGACGAAAACTTAACACAATGCCCCTCGTCCCTTGCTTTAACCCGCCTCCAGGTACGCCTGGCATTCCGCTCCCGCAGTCCGCTTGCTTATCCGGACAACGCTTTCCGGCACAACCCTCGCATCTCGCACCACTGGCACACGCTGTCTGTACCGTTCGCCGGCAGCGGCGCGCCGGCATGCATGGCGTTGAACACGGAAACCAGCCGCTGGCCCTGCGCTTGAGCCAGCGCCACCAGATCATCGCCGCCGGCATGAACGGCGCTGACCGCCTCGTCGTCGAGCGCAAGGTAAGCCGCCTCGGCAGCCTCATGCAGCAGGGCATAGCTGGAAAGCTGCACATCACCATCCTGTTGCTGCATCTTTTTGATCGATGCCGCCCGCTGCGTTTTGTAATCGAGCAGCGCAACTTCACTCGCCGCTTCATCGCCACGCCGGTCAATGCGGTCAATGCGGCCATACAGCTCGACACGGCTACCCCCTGCGTCGCCAGATAGCGGAAACACACGGCTGACCGGCGTTTCAGCCTGCGCCCAGCGCCAGCCTTCAGCTTCCCAGCGGCGCTGCCAGTCGAGGTACGATGGCAAGCGTTTTTCCCAACGCTGGCGCCAGGCAATCGCCAGAAAATCGTCCGCCATCGCGGGCGCAAAAACCGTGTCCACGCATTCGAGCAAGCAGGCCAGCGCTTTATTGGCAGGCCATTCCGAGACACAGGGACAACGCGAATGAAATTCCTGCAGGCTGCGATGCACAAGGGTGCCGTAGTCGCGTTTTTCCATCGCCTCGCGCACCTCGTCCATTTCCCCCAGCTGCAGGACATGGCTGGCGAAGAAACGGTATGGGCAGGCAACGAGGCGGGCGTAGGCGCTGACGGAAAGACGTGCAGGCAACCGCTTTGCCGGCACGGAAATCGCCGTACGTTCCGCTGCTGCCAGCGCTGCACATGACGCGTCGGACGGGGGGGCCGTTGCGTTTTCCGCCTCAGCGGCAGGACGCGGCGGCAGCGGCGAGCGCTGGAGGTCATCCCCCCAGGCCAGCGTGTGCAGCGTCGAGAGCAGCAGGAATTCCGGCGCGAGCAAATTGCTTTCGCCATCCTGTATCGACTGCCAGGTGACAACGACGCGCGGGACAATGGCCAGCAGCAACTCGAGGTCGCGGCGCAATTCACGTTCGCCATCGGCATGGGTGCGCAGCCCCAGCTCGCGGCGCACCGCCTGATTGAAAAAAGCGCCATGTCCTGCCGGCACCAACTGGCGCGCATCGCCGCCGATCAGGATTGCTGCCTCGAAACGGCGCAAGGAAGCGGCATTCAGCGGCGTCAGCACAATCGGGCTGACAACACGATCATCGCGGAAGCTTGTCGATTCAAATTCATGCCGTAGCCAGTCGCGCCACGCGCTGAACGAAAACCGGCCGGCATCGCCCACCAGTTCTTCCTGACGGGCTATCAGCATAGCGAGCAGCGCCTTGCCAGCGATGTCATCCGCCAATACATCCTGCATCCCCAGCACCGCCAGCGCTTCATGCAGGCGGGAAAGCCAATGCACCAGCGGGGCGTGCTGCGCATTGAACAGTGCCTGCGCCGCCGCCAGGCGTTCAAGCGCGGCAAACGCCTGTTCTTTGCCTGCAGTATCGCTGTGCGCCAATGCCCGCCGGATAGTCGCCAATCCGCCATCGATAGAAGCGCTGCGAATGACCGTTTCAAGCGCGAACACGGCTGTTTGGCGCAGCTCTTCCGACCAGTCGGCGCAGAAGAACGGCGTTTTGCACATATCGAGCAGATCGCGGTATCGGCTGTTTCCGGCGACAGTTTCGAGCAACGCATCCACCGCAGCCGCAGCGCGTGAGGTCGACAACAGCCAGCCGGTTTCATCGCTGACCCATACGCGCTCGCGTTCGAGCAAGGCGCGCACGCGCCGCGCCGTCAGGCGATCCTGCGCAATCAGCGCTATACGCCGCATGCCAGCCTGCAACCAGGCGCCAACCTGAGCGACGACAGCCTGCGCCTCCGGCTCACGTCCGGCCGTCGGCACCAGCGCCAGACGGCCGGCCAGCGGACTGTACGGATGGCGCTGCGCCACGGCGCCTGCCCGTTCCACTATCGGCAGCGGCGCAGCAGCGCTGGTCGTCATTGAGGCCGCATTGATGAAGGGAGCGGCAGGCAGCCAAGCTGCCGCCAATGTATCCAGCAGCGGCGTTTTCTCCGGGGACGCCGACTCGCGCGGCAGCGGATAGACCATATGCACCGACTGATACGCGGCATAACGCTGGTAAAAATCGTATTCGGCAGCGGACAGCGCTTCCTTCGGCGTAGCGTCGAGCACGACGAATACAGGCGCAGACTGCGGCGGTAAGGCCTGAGCCTGCTGCGCCAGTCCGCTCAGCTGCAGGCGATACGCTGCGGCAGCGTCAGGCTCCCCAGAAATTGCCAGCGCACGCCACAGTTCGTGGATGATGCGCGCTTCAAACGCAAGCGGCTGCGAAGCGCGCAGGGCATAGGCGTTTTCCAGTTGCACGGCAAGCGCTTCGGCGTTATCGGGCAATGACACCGAAGCCTCGCTCAATTCGTCGAATAGCGCCGCCATTTCACTGACGATGCCCCACAGTACGGATTCGGCCCCCTTAAAGCACGCCCAGCCGCGCGTGCGCAGCGCTTCGTACAGCAACGCCAGCCGTCGACTCGATGACAACGGCGCCACCGGCAAGGGGATGGTTTGCGCCCATTGGCGCAGCGTCCCGAAAACAGGCAGCAAGGCCGCGCCGGGCAAGCGCCGAACGAGCGCTGCCCGCAGTTCGGCGGCAATAGGCAGAGACGGGGCGAGCACACGCAACGATGAAAAATCGTGATGCGTCGCTGCGCAAGAATGGTGAGCGACCAGACGTGCCGCCAGCGCGTCAAAAAATGCCTCATCAGGCGGCAGTCCCGCAATATTCATTCTGAGCCTTTCTGTTTTTCCGCGTTCGCCGTCTCGCTAGCGATCCGTACAATGCTCCGCGCCTGAAACGGCATCAGAGGCGAAAGCCATAGCACACCGGCAGCACACGACCCGTTCAAAGGAAAAACTGGCGGCACGCCGGCAGGCTGGATAGAACGCCCGCATGTTGCAGCAAACCCGCTCGATTTTCCCCGCGCTGCTGCTTTTTTGCTAGCATTACGCCCGCTGCCAAAATCGCTACCAGAATACTTCCCGTGTGTTGTCCATTCTCCGATTTTCAGATCATTCTCCTTCGGCAGCGTACCTACCGAATTCCACATTCCGGATTTTCAATATTTTAATTTTCCCTGAAAGTTAGTCCATGAGCGAACATATTTCCTACGTTACCGATGCCACTTTTTCCACCGATGTTCTGCAAGCGCAAGGCCCGGTGCTGATCGATTTCTGGGCCGAATGGTGCGGCCCGTGCAAGATGCTGGCGCCCATTCTCGACCAGATCGCCGAGGAATACGCCGGTCGTTTAAAAGTAGCCAAGCTCAACATCGACGAGAATCCGGGCACTCCCGCCAATTTTGGCGTGCGCGGCATTCCGACGCTGATGATCTTCAAAAACGGCAACCTCGAAGCCACCAAAGTTGGCGCGCTCTCCAAGTCGCAATTGGCTGCGTTCATTGACAGCCACCTGTAAAATCGCTAATCTTCGCGCCTGAAAGCACGCAGCCACGCGACCTGAGTACAGAACAAAGCCTGCCTGCGGCTTTCGGCGGATTTATTGGTTTTCCGCGTATCTGGCAAGAATTCGAGGCTTTTGATTTTGCCGGTCAGCACCAATAAATGCCAGAAAATATTTTCGCAGTTTCCTGTTTCCCACAAATCTTCTGTTTTTTGCATCTTCCGGTAACCTGCCGGATATTCGTGCATATTCTTTTCCGACCTTTTTCGCACGCTCATGCATCTATCTGAACTCAAAGCGCTGCACGTCAGCCAATTGCTCGATATGGCCGTCGCTAACGGCATCGAAGGCGCCAACCGGCTGCGCAAACATGAACTGATCTTCGCACTACTCAAAAACCAAGCTAAAAAGAACGAAACCATTTTTGGCGACGGCACGCTGGAAACTCTGCCCGACGGCTTCGGCTTCCTGCGTTCGCCCGATACTTCGTATCTCGCCAACACCGATGATATCTACGTCAGTCCGAGCCAGATCCGCCGCTTCAATCTGCGCAACGGCGATACGATTGAAGGCGAAATCCGCACGCCGAAAGATGGGGAACGCTATTTCGCACTGGTCAAGGTCGATCGTATCAACGGCGATCCGCCCGAGGCGTCAAAAAATAAGATCATGTTCGAGAATTTGACGCCGCTCCACCCCGATGAACACATCCGGCTCGAACGCGACATGCGCGGCGAAGAGAACATCACCAGCCGCATCGTCGACATCATCGCCCCGATCGGCAAAGGACAGCGCGGTCTGCTCGTCGCCAGCCCAAAGAGCGGCAAGACGGTGATGATGCAGCACATCGCACATGCCATCACCGCCAATCACCCCAACATCCATCTGATCGTCCTGCTGATCGATGAACGCCCGGAAGAAGTCACCGAGATGATGCGTTCGGTCAAGGGCGAAGTCATCGCATCAACCTTTGACGAACCGGCAACACGTCATGTACAGGTCGCCGAAATGGTCATCGACAAGGCCAAGCGCCTGGTCGAGCATAAAAAAGATGTCGTCATCCTGCTCGACTCGATCACCCGTCTCGCACGCGCCTATAACACGGTCCAGCCAGCCTCTGGCAAAGTATTGACCGGCGGGGTCGACGCCAATGCGCTACAAAAACCCAAGCGCTTCTTTGGCGCAGCGCGCAATATCGAGGAAGGCGGGTCGCTGACCATCATCGCCACCGCCCTGATCGAAACCGGCAGCCGCATGGACGATGTCATCTATGAAGAATTCAAAGGCACCGGCAATATGGAGATTCACCTTGACCGCCGTATGGCCGAAAAACGCGTTTACCCGGCAATCAACGTCAACCGCTCCGGTACGCGCCGCGAGGAGTTGCTGCTGATGCCCGACGTACTGCAAAAAATGTGGATTCTGCGCAAGTTGCTGTACAACATGGACGACCTTGAAGCGATGGAATTTTTGCTCGATAAGATTAAGGCAACGAAGAACAACGCCGAGTTCTTCGAGTCAATGCGTCGCTAGCAGTATCTCATTCACACCATTCACCTTACGCGCCGCATCCCTCCGCCAGCCATTGCCAAGTCAGGCAGAAATCCGGATAATAGCGGCCTTTCTGAAGCCGGCCACCGAGAACCCCATTTTTTCGAGCCGGTATGATTTGACCCGAGGAATTTCCAAGATGAAATCCGATATCCATCCTGAATACAAAGAAATCGAAGTCACGTGTTCCTGCGGCAACACGTTCAAGACCCAATCGACATTGGGCAAACCCTTGCACGTCGAAGTCTGCTCTGCCTGCCATCCATTCTATACAGGCAAACAGAAGATCATCGATACGGCAGGCCGCGTCGAGAAATTCAACAAAAAATACGGTACCCGCGCCAGAGCATCCTGATATCCACGACTGGCACCCACGGTCATCTGCTAGATGCAGCAGATACGAGTTCGTTCGAGCTCGCGAAAAAGGCAGCCGCCGTGCTGCCTTTTTTGTTGATGACCTGGTGACGAATCACTTGCGCCGATACGCATGTATATCTTTGCGGACAACTCACGCTTCAAAGGAATTACGCTACCGCCCAGCGGGCTGGCATTGGCCGTCCTGCTGCTGCTCTACATTTTTATTGGGCTGATCGGCCACGACCCCTGGAAACACGACGATGCCATTACGATCGGCATCGTATACGACATGGCAAGCCATGGGCACTGGCTGCTCCCACACTTAGCCGGTCAATCTTATCCGGATGCTCCACTGTACTACTGGCTCGGCACCGGCTTTGTCAAAGCGTTCTCCTGGCTCCTACCGCTGCATGACGCCGTACGCCTGGCCTCCGGCCTGTGCACGTTACTGGCGCTGTCACTGATCTTGCAGGCTGCGCGCGAGCTATACGGCAAACCCTTCGCCGCGGCAGCGCCACTGATTCTGGCGGGTAGCCTTGGTTTCCTTTTCCATGCGCACGAAGCGCAACCGATGCTGGCTGCGCTGACAGCGCATACAGCCGTATATTGGTCGCTGTTACTGCTGCCACGTCGCCCCGGACTGGCAACGCCGGTTTTTGCTTTTTCCCTGACTGCAGCGTTCCTCGCCAACGGCCTGCTGCCCACACTCACCTTGCTGCCCGCTATTGTGCTGACGCTTTGCTTTTCCGCAAACCGCCGCCGTGATGCCGGATTACTGCTGCTTGGCATGGTCACGGCGGCAATCCTCTGCACCGGCTGGCTATGGCCGCTGTACCACACCACGCCCGATGCCGCAGCGGCCTTCCTCGCCAACGAACTGGCGCAATTTACCTTTGGCCGGCCGATCTCCATCAATCTGATGGACTATCTCAACATGCTTCCCTGGTATGCCTGGCCAGCGCTACCGCTGGCAGGCTGGACCCTCTGGACCAAGCGCCGCACACTGACCGGACGCATGTTGCTGTTGCCGCTGCTCGCGTTTCTGACAACACTTCTAATGCTCTCGGTACTGGCTCAAGCCCGCAGCGCATCCGCCCTGCTACTGCTGCCACCGCTTGTTTTATTGGCCGTGCCAGGCGTATTTTCCCTGCGGCGTGGTGCGGCCAATGCCTTTGATTGGTTCAGCATGGTGACGTTTTCCCTGTTTGCGGCAGTGGCATGGATCGCTTGGAGCGCGCTGGTGTTCGGCTGGCCGGAACGGCTTGCCCGTCAGGCTGTGCGCCTGGAGCCGGGTTTTGTCGGCCATTTCGACGGGATGGCTTTTACCTTTGCGCTCATTCTGACCATTGCCTGGTTCTGGCTGATCGTCACCAGCCCGCGTTCGCCCGTGCGCGGCATCATGCACTGGATGTCCGGGCTAACGCTGTTCTGGATTCTGGTTGCCGTGCTTTGGATGCCCTGGATTGACTACGGTAAGTCTTACCGTCCGGTGTCCGCCTCGCTGGCGCGCGTATTGCCCACCGTGCGTTCCGCCCACCAATTCCACTGCATCGCCAACGCCAACCTGCCGCCTGCCCTGCTCGCCTCCCTCGACTATTTTGATGGCATCCAGACGCAGGCGCTGGAAAGCAAGAACGGCCGCCGCTGCGATCTGCTGCTGCTGCGGGGCCAGCCACGCGATCCGGATTTCATTACTGCGGCTGGCTGGCGGATGATCTGGGAAGGGCATCGCCCGAGCGATCGCCGCGATCACGAAAAGCTGAGGCTGTATCAGCGCGGGCGACGCGCCAAACCGACCGCGGCACTTTCAGACATCGCCAGCCCGGAAACAGCAGATGATCATAGCGGTGGTGGCCGCATTCTCAGCATTCCATAGCCATTCGACGATGTGGTGACAAGCGATGGGGCACTTATCCAAAAAAACGGAAACCAGAGGCGGCTATCCGAAAATGGATTCCGGCAAGCCACAAATGGCGCTATAGTGACGCCTTTTCCACGGCTCCTGCATACAACACCTACCCCTACTTTTTCACGGGAGAACAGCAATGAAAAAATTCCTAAAAATCGGCATGCTCACCTGCCTCAGCCTTGCTGGCCTGACATGCGCCAACGCTTGGGCGCAGACAAAAGTGACTATCGGCATGAACGGCTGGACAGGCTACGCGCCGCTTTCTCTGGCGCTTAAGGAAGGCATCTTTAAGAAAAATGGCCTGGACGTGACCATCAAGCTGATCCCGCAAAAAGATCGCCACTTGGCGCTCGCCTCGGGCGACCTGCAATGCGCCACGACCGCCGTGCAGACACATCTGATGTGGACGCAGAACGGCGTGCCCATCACGCAAATCTTCCTGATGGACAAATCAGCGGGCGCCGATGGACTGGTGGTGCGCGGCAACATCAAGGGCTTTGCCGATCTCAAGGGTAAAACCATCGCCGTCGATGCAGCGGGAACCACGCCTCACTTCATGCTCGCCTGGATGCTGCAAAGCAACGGCCTGAGCCTGAAGGACGTCAAACTCGCCAACCTCTCGCCGCAAGCCGCCGCACAAGCCTTCGTCGCCGGTCAGAACGAAGCCGCCATCACCTACGAACCGTACCTGAGCAGCATTCGCCAAAACCCGAACGCGGGCAAAATTCTCGTCACCACCAACGATTACCCGATCATTATCGACACCTTCGGCTGTGACCCGAAATGGCTGAAAGCCAACCCAAAGGTTGCCCAGGCGATTACCGACAGCTACTTTGAAGCGCTTGAGCTGATCAAAACCAACCCCAAACACGCCTACGCCGTGATGGGCGCAGAAGTCAAACAAAGCGGCGAAGATTTTGCCAAATCGGCCAGCTACCTCAAGTGGCAGGATAAAGCGGCCAACCGCGAATTTTTTGCCAACGAAATCATTCCCTTCATGAAAAAAGCTGCCAAGGTAAACATCGAAAGCGGCGTCATGAAAACAGAACCGGCCGATTACAAAGCGTTGATCGATACATCGTTCATTCAATAACCCCGGACGATACCGTCCATGACCACAGACCGGCATGCAACGCTTTACATGCCGGTTTTTCCTGCCTAGACATACAGACGCCGCCTAGACGCCCGCATGACACAATTACGTTCTTCGCCGTTCAGCCGCATTTTGCGCCCGCTACGTCCGGTATCACCCTTTGCTCGTATCGTGTTGGGCACATCATTTTTTGTCATTTTCGTCGCTTTCTGGGGGCTCATTACCTATCTTGGTTTCGTCTCCCCGACCTTTCTCGCCAGCCCGACAACCATGCTGCGCGAAGGATGGCTGCTCTTTACCGAATACGGCTTTGCCAAGGATATCGGGATGACCGTCTGGCGTGTGCTGGCCGGATTTCTTCTGGCAACGCTTATCGCCGTACCGCTCGGCATCAGTATGGGCGCTTACAAGCCCATCGAAGCCTTCTTCGAGCCTTTCGTATCTTTCTGCCGTTATCTGCCTGCCTCCGCATTCATTCCCCTGCTCATTCTCTGGACCGGCATCGGCGAGTTGCAGAAAATCCTCGTCATCTTCATCGGCGCTGTCTTTCAGATTACCCTGATGGTCGCCGTCATCGTCGGCGGCGCGCGGTGTGATCTCGTTGAAGCCGCCTACACGCTGGGTGCGCGCAAACACGGCATCGTCCGCCGCGTCCTTATTCCCGGCGCAGCACCGGAGATTGCCGAAGCGCTCCGCCTCGTGCTCGGCTGGGCGTGGACATACGTCATCGTCGCCGAACTGATCGGCGCCTCCTCCGGCATCGGTCATATGATTATCGAAAGCCAGACGCTGCTCAATACCGGGCAAATCATTTTCGGCATCATCGTCATCGGCATCATCGGCCTGATTTCCGACCTGGCTTTTAAATACGCCAACCGCCGCCTGTTCGTCTGGAGCACGCTGTGAGTCAGGAAGCCGCACAACCTGCCGCTGCTCCCGTGATTCTGCGTATCGAAGGCGTGACGCGCACTTTTTGCGGCGTGCATGGCGGTTCCGCGACGCAAGCACTCAGCCCGATCAATTTCAGCGTCATGGAAAATGATTTTGTCACCATTCTCGGACCTTCCGGTTGCGGCAAATCGACGCTGCTGCGAATTATCGCTGGCCTCGACCATCCGAGCGGCGGTCAGGTCTTTCTGGATGGGCAGCCCGTCGTCGGTCCCGGGCCGGAACGCGGTATGGTGTTCCAAAGCTATACGCTGTTTCCGTGGCTGACAGTGGAAGAAAATATCCGCTTCGGCCTGCGCGAGCGCGGCATTCCGGAAACCGTGCAGAAAGAACGCAGCGATTATTTCATCGCCCGCGTCGGCCTGCGCGGCTTCGAGCGGCATTACCCCAAGCAGCTTTCCGGCGGCATGCAACAACGCACGGCGATTGCCCGCGCACTGGCTAACGATCCGCGCATCCTGCTGCTCGACGAGCCCTTCGGCGCGCTCGACAATCAGACGCGCGCACAGATGCAGGAACTCCTGCTCGGCATCTGGGAGACATCACAAAAAACCGTGCTCTTCGTCACCCACGACATCGACGAAGCCATCTTTATGGCCAGCCGCATCGTCGTTATGAGCGCGCGCCCCGGCCGCTTCAAGACCGAACTGGCAGTCGACATGCCTCATCCGCGCCACTACACGCTGAAGACGACGGCGCCTTTCATAGCGCTCAAAGCACGCCTGGCCGAGGAAATCCGCGCGGAAATTCCCCCGCTCGGCCAGTAAAACCAGGAACCGCCACAGTCCGCGTAAATAGGGCGTTCCCAAGGAGGCCTCTGAAACCCGCATGGATAGGGCATTTTCGGGCGCCACCCTCTAAAACCCTTATAGATAGGGCCTCTCAGGGCATACCCCTCTGAGATGCCCTGTTTACGCGGGGTTGCGAGGAGGTGTTCTGAATCCCTTATATAGCGGCTCGGCTTTGCCAAAAAACAAGGCGGCAAGCCGCAAACAGTACGGTAAAGGCAAGGCCAAGGCCGTATTGTGTTGTGCAAAGGAAACCGCTATCGGGCGATGAAGTGTTGCCGGTAGTACCTCAGTTCATCGATCGACTCGCGGATGTCCGCCAGCGCCGTATGCGCGGAACGCTTGACAAATCCCTTGGCCACCTCAGGTTTCCAGCGCTTGCACAATTCCTTGAGCGTACTGACATCGAGATTCCGGTAGTGGAACCAGCTTTCCAGCCGCGGCATGTAACGCACCATAAAACGGCGATCCTGGCCGATGGTATTACCGCACAGCGGGCTGGCGCCCTTGGGTACATACTGACGCACGAAGTCAAGCGCCAGCGTTTCGGCAGCGCTCTCATCCAGCGTCGATGCACGCACGCGCTCGATCAGGCCGGAGCGGCCGTGTGTTCCTTTGTTCCAGGCGTCCATCGCATCCAGCAGCGCCTCGGATTGATGAACCGCCCAGGAGGGCGATTCAGCGAGAACATTCAGTTCACTATCCGTCACGATCATCGCCAATTCAATGATGCGTTCGCGTTCAGGATCCAGGCCGGTCATTTCCATATCCAGCCAGACGAGATGATTGGTGTTCTGTGCCATATAATTTCAGACTCTGAATGAGTCCGTTATTTTCTCATAGCCCGATGACAAATAGTTTTACGCTGGTCTTTATTATTGCCCTCACCCTCACGGTCTGCCTGCGCGTCTGGCTAGCCTGGCGTCAAATCCGCCATGTCCGGCAACACCGCGACCATGTTCCACTCCAGTTTGCCGACCGCATCACACTGGCTGCGCACCAGAAGGCCGCCGATTACTGCCTGGCGCGCACGCGCATCGGTTTTATTGCACTGACGATTGAAATCGCGCTGCTGCTCGCCTGGACCTTGGGCGGCGGTCTGCAATATTTGTATGAATTCTGGTCAGCGCGGCTTGGTGACGGCCTGACGGGCGGCCTCGCCTTGATTTTCAGCGTGACAGCAATTTCCGGACTCATCGATCTGCCGTTATCGCTTTATCTGCAATTCGTCGTCGAAGAACGTTTCGGCTTCAACCGCATGACGCTGAAACTGTTTTTTGCTGACCTTGCCAAGCAAACCGTACTCGGCCTTGTCATCGGCACTCCCGTACTGCTCGCCGTGCTCTGGCTGATGGCGCGCATGGGTGCGCTGTGGTGGCTTTATGTTTGGCTGTTCTGGTGCGCGTTCAACCTGCTCATCCTCTTCATCTATCCCACCTGGATTGCGCCGCTGTTCAACAAATTCTCGCCGCTCGACGATGCGCCGCTACGCGCGCGCATCGAAGCCCTGCTCGCCCGCTGCGGCTTTGCCGTTTCCGGCCTGTTCGTCATGGATGGCTCAAAACGTTCCAGCCACGGCAATGCCTATTTCACCGGCTTTGGCAAAACCAAGCGCATCGTTTTCTTCGATACACTGCTTACCCGCCTGCAGGCTGGGGAAATCGAAGCCGTGCTCGCGCATGAACTGGGGCATTTCAAGCATCACCACGTCATTCAGCGCATCGTCCTGATGTTCGGCCTGTCGCTCGGCTTCCTCGCATTGCTCGGGCAATTGATCGACGCTGATTGGTTTTATCGTGGTCTCGGTGTCGAAGCGCACAGTACGGCGCTGGCGCTGATTTTGTTCTTCCTCATCACCCCGGTGTTCACTTTCTTGCTGACACCGTTGTTGAACAGTCTATCGCGTCGGCACGAATTCGAAGCCGACCGCTACGCTGCCCGACAGTCTTCGGCCGACGAGCTGGTTAAAGCACTGGTCAAGCTTTATGAAGACAACGCCGCCACACTGACGCCGGACCCGCTGCACTCGCTGTTTTATGATTCGCACCCGCCGGCAGCGCTGCGCATCGCCCATCTTTCACCGACCTCATCCGCCGCATCTTGAACGCCTCCGGCACCGTTGTCGCCGCGCACGGGCGGCAATACCGCGTAGAACTCGATGGCGGGGAAACCCTCAGCTGCTTTACGCGCGGCAAAAAGAGTGAACTTGCCTGCGGCGACCGGGTGAGCATTCGATACAGCGATAGCAACCAGGGCGTCATCGAGACCATTGCGCCACGTCGTTCGCTGCTCTACCGTTCCAATGCGTTTCGGGAAAAGCTGATCGCCGCCAATGTCAGCCAGATCATTATCGTCGTCGCCACCGAACCTTCTTTTTCTGACGAACTGGTCACGCGCTGCCTGGTTGCCGCCGAAAGCCAGAACCTGCGCGCACTGATCGTCCTCAACAAATGCGACCTCACGGACCGTTTGCCCGCGGCGGAAGCGGCGCTGACACCTTTCACGCACATCGGCTACCCGCTGCTTAGGCTGTCTGCACGGACCGACGCCAGCGCGCTACGGCCTTTTTTGTCCGGGCAGACCAGCGTGCTGGTCGGCCAGTCAGGCATGGGCAAATCGACGCTGATCAACGCCCTGTTGCCGGGGGTACGGGCCGCCACACGCGAAATTTCGACCGCCCTCGATACCGGCAAGCACACGACGACGCATGCAACGCTATACCGGCTTGATGCGCAGTCAGCATTGATCGACTCGCCGGGCCTGCAAGCCTTTGGGCTACATCATCTCGCGCCGGCAGCCATCGAGCGCGCTTTTCCCGAATTACGCCCATTCCTCGGCCAATGCCGCTTTCGGGATTGCCGCCACGCACGCGAACCGGATTGCGCCGTCCGCGCCGCATTAACACGCGGCGAACTCGATTCACGCCGCTACGCCGTCTTTCAGCGGCTGCTCTCGGAAACGGGCTGAAGCAAACGGTGTATTGCCAACCCCCGGCATTGCTGAAAAATCTGCCCGATACAAATCATTTCGGAATACGAACATGATAAGCTGGCGTCCATCTCATCCAATTCATTCCGAATCTCACGCATGGACACACCCAAGGACGCGGCGCCCTCGCCTTCTCCCGCTGAGCGGGCACGCCAGCTACTCAGGCAGCTTCAGGACAGCTATCCGGTTTTTGCCAACTACTCGCCGCTGGCCATCGGTATCGACAAGCAGATCCTGGCCCAGCGGCCGGAAACGGAGCGCAAGCTTCTGCGTCTGGCGCTCGGCATGCATACGCACTCAACGCGCTATCTCAGAGCCTTTGAAAAGGCGACGCACCGTTTCGGTCTTGACGGCCAGCAAATCGTCGAAATCAGCGACGAACACCGTCAGCACGCCACGGAAATTTTGCGCGAACGCCTGCGCAAAGCGGCTGAACGCAAAAAGGCTCTGCGCGCGGCCGAAGCCGAAGCTCAGCGGCGGACAGAAAAACTCAGCCAGCTCGTTGCCAAATTCGGCAAAGACCGCTAAGCGTGCGCGGGCAAGCCATCGGCGGCCTTGCTTTTTTAACCACCCCGGAACCCCGTGTAAACAGGGCTTCTCCGGGGCGCCTACTCTGAAATACCCTATTTATAAGGGTTTCCAGGCACCCCTCGGAGATGCCCGATCCACGCGGACTTGCGCCCCCACCCCTTCCGGCTACGCACCGCCAGCGGCGGCATCGGCCTTACTGAGGGTTTTGCCCGTCAGGCCGAAAATCAGCGTCAGGAATAGACACAAGTAACAAAAAAATGCGTAGGGCAGGTAATGCAGCACCGGCACGCCCAACACGCCGCTGATAAAGACGCCGCAGACGCCCCAAGGCACCAGCGGATTAATGACGGTGCCCGCATCTTCCACGGTCCGCGCAATGTTGCGCGGGTGCAGGCCAAGGCGTTCATAGACGGGGCGGAATGTCTGCCCCGCCAGCAACAGGCTCAGGTACTGCTCGCCAATCAACACGTTCACCCCCAGCGACGTCGCAGCAACGCTAAAGGTGGCGCGTGCAGCATTCGTCAGCATATGGCTCACCCCCGCCAGCAAGGCGGGCAAGATGCCCAGCGCGCTCAACAGCCCGCCCAGGCTCAGCGCCAGAATGACAATCGTCTGGGTAAAAAACATGCTTTCAATACCGCCGCGCGTCACCAGTTTGCTCACATCTCCCAGATCGACGCCCTCGGCGGGCGCATAGCCCTTGAAAAACCAGCCGCCCAGCTGCCCGATACTGGGACTGCTGTGCAGGTAGGTAATGAACAAGGCCACGGTGATGGTAATCACGATCGTGTAAATGGTCGCCACTTTACGCATCGCCAGAACCAGCAGCACGGCAAAAGGCAGCAGCGCAACCCCTCGTACCAGTCCGCTGGCCATCAGCCAGGTTTTGAACATTTCGATATCCGCCAGCTCAGCGCTCTTCATATGCCCAGGCAAAAGCCACAACAGCAATACCGTGATCAGCCAGGCCGGCACGGTGGTATACATCATGTTGCGGATATGGTCGAACAGATCGATACCCACTACCGACGCGGCAATGGCCGTGGTATCCGACAGCGGCGACATCTTATCGCCGAAAAACGCCCCGGAAACCACCGCCCCGGCAACGATGGCAGGGTTAGCGTCAAATGCCGCGCCCATGCCGATGAACGCCACCCCCACCGTGGCGCAGGTTGTCAGGCTGCTGCCAATCGCCACACCCACGACCGACGACAGCGCAAATGCCGAGACATAAAAGAACCTGGGAGAGATGGCGTCCAGCCCGTAGTACATCAGCGAAGGAATGGCGCCGGACATCATCAAGGCCGACACCAGCAGACCGATGAAGAAAAAGAGATAAATGGCGCCGATTCCGGACATCACGCCGCTGGCCATGCCTTGCTGCATCTGCCGGAAGCTCAAGCCCTTGCACCGCCCCAAGGCCAGCAATGCACACAGCACCAGAATAATGGACAAATGCGGCACCCAGCCAAAACCGATCATGGTCACGCTCATCGCGGCAACTGCGATGACGGCAATCAGCACGGCTTCTCCCGATCTCATATTCAATAACGGCGCTTGCACGATTCCTCCCGAAATTTTGAAATATGCCTATTCCCTATCCAGACTTATCCAGACCTATCCAGATTCCAAATATTGGTAAGAATTTCTTCAACCAGCCATCTATGGCCTGCCCCTGTTTTTCACATTCTCTTGGCAGCACTGACGTGCGCATTATTCCATAAATCCCCTCGACTGAGCCGTTCGGCCCGCCGGCTCCCCACTACAGGAACAGACCTGTCGCCGGCGCCTTTACCCAAACCTGCGCCGAAGCTATAGCCAAACAAGAACGATAGCGGTATAAGTAATAATAAGAAAACCGAGTACGCTGAATATATCCGTGTCAACGTAAGCACAAATTGCTATGAACGCTGAAAATCTAGGAACAGACATAGCGAACGATGCCGGTCAGAACGACGAACAAATCGGCGTCGATGACTTACGCATCGGCATGTTCGTCTCATCGCTGGATCGCCCGTGGCTAGGCACGCCGTTTTTGCTGCAAGGCTTCCTGGTTGAGAGCGAGAAAGAACTCGCCCAGCTTCGCCAGCTCTGTCAGCATGTTTTCATCGACCGACGGCGCTCGATTGGCGAACACTTCTCCGAGCGGCCGCGCACGCCGGTAAGTCTTAAAACTGACGGTACATCAACGCGCACGGTTTCATACACGACAGCCGGCGCAGATCCGGAGCAGAGCAATTTCTTTGCCTTCATCCGCAAATTGCGTAAACGCCGGCCTGACAAACCAGCGGATGCTGAACAGGCTGCAATACAGCGACGCAGCCTGCCGCCGGCTCCGGGCAGCACGCTGGAAGAAGAAATGGTGTATGCGGCGCCCATCGTCGATGACGCGCACCGCACCTTGGTGGCTGTCGAACAGGCGACCGACGCTTCAGGATTCGTCGAACTCGATAAAGTGCATGGCCTGATCGAGGAAATGGCCGCCAGCGTCGAACGCAACCCCGATGCCCTGCTCTGGCTGACCCGCCTGCGCACCACCGATCAGTATTCTTACGACCATGCTGTTGACGTCTCCGTCCATTTGATGGTGTTTGGCCGCTTCCTCGGCTTGGGGCGGCGGAATATTGAAATGCTTGGTCAGGCTGGGCTGATGCAGGACATCGGCAAGGTCCGCCTCCCGCCCGACCTCCTCGGCAAAACGCCGCCGTTGAGCGAGGCGGAAAGCGAGCAGCTGCGCGCCCACGTCGGATATTCGGTCGAAATGTTGCGCGACAGCGGAAATTTTCCTCCGGAAGTCATTGAAACCGTCAAAGGACACCATGAGCGCTATGACGGCAGCGGTTATCCAAAAGGGCTGAGCGGCGACAACATCGGCATGGATGCGGAACTGGCCGGGCTGATCGATACATATTGCGCAATGACGCGCCGCCGCGTTTTTCGTCCCGCCGTATCGAGCCAGAAAGCGCTGGAAACGCTTTCCCGTCTGCGGGACACGCAATTTCGTGCGGCCATCGTCGATCAGTTCGTACAGTGCGTCGGACTGTATCCGATCGGCTCACTCGTCGAACTCAACTCGGGCGAAGTCGCCATCGTCATCCAGCAAAATCAGGTGCGCCGCCTCAAACCGCGTCTGTTGGTACTGCTGGCGCCGAACAAATCCGTCGAACGGCACCCGCGCAATCTCGACCTGATCTATGAACCGTCGACGCCGACCGGCGAACCGTACCGTATCATCAAAGCCCTGCCGCTCAATGCTTACGGCATTGATCCGACGGAGTTTTTCCTGAGCTGATACCCTCACTCAGCTTTCCCGACGCTTTCCAACGCTTTCCGGCGCCTTTCCTGATGTACACAAACGTAACCGACGCTTCCGCCGAATACTTTCTTCCCGCCGAACTGACCACGGCACTGCTCGACATCCCGGAACTGGCGCGCCAGTCACAGACGGCTTCGTTGGGCGTCATCGTGCTCGCCCTCGAACCGGATACGGCGTTCTACCGGCTTCAGCCGGAATCGCTGCAACGATTTCAGCATGAAATTGCCGGCCGCCTGCGCGACATCAAACGCCCGCAGGATCTGCTCTACCTCATCACGCCACGCGAATGGCTGCTGGTTCTACCCGACCTGCGCAGCAGCGCTACCCTGACGATGGCCATGATTAAGCTGCATCGGATGTTTGACGCCTATCTGCTGAACATCGACAGCATAGCCTTGCGGCTGGCGGCGACCTGCGGCGGCGCCATGTATCCCGAAGACGGCAAGGATGCCCTGTACCTCGTGCAATCGGCGCGAATCGCCTCGATACACGCCAGAAACAACGAAGAAGGCCAGGCGCTCTACCATGCGGATATGGAAAAGCTGGACGACCGCCTGAAATCGTTTGACCAGGAAATCCGTCAGGCTTTCCAGTCGGAAAGCGGACTTCAGCTTTACCTGCAACCACAGGTCGAAGCCGTCGGTGGCGCCTGCATCGGCGCCGAATGCCTATTGCGTTGGCAGCGTGAAAGCGGCCAATGGGTTTCTCCGCCTGAGCTGCTCGCCACCATTGTCCGACTCGGTCTGCGCCAGCTTTTCAACCGCTGGCTTTTCCAGCGCCTTGGCCATATTTGTAAAGAACTGGCGGCGCACCACATTGCCTTGCGCCTGTCGGTCAACCTCTCGGCCAACGATCTGCTCGACCTGGAAATGCCTGATCTGTTCGGGCAGGCGCTGGCAACCTGGCATATCGATCCATCGATGGTGCTGCTGGAAATCACCGAGACCAGCATGGTTCAATACACCGAGCATGTCGCCGATGTGCTGGAACGGTTCCGTCAGCTTGGCACGCAGCTGTCAATCGACGATTTCGGCACGGGTTTTTCGGGCATGTCCAACCTGAAAAATCTGCCAGTGCATGAAGTCAAAATCGACAAGAGCTTTGTCCGCAACATCGCCACGTCGCAGCGCGACCGTGAAATCACGGCATCGATCATCGGCCTATCGCACCGGTTGGGCCTGCGCGTCATCGCCGAAGGCGTCGAAACGTGCGAATCGGCGCAGATTCTCGCGGAGATGGGATGCGACCACCTGCAAGGTTTTCTATTCGCGCCCGGATTGCCGCCAGACAAGTTCATCGACTGGTACCAGAAACGGCTGGAAAAGCCAGCCTGAACGCCTGTAAATCCATTACAATTCACCATTTTTCCAGCCCCCTGGGCCTTCCTGACTTTCCTGATTTTTGCGACCTGCCATGCTCGTTTTTCGTGGCTTTTGCGGCTCCCGTGACTTTGTTCGACGATCTCCAGCGCCCACGGCGCTGGGCATCGGCAATTTCGACGGCGTCCACCTGGGGCATCAGGCACTGCTTGGCCGGATCAAAGCCGCCGCAAACGCCCGCTCGCTGAGTCCGGCGGTGTTGACCTTCGAGCCACATCCGCGTGAATTTCTTGCGCCGCACACCGCGCCGACTCGTTTATCCACGCTGCGCGAAAAACTGGAACGCATCGCCGGCCAAGGCATCGAACGCGCGTATGTCTGCCGTTTCGGCGCCGCGCTGGCCGCTTGTCCGGCTGAAAATTTCGTCAAAGATATTCTGGTCGATAGGCTACGTGTCGCGCATCTCGTCGTTGGCGACGACTTCCGCTTTGGCGCGCAACGCACCGGAGACATCGCGCTACTCCAGCGCCTGGGCCAACAGCATGGCTTTACGGTCGAAACGCTTTCCGGCGTGGCCTGTGCCGGGGAACGGGTTTCCAGTTCGCTGGTACGCCAGGCACTGGAGGCCGGTGATATGGAAGCTGCCGCCCAGCTTCTCGGCCAACCCTATGCGATCAGCGGCCGCATCGTGCCTGGGCGGCAATTGGGCCGGCGACTGGGCGTACCGACGGCCAACATCCGTGTCAAGCACCACAAACCGCCACTGAGCGGCGTCTTCGCCGTCGAAGTGGACGGTCTGCCGGCAGGCCGCCGTACGGGCGTCGCCAACCTTGGCCTGCGCCCAAGCCTTGGCGGCGAAATGGCGCCGACACTTGAAGTCCATCTGTTCGATTTTTCCGGCGACCTTTACGGCGCCCACATTTGCGTCCGCTTTCTGCACAAGCTGCGCGATGAGCAGGTATTTGCCAGCCTTGATGCGCTTCGGCAGCAGATTGCCCAGGATATCGTTTCTGCAAAACACTATTTTTCGCACTGAGTGACCACCATGTCCGATTACAAGCACACCCTGAACCTGACCGATACAACCTTCCCGATGCGCGGCGACCTCGCCAAACGCGAGCCGCAATGGGTTAAGGAATGGCAGGAGAAAAAGCTTTACCAGAAGATCCGCCAACAGGCGAAAGGCCGCCCGCGTTTCGTACTCCACGACGGCCCGCCCTACGCCAACGGCGACATCCATATCGGTCACGCCGTCAACAAGATTCTCAAGGACATCATCATTCGCTCGAAAACGCTGGCCGGATTCGATGCCCCTTACGTTCCCGGCTGGGACTGCCACGGCCTGCCAATCGAGCACCAGATCGAAAAACTGCACGGCAAACACATTCCCGCCGACAAAGTGCGCGCGCTGTGCCGCGCCTTCGCCAACGAACAGGTGGCGCGTCAGAAGCAGGACTTCATCCGCCTGGGCGTATTGGGCGATTGGGACAACCCTTACCTGACGCTGGCCTTCAAAACCGAAGCGGACGAAATCCGCGCGCTCGGCAAAATCCTGGAGAAAGGCTATCTCTATCAAGGACTGAAGCCGGTCAACTGGTGTCTGGATTGCGCCTCGGCGCTGGCCGAGGCCGAGGTCGATTACGAAGATAAAACGTCGGACGCCATTGATGTCGCCTTTGAGGTTGCCGCAGACGATGCCGGCAAGCTGGCCGCAGCGTTTGGCCTCGACACGCTGCCCACATCGACTTTCGCCGTCATCTGGACGACAACGCCCTGGACGCTGCCCGCCAACGTTGCGATCAGCGCCCATCCGGATTTCGTTTACGACCTTATCGAAACGCCGAAAGGCGCCCTGATCCTTGTCCGCGAACTGGCCGAAAGCTGCCTGCAACGCTATGCCCTGACCGGTAAAACGCTCGCCTCGGCCTCCGGCAAGGCGCTGGAGAACATCCGCTTCCAGCACCCGTTCTACGCGCGTCACGTACCCATCATCTGCGGCACGCATGTGACGAACGATGCGGGTACCGGCTTTGTTCATACCGCACCGGCGCATGGCGCCGACGACTACCTGATCGGCAAGGTTTACGGTCTACCCGTAGACAATCCGGTCGGCGACGATGGCTGCTTTCTGCCCAGCACGCTCCCGCTTTCGGTCGCACCGCTGGTCGGCAAGACCGTCTGGGAAGCCAACCCGCTCGTCCTGCAAGAACTCCAGGCACGCGGCCGCCTGCTGCACAGCGAAAAAATCCAGCACAGCTACCCGCATTGCTGGCGGCACAAAACGCCGATCATCTTCCGCGCCACAACGCAATGGTTCATCAGCATGGAACATTGCGCACACGCAGGCGAACCTTCGCTGCGCACGATTGCCGAGCGCGCCGTCGATGCAACGCAGTTTTTCCCTGCCTGGGGACGCGCCCGTCTGGAAGCCATGATCCAGACCCGCCCGGACTGGTGCGTCTCGCGCCAGCGTAATTGGGGCGTGCCGATCCCTTTCTTCCTGCACAAGGAAACCGGCGCATTGCACCCGCGCACGCCGGAGCTGATCGAACAGGTCGCTCAACGCGTCGAGCAAGCGGGCATCGAAGCCTGGTTTTCGCTTGATGCCAGAGAACTGCTCGGCGACGAAGCCGATCAGTACCGCAAGATGAAAGATACGCTCGATGTCTGGTTCGACTCGGGCACAACGCACCTGTCCGTCATGCGCGGCTCACACGAGAGCGACTGCAAATATCCGGCCGACATGTACCTCGAAGGTTCCGACCAGCATCGCGGCTGGTTCCAGAGTTCGCTGCTGACCGGCTGTGCCATCGACGGGCGCGCGCCCTATCAGTCGCTGCTGACGCACGGTTTCGTCGTCGACGGCAAGGGGCGCAAAATGTCTAAGTCCATGGGCAACGTCATTGCGCCGCAAAAGGTTTCCGATACCCTTGGCGCCGAAATCCTGCGGCTATGGACCGCCGCCACCGACTACTCGGGCGAACTGTCTATTTCGGATGAAATTCTCAAGCGCGTCGTCGAAGCCTATCGCCGCATCCGCAACACTCTGCGTTTTCTGCTGGCCAATACCTCCGACTTCGATGCCGACACGCACATGCTGCCGCCAGCCGAATGGCTGGAAATTGACCGCTACGCACTGGCCATGACACGCCGCCTACAAGCGCAATGCGCAGAGGACTACGGCAAGTACGAATTCCACCGCGTCGTCCAGGCGCTGCAAACCTTCTGCTCGGAAGACCTGGGCGGTTTTTACCTCGACATCCTCAAGGATCGCCTCTATACCGCCGCGGCAGATTCCAAGGCGCGCCGTTCAGCGCAAAGCGCGCTGTGGCACATCACACACAGCTTCGTCAAACTGATGGCACCCATCCTCTCCTTCACCGCCGAAGAAGCCTGGCGGATCATAAGCGGCAATGCCGAGGATTCGGTCATGCTGCACACCTGGCAGGCGCTGCCGGCTATCGATGATGAGGCTGCATTGCTCGACAAATGGAGCAAGCTCCGCGCTTACCGCGCCGAGGTGACCAAAGCGCTTGAAGACCTGCGCATCGCTGGCAAGATTGGATCGTCGCTGCAAGCCGAGGTTATCGTGCACGCCGATAGCGACAAATACGATCTTCTCGCTTCGCTGGGCGATGACCTGCGCTTTGTCCTCATTTGCTCGAAGACGACGCTGGTGCGCGACGCCGAGGAGAAAATCCTCTGCTCGCCACTCGCCTATGCAAAATGCGAGCGCTGCTGGCATGTACGCGAGGATGTCGGCGCCGACCCGGCGCATCCGGAAATCTGCGGGCGCTGCGTCAGCAATCTATATGGCGACGGCGAGCCCCGTGCCTGCGCATAAGCAATCTATGGCGCAGCGCCGGAGGAATACCGGCTGCAGCTGGTCAGCCTGGCTTGGCCTGGCTGGACTGATTATTCTGCTCGATCAGGCCAGCAAATGGGTAGTGCTCGACGTACTACGCATCGGTGAAACGCGCTATTTTGCGCCGTTCTGGAACTGGGTACTGACGTTCAACCCGGGCGCAGCGTTCAGCTTTCTTTCCAGTGCGGGCGGCTGGCAGCGCTGGTTCTTCACTTTTCTTTCACTGGCGGTATCCGCCTGGATCATTGTGCTGCTCCGCCGGCACGCCGGCGAATGCCGCCTGGCCTTGGCGCTCACGCTTGTATTGGGCGGGGCGCTGGGCAATGTCATCGACCGCGTCCGCTTTGGCGCCGTCGTCGATTTCATTCAGTGGCATGCTGCCGGCTATTACTGGCCCGCTTTCAACCTCGCCGATTCGGCGATTACACTGGGCGCTGCGCTGCTCATCTGGGACCAGCTGTTTGAAAAACCGGAAAACGATCGCCGTGTCGAATCCGATACCGATTTCTGACACGCTCCCGCACATGCGGATTATCCTCGCCAACCCGCGCGGCTTTTGCGCCGGCGTCGAACGGGCGATCGCCATCGTCGAACGTGCCTTGGAAAAATTCGGCGCGCCGATCTACGTCCGACACGAAGTCGTGCATAACCGCTTTGTCTGCGACGGCCTGCGCGCCAAGGGGGCCATTTTTGTCGAGGAACTGAGTGAAGTCCCGCCGGGAGAAACCGTCATTTTCAGCGCCCACGGCGTCTCTCTGGCCGTGCGCGAAGAGGCCCGGCGGCGTAACCTCCGCGTCTTTGACGCCACCTGCCCGCTTGTCACCAAGGTACACGCTGAGGTGACCCGCATGCGCAAAGAAGGGCGCGAGATCGTCATGATCGGCCATAAAGGCCACCCGGAAGTCGAAGGCACGATGGGGCAAAGCCCGCAAGGCATCTATCTCGTCGAAACCGCAGCCGACGTTGCTTCGCTGCGCATTCGCGCTCCGGACAGGCTGGCGTATGTGACCCAAACGACTCTCTCGGTCGACGATGCCGCACAGGTCATCGCGGCGCTAAAACAACGCTTCCCCAACATTACCGGCCCCCGGAAAGATGACATCTGCTACGCAACGCAAAACCGGCAAGATGCCGTCAAGACGCTGGCCGGCGCCAGCGACATCGTGCTTGTCGTCGGATCGAAAAACAGCTCGAACTCAAACCGTCTGCGCGAAGTCGCCGAAACGCGGGGCGCACGCGCTCATCTGATCGATGATGCCAGCCAGATCAACCCGGCCTGGCTCGAGGGCGCGGCAAACATCGGCGTCACTGCCGGGGCCTCGGCGCCGGAGGTTTTGGTCAAAGAGGTCGTCGACGCGCTCACGCATGACAATGCCGCCCCGGTCAGCCAGATCGACGGGGCGGAAGAAGGCATCACCTTCGTCCTACCCAAAGATTTGCAAGCTCCGCAGGAAGACTCATCGGCCGCATAGTTCCCATAGGCGCAGCCTTGCGCAGTATCTTCCGTAACAGCGACCACAATAACTAACAAAAGCAACCCGCAGCGATGAAACAAACACCGTTCATCGTCCTACGATGTCTTCTTTAATTCCCCAACCATTAAACAGCCGTCGCCGAGATTTACGTTTAAGCATCGCTTCCCACCGCGACACAGGTATTAGAAAAATTACTGTCTGGAAAGAGATAGCGCACATGGCCTTGAATAAAGGCTCAAGCAATGTTCGGGTATGCTTTAAAATAGAAAATCCATGCAGGCCGCTTTGCGAAATTTATCGAAATTTCTGAACAGTGATTTTCGGTCAGCTCCGATAGTCGGCATTGATCTTGACGTATTCGTATGAAAGATCACTGGTATAGACTACGCCGCGCGCCTGACCACGACCGAGATCGATACGCACGGTAATTTCCGCCGATTGCATGATGCGGGCGCCGTCTTCTTCGCGGTAGGATGCGGCGCGACCGCCTTTTTCAGCAACCAGCGTTTCTTCGCCCGCATTGGCGAGCCAGACACGTACTTTATCGACGTCAAGGTTGTCGATTCGAGCATAGCCAATTGCGGCAAGAATACGGCCAAGATTCGGGTCGGAAGCAAAAAACGCCGTTTTGACCAGCGGCGAATGGGCCACGGCGTAGCCAACCGTTTTGCACTCCTCGTGGTCGCGGCCATTTTCGACGGCAACGGTAATGAATTTGGTCGCGCCCTCACCATCACGAACGATAGCCTGCGCCAATTCACGGGCAACGCCGATGACCGCGGCACGCAGTTCCGCATAGCCGGCGGCATCCGCTGCCGTAAAATCGACGCCCGACCGGCCGCTGGCAATGAGGATGAACGAGTCGTTGGTTGAGGTGTCGCCGTCGATGGTGATGCAGTTGAAGGACTCGTCGGCCGCCTCTTTGACCAACGCCTTCAGCAGCGGCTGCGCAATGCCGGCGTCAGTGGCGACAAAACCGAGCATCGTCGCCATATTGGGCCGGATCATGCCGGCGCCTTTGCTCATGCCCGTCACCGTGACCGTCTTGTCGTTAATCATCACCTGCCGTGAGGCAGCCTTAGCGACGGTATCGGTCGTCATGATCGCATGAGCCGCTTCAAACCAGTGATTATCCGCCAGGTCGGCCTGACAGCGCGGCAGGCCGGCGATCAGCCGTTCTACAGGCAAGGGTTCAAGAATCACGCCCGTCGAAAACGGCAAAACCTGAGAAGCATCAACGCTCAGCAAACGCGCGACCGCTTCACACGTTGCCCTTGCTGCCTGCATTCCCTGCTCGCCCGTGCCTGCATTGGCAATGCCGGTATTGATGACCAGCGCGCGAATTTCCCCACTGCCGGACAAATGCCGGCGACACAGATGCACCGGTGCGGCGCAGAAGCGGTTCTGCGTGAACACACCACTGACCCTGCAACCGGTATCCAGTGTAATCAGGGTCAAATCCTGGCGATTGGCTTTACGGATGCCGGCCTCTGCCGTCCCCAGGCGAACGCCTGCAACAGAGTGAAGTTGTTTGGCTGCGGGGGTAGTGTAGTTAACGGTCATAGCGGTCATCCTGTAGAAAAAACTGCGGACAAAAAACTGGGAAAATCAGGGTAAAACCAGCAACAAGGAGATTAAAGAAGATAGAGCGCCCAAGGGGCGCTCTTATGAAAGGGCAAAAGACGATTCAAAAACGGAAACGCTGCCCGCATCGCCTTGTATGTGCGTTAGCCGTCAGTTCAGCTTACCGTGGCACTGCTTGTACTTTTTACCGGAGCCGCACGGACACGGATCATTCCGACCGATCTTCGCTGCGGTTTGCTGCGTCGGCAACGGCGTTTCCTCGGCAGCCGTCGCAGCAACACCAAGCGCATCATCGTAATCGGCATGATGGTACTGAACATTGTGCACTTCGGTCTGCGCCGGCGCGGCTTCCTCGGCGTTTTCGGCGCGCACCTGCACCGTCATCAAAATTCGCGTCACTTCAAAGCGAACGCCGTCCAGCAAACGCTCAAACAGTTCAAAGGCTTCACGCTTATATTCCTGCTTGGGATTTTTCTGCGCATAGCCGCGCAGATGAATCCCCTGGCGCAAGTGGTCAAGCGCCGCCAAATGTTCGCGCCATTGTGCGTCAAGAATCTGAAGCATGACACTGCGTTCAAATGGGTGGAAATACTCGGCGCCGGCAAGCGCCACCTTGGCCTGGTATTCCGTATCGGCCTGCTCGATGATGCGTTCGAGCATCGTGTCGCTGGATAACGTCGGTTCGTTTTTGAACCATTCGTTGATCGGCGCGCGCAATTGCAGCGTCGATTCGAGTTCTTTTTCCAACGCCGGCAGTCCCCACTGTTCTTCGACGCTGTCGACCGGCACATAGCGATGGAAAGTATCCTGCAAGACGCCGTGACGCATGGAAGTCACCGTTTCGGAAATATCGTCGCTTTCGAGCAATTCATTGCGCTGTGCATAGATGACCTTGCGCTGGTCATTGGCGACATCATCATATTCCAGGAGTTGCTTGCGGATATCGAAATTCCGCCCTTCAACTTTGCGCTGCGCGGATTCTAGCGAACGCGAGACCATCGGGTGCTCAATCGGTTCTCCCTCCGGCATTTTCAGGCGTTCCATGATCGCTTTCAGCCGATCGCCGGCAAAAATGCGTAGCAGCGGATCTTCAAGGGAAAGATAAAAGCGCGAAGAGCCGGGGTCGCCCTGACGTCCGGAACGACCACGCAGCTGGTTGTCGATGCGGCGCGATTCGTGCCGCTCGGAACCGATGATATGCAAACCGCCGGCGGCAACCACCTGTTCATGGAGCTTTTGCCAGTCAGCACGAATTTCATCAATGCGTGCTTTTTTGCTTGCTTCGTCGAGCGATTCGTCAGCATTGACGGTGGCGATCCGTTTGCTGGGATTACCGCCCAGCACGATATCCGTTCCCCGTCCGGCCATATTGGTAGCGATGGTAATCATGCCGGGACTGCCCGCCTGAGCGACAATTTCGGCTTCGTGCGCATGCTGCTTGGCATTGAGCACCTGATGCGACAGTTTTTCCTTGTCAAGCAGTTGCGACAGGATTTCTGAATTTTCGATGGATGTCGTCCCTACCAGCACCGGCTGACCACGTTGCTGACAGTCGCGGATGTCGGCAATAATCGCGGCGTGTTTTTCTTCCGCCGTACGATAGATCTGGTCGTTGCGATCCTCACGGACCATCGGCAGGTTGGTCGGAATGACTACGGTTTCCAGCCCATAAATCTGCTGGAACTCATAGGCTTCCGTATCGGCCGTACCGGTCATACCGGCAAGCTTGCTGTACATGCGGAAATAGTTCTGGAAGGTGATCGAGGCCAGCGTCTGGTTTTCATTCTGGATCGCCACACCTTCCTTAGCTTCGACCGCCTGGTGCAACCCTTCCGACCAGCGGCGGCCGGCCATCAGGCGTCCCGTGAATTCATCGACGATGACGACCTCGCCATCCTGAACGACGTAGTGCTGATCGCGCAAAAAGAGGTTATGGGCACGCAGCGCCGCATATAAATGGTGCATCAACAGGATATTGCCGGCATCGTAAAGACTGCTGCCCTGCGTAAGCAGCCCTGCTTCCGTCAGTATTTGCTCGGCGTGTTCATAGCCGGCTTCGCTGATCAAAATCTGATGCGCCTTTTCGTCAACCCAGTAGTCGCCGGGGCCTTCCTCTTCCTGCGCACGAATGAGCAAAGGCGCAACCTGATTCATGCGTACATAGAGATCGGTGTGATCCTCGGCTTGTCCGGAAATGATCAGCGGCGTACGCGCTTCGTCGATCAGGATCGAGTCGACCTCGTCGACAATAGCGTAGGCAAGTTTGCGCTGCACACGCTCGTCGGCGCTATAAACCATGTTGTCGCGCAAATAATCAAAGCCGAATTCGTTATTGGTGCCGTAGGTAATGTCACAGGCGAACGCTGCTTGCTTGTCGGCATGCGACATCTGCGACAGATTGACACCTACGGTCAGCCCCAGGAAACGGTGCAGCTCGCCCATCCACTCGGCGTCGCGTTGCGCCAGATAGTCATTGACGGTAACGATATGCACGCCTTGCCCGGTCAACGCATTGAGATAGGCCGGCAGCGTGGATACCAGCGTTTTGCCTTCGCCAGTACGCATTTCGGCAATTTTTCCATGGTGAAGCACCATGCCGCCGATCAGCTGCACATCGAAGTGACGCATGCCCAGCGCGCGCTTCCCGGCCTCGCGGACGACAGCAAACGCCTCCGGCAACAGAGCATCAAGCGTTTCGCCGTTGGCAAGCCGGTTCTTGAACTCATCCGTCTTCGCACGCAATGCTTCATCGGAAAGCGCGGCAAGACCAGCTTCCAGTGCATTGATCTGGCGAACGACCGCCATGTATTGCCGGATCAGCCGGTCATTACGGCTGCCGAAAATTTTTTTGAGTATGCCGGAAATCATCGGAGTTTTTTTGGTAGACGGAAAATTGCGATTCTAGCATGCCGTGCAACGCAGCCATACCTGGAACCTTATGCAAACATCGGTATGCAGGCTGACTGCGGCAAGGTTACGACTTATTTTCGAAGCGTTGATGAATACGCGTTTCGCCGTCGTTCTCTGTCCGTGCGGAAGGCTTGACCCCGTTTGTTTTCTTTTTGCCCCTGGCAGACTTGCCCAAGCGTTTTTCATCTGCTTCCGCATTCGGTTTAAGTAGATCCAGCTTATCCAGATGCTGCGCCAGTTGCGTATCTCCGCCCATTTTCAAAAAGCGCGCCGGATCCTGGGCAACGCCGCGATAGCGCACTTCAAAATGCAAATGCGGCCCGGTCGAGCGCCCGGTATTACCGCTCAGGGCAATCGCCTGCCCACGCTTGACAATCTGGCCGACTACCACGTCGATTTGCGACAAATGCGCATAGCGCGAAGAAAAGTCATTACCATGATCAATCTCAACCAGATTACCGTAAGCCGAATGACGCTCGGCCATCGTCACCACGCCGCCTGCCGCCGCGACGACGCGTGTCCCTGATGGTGCAGAAAAATCCATGCCTTCGTGCATGGCACTGACACCGAGAATAGGATCGGTACGCAGACCGAAAGGCGAACCGATACGCGCGTTACTGATGGGTTGCAACGTCGGCAACAGCGTTGTTTTAACCCGCCGCTCCATGAGCTGCGACTCCAGCGCTGTCAGGCTTTCGAGACGCTCCGCGAGCGCCGTCGCCAAGCGATCCAGTTCAATCTGCAATCCGGTGAGCGTTGGCTGCCGATGTACACCGACCAGCGGTCCGCCTGTCCCATCATCCGTTTTTTTTTCCGGTTTGGGCGCACTTTGCGACGGCTTGGTCAGCGTCTCATTTTTCGGCAGCGGAATGCCTGTCTGTTTAGAAATACGCTCACCAAGAAGATCCAGCCGCACAAGCTCCGCCTGCATCTCGCCCATTTTTGCGGCCATCGTCTTGATATTATCGCGCAGATATTCCTCGGCCTTGAAATCATGCCTTTGCTGCGCGGATTCGCCCTCGCCGCCGACAAACGATAACAGATTAAAATGCCCGCCCACCCAAGCAAGCAGAGCGGCAGCCGAGCAGATCAGAAAAATCAATAAAACAGCTACAAAAAAAACCTTTTGTGGCGTCAAGGTCAGCGTCCTGGCAGTTGCCAGTCGGTCAGGGACAAGAATAATATGCACGCTGTCTTTTCCTCAAATTTGGCGACGCCCAATTCATACCTTTCAAACAATGCCCGACACTACCGATTCCCTGAAACATTACCTCGAAGCAGCAGACGGTGCCGGCAAACTCATGGCGCATGCGCATCTGCTCATTCGGCTCAGGCACGCCTATCAGGAAATCGCGCCAACCTACCTACAGCAGGCCAGCATGCTGGCCAATTATAAAAACGTGGCATCGGATAAAATCGTCGTCATCCATGCCCACAGCGGAACGATTGCGGCCAAGCTGCGGCAGATTGCGCCTAGGCTCGCCGAGGGGTTCTGCCAAAGAGGGTTTGAGTGTAACGAGGTTCGGATCAAAGTACAAGTTCCTAAAACCTCATCTGAGCGGCCGCCCCCACGGCAAAAACCGCTGAGTGCCAATACCTATAGGGTCTTGGCGCAATTGCGCGAGCGCCTGCCAGAAAACAGCGCGTTACAGTATTCGCTATCCCACTTGCTGGCGCGCTGCATGCTGAAGCATTAAATGGGGGCTACAGCGCAATCACGGCGAAGCGTTCGAGAATCAGCAGGCCGAAAATAGCCAAGGCGACACCGATTGCGTAACGCGCGAGCTGAAAGGCAAAACGCAGACATTTACGGTTGCCGCTCAAAAAATACGCACCGACACCGCCGGCAACGCCAATCAAGGTTAGAATCGCCAACAGCCGCAAAAGCCACATTACAACCGCCGTTTAGATCGTCGCTACGGGCGGCGCAAGCCAGCGCAGCAGGGTGGGCGGCACGTTGGCCTGATCGGCAAAAGAAACCAACTCCCAGGCTTCCGGATGCGCCAACAGTTCGCGCGCCAATCTATTATTCAGCGCATGCCCTGATTTATGCGCGGTAAATGCGGCAAGCAAGGGGTGTCCCAGCAGATACAGGTCACCAATGGCGTCAAGCGTCTTGTGCCTGACGAATTCATCGGCATAACGCAGGCCGTCGCCATTGAGCACTCGGTATTCATCAAGCACTACGGCATTATCGAGACCGCCGCCAAGCGCCAGTCCGTTTTCACGCATCCATTCGACTTCCTGGGTAAAGCCAAAAGTGCGGGCGCGTGCAATTTCGCGGGCATAGGACTGCTCTGCAAAATCAAAGTGTACCGACTGCCCGGTTCGGTCAATAGCGGGATGGTTGAACGCGATGGAAAAATCCAGCCGGAAGCCGTCGTAAGATTCAAAACGCGCCCATTTCTCGCCGGACTGATCAGTCTCGCGTACCGCGACGGGTCGCCGCACACGAATAAATTTCTTGGCGGCAGGCTGCTCCTCAATCCCTACCGACTGGATCAGAAAAACGAAAGGCGAAGCCGAGCCATCAAAAATCGGTATTTCCGCTGCATCGAGATCGACAAAGGCATTATCGATCCCCAGCCCCGCCAGCGCTGACATCAGGTGCTCCACCGTCCCGACTTTGGCACCGCCTATCTCAACGCATGAACACAAGCGCGTGTCGTGCACCAGCTCGGCGCACGCTGGCAGGTCGACGACCGGATCGAGATCGATGCGACGAAAAATGATGCCCGTATCCGGAGCGGCTGGACGCAGCGTTATATTGACCTTGACGCCCGAATGCAGGCCGACGCCGGAGGCGCTGACCAGTGACTTGAGGGTGCGTTGCCTGAGCATGTGCGCGAAAACGAAAACGTTGGAAAAAAGAAAAAGGGAGGGACGGGCGCGATTCTAACACGCCCGCCGATGCCTCCCTGAACGAGAAACAATGCCATACATCCAGAACATAGGCGGATCACCGGAGCCGGGTGAGCGCACGCTGGCCTCAACCCTAAACGCCCCCAACCCCGGCACTGCCCATGAACTGCATCGTCTGCCCGACGCTCCGGTCAGTCGGCCTGTTTGCGCAGAAACGCCGGAATATCGTAGCGATCCATGCCATTATTGACCATTGCTTCGACGGTCGTTGCACTACTGCGACCACTGCGCATATTGTTGCGGAACACGGCTGGGATGCCATCGAGCGCAGCGTAGTCAATCGCGTCGGCATGCATGGCATAGGCATCATTCGTTCCGGTCGCCTGCGCCACCGGCGTATCGATGACGGTAAATCCCTGACGGCGCACTTGCGCTTGCCCCAGGCCCGTCGCCACAACGGTGACGCGAATTTCATCGGCCATCGACTCATCGTAAACCGCGCCGAAAATAATATGCGCGTCTTCGGCGGCAAATTCACGCACCGTGCTCATTACTTCGTTGACTTCCTTCATCTTCAGGCCGCGGGTCGCCGTAATATTGACCAGCACGCCCTTGGCGCCCGAAAGATTAACGCCCTCAAGCAATGGCGAAGCAACGGCCTGTTCGGCAGCAATGCGGGCGCGATCGACACCGGCGGCACTGGCCGACCCCATCATCGCCATTCCCATCTCGCTCATGACCGTACGCACGTCTTCAAAGTCGACATTGACGAGGCCAGGATAATTGATGATCTCGGCGATACCGCCGACCGCATTGCGCAGTACGTTGTCGGCAGCCTTGAACGCATCTTCCATCGAAACATCATCACCGAGCACATCCATCAACTTGTCGTTGAGGATCACGATCAGCGAATCAACGTTCTTCTGCAACTCAACCAGACCGGCCTCAGCCACTTTGGCGCGCTTGCCTTCAAAGGCAAACGGCTTGGTCACGACGGCGACCGTCAGAATCCCCATTTCACGCGCGACCTCGGCGATGATCGGCGCGGCGCCCGTGCCGGTGCCGCCGCCCATGCCGGCGGTAATGAAAACCATATTGGCGCCTCGCAGCGTCTCGGCAATCTGCTCGCGTTCCTCCAGCGCTGCATTACGGCCGACTTCCGGTTTGGCGCCTGCTCCCAGGCCGGATTTGCCGAGACGAATTTTGCGATGCGCGACAGAGCGCTTGAGCGCCTGCGCATCCGTGTTAGCAGCGACGAAATCGACCCCCATGACGCCTTCGCGGATCATATGATCGACGGCGTTGCCGCCTGCTCCACCGACACCGACAACCTTGATAATGGTTTCCGTATCGCTCGCGTTTTCTTCTTTGTCGATGATTTCAAACATGGCCATAGCGTTTCTCCTTCGCAAAAAAACATTAATAAATACGCACAAACAACGACGTCTCAGCATTTCCTCAAAAATTCTTTTCAAACCACGAACGCATCCGCCCCAAAACCTGCCGGGCATTGCTGGTCTCGCGCACCTTCAATCCACGCTTGCGCTGCGCCTGCGCCTCCATGAGCAATCCGCAGGCCGTGGCAAAACGCGGGTTCTGGACGACATCGGCCAGTGCGCCGTAATACTTTGGAATGCCCAGCCGCACCGGCATGTGGAAGACCTCTTCGCCCAGCTCGATCATGCCCGGCATGATTGACGCGCCGCCGGTCAGTACGATGCCGGACGAGAGCACTTCCTCAAAGCCGGCACGGCGTAATTCGGCCTGAATCAATTCATACAGTTCCTCGACGCGCGGTTGAATCACATCGGCCAGCGCGCGCCGCGACAGCCGCCGCGATGGACGATCGTCGACACCGGCCACATCGAGCGCATCTTCCGGATCGGCCAGATCGGACAGTGCACAGCCAAACTTGCGCTTGATATCCTCCGCCTCACGCGTCGGCGTGCGCAGCGCCATGGCAATATCGTTGGTCACCTGATCGCCCGCGATCGGGATCACGGCCGTATGGCGGATCGCCCCCTGCGTCCACACGGCAAGATCGGTCGTCCCACCGCCAATATCGACGAGGCAGACGCCGAGGTCCTTTTCATCTTCCGACAACACGGCATAGCTCGACGCCAGCGGCTGCAAAACCAGATCACAGACCTCCAGACCGCAGCGGCGCACGCATTTGACGATGTTCTGCGCCGCCGAAACGGCGCCCGTGACGATATGCACCTTCACTTCGAGACGAAAGCCGCTCATGCCGATCGGCTCGCGGATGCCATCCTGATCATCGATGATGAATTCCTGCGTCAGGATATGCAGAATTTCCTGATCGGCGGGAATCGGCATGGCGCGCGCAGTTTCGATGACGCGCTCGATATCGGCCGGCGTCACCTCCTTGTCCTTGATCGCCACCATACCGTTTGAGTTGAAGCTGCGGATATGGCTGCCCGCAATCCCGGTATACACGTCCTTGATCCTGCAGTCGGCCATCAGCTCGACTTCCTGCATAACGCGTGAAATCGTCGCGACCGTCTCTTCAATATTGACAACAACCCCCTTGCGTAGGCCGCGAGAATCCTGCGATCCCATGCCGATGATATTGAGGCCGCCTTCCGGAGTAATTTCGGCAACCAGTGCGACGACTTTGGTCGTGCCGATATCAAGACCGACAATGAATTCCTTATTTTCCCTACTCATGGTCTTCCTTTACTTTCAGTAGCCGCCACCGCGCCGACACGCAGCGCAAACCCGTTCGGATAACGCATATCGACAGCCGCCGGCGGCTGCCCGGCCGCCGTCAGCACGCTCGGATAATGCTCGACGAAACGCTCGATCCGTTGCTTGATCGGCGCTTTTTCCTGCTGCCGGCCCAGCTCGACGACCATGCCGTCATCGAGCGTCAGGCGCAGTGCCAGGCGCGGCGAAACATCGAGTGCCTTCGGCCAGCGTTTGACCGATGCCAGCAAGGTTTCCGCCTGGCGGAAATAGTCGAGCATTTCCTGCGCCATCTCGATCGGCCCGGTCAGTACCGGCAAACGCTGCGGCATATCCGTAACATCAGCAAAAAACAGTTCGCCATATGAATTGACAAGCTGTCCGCCGGAAGTCCCCCATAGGGCGGCCGGCAGGTGCTCCTCGACATCCACCTCAATGCGTCCCGGCCACTGCCGGCGCACTTGCGCATGACGCACCCAAGGTAACTCTTCAATTGTCTGCTGCAGACGATCAAGATCGATACTGAAAAAATTTCCATGCAAGCGTTCCGTCAAAATCTGTTCGACATCGTCCATCCGCACATGCTGAAGTTCGCGCTGGAAGACGACCTCGCGCAGCGGAAAAAACGGCAGACGCATCCCCCAAATCACCGCGGTAACCAGTAACGCAGCCGCACCGATCACAAAAAGCAGATCAGCAACGGCCATCATCAGTCGCGGACGATTCCACATCATTCACCCCAGTGCGGCCTGTTCCAGCACACGCCAGACAAGCTGCTCGTAAGAAATGCCTGCCGCCCGAGCCGCCATTGGCACAAGGGAATGATCCGTCATTCCCGGAGAGGTATTGATTTCGAGCAAGTAGGCTGCGCCACGCTCATCCATCAGAAAATCGACCCGCCCCCATCCCCGGCAACCAAGAATGCGAAAAGCTTCCAGAGCCTGCGCGCGCATTTCCCGCTCACGCGCCTCCGGCAAACCGCACGGGCATAAATATTGGGTATCGTTGCGAAGATACTTGGCCTCGTAGTCGTAAAACTCGGTTGCCGGAACAATACGGACGACAGGCAGCGCCTCGTCGCCCAGAACGGCCACCGTATACTCGCCGCCCGAAATTGCCTGCTCGGCGATGACCAAGGTATCGTGCTTTGCCGCTTCGCGGTAAGCAGCCTGCAATTGCCCCTCCCGACTGACGCGGGTAATGCCGATTGACGAGCCTTCACACCCCGGTTTGACAAAAATCGGCAGCCCCAGATGCCGTTCAGCCGCCTCAAAATCGCAGTTTTCGTTCAGCATGATGAAATTCGGCATCGGCAAACCGGCTGCGCGCCAGATCAGCTTGGTGCGCCATTTATCCATGCCAACCGCCGAAGCCATCACACCGCTGCCGGTATAGGGCACGCCCATCAATTCAAGCACGCCCTGAATCGTGCCATCCTCGCCATAACGCCCGTGCAGCGCAATAAAGGCGCGGTCGAACGCCGCCAGATCACTCAACGGCTGTTCCGCCGGATCGAACGCCTGCGCATCGACGCCTTGCCGTTGCAGCGCCGCCAATACCCGCGAACCGCTGTCGAGCGAAATATCACGCTCCGCCGAGCGCCCGCCCATCAGCACGGCAACCTTACCGAACGGACTCATGCGCACCGCCTATATCGCTTGTTTTTGCCAAAAATGTCACCTCTAGGCTCATTCCATTCATCCTTTACGAAGCCGCGCCGATCAACCCGGCAGCCAGTTTTCCCGGTACGCTGCCAATCGATCCGGCGCCCATCGTCATGACGACATCGCCGTCACGCGCCGCATCGATGATTGCCGCCGGCATCGCCGCAACGTCCTCGACAAAAACCGGCTCGATTTTTCCTGCCACGCGCAGCGCGCGGGCCAGCGAACGCCCGTCCGCTGCCACGATCGGCGCCTCGCCCGCGGCATAGACTTCGCCCAGCACCAAAGCATCGACACTGGAGAGCACGCTGACGAAATCCTCAAAACAGTCGCGCATACGCGAGTAACGGTGTGGCTGGAACGCCAATAGCAGACGGCGACCCGGAAAAGCGCCGCGTGCCGCAGCAATCGTCGCACGCATTTCCGCCGGATGATGGCCATAATCATCAATCAGCGTAAACGCGCCGCCGCCCGGCAAAGCCACCTCGCCATAGCGCTGGAAGCGCCGACCGACGCCCTTGAATTCAGCCAGCGCCCTGACAATCGCCGCATCAGGTGCGCTCAGCTCACTGGCCACGGCAATCGCCGCCAGCGCATTGAGTACGTTGTGAACACCCGGCAGATTGAGCGTGACCGGTAGACGCGACACGCCACCGTTCGTGCGCACACAGTCAAACCGCATCTGCCCATGATCCGCCACGATGTTCTCGGCGCGCACGTTTGCGGCCGGATCGAGGCCATAGCTGACGATCTGCTTCGTCACCGCCGGCATGATTTCGCGCACGTTGGCGTCATCAGTGCAAAGTACCGCCACGCCATAAAACGGCAGGCGTTGCAGAAAATCGATGAATGTCTGTTTGAGCCGGCCAAAATCATGTCCATAAGTTTCCATATGGTCGGCGTCGATGTTGGTGACAATAGAAATCACCGGCGATAAATAGAGGAAAGAGGCATCCGACTCATCGGCTTCGGCGACGATAAACTCGCCTGCGCCGAGCCGCGCATTGGCGCCAGCGGCATTGAGCCGGCCGCCGATGACGAAGGTCGGATCCATTCCACTTTCACCCAGAATCGAGGCGACCAGGCTGGTCGTCGTCGTTTTGCCGTGCGCCCCCGCGACGGCGATGCCTCGCCTCAAGCGCATCAGCTCAGCGAGCATTTGCGCACGCGGTACGACGGGAATTTTTCGCTCACGGGCCGCCGTGATTTCGGGATTATCCGCATGCACCGCCGTCGATACGACCACAGCATCAGCACCCGCAATATTCGCAGCGGCATGGCCGACGGCAATACGAATACCGATGCTCGCCAGACGGCGCGTTGTCGCACTGTCGGCCAGATCAGAACCGCTGACCGTAAAGCCCAGATTGGCGAGCACTTCCGCGATACCGCTCATCCCGGAACCGCCGATGCCAACAAAATGAATGTGTTTAACCTTATGCCGCATGCTGTTCTCCGCCGCCGCTGGCCGGTCTGACCAGCACTTCGCAAATCTGCGCCACTGTTTCGGCGGCTTCCGGTTTGGCCAGCGCATGCGCGCGTTCGGCCATCTGCAACAATTGTCCGCGCGTATAGTTGCGGATCAGGCTGACCGACTCCGGCGTCATCTCGGCCTGCGGCAACAGGATGGCACCCCCCGCCGCGGTGAGAAAACGGGCGTTGGCCGTTTGATGGTCATCCACGGCATATGGATAAGGCACGAGAATGCTCGCCACGCCCGCTGCGGCTAGTTCGGCGACGGTCAGCGCCCCGGCACGGCACAACACCAGGTCGGCCCAGGCATAGGCGCCGGCCATATCTTCGATAAAATCGACGCATTCGGCGCGCACGCCGGCTGCGGCATAATTTGCCTGCAACTGCGCCAGATGCTTTGCGCCCGCCTGATGCACGATCTGCGGGCGTTCCGCCTCGGGAATCAGCCCCAAACCGCGCGGCACAATATCGTTGAGCGCCGCGGCGCCCAGGCTGCCGCCCAGTACTAACAGACGGATCGGCGCCCCGGCCGGACGATCAGCGAAACGCTCGGCCGGCGGCGGCAGATGCGCGATTTCGGCGCGCACCGGATTACCCGCCCAGACGCTGTTGCGCAACGCATCCGGAAAGCCGCAGACGATGCGTTTGGCTACACCGGCGAGAACACGATTGGCCAGCCCGGCAATGGAATTTTGTTCATGAATCACAAGCGGGCGGCCGGATAACGCGGCCATCATGCCGCCGGGAAAGCTGATATACCCACCCATGCCAAGCACAACGTCCGGCTGGATACGGCGAATTTCGCGCCGCGCCTGACAAAAGCCGGACAGCAGACTGAACGGCAGCAGCAGTTTGCGCAGCAATCCTTTACCGCGCAATGCGCCGAACTTCACCCAGGCCATTTCGTAACCGCGCGCCGGTACGGTGCGCGCCTCGAAACTGTCCGGATTCCCCATCCAGATGACGTTCCAGCCGCGCGCATGCAGAAGATCGGCCACCGCCAGACCGGGAAACACATGGCCGCCGGTACCGCCGGCCATGACCAAAAGCGTCAATGTTGCGGACCTCATAACTTGGCGCCTCGCATCAATTGCCGGTTTTCCCAATCGACGCGCAGGACGATCGCCAGCGCGACGCAATTGATCAGGATGCCCGATCCGCCGAAGCTCATCAGCGGCAGCGTCAGACCTTTGGTCGGCAGCACGCCCATATTCACGCCCATGTTGATAAACCCCTGCACGCCGATCCAGATGCCGATGCCCTGCGCCACCAGTGCCGGATAAAGGCGGTCAAGCGTGACGGCCTGGCGACCGATGGCAAACGCCCGCTGGATAAGCAGCCCAAACAGAATGACCACCAGCGTAACGCCGACAAAACCCAGCTCTTCGGCAATCACCGCCAGCAGAAAGTCGGTATGTGCTTCGGGCAGGTAGAACAGCTTCTCGACACTGGCGCCCAGCCCGACGCCAAAGAATTCGCCGCGCCCGAAAGCGATCAACGCATGCGAAAGCTGATAACCGCGCCCAAACGCATCGGCCCACGGATCCATGAAGCCGAAAATGCGGTCGCGCCGGTAGGGCGAAGTAATGATCAGCGCGGTAAATGCGGCCAGCAGCACGATGATCAGCACGGCAAACAAGCGGGCCCGCATCCCGCCAAGGAAAAGGATGCCCATGGCAATCGAGATCACAACGACAAAGGCACCGAAATCCGGTTCCTTGAGCAACAGCACGCCAACGGCAATCATCGCGCACGCCATCGGCAGAAAGGCCTTTTTCAGGTTATGCATGTACGGCATCTTGCGCACCGTATAGTCGGCGGCATAGAGCACGGCAAACAACTTCATCAGTTCCGATGGCTGGAGATTGACGACACCCAGCGGCAGCCAGCGGCGCGCACCATTGACTTCGCGCCCGATTCCCGGAATCAATACCAGCGCCAGCAGCACGCAGCCGGCAACGAAAAGCCAGGGCGCAATCCGCTCCCATGTTGTCATCGGAATCTGAAAAGCCACCGCCGCCGCGCTCAGGCCGATGGCCAGAAAAATGCCGTGACGCACCAGATAATACGCAGGATGGTTGCCGGTATAGCGGTCGGCCTCAGCAATAGCCGCCGAGGCCGAATACACCATGACCATGCCCAGAAGCAGCAAAAACAGGGCGCTCCACAGCAGCGTCAGATCGACTTCAGCAGGCAGACGGCGCGGCGTGTCGAAAGACGGGATCATCGCACGGATCCTTTAACTGAATTTTCTACCGCCGTATGCGCCACCGTATCTTTCGGCTCACGCTGCAGCGCATGTACGGCGGCAACGAACACTTCCGCACGATGGGCGTAATTACGGAACATATCGAAGCTGGCGCAGGCCGGCGAAAGCAGCACGGCATCCCCCGGCTGCGCCTGGGCGGCGCACCAGCGCGTTGCCTGCGGCAGATCGGCGCAGAAATGCACGGGAACGCCGACCTCGCCGATTGCTTCGGCAATCAGGCGGGCATCACGGCCGATCAGCGCCACAGCGCGTGCATGTGCGGTCAATGCAGGCCGCAGCAGAGAAAAATCCTGATCCTTGCCTTCACCGCCGAGAATGATTGCGACCTTGCGTCCCAAACCTTGTAGCGCAGCCTGTGTCGCGCCGACATTGGTGCCTTTGGAATCATCGAAATAAGCAACTCCGCCGATTTCCGCCACTTTTTCAACGCGATGCGGCAGGCCGGAAAACGTCGCCAGTCCGGCCAGCAGGCGTTGCGGCAAAATGCCATTTTCTTCGTCAAACGCCTCGCCGAGCGCCAACGCCGCCATGATATTGGCAGCATTGTGCAGGCCCGTCAGCGGCAAATCCGCCAGGGCCACCAGGCGCGTTTCACCACGCACGATCCAGCCGTCGGCAATACCGTAATCCCCGGCACGCGACGGTCGATCCAGACCAAAACTGATGCGGCGCGGTGGCGCCCATTGTTTGCCCGCCCAGGCCGCTACACACGCATCGTCGCGATTGACGACCATCGTCCGGCAGCCCGTAAATACGCGGGCCTTGGCCGCTGCATAAGCGGCCATGTCGGCATAGCGGTCGAGATGGTCTTCGCTGATGTTGAGCACCGTCGCTGCTGCGGCATTCAGCGAACGGGTCGTTTCCAGCTGGAAGCTCGATAATTCAAGCACCCAGACTTTCGGCAGCGCACCGTCAGCCAACGCCTGCATCAGCGCATCAAGCGCCGAAGGCGAAATATTGCCGCAAGCAACGGCCGGCACGCCGGCTGCCGAAAGCAAATGCGCTGTCAGCGCCGTCGTCGTCGTTTTGCCGTTGCTGCCGGTAATGGCGATGATCTTTGCATGCGGCGCATGTTTGCGCACGCCCCAGGCAAACAGTTCGATTTCCGAGACAAGCGGCAAACCGCCAGCCACGGCAGCGGCAACTGCGTGCGTCTGTACCGGCACGCCAGGAGAAATCGCCAGCAGATCAACCTCCGCAAACGCCGCTTCAGGAAAACCGCCGAAAAACAGTTCGGCATCCGGAACGGATGCGCGCAGTACATCTGCATTCGGCGGCGCAGGACGGCTATCGGCCACGCGAAGGTGCGCGCCCTCGCGCGCCAGCCAGCGCGCCATCGCCAGGCCGCTTTCTCCCAGCCCAAGCGTCAGGACGCGTTTTCCCTGCAACGCCTTATCTGTGGGCATTGTTTCCGGTGTCTCTGGGAACATTTTTTCAGTGCGCATCTCAACGGATCTTCAGCGTGGACAGTCCGATCAGCACCAGGATGATGGTGATGATCCAGAAACGAACGACGACCTGGGTTTCTTTCCAGCCGCCCAGCTCATAGTGGTGATGCAGCGGCGCCATCCGGAAAATGCGCTTGCCGCCCGTTAGCCGGAAATAGAGCACCTGCGCTGCGACCGACAGCGTTTCGGCAACGAAAATACCGCCCATGATCGCCAGCACAATTTCCTGACGGACGATCACGGCCACGGTACCCAGCGCGCCACCCAGCGCCAGCGCGCCCACATCGCCCATAAAAACTTCCGCCGGATAGACGTTGAACCACAAAAATCCCAGTCCTGCGCCCGTCAATGCGCCAAGAAAAACAGCCAGCTCGCCTGCGCCGGGGATATATGGCATCAGCAGGTAACGGGCAAAAACGGCATTGCCGGCCACGTAGGCAAAAATCGCCAGCGCCGCCGCGACCATCACCGCCGGCATGATCGCCAGACCATCGAGACCATCGGTCAGATTGACGGCGTTGCTGGTGCCAACAATGACCAGATAAGTAAGAATGACAAAACCAGCGATACCGAGCGGATACGCCACCGTTTTGAAAAACGGCACGATCAGTTGCGTTTGCGCTGGCAGCGTCGAAGTCATCGCCAGATAGAGGGCGACGAGCAGCCCGATCACCGACTGCCAGAAATATTTCCAGCGGCTCGCCAACCCTTTGGGGTCGCGGTAGACGACTTTTTTCCAGTCGTCATACCAGCCGATCGCACCAAAACCCAGCGTCACGATCAGAATCACCCAGATATAGCGATTTGTCAGATCGCCCCAAAGCAGTGTCGTAACGGCGATCGAAATCAAAACCAGCACACCGCCCATGGTTGGCGTTCCCGATTTGGAAAGATGCGTTTGCGGGCCGTTCTGACGCACGGCCTGGCCGATTTTTTTGGCCGCCAGCCAGCGAATCACCGATGGCCCGGCGATAAAGGAAATCGTCAGCGCCGTCAGCGCCGCCAGAACCGCGCGCAGGGTGATGTAAGCGAATACATTAAATCCGCTGATGCTTTGCGACAGCCATTGCGCCAGAGCCAACAGCATTATGATTTCTCTCCTGTCAATTGCGGCTTTTCGGGCTGTTCCGCCCGTTCTACCCGCTCCGCCTGCTCCGCATATTCCGCCGGTTTTTTGGGCGCATCCTTCGGCGGGACGCCAGTATTTTCTTGAGGCGTTGCCAGCAAGGCTTCGATCACCCGTTCCATATGCATGAAGTGCGAGCCTTTGACCAGCACGGTCGTTCCGGGCTGCATCTCTTGACGCAGCGCGGCCACCAGGGATTCCAGCCTGCGAAAATGTTCGCCGCCCGCACCGAAATTGCGCACCGCCAGCAGGCTCGTCTCGCCCAGCGCCAGCAGGCGGTCAATCCCCTGGCTCTTGGCATAGCCGCCCACCTCGTCGTGATACTGGCCGCTCATGTCACCGATTTCGCCCATGTCACCGAGCACCAGAATTCTGCGTCCGGGAATTGCCGCTAGCACATCAATGCCGGCTCGCACGGAATCGGGATTGGCGTTATACGTATCGTCGAGCAGCAACGCGCCATTCGGCCCGGCCAGCCGCTGCAAACGCCCTTTGACGCCGGCGAAAGCCTCCAGACCGGCGCAAATGGCGTCTAGCCCAAGCCCCGCCGCCCATGCCGCCGCCGCCGCGCCCAGTGCATTATGGGCGTTATGGATACCGGGCGCCGCCAAGGCGACCTCCGCCTCACCCGCAGGCGTCGACAAATACAGGCGGGATTCCAGCCCATGCCCCGCATAACGGCCGCGCACACTGGCTGAGGATTCAAAGGCAAAATCGACAATGCGTCGACCAGCTGCCTGCGCACGCCACCGCTCAGCCCACGGATCGTCGGCATTGATCACGGCGACGCCGGACTCGTTCAGCTCACCGAAAAGACTGCCTTTTTCGGCAGCGACGTTTTCCAGCGACCCCATGCCGGACAGATGAGCACGCTGTGCATTGGTGACAACCGCCACAGTTGGCCGCGCCAGACGCGCCAGCGCAATAATTTCTCCGGGCCGGTTCATGCCGATTTCGACAACGGCCGCGCGGTGTCGCGCCTCAAGCCGCAGCAGGGTCAGCGGTAGCCCGATATCGTTATTGAAGTTGCCCTGCGTTGCCAGCACGGCATCGCCAAAAGTGGCGCGCAGGATGCTGGCGATCATTTCCTTGGTCGTCGTTTTTCCGTTGCTCCCCGTTACGGCAATCAGCGGCAAGGAAAAACGCGAACGTCGCCAGCCGGCCAGCAAACCCAGCGCCTGCCGCGTATCAGCCACGACGACCAGTGGCAGACCGGGAACATCGACTTTCTGCACGGCGTGTCCGTCGATGACCGCCGCTGCAGCGCCCGCTGCCTGGGCGGCGGCAAGAAAATCATGGCCGTCGAAACGTTCGCCGCGCAAGGCAATAAAAAGCTCGCCCGCGGCAATCTGCCGGCTGTCGCAGGAAACGCCGGTCAACAACCGGTCACGCCCTTCCTCCGCCCGGCCGTCGAGCAGATAACCGCCCATCGCCTGAATAGCTTCCTGCAGGCGCATCGCACTCATGAACGCACCTCCCGGCGTACGGCCAGCGCCGCCCGCACTTCAGCAACATCCGAGAACGGGCGGCGTTCGCCGGCGATTTCCTGATAAGGCTCATGCCCTTTGCCCGCCAGCAGAATGACCTCTGTCGACGACACGGCCAGCACGGTACGACGAATCGCCGCAGCACGATCGACAATAAACTCCGCATCGGGCGCGCCGACGCGGATGGCTTCAACAATCCGTTCCGGATCTTCACTGCGCGGATTGTCGCTGGTGATCACGACACGATCGGCCAGCCGCGCGGCGACTTCACCCATCAAAGGACGCTTACCGGCATCACGGTCACCGCCACAGCCGAAAATGACCGTCAACCCGCCGCCGCGCGCCTCAGCCAGGCCACGCAAGGCGATCAGCGCATTTTCCAGCGCGTCCGGCGTATGTGCGTAATCGACGGCAATCAGCGGATCATCAGCGCCGCCAATTTTTTCCAGCCGCCCCGGCGGCGGCGTCAGCGCATGCAGACGTCCGGCGATTTCGCGCGGCGTCATCCCGGCATCAGCCAGTACAGCCGCCACGGCCAACAGATTTGAAACGTTATAACGCCCCAGTAGGCCAGTCTCGATTTTGGCGCGGCCGTGCGGCCAATCCGGCATGTCATGAATTTCCGGAATGACCAGCCAGAAAGACATGCCTTCGGCGGTTTCCTGAATCGATTCGGCGCGCAGGACATTCGCACAGCTGACGCCCTTGTCGGGTTGGGTGGCATATCCCACCGTCCGGCAAGCCGTTGTTTGTCTAGCGAGTTCGGCGCCAAACGGATCGTCGACGTTGATGACGGCCAGTCGCAGATCCGGCCAGTCGAACAAACGCTTCTTGGCGGCCGCATAGGCTTCCATCGTGCCGTGATAGTCGAGATGGTCGCGTGTCAGATTGGTAAAGATCGCCACATCGACATGAGCGCCATCGAGCCGCCCTTCCTCAATACCGATCGAGCTGGCCTCCAGGGCGCAGGCTTGCGCTCCCGCATTGGCAAACCGGCGCAGACAGCGCGCTAACGTCGTCGCTTCCGGCGTCGTCAACCCGGTTGTTTCCAGCATATTGCGAAATTCCGCGCCCAGTGTGCCGATCGACGCGCAGGGCCGCGGATGCGCCTGCGCCAGCCAGTGGCTAATCGAGGTCTTACCATTGGTGCCGGTTACGGCAATCAACGATAACCGTTCGCTGGGCTGCCCGAAAATGGCATGCGCTAGCGGTCCGCACAGGGCGCGCACACCTTGCGCCGGCAGGTTGGCTAGACGCCATTCCGGCTGCCAGGAGAAGGCATCGCCACCCTCCCACAACACGGCCGCCGCGCCGCGCGCAACAGCATCGGCGATATGCGTGCGGCCATCGGCAGAATCGCCCGGATAGGCCATGAACAGATCGCCCCGCTGAAGCTGACGGCTATCGTCGGTAACGCCCAGCGGATCGGCGCCCTGCGCGCGCAACTGCGTCAGAACATCAGCCGCGGAAAGTGAGGGCGGAACATTCGGCCGACTCATAATGACTCCTTCGCAGGCGAGCTGATATTTTTTCCGCTTCTGCCGGCGACGCGCACCGGCGTATTGGATTTTTCCACTCCAGCCGTCCGCAGCACGGGCTTTTCCGGCGTACCCAGCGGCGCATCGGGCGGGACGCCCAGCGTGCGCAGAGCGCTGCCCATGATGCCGGAAAACACCGGCCCGGCAACATCACCGCCGTAATAGCGCCCGGCGCCCGGCTCGTCGATCATGACCGCCACTACGAGACGCGGATTGGAAACCGGCGCAAAACCGACGAATGAGGCAATGTATTTTTTGACATATTGCCCGCCCTCGATCTTGTAAGCCGTCCCCGTTTTACCAGCGACGCGGTAACCGGCCACCTGCGCTTTGCGCGCCGTGCCGCCCGACTGAACCGCCATTTCCAGCATGGTGCGCACTGCCCGTGCTGTTTTAGGCGTAAAGATTGACTGGGTGCCTTCCGGCGTCGCATCGACATCTTCGGATTTGGTGAGCGTCAATGGGATCAGCTCACCGTCACGTGCAAATACCGTGTAGGCGCGCGCCATCTGCATTAGCGAAACGGAAATACCGTGCCCATACGACATGGTTGCCTGCTCGACGGGACGCCACTGCTTCCACGGCCGCAGCCGGCCGCTCACTTCGCCCGGAAAACCGAGCTGCGGCGTACGGCCGAAACCGACCGTGTTGAACATTTCCCACATCTGGCGCGGCGAGAGCATGGCGGCAATCTTTGCCGTACCGATATTGGACGATTTCTGGATCACCTGCGCCACCGTCAGGTCGCCATGCGGATGCGCATCAGAAATCGTTGCCGGGCCAATTTTCATGCGACCGGGCGCGCAATTGATGACCGTATTGAAATTCACCTTCCCGTGATCCATCGCCAGTGCGATGGGGAAAGGCTTCATGACCGAACCGGGTTCATAGGTATCGGTCAGCGCACGATTGCGCAGCTGCGCCCCGGACAGGCGCGCACGGTTGTTTGGGTTATACGTCGGCCAGTTGGCCAGCGCCAGAATTTCGCCCGTGCGGGTATCGATGACAACGGCGCCACCGGCTTTGGCCTTGTGCTCGGTAACGGCCTGCTTGAGTTGGCTGTAAGCGAGATACTGAATTTTTGAATCGAGCGCCAGACGGATATCGCTGCCGTCCTGAGGGGGTTTGATCGAACCCACGTCTTCGATGATCTGACCTCGCCGGTCACGGATCACGCTGCGGCTGCCCGCACGACCGATCAGCTGATCCTGAAAAGCCAGTTCGACGCCCTCCAGCCCTTTGTCATCGACGCCGGTAAAACCGACGATATGCGCCGTCATTTCACCGGCCGGGTAGTAGCGCCGATATTCCTGATCCTGCCCGATACCCGGCAGCCCTAGCGCCGCGACGCGCTCACCGATTTCCGGCGGCAGCTGCCGCTGCAGGAAGACAAAAGATTTCTCACTCGCCAATTTCTTCTTCAGATCGGTAGGCTTCATTTCCAGCAGCGAGGCCAGTTGCTTCGTCTGCTGCGGTGACAACTTCGCTTCCGCCGGCACCGCCCAGATAGATTTCATCGGCGTTGAGATGGCGAGAATGTCGCCGTTACGGTCGGCGATGCGGCCGCGCAATGCATTGATTTGCAGATCACGACGGTAGCGCGATTCACCTTTCCCCTGCAAAAACTCATCATTCAGCATTTGCAGATAGAAAGCGCGCACAATCAACACGCCAAAGCCAAACAAAATCAACAGACCGATCAGCCGCGAACGCCAGGCCGGCAGGCGCAGCTTAAGCACCGGACTTTCGGCGAATCGATGCGCACGCGGACTAAAACGCATCATCTTGCAACACCCCCTGTCAATGCCGTCAGCACCCTACCGGCTTCCGGTGTGTGCATCTTCAATTTTTCCCGGGCAATTTTTTCAATGCGCGGCGACGTCGCCCAGGTCGATAACTCGAGCTGCAACTGGTCAAATTCAACATCCAGTTTTTCAGCGTGCCGCTGTTCGGCCTCCAGCGCCTGAAAAAGTTTGCGCGCCTTGTGCTGCGAGGTCACGATACCCAGCGCGCAAAATACGGCGGCCAGCAGCAGAAACATATTAATGCGGATCATCAAGCAGCCTCCGCTATCGTCAGATCGCCCAGGCGTTCCGCCACGCGCATCACGGCACTGCGCGCACGTGGGTTGGCGGCAACTTCAGCCGCGCACGCACGCACCGGCTTACCGACCAGGCGCAAACACGGTTTCGGCAACTCAGCCGCCCGCAGCGGCAGATGCTTCGGCAGCCTGTCCGCCGACGATTGTTCGCGCATGAAACGCTTGACGACGCGATCTTCGAGTGAATGAAAACTGATCACGACCAGCCGGCCGCCATGCCTAAGCGCATTCACGGCCTGCGGCAGTACTAGCGCGAGCTGATCGAGTTCCCGATTGACGTGAATCCGTAGAGCCTGAAAGGTCCGCGTCGCCGGATCCTGGCCGGGCTCACGGGTACGCACGGCCGCGCGTACCAGCGCGGCGAGCTGGCCGGTGGTTGCAAGCGGCTGCTCGCGCCGAGCAGCCACAATCTTCTTTGCAATCTGGAAAGCAAACCGTTCTTCGCCATAATTTCTAATGACCTCCGTAATTTCCCCGATATCGGCGCTTGCCAGAAATGCCGCAGCCGTTTCACCTTGAGTCGTATCCATACGCATATCGAGCGGCGCGTCGAAACGAAAACTAAAACCGCGCGATCCATCGTCAATTTGCGGGGAAGACACGCCCACGTCGAGCAGCACGCCATCCACCGCAGCGATGCCCGCATCCCGCAACGCCTTGGACAAATCACCAAAATTGCAATGCCGCACCGTCAGACGGGCATCCTGAATGGCCTCTGCCGCTGCCACCGCCTGCGGATCACGGTCGAACGCCAGCAGACGGCCGCCGTCACTCAGACGTTCGAGAATCGCCCGGCTATGACCGCCACGACCGAACGTACCATCGACATAAATTCCGCAAGGTTTCACTGCCAATGCCTCGACGGCTTCTTTCAACAGAACTGTTTGATGCATCAAGCGTTCGCTCACAGCGCCAAACCTTCCAGATCGGAAGGCAAAGTCTGATCGCCGATGCCCGTAAAGACTTCCATCTGCCGCTGCCAGTTGGCATCCGACCAGATTTCAAAATGCGTTCCCTGCCCAACCAGCCAAACCTGTTTTTCCAGCTGAGCGAACTGACGCAACTCCGGCGCAACCAGCAACCTCCCGGCCGCATCAACGCCCTCGTCGCGCGCATTACCGACAAGCAAACGCTTGATTGCCGCCGATTGTGGATTGAGGCTTGAGGCCGCCAGCACTTTGTCACGAATCGGCGCCCAGGCCGGCTCGGGATACAGCAAGAGACAGCGATGCGGATGCGCGGTCAGCACTACGTGCCCCCCCGAAGCCGCGGCGAGCGGCTCCCGATGGCGCGCCGGAATGGCTAACCGACCTTTGGCATCGAGATTGAGCGCAGTTGCACCCTGAAACATCGAATCTGACCTCTTGCGAAAAATTAGAGAAAGATTTTCCACTTCTCACCACTTTCTCCCACTTTAAGGCAAAGATTAAAGCAATGCAAGCGTTTTTCCGGATTTTTTCAATCCACACAATGACTTACACAAGTTTTGAATAAATTTTGTGAAAAATTTTTCCTTAAAAAACAATGGGAAAAATTTATAACTTAAAGTCGTTTATTACGAATAGCCAGCAGCAAACGGATCTGAGCAGGATTTGTGCTCTCAAAGCGCGCGCATACATGCCGCTTTTGCCGCGGCGCCTACCGACTCTTTGTTCATAAGGGTTTTAGAAAAGACGCCCTGGAGTCCTTGTATTTAGGGCATCTCCGGGCACCCGGCCCGCCAGCCCTTTATTGATAAGGGTTTCAGAGGCGCCTGCCCGGAGCTCCTCTATCCATGCGGGTTTTGAAAGTGCATGCCGGCAAACGCCCTATCCACGCGAAATTCAGAAGGTTAATCAGGCACGGCGTTCCAGTTTATGTTTTTTGATGCCGTGAGGCCCTTGTATTTAGAGGGCTTCCGGGCATTTTATGTTTTCTGCCTTATTCACGCAGATCTAAGAGGAGTGCTCCGAAAACTTAATAGCAGCTCGACTTTGCCAAAAGACAAGATGGCAAAGCGCTATGTTTTAGGCGGCGCAGAAAGGATGCCCGCAAACCCGCGTAAACAGTGAATCTCAGAGCACCTCCCCTGAAGCCCTTTATTTATAAAGGTTCCAGAGGTAGGCCGGGAAACGCCCTGTTTACGCGGACTCCAGCGCTGCCTTTCGGCAAACACCCTTTCCAGCAGCGAAGCCCAGCGCGTCAAACTCGCCCCCGAACTCTCCAAACGCGACACCGGCAGAACGCTCTATATCCTCGACGAACCCACCACCGGCCTGCACTTCGCCGACATCGCCCTGCTGCTGGAAGTCATAGGTCGTCTGAAAGGCAAAGGCAACTCGATTGTGATTATCGAGCATAATCTGGATGTGATTAAAACCGCGGACTGGATTGTGGACTTAGGGTCGGAAGGCGGCAACGGCGGAGGAAGGATTATTGCTTCAGGTAGCCCCGAGGAAGTGGCGAAGGTTAAGGGGAGTTATACTGGGAAGTATTTGGGAATAGTATTGCAAAACATTTTATAAAGGATTTTGTTATGAAATTTAAGAATTTTCGTATTATAAATTACAAAGGAATCAAAGATATTACTATTGATTTCGAACCGAGAGGAGCAAATATATTTACACTCATTGGACTAAATGAGAGTGGAAAAACAAGTATATTAGAGGCTATTGCATCATTTAATCCACACTTGCAAGATAACGATGAAAAAGCTTTATATTCTAACCATGAAGAACGAGCAATTGATCCTAACAAACTAATTCCAAAATCACTTAAAGCAAATTTCACTGATAATATTAGCGTTGCATCTACTTTAATCCTAGAAGATGGTAATAAGGATATTTTATTAAAATCTATAAAATATTTTTCCAACAATGAATATGAGATTCGCAATCTAAAATCGGAGATAAGAATAGAACAATGTAGGGAATATGCTAATTCTACATACCAAAAAATGATAAATTATGTAGGTTATTCTTTTGAATTTAGACAAAAGCCAAAAACCAAAAGAAAGGTAAAAAATGATGGATGGAAAAGCATTTCATTTTTTGGCAAAGAGGGAACTACTGAAAAAGAAATAAGTAATTTTCTGTATTCTGAAATTAAAAAATTAATTCCAAAAATTACTTACTTTCCAACTTTTTTATTTGAATACCCTGAAAAAATATTATTAAATCACAGTGAGGATGACTCAATCAACAAAATTTATACAAAAGCAATTTCCAATCTTGCAAAATCTGATTCTTTAAATTTAGACTTGGAAACGCATATTATTGCAAGAAAACGGTCAAGAGATAATGATGAATCATTGCAGTCTGCGTTAGATAGCATGAGTAGTAATTTAACAGAGACTATTTTTGCTCAATGGAAGAAAATTCTACAAAATGATTTTACAAAAGATAGAGAAATAATTTTAAACTTATCGAATGATAATGATAATATTTATATTAATTTTGTTATAAAACAAGGAAGAGAAAGATATAACATAAATGAACGATCATTAGGGTTTAGATGGTTCTTTCTATTCTTATTGTTTACTCTATATGGAGGGAAAGATAGAGACAAGCAAACATTATTTTTACTTGATGAGCCTGCTTCATACTTACATGCTCGTGCTCAGCAAGCATTATTGGATAGCTTCCCTAGAATTACAGAAGGTGGGAGTCAAATAATTTATTCAACACATAGCCATTATCTGATAAATCCACATTGGTTAGAACAAGCTTATATTGTATCCAATGATGCTATTGATAGTGATAGCTTGGATGATAAAATTAAAAAGAACATAGAAATATCTATTCATAAATACAGAAGATATGTAAATGACAATCCAACAAAAACAACATATTTCCAGCCTGTTCTGGATAAGTTAAATGTAAGTATTAGCAAGCTAGATTTCGTGAAACCTTCTGTTTTAGTTGAAGGGAAAAGTGATTTTTTAATTTTAGAATATGGATTTAAGGTTTTATTAGGCAAGGATGATATTGCTATTATTCCAATGAGCGGTGCGCATGGCTATCAAGGGGTAATTAGTTTATTATATGGTTGGGGTGTTCCTTTTCTGGCTTGTTTTGATGATGATAATGCAGGAAATGAAGAAAGAAAAAAAATCTTTAGTAAATACCCATTTATCAGGGATGATCAAGTGATTACATTAGCCAATATTAATAAGGAATTAAAAGGCAAGGAAATTTCTTACATTTTAGATAAAAGTGATAAAGAATTTATTGAAGAAACGATGGGGTCGTCTGGGTCGGACAAATCAAAAATTCAGCTATTTTTTAGTGAGGCTTTAGCTAAGGGAAAGTCAATTAATGAACTGTCAGATAATTTTAAAAAAAATATCAAAATATTTTATGATTATTTAAAAAAATATTTTGAAAAAGTAAGTTAATGGTTATCCTCGCAAACGTAACAAGCCGTAGCCTGTATATCCAATCGACCGCGTGCGTGGCTATGCCACACACCCTACCTGCGAATCACTCGGAACTTTAAAACCAACGCGTAGGGTGTGTGCGGTACGCACGCACGCGGTTGTTTGATTGACAGTTTGCCGTTTCAACTTTTAACTCCGTTGAAGCTAAAACAAACGAAGTGAGTTTCTGCGAAGCTAAAATAATCCGCGCCAAACAACGCCGCTTTGCCTTCCGCGCCGGAAACATCCAGCACTTCGATTCCTTCCCCGTCCAGCACAGCCTGCGTCAGCATGACCACGCCGCCGGAGGAGCCGATTTCCAAAATCCGCCGCACGCCCAGCGCGGCCATCCTGCGGCATTCGGCCACCCAATCCACCGGATCTATCAGGATATTGTGCGCGATGCCGCGCGCCTGTTCCACGTCCAAACCGCAGGCTGCCGCCCATTCGGCCACTTGCGCCACGGCGGGCAGCATGGCGGGGTGGTGGAAGCCGACTTCCACGTCCAGCCGCCACA